>Ga0187893_10007213_pt1 | contig 18392 bp, 16 predicted proteins | sample MA1701074metaG_FD_139574 | JGI IMG/M metagenome (GOLD analysis project Ga0187893, IMG submission 139574) | White microbial mat communities from a basaltic lava cave in the Kipuka Kanohina Cave System on the Island of Hawaii, USA - MA170107-4 metaG ... | reverse complement strand
ATAGAGGCTGACAGTCGACTCCATGCGCATGGCCCACATGATCACCCGACCGCCACCCATCAGGGTGGGGGTCACGAAGAACCCGAGGCAGAGGACGAAGATCAGAACGACGCCCGCAGCCAGGCCCGGCAGGGAGAGCGGGAAGAAGACTTGCCAGAAAGCAGCCATCGGACCGGCGCCGAGGTTCATAGCCGCGCGGAGCAAGTCGCGGTCGATCGACCTCATCGAAGCGTAGAGCGGCAGGACCAGAAACGGCAACAGCACGTGGGACATGCCGATGACGACGCCCAAAAAGCTGTGAACCAGCTGGAGCGGCTCGTTGATCAGTCCAAGAGTGGTAAGCCAGTCATTCACGAGCCCCTTGCGCTGCAGGATCACCATCCACGCATAGGTCCGCACCAGCACCGAGGTCCAGAACGGCAGGATGACGAAGATCATGCAGATGCCCGCGGCGCGGCGCGGCATCTGCGACAGCATGTAGGCGAGCGGATATCCGAGGATCACGCAGACGATTGTGACGACGAACGATACCTGGAAGGTGGTCCTGAAGGTCCTGATGTAGGACGATTGCTCGACCAGACGCGCATAGTTGTCCCAACCGAGCGCGCCCTCGTCGTTGAACAGGGACAGCCAGGACAGCCAGCCGACGGGAACGAAAATGACGACGATCGTAAGAAGGACGGCGGGCAAGCAGAGCCCGAACAGCAGTGCCCGCTCGCGCCGCTGATCCGCCGTCAGCGCCCGCGCATTGAGGGCGTCGTGGAGCAGGGTCGCGCCGGCGATCTGCGCCACCGTCATTGGTCCTCGCACACGACAGTCGTGTCCTCGGGGCTGAGGCCAACCCGGACGGGCTGCCCGGCCGGCGGAATCTTCGCCAGCATCTCGCCCCGGCTATAGTTCCGAATCGCCAGCTCACTGCCGTCGTTGAGCCGCACATAGCAGAGGAAGCTCTCGCCTTGGTAGATGATCTCCGTCACGGTGCCGTCGAAGATGTTGAGAGACGAGCTGTCGACACTGCCATCGACGAGCGAAAGCTTCTCGGGCCGGATCACCAGCCATTGCCTGGCGAAGGTCTTGACCGGCTTCTCGTAGCATTTCAGGGCCTCGCCGTGGAAGCGCGCCGCCGCCTCGTCAACGTCGACCGGAAGCAGGCTGGACTCGCCTATGAATTCGGCGACGAAACGCGTTCGCGGACGGCCATAGAGCTGCTTGGGCGTATCCAACTGGACGATGCGGCCAAGATTCATGACGGCGATGCGGTCGGACATCGTGATCGCCTCACGCTGATCATGTGTCACGTACACAGTGGTCATGCCGAGGCGCTCGTGGAGATGTCGGATCTCGATCTGCATCTGCTCGCGCAGCTTCTTGTCGAGGGCGGAGAGTGGTTCGTCCATGAGCAGGATGCGGGGTTCGAACACGATCGCGCGGGCCAGCGCGACGCGCTGCCGTTGCCCGCCGGAGAGCTGATCGACCCGGCGCTCCGCGAACCCGACAAGCTGCACAAGCTCCAGCACGCGATGGACGCGCTCGGCGATCTCCTTGCGGTCGACCCGGCGCTGCCGCAATGGAAACGCGATGTTGCCGAACACGTTCATGTGTGGGAACAGGGCGTAGTTCTGAAACACCATTCCGACGTTTCTCTTGTGCGGCGGCGTGACGACGATTTCCTCGTCGCCGACCTTCACGCTCCCCGCGTCGGGCCTGACAAAACCTGCCAGAATCATCAGCAGCGTCGTCTTGCCCGAGCCCGATGGACCCAGCAGCGTGATGAATTCGCCCGGCCGCACGTCCAAGTCGACGTCGTGAAGGGCAGTGGTGTTCCCGTAGCGCTTGGCCAGCCCGCGTATCGTCAGGGGCGGCGAGCGATCGCCGCCGGACGTGCGAAATTTCACGGTCATCTTCCTCAAGCCGCAACCCTGTCGAGATTGCGGACGCACCGGCCGTCGAGACTCCAGACGACGAGGGATCATCCCTCGTCGTCTGGAGTCTCTGGGCTGATCGTCGCTGCTATGCTAGCGCCGCTCTATTGTTGCAGGAAATCATTGAAGCGTTCTTCCGCTTCGACCAGGTGATCCGCCCAGTAATCGAAGTCGAGCAGCATCTGCTTCTTCACGTTCTCCGGGGCGGAAACGATCGTCGCCTGCCTGTCGGCGGGGATCTTGCCCGTCTCGAACGCCTTCAGGTTGACCGGCCCGTTGCCGATATAGAGCGGCAGGTTTGCCTGCAGGTCGGGGCTCACGAAGGCCGCCAATGCCTTCATCGCCAGGTCCTTGTTCTTGGCGCCCTTGGGAATGACCATGCAGTCGGGGTTGAAGACGCCCTGATCGTAGGTGTACTTGACGGGTGCGCCCTCGGCGGCAAGCACGCTGGCGCGGCCGTTCCAGATCGAGGCCATATCGACCTCGCCATCCTTCACCAGCTGCATCGCCTGCCCGCCTGAGTCCCACCAGACGGAGACATGCGGCTTGATCCGCTCCAACGCAGCAAAGGCGCGGTCCATGTCGAGAGGGTACACCTGATCGGGCGGAACGCCGTCTGCCAAAGCCGCGACGGTCAAGGTCTCGTTGGGGAAGTTGCCGAGCGCCCGCTTGCCCGGAAACTTCTCGACGTTCCAGAAATCGGCCCAGGTCTTCGGCCCGTTCTCGCCATAGACCTTGGTGTTGTAGATCAGCACGACCGAATAGTAGGTGATACCGATCCAGTCTTCGCGAACCAGCTTCGGATCGATGCCGTCGGCCTTGATGATGCTGTAGTCCAGCGGCTCGAACAGCCCTTCGCGGTGCCCCCGCGCGCATTCGTCGGCACCAAGCTCGGCCAGGTCCCACTTCACGGCATTGCCGCTTACCTGCAGCCGAACATCCGACAGGCCATTGGTCGTGTCCTCTTTGATGGTGATGCCCAATGCCTTGGCCGCTGGCTGGAAGAACGCCTCCGACTCGGCCTCCTGGTAGGCGCCGCCCCAGGAGGCGACGGTGATGCTGTCCTGCGCATGGGCGGCCGTCGCCAGTGCGACGGCCAGCCCGCCGGCGCTTGCCAGCAGCACGAACTCTCTTGCTGTCTTCATGACGGCCGATCCTTCTCCCTGTGTTTTCATTGGCACGCAAAATTGCATACAATTTTCGACCCTATCATACGCCCGGATCGTGTCAAGAAAGCCCGTACCGCGATTTGGCCGAACGACGAAGCAACAGACGGTCGAGCCGGGCCAGATGTTTTTCGGCTTGGTTCGCCTCCAGGAATTTGTATACAAGTAACGAGGTCAGAGCCTGGTGAGGCGAATGCCGCGAGACATGGCACGGACATTCAAGAAGGGCACGCTCAAGGAGTCGGTTTACGAATCCTTGAGGACAATGATCCAGACGGGAGCGCTGCAACCCGGCAGCCGCCTGACGGAACTCGACCTTGCGGCGCGGCTCAAAGTCAGTCGTACGCCGTTGCGGGAGGCACTCAACCGGCTCGAGCGAGATGGATTGGTCACAAACAAGCCGCGTCACGGGTACTTCGTCACGGTGGTCGACCTCCGCGCCCTTGACGACGCCTTTGACGTGCGTGAAGTGCTGGACGGCCATGCCGCCCAGCGGGCCGCGGCGCGGATCGGGTCCGAGGACAAAAAGCGGCTGCGGGCGATCGTCCGGCAGTGCGAGGCTATGGCGAGCCTCAAGAACCGCCCGATGGACGACCTGGTCGAGGAGATGCGGTTGGGTTTTGAGATCCATCGAATCATCGCCCGCGTCAGCGGCAACGAGTTTCTCAGCGAGCTCCTCTCGAAAATCTTCGACAAGTTCCAGCACTTCGTCTGGATCGAGCTGCTCTGGCTCGACGAATGGGGCGTTGCGCGCGAGGAACATGCGGCCATCGTCGAGGCCGTCTGCTCTGGTGACGGCGAGCAGGCGGCCGAACTGGCGCGCCGGCACGTCCGTGGCTCGCGCAACAACATCGTCCGCTTCCTGCAGGCCCGAACGGCCTATCAGGAGGCCCTGGCCCGCGCCTCATAGCCGCGTCCGCAGCGATTGTTGATCGCTGGCCTGTCGATACGGCTGTGCGATTTGGGCTTGACGGGTGATCGATGTCGTTCTTATAATGTTCTGTCCGGCGATCCTCAATCGCCGGGTCGATTTTTGACATCGTGGATCGAAATCACCATCGGCGCCCGACCCGGCGCGGCCGCGATTGGTCCGTGTCTCCGGCACGTGTCACAGCGCCGCGTTAACTTCCTTTACATGGGGTTGTTCCTCGGATTCGAGAAAATTAGGTCGCATCTGCTGACCCATTCCGATCGAAGTCGACGCTTACGACGGGGATGCGCACTGCCATCATCGGCGTTCGTCTGGCGCCATGGACCAGTCGTGCGGCGTCGATCTCCGCTGGACATGGGGTCCATCGCTGCAATTTCGATGGCTGGCCTAGGGGGCCTCATGTGGCCGCCCGCTTCGAGGCTCGTCGCGTCGGAGCAGGGGCGCTTACGGGGGGTCCCGAACTAGGGGACAGATCTGTCAATCCCCGCTGGACATGGGGTCCATCGCTCCGTTTTGCGCTCGCGCCGGTCCGGCAGGAGGAAACGCCCTACGCGTATCCCAGCATCGTCAGGCCCGGGCGGCAGGCGGCGGTGAGGCGGGCCTGCCGTTCGGGCTCCAGGGTCGCCCAGCTCGACGGCGGCCGTTGCGGGATCTGGCTGACCTGATCCAGCCACCGCTCGTCGGCGAAGTCGGGACCGAGGAACTCCATGAAGCGGGCCATCTCCGCCCGCGGCCGCTCCAGCACGTCCTCATAGCGCAGGTCCATCACACGGCCGGGCGGCTGGGCGCGCAGGTAGGTTTGACCGGCGGTCACCATGTCGCTCCAGAAGCTGCCGAGCTCCTCCAGCGAGAGGCCCTTGTCCAGCCAGCCCTCGAGCGGCGAGAACCGGAAGGTCAGCGACTCGATGGGTCCGTAGAGCGGGTTGGAGCCATAGACGAACGGCCGCCGGTAGGGATTCATGCCGAGCCGCCGCACGAACCGCGAGAAGCGGGCGATCAGGCGGAAATAGGCGTGGTGCTGCATGGAGAGGGCGGTGTCGCGCCCGTCCCGGTAGATATGGACGAAGCGCGCCTCCGGGAACATGTCGCCGAGGATCGAGACGAACATCAGCGACGCGCCGGAGCGCTCCACCGCCATCTCGCGGCCGAGCCGCCGGCACAGCCAGTCGAACAGGAACAGATACTGCTCGCCGATCGGCGCCGGGCCGCGCGACCGGATCGCCGGCTCCATCTCGGCATAGAGCGCCTCGTAGTCGTCGGTCAGGTGCGGCAGGGTGATGCACAGGATCGGCGGCACGTTGGCGGGTTGGAAGCGTGCCTCCGGCCCGAACTTGTAGAGCAGCCGGTCGACGCGCGAGCCCTTGGCGAACATCTCGCTCACGGTCCGCGACAGCACGCTCAGCACGTTCCAGAACTGCTCGCCGTCGAGCACGCGGCTGCTGAACGAACGATTGGACAGCGAGACGAAGAACTCGGACAGGCTCAGCAGCTTCGGATGCAGCCGCACGATGTCGGTCATCATGGTCGAGCCGCACCGGCCGGTGCTCACGAGGAAGATCGGAGGCTTCATGGGGACCCTTCGCTGCCATGTCTGAAGAAAGTCACAACCCGACACGCGGCCGCCCGCGAAACCCGGCGTCCGGCTCATTCGCGTCCGTAGAATGCGGTGATCGTGCCGGGCCTTGCAAGGGCGGCCTCTGTGGCCGCCTCAGCCCTTCTCGAGCCAGGCGAGCGCATCCTCGGCGGTGGCGAACACCGCGCTCGCCGGCAGATCGAACGGCGGTATCGGCCGGCGCACCAGGATCACCGGCAGGCCGAGCGCGCGCGCCGCGGCGATCTTGCCGTAGGTCGCATCGCCGCCGCTGTTCTTGGCGACGATCATGTCGACGCGATGCTGCTGCAGCAGCTTGCGTTCGTCGTCCGGCGTGAACGGGCCCCGCCCGGTCACCACCTGGTAGTGCAGCAGCGGCAGCGGCTCCGCCGGCTGGTCGACCAGGCGCACCAGGAACCACATGCGCTCCTGGTTGGCGAAGGCCTGCAGCTCCTTGGCGCCGACCGTCAGGAAGCATCGGCGGCCATAGTCGGCCACCACGCGCGCGGCCTCGACGACCGAATCGACGAGGGCCCAGCGGTCGCCGGGCTGGCGCGGCCAGGGCGGCCGCTCCAGCCGCACCAGGGGCACCCCGGTGGAGCGGCTGGCGACGACCGCGTGCCGGCTGATCTGCTCGGCATAGGGGTGGGTGGCGTCGATGATGACGTCGATATGCTCCTCGCGGACGAAGCGGATCAGCCCTTCGATGCCGCCGAAGCCGCCGGAGCGCACGCCGCCCGGCACCGGCGCCGGGTCGCGCGTCCGCCCGGCCAGCGAGGTGATGACCTTGAAGCCGCGCCGGCGCTCGATCGATCGCGCCAGCTGGGCCGACTCGGTCGTCCCGCCGAGGATCAGGATGCGCCGCTCGGGTCCGCCCTCTGCCATGGTCACCCTAGGTGCGAATTCCGTTCGCCCGATCCGGCGCGCCCCCGGACCGCGCTAAGCAATGCCAAACGGCGCCCGTCCTGCCAAGGCACCTTCACGGTCGAACACCGCGACCTCGACCTCGACCCGGTTTTCCGCCAGCGCCAGCGCCACACCTTTCGCCTGCTCGGCGATCCGATCGGCGAGCGGCAGGCCGGCCGCCCGCGCCGCCGCCAGCACCTCGTTCGCCGTATTCGCCCGGCGTGCGGCGGCAACCTGTGCGGCCGATGCGTGCAGGTTCGCCATGGTCTCGGCCAGCAGCTCGTTGTCGACCTGGCTGCGGCCGGAATGGAGGTCGCCATGCCCCGCCGCAAGCTTGGCGATCTTGGCGAACCCGCCGGCGATGGTCACGCGCTTCAACGGATGGCGCCGCAGGTATTTCAGCATGCCGCCGGCGAAGTCGCCCATGTCGATGATGGCGAAGTCCGGCAGGTCGTAGAGGCGGCGGATGCCGGCCTCGGAGGTCGAGCCGGTGCAGGCCGCCACATGCTCCAGCCCGTTCGCCCGCGCCACGTCGATGCCGCGATGAATCGAGGCGATCCAGGCCGAGCAGGAGTAGGGATGGACGATTCCGGTCGTCCCCAGGATCGAGATGCCGCCGACGATGCCGAGCCGCGGATTCCAGGTCTGTCGCGCCATTTCCAGGCCGCCGGGCACCACGATGGTGATCTCGACGTCGCCCGACGCGCCATGTGCGGTCGCCAGCGCCCGCACGACCTTCGCCATCATCTGGCGTGGCCCTGGATTGATGGCGGGCTCGCCGACGGCCAGGGGCAATCCCGCCTTGGTGACGGTACCGACGCCGTCGCCCGCCCGGAATACGACACCGCTGCCGGGAGCGCCCGGCCGCACCTCGGCCATCACCAGCGCCCCGTGGGTCACATCGGGATCGTCACCAGCATCCTTGACCACGCCGGCGATCGCGACCTCCGGCCGCAATTCGGCCCGAGCCAGCGGAAAGCAGGGCTGCTCGCCCTTCGGCAGGACGATCGCGACGGGATCGGGGAACGCCCCCGTCAGCAACGCGGCATAGGCGGCCTTGGTCGCTGCCGTGGCACAGGTACCGGTGGTCCAGCCTTGGCGTAGCGGTCCCGCGGGTTTCCGGCTCATGGCGCGATTGTAGTGGGCCGGGTCTCGAAATGGCTAGCTGCGCCGTCCCACATTTCCGACAATGGGTGGATGGTCGACCTGCCAATCGAGCTGCCGCGTCTCGATCCGGGTTGGGTCTGGCTCGCCGGTGCCGGACCCGGCGACCCGGGCCTGCTGACCCTCCTGGCGCTGCATGGTCTGCGCCAGGCCGACGTGGTCGTCTATGACGCGCTGGTGGGCGCCGACATCCTCGGCCTCGTCCAGCCGGGCACGGCGCTCGAGTTCGCCGGCAAGCGCGGCGGCAAGCCCTCGGCCAAGCAGCCGGACATCTCGCACCGCCTCGTCCAGCTGGCGCGCGAGGGCCGGCGCGTCCTCCGCCTCAAGGGCGGCGACCCCTTCGTCTTCGGCCGCGGCGGCGAGGAGGCGCTGGCGCTGGTCGCCGCCGGCGTGCCGTTCCGCATCGTGCCGGGGATCAGCGCCGGTATCGGCGGCCTCGCCTATGCCGGCATTCCCATCACCCATCGCGACGTTAATTCCGCCGTCACCTTCGTCACCGGACACGACGCGTCCGGAGCCGTCCCCGATTCGGTCGACTGGGAGTCGGTGGCGAAGGCCTCGCCGGTGATCGTCGTCTACATGGCCTTGAAGCACATCGCGACGATCGCCGATCGCCTGATCGGCGCTGGCCGCCCGCCGGACGAACCCGTCGCCATCGTCAGCCGGGCGACGACGGCGCAGCAGCGGGTCATCGAGACGACGCTCGCCCGCGCCGCCGCCGACGCGACGGCAAACGGCATCGAGCCGCCGGCCATGGTCGCCATCGGCCAGGCGGTGACCCTGCGGGCCGGCCTCGATTGGCTTGGTGCGATCGAAGGCCGGGTGCTCGATCCCGATCCGCTCGGCCGGGCGCAACGCAGCGAGGCCGGTTGATGGCTGGCTGCGGCGGCTTGATCATCGCCGCCCCGGCCTCCGGCAGCGGCAAGACCGTCGTCACCCTGGCGATCCTGCGCGCCCTGACCCGTGCCGGCCTCCGCGTCAGCTCCTTCAAGGTCGGACCGGACTACATCGATCCGGCATTTCATGCCGCGGCGACGGGTCGCTCCTGCCTCAATCTGGACCTATGGGCTATGCGGCCGGCGACTGTCGCCCATCTGCTCGAACGTCTGTGTGCCGATGTCGAACTCATCGTCGGCGAAGGGGTCATGGGGCTGTTCGACGGCGCCGCCGACGGCACCGGTTCGACCGCCGACGTCGCGGCGGCCACGGGCTGGCCCGTGATCCTCGTCGTCGACGTTCGCGGCCAGGCTGCCTCCGCGGCGGCCCTGGTCCGCGGCTTCGCCGCCCATCGCGCCGATGTGGCGGTCTCCGGCGTCATCTTCAATCGCGTCGGCAGCCAGGCCCATGTCGATGTCCTGCGCCGTGCGATCGAGCCGCTCGGAATTCCCGTAGTGGGATTTGTGCCGCGCGACAGCGACCTCGCCTTGCCGGAGCGGCATCTTGGACTCGTCCAGGCCGCCGAGCGAGACAACTTGCAGCCATTCCTTGAGACGGCGGCCGATCATGCCGATCGACATCTCGATCTCGCTGCACTGCGTTCCTTGGCCAGGCCGGGCGGGAGCGCATTCCTGACGGACGGGCGAGGCGGTGCCGGCCTGCCGCCGCTCGGCCAGCGCGTTGCCGTCGCGCGCGACGTCGCCTTCGCCTTCACCTATCCAGCACAGCTCGAAGCGTGGCGCGCGGCCGGGGCGAGCCTCTTGTTCTTCTCGCCCCTGGCCGATGAGGCGCCGGCCGCGGATGCGGATGCCGTCTTTCTTCCGGGCGGCTATCCGGAACTGCATGCCGGTCGACTCGCCTCGAACGCCGCGTTCCTCGACGGCCTGCGAACGGCGTCGGCGCGCGGCGCGATCGTCTATGGCGAATGCGGCGGCTACATGGTGCTCGGAGAGTCGCTGACCGACGCCGATGGGCGGGCGCACGTCATGGCCCACCTGCTGCCGCTGGCGACCTCGTTTGCCGAGCGGCGGCTGCATCTCGGCTATCGCCAGGCACAGCTGGCGACGCCGTGCGCCTTCGGTTCCGCCGGTAGCGAGTACCGCGGCCACGAATTTCACTATGCCGTGATCCGCGACGAAGGATCGGGTGAGCCGCTCTTCACCTGCCGCGATGCGCGCGGCAACTGGCTCGGCGACAGCGGCCGTCGGCACGGTACGGTGATGGGTTCCTTCGTCCATCTCATCGACCGCGTCGATGACGGCGCCATCGAAGTCGCGCGGTGAGGCATAGGCGTCGCTCGCCGACTTTTCTGCCGACGTTGCGGTCTTGCCTGCGCCATCCAACTAGGGCATTTTCCGATTCACCCACGGCCGAGGAACAGCGAGAGCAGTCATGGATCGATTCGAGCCGACCACCCGCACGCCAGCCACTGAATCGGCGCGTCGCGCTTACGCTGTCGTGCCGCCGCTGGCCGCGGCGCTCCTGGGCCTGTTCGTGCTCTGGGGAGTGGGCTTCGCCGGATCGAACGTGATCCATAACTTCGCGCATGACACGCGCCATGCGGCGCCGTTTCCCTGCCATTAGGATCGGACCGATGCAGATGTTCCGACGCATCATCTTCGTCGCCGGCCTTGCCGGGCTGATCGCCGGCGTCTTGCTGACGGCGCTGCAAATGTCGCGCGCGATCCCGTTGATCCTCGAAGCCGAAGTCTATGAAGCGACCGCGGCCTCCGGCCAAGAGAGCGAGGGTGCACCGGCTGCCCCGGCAGCGCAGGAGGCGCTGGCGCCTTCGGACGGCTTCGAGCGGACGTTCTCCACCCTGGTCTTCAATATCGTCATGAGCGTGGGCTATGCGCTCCTGCTCGCCGCTGGCTTTGCGCTGACCGGCCAGTCCGGCTGGCGCAAGGGCCTCTATTGGGGAGCGGCGGGATTCGTCTCGTTCGTGCTGGCGCCCGGTATCGGCCTGCCAGCGGAGGTCCCCGGCGCGCTTGCAGCGCCGCTCCTCGACCGGCAGTTGTGGTGGCTCGGGACCGTGATGGCGACCGGGGGCGGACTCGCGCTCATGTTCCTGGTACGGACGTGGCAATGGGTCGCAGTGGGCGCAATTCTGATTGTCCTGCCACACGTTATCGGCGCGCCGCAATCGGCGGAGCAGGGCGGACTCACGCCGGAGAGCCTGGCGCGCCAGTTCGTCATCGCCGTCCTCGTCTCCAGTTTCTTGTTCTGGCTCGCCCTCGGCACGCTCTCGGGTTTCTTCTACAAGCGCTTCGCGGCGGCGTAATCCGCTAGAGCCACTCGTCCTTGAGGGTATAACCGGCGTAGGCGATCCGCTGATAGACGCGGCGCAGTGCCGGCAGCGGGAATCGCGGCAGCCTCGTCTCCAGGAGCGCGCCGAACGTCGACTCGGCATCGCCGCTCAGCCTGCGGGCCAGAAGCTTGCCGCAATGCGTGGCCAGTGCCACGCCGGAGCCCATGCAGGCGAGGAAGTAGTGTACCGTCGGATCGTCGGTCGTGCCGGCGTGCGGGTTCTTGTCAAAGGACGCGCAGACCCAGCCGTGCCAGAAGTATTCCGAGCCGATGCCGGCAAGCGGCGGGAACATCTCGCCGAGGCGTCGCTCCAGCCAGGCGCGTCGATAACGATTTTCGGCGGCTGAGTCCTCGATGCCGCCGCGCGCACCGAACAGGATGCGATTGTCGGGCAGCAGCCGGTAATAGAACAACAGCCGCCGCGAATCCCAGATCTTCTGGTAGGTCTGCCAGCCGACCTGCTGTCGCTCGGCCTCGCTCAACGGGCGCGTGACGATGATGTTGGATAGCACCGGCAGCAGCCGCCCCGCGGTCCACGGATGCAGGCGGTCGCCGGTATAGCCGTTGGTCGCGATCACCACCTGCCTGGCGCGGACGATGCCGCCGGGCGTCTGCAGCAGATGACGCGACCGATCGCGCCGCCAGCCGATGACCGGCGAAGCGTCGTGCACCACGGCGCCACGGGCGAGCGCCGCCCGAGCAAGCCCGTGGGCATATTTCAGCGCGTGGAGGCCGAACCCTTCCTTATGCAGGACGGCGCCATGCGCCTCGCGGCTCTTCAGGTAGCTGCGTTCGAGCTCGGACTTGCCCACAGCCTCGGCGCCGAGATCGAACAGCTCGTTCATGCGCCGGGCGCGCGCCGCCATCGCCGGCAAGCGATTGGGCTTGTGGGCCAGCTCGAGGCCGCCATCCGGCGTGCGATCGCACTCGATGCGTTCCGCCGCGATGACGTCGCTGACGGTGCACACGGCCTCGCGCCCGACGTCGAAGGTTGCCTTGGCGCGCGCCAGGCCGAAGCGCGTCACCCAGGCGTCAACGTCCTCCTTGCCGATGCCGATCGAGCAGAAGCCGCCATTGCGCCCGCTGCAGCCCCAGCCGACCCGATTGGCCTCGAGGACGTCTGCGGTTACGCCATAGTCGCGTGCCAGATGATACGCACACGACAATCCGGTATAGCCGCCGCCGATGATGGCGATGTCCGTATCGATATCGGCCGCCAGCGGCGTGCAGCCGGCAACCTCGTCGCCGGCCGTCGCCGCCCAGTAGGATTCGACGTGCGCCGCGCCTGGCTGGTGCAGATCGACCGTATCGATGGCCATGGCATCCCCGCGGCGCTTCAAGCGCCGCGCCAAACATGACGGCGGGAGCCGCACACTAAGGACCGACGAGACTCGCGGCAAGGGACCGGGCGATTTGACGCACCGCCGCCGACGGGTTAGCGTTCAGCCATGAGCCCACGACTTCGGCGCACTGCGACGACGCGAATTATCAGCCGGGTGGCCCTCCGGGCGCCCGGTCATGCCGTTCGCGTCAACGATGCCGAAGGTGCGTGTCATGTTCTGCACGAGCAAGGTTGCCCCAGGTCACGTCCTACGTGACCTCGTACCAAACACCTCTCCCGTCACATCCGCGTTCTGCTTTTCACTCCTGTCGCTCCCGGAGCCGGGGATCATGGCCCGGATCCTGGAGCAGTTCGCCAAGCGAGGATTGATGCCGACGCGGTGGTTCAGCGATATCGACCCCGACACCGGTCTGCTGCAGACCGACATCCAGCTCGCCGGGGTGCCTTCGGCGCTCGGCGAAGACGTCGAGCGCTGTCTTGGCGCCATCGTCGGGGTCAGTCAGGTGTTGACCGGCACGAAGTCGGGTGGCCCGAAGAGCTAGGCCGCCTTCCTGGCATCGGCCGTGAGCGCGTCGGCTGTCGGCAATGACTTTCCCTCCGGGAACACCCGTACCCTCTGGAAGCGGAGGTTGCACCAGTCGCCGACTGATGGATTGAGCGCCGCCAGCCGCGCGCGATCCAGTAGCGCCTCGAGCGGCCGGCCGCCATAGTCGAGATCGACGCGCGCGGTCGGGCCTATGGCGACGATCGAGCGGATCTGCGCTGCTCCGGGCGCTGCCGGTTCGCCTTTGCGAAGCTCCACGTCGTGGGGCCGGACGAACGCAACCGCAGGCCCGTCGACGGCGTCGACGCGTTCGCGGCATAGCGCCGCGCGGCCGAGCATCGCCAGACCATTCTCGATCCGGCAGGGCAGGCGATTGACGTTGCCCAGGAAATCGAAGACGAAGGCCGTGGCCGGCCTGTCATAGACCTCGTCCGGTTTACCGATCTGTTCCACGCGTCCCTCGTTCATGACGACGACGCGGTCGGCAAGCTCCAGGGCCTCCTCCTGGTCGTGGGTGACGAAGACGCTGGTAATGTGCATCTCGTCATGCAGGCGGCGCAGCCACCGGCGCAGTTCCTTGCGCACCTTGGCGTCGAGGGCGCCGAACGGCTCGTCCAGCAACAGCACCTTGGGTTCGATGGCGAGCGCGCGCGCCAGCGCCACGCGCTGGCGCTGGCCGCCGGAGAGTTGCGACGGATAGCGCTCGCCGAAGGAGTCGAGCTGCATGAGCGACAGCAGCTTGCCCACGCGTCGCGCGATCTGCGCCTTTGCCGGGCGCTCAGCGCGCGGCCGCACCGTCAGGCCGAAGGCGATGTTGTCGAACACGGTCATGTGGCGGAAGAGGGCGTAGTGTTGGAAGACGAACCCGACCTGGCGCTCGCGCGGATCCTGGCCGATAACATCCAAGCCGTGCAGGCGCAGGCTGCCGGCATCCGGCCGATCGAGGCCGGCCATGATCCGCAGCAGGGTCGTCTTGCCGGAGCCCGACGGCCCGAGCAACGCCAGCAGCTCGCCCGACCGCACGTCCAGCGACACGTGGTCGAGCGCGACATGCGAATCGAATCGCTTGCTGACGCCGACGACTTCGACACTCATTTCATTGCCTCCAGGTGGTGCGTGGCGGTATGCACCGCCACGCAACCTCACCATGGCTCTCAGCTGCCGGGCTGATAGATCTCGTCGAAGACGCCGCCGTCGGCAAAGAACTTCTCCTGCGCCGCACGCCAGCCGCCGAACTTCTCGTCGATCGTGAACAGCTCGATCTGCGGGAACTGATCGGCGTACTTCGTCGCCACCTCCGTCTGCCGCGGCCGGTAGTAGTGCTTGGCCGCCAGCTCCTGACCTTCCGGCGAGTAGAGGTATTGCAGATAAGCTTCCGCCGCCGCGCGCGTGCCCCGCGCGTCCACCACCTGATCGACGATCGCTACCGGCGGTTCGGCCAGGATGCTGCGTGGCGGCACGACGATCTCGAGCTTGTCAGGTCCGAGCTCCTTGACGGCGAGGAAGGCCTCGTTCTCCCAGGCCAGCAGCACGTCGCCGATGCCGCGCTCGACGAAGGTGATGGTCGAGCCGCGGGCGCCGCTGTCGAGCACCGGCACGTGCTTGTACAGCTCGGTGACGAACGCCTTCGCGGCCGCTTCATCGCCGTTGTTCTTATCGCGCGCGACTTCCCAGGCGGCGAGGAAGTTCCAGCGCGCGCCGCCGGACGTCTTCGGGTTCGGGGTGATCACCTGGACATCGGGCTTCACGAGGTCGGCCCAATCGTGGATCTGCTTCGGGTTACCCTTGCGGACCAGGAAGACGATGGTCGAGGTGTAGGGGGCGCTGTTGTCGGGCAGGCGCGCCTGCCAGTCCTTACTCACCAAGCCGGCATCGGCGATGGCATCGACGTCGTAGGCCAGCGCCAGCGTCACCACGTCGGCCTCGAGGCCATCGATGACGGAGCGGGCTTGCTTGCCCGAGCCGCCGTGCGACTGCTTGATCTCCAGCGCGTTGCCGGTCTCCGCCTCCCACTTCGCGGCGAAGGCGGCGTTCAGTTCGGCGTAGAGCTCGCGGGTCGGGTCGTAGGAAACGTTGAGGAGGGTCAGATCGTCGGCGGATGCCGCGGTCGTCAGGGCACCGAGCGCCAGGACGGCGGATGCCAACAAACGTATCGACGTGCGTTGCATGCGTTTCATCTCCAGTTGGGTTCATGACGAATGAAAGCCGCTTCCCGGGCGAGTCCGCCCAAGGGTCTTGTCAGGGGTGCGCAGAGCCGCCTGCGCTCACGGCAGGAACCGCCACGCACCCGCGATCGACAGCGAGACGAGTATCAGAGTCCACAGCCCGGCACTGGTGCCGGCGATGAGGAGAAGTCGCCACACGGGGGCCGCGTCCGTTCCATCTCCGCAAGATCGGCCGCACCGTCGTTCGGGTCTACATGCGGTACGTCCGGCTCGTGGCCAAGCAGGTCTTCGAGGCGTATTCGCCTCAGGATCTCGCCCCGTGTAAAATCGGGGCCAATGTGGGCGAGCTGAACAGTCATTCACGTCCTCCATCCGACGTTGAGATCGACTCGATTGTGGGTCCGTCTCACCGACGGGACACGCGACAAATTTTAGGGTCGGTCCGTAGATTTTCTTGATTGATCGGGCATGATCCAGTGGTCCCGTGCGGCTGAGACGACCGGGTCTAAGCGGTCGCCCGCCGCACTCCGGCCGGCGCCGGAAGCACGCGCGCTTCGGGCTTGACCGTGCCGGTCGATGACCGGCGAACGGATGTGCCGGCAATCGGACGCAGGCGGGCCGGCGGCGGCCGAGTCGACGCCAAAGATGCCGTGGTCGCCGTCACCTCTTCCTTCAGCCAGCGGATGAACAGGTCGACCTTGGGCATCAGGCTCTTCGATTCGGGCGTGACGATGTAGTAGGCGAACTCGAGCGGCAGCGTCAGCTCGAACGGCTTCACCACGCGTCCCTCCGCCAGGTCGGCGGCGGCAATGGTCGACTTGGCCAACGCGATCCCGTGGCCAAGGATAGCCGCCTCGAGCACCAGGCTCGACTGGTTGAAGCGCGGCCCGCGCGAGGCATCGATGCCGTCCACGCCGGCGGCTTTCAGCCACATCTCCCAGGTCGGGCAGGACGCGTCGTCATCGGGGCTGTCGTCGTGCAGCAGCGTGTGGAAGCGCACGTCGGCGGGCGATCGCAGGGGGTGCGGCCCGTCCAGCAGCTTCGGGCTGCAGACGGGAACGACCGCCTCGCTGACCAGCCGTTCCGACTTGAGGCCCGGATAGCGCCCGGTGCCGTAGCGAATGGCGACGTCGATCTCGCCGCTGGCGAAATCGACCAGCTGCAACGAGGCCGATACGCGCACGTCGATGTCCGGATGGATCGCCTTGAACCGCTCGAGCCGCGGCAGCAACCACTTGCCTGCAAGCGACGGCGCGACACTCGCGGTGAGGACGCCGCTGCGCCCGGCGACGCTGATGGAACCGACGGCTGCGGCAAGACCCTCGAAGGCTGCGCGGATGCCGGGCAGGCAGGCCGCCCCAGCCTCGGTCAGCACCAGCTGGCGGTTGACGCGCTGGAACAGCGGAATGCCGATGTGATCCTCCAACATCTTCACCTGGTGACTGACGGCGGCGGGCGTGACCCCCAATTCGCCCGCGGCCCTGGTGAAGCTCAAATGGCGTGCGGCAGCTTCATAGCTGCGCAGCGCGTTCAGCGGCGGTAGGCGACGAAGTGGCTTCATGTGACTCCTCTTGCGTCAGGGACGGATCCAAGATGGTCAATGATGTCGAGAACGTCTTCCAATCCGACTGAAAGCTGCAGGCTATCGTGACTGAGGGTCGGGTTTCCTCCTTTCGTGCTGGTGTCGCCGGGCGCAGCCGGGGCCCGCATCGCGGCTTGTCGAGGTCAAAAAAATGGCTTCGGATGTCTCTCCGAAGCCGTGACGCGAGATCTCCCATGCGAACCGGTCGGCTCGCCTTCGCAATCGGGACTTGCGCGAAAATGCAGGACTTGCGTTCACTCTGGCCCTCATTCGTTGCAGCGCCAGGGCAAAAAAAACCCCCGGCGCATTCGTGACATGCCAAAGACCGGGGTTACCTGCTCCCGACCTTTTAGCGACTTGTTTAACGTGGCTGCAAGCCGGTCGGCTCAAATGACCACGACTATGACGAATACCCGTCGGTTTGACGCAAGTCAAGTGTCTCAATGCGGGCGCGGCGCGGCAGCATGTGACCAAAGCGTGGCAGCATGTGAATGGACTCGTGACCTATTTGTGGCGGCGGTCGCGGCGCAAGGCGCTTGCATCGCCCCGAGTTGGCCGGCTGATCAACACGTTAGAGGGCAGCTGTTGCTCCACCTTCGCTTGCGCGCTGCCGCGCGTTCAACGCCATTGCACCGCCGGGGAGGCTCCGCGAGGATAGGTTGCGTGCGCGGACGGTCGAAGGGATGCGTTCATGGCAAGTTCACGTCAACTGCGCCTCGGCGCCTTCATGCGGCCGGTCAGCATCCACACCGGCGCCTGGCGGTATCCCGGCGCGTTTCCGGATGCGAATTTCAACTTTGCGCACCACAAGCGGTTCGCGCAGACGCTGGAGCGCGGCTGCTTCGATGCCATCTTCCTGGCCGATCACCTGGCGGTGCTCAACATGCCGATGGCGGCGCTGAAGCGCAGCGCGACCGTGACCTCCTTCGAGCCGCTGACGCTGCTGTCGGCGCTGTCCGTAGTGACACAGCGCCTCGGACTGATCGCCACGGCCTCCACCACCTACGACGAGCCATACCACATCGCCCGCAAGTTCGCGTCGCTCGATCACCTCAGCGGCGGCCGCGCGGGCTGGAACGTCGTCACGACGGCCAACCCGCAGGCGGCGCTGAACTTCGGGCACGATGAGCATACCGAGCATGGCGAGCGCTACCGCCGCGCGCGCGAATTCTTCGATGTCGTCACCGGATTGTGGGACAGCTGGTCGGACGACGCCTTCATCCGCGACGTCGAGGCCGGCATCTACTTCGACCCCGAAAAGCTGCACGTGCTCGGCCACCAGGGCGAGCACCTCTCGGTCCGCGGACCGCTCAACATCGCCCGTCCCATCCAGGGCTGGCCGGTGATCGTCCAGGCCGGCTCCTCGGACGCCGGACGGCAGCTCGCCGCCGAGACGGCGGAGGTCGTCTTCGGCAGCCAGAACAACCTGCGAGACGGCCAGCACTTCTACGCCGACGTGAAGGGCCGCATGGAAAGGGCGGCCCGGGCCCGCGACCATCTGAAGATCCTGCCGGGCGCCTTCGTCGTGGTCGGGGAGACCGTGGCCGAGGCGCGGGCCAAGAAGGCACGGCTTGACAGCCTGGTGCATCCCGACAGCGGCATCGCCTCGCTCTCCGTCCAGCTCGGCCACGACGCCTCCGGCTTCGATCTCGACGGTCCCCTGCCCGAGATCCCCGAGACCAACGCCAGCAAGAGCGCGCGGCAGAAGCTGGTCGACCTGGCCCGGCGGGAGAACATGACCGTCCGCCAGCTCGCCCAATTCGTGGGCGGCAGCTATGGCGCGTTGGAGATGATCGGCACCCCCGGCACGATCGCCGACGAGATGGAGGAGTGGCT
>Ga0187893_10007212_pt1 | contig 18392 bp, 17 predicted proteins | sample MA1701074metaG_FD_139574 | JGI IMG/M metagenome (GOLD analysis project Ga0187893, IMG submission 139574) | White microbial mat communities from a basaltic lava cave in the Kipuka Kanohina Cave System on the Island of Hawaii, USA - MA170107-4 metaG ... | reverse complement strand
CGTGCTCCAGGTGACCGACGAGATCGACCGGGTCGCCGAGTCGCTCTCCGCCGAGCAGAAGTCGCTGCTGCGCAGCCGGCTCCGGAACCTGGAGATGGCCACCTCGCACGACGCGGTCGCGGACGCCGCGGCCAGCCTGCTCGAACGACTCTGACCCGCGCTTCGACCCGCGCTCGGACTTGCGAACGGAACGGTGAATCCAGCCCTCATGCCTTCCTCCCCTATCTGATCCGCTCATGAGAGGCGAATACAGGACGAAAGTCAAGCCGGCCGCGCCCCCGAAACAGGTGAAGGTGCGCAGCCACCGCATCGAGGTCGCCGCGCTCGACTACGGCGAGCCCGGGCCCGGCGCGCGCGCGATGCTGCTCGTGCACGGCATGCGCGACCTGGCCTGGAGCCTGGACTCGGTGGCCCAACACTTCCGCGACCGCTACCGCGTGGTCGCGCTCGACCTGCGCGGCCACGGCGACAGCGACCACGTCGGCTACTACGCCCTTCCGCACTTCATCCTCGACGTGCGCGCGACGGTCGCGGGACTCGGGCTCGCCAAGCCCGTCCTGGTCGGTCACAGCTTCGGCGGCGAGGTCGCGGCGCAGTACGCGGGCCTGTTCCCGGAGCTGCTCGGCGCGCTCGTGCTGATCGAGGGCCTCGGCCCGCCGCCCTGGGAGGGCGAGGGCAGCCGCGAGGCCGGCATGTTCTGGGCGCGCTCGATGGTCGAGCACCTCGACTCGATCAAGCCCGAGGGCCGGCAGCTCGCCGACCTCGATGAGGCGACCTCGCGCATCCTGCAGAGCCACCCGAGGCTCGAGCCCGGGCGCGCGCGCTTCCTCGCGGAGCAGGGCGTGAAGCCCCACCCGGCCGGCGGCCTGCGCTGGAAGTGGGACCCGTTCCTGGTCACCACCTGGGGCAGCTTCAACTTCGGCCAGATGGAGCAGATGTGGGCGCGCATCCGCGTGCCGACCCTGGCGGTGAACGGCTCGCGCTCGGGCGAGTTCTGGCGCCGCGACCTGGGCCGCGCGAAGCGGGGCGGCGAGCAGGAGGCCTACCTCGCGCCCGACGAGCTGCAGCGGCGGCTGGCCTGCTTCCCCGACGTCGAGTGCGTCGAGGTCCCGGGCGCCGGCCACATGGTCCACTTCGACGAGCCCGAGGCCCTGAACCAGGCGATCGACGCATTTCTGCGTCGGAGGATCGAGAGCTGAAGCTCGAGCCGGGCGCGGCGCGGTGGTCGCACTTCAGCACCCGGGCCGGTTAGAATCCCCGCTCTTCGAGGAGGACGCGCGATGGCCATCGACTTCAGCCTGCCCCCGGACATCATCGAGCTGCGCGACAAGGTCCGCGCCTTCATCGAGAAAGAGGTGGAGCCCGTCGCCACCGAGCTCGAGAAGATCGAGGACCGCCGCCGCTGGCGCGACGACATCATCCGCCTGCGCAAGCGCGCGCACGAGCTCGGGCTGTGGCTGCCGCACATGCCGAAGGACCTGGGCGGGATGGGACTCGGGGCGCTCGGCATCGCCACCGTCTCGGCGGAGTGCGGCCGCGTGCCGCTCTCGGCGTTCATCATCAACTGCCAGGCGCCCGACGAGGGCAACATGCACACGCTGCTGCACTTCGCGACGCCCAAGCAGCGCGAGAAGTACCTGGTGCCGCTGTGCAACGGCATGGTGCGCTCGTGCTTCGCGATGACCGAGCCCGAGGTCGCGGGCTCCGACCCGACCGGCATCCAGACGCGCGCCGTGCGCCACGGCGACACCTGGGTGATCAACGGCCACAAGTGGTTCATCTCGGGCGCGCGCGGCGCGCAGTTCGCGATCCTGATCGCCTGCACCGATCCCGACGCGAACCCGCCGCAGGCGCGCAACTCCGCGTTCATCGTCGACCTGCCGAACCCCGGCTTCGAGATCGTGCGCGACGTGCATACCATGGCCGGCGGCCACAACCACTGCGAGATCCGCATCCGCGATCTCGAGGTGCACAACGACAACATGCTCGGCCCGCAGGGCCAGGGTCACACGCTCGGCCAGGTGCGGCTCGGCCCGGCCCGGCTCGCGCACTGCATGCGCTGGATCGGCCAGATCGAGAAGGCGCTCGACATGATGGTCGCGCGCACGGAAGAGCGCATGCTGCACGGCGCCAAGCTCTCCGAGAAGCAGGGCATCCAGTGGAAGATCTCGCAGGCCGCGCTCGCGCTGTACCAGTGCAAGCTGATGGTCCTGCACTCCGCGTACCTGATCGAGAACAAGAAGCCGTTCCGCCAGGAGGTGTCGATGACGAAGTTCTTCGTCGCCAACACGCTCTGGAACGTGGTGGACGCCGCGATCCAGGTCCACGGGGCGCTCGGCTACTCTTCGGACACGCCGCTCGAGCAGATGCTCAAGAACGCGCGCTCCGCGCGGCTGGTCGACGGCGCGGACGAGGTGCACCTGACGCAGATCGCGAAGCACGTGATCGACGCCTTCCGGGGGGAGGGCTCGACCCGCAACGCGACGGGGCTGGGATTGCTGTTCTGAACGTCCTGTTCCTGATCGACGGCGCGCGCAGGGGGGGAGGCGAGGCGGACGTCCTGCGCCTCGCTGCGGCGCTGTGCGCGCGCGGCCACCGCGCCTGGATCGGCGCGTCCGACGCGGACGCGCTCGCCGAAGCGCGCTCGCGCGGCCGCGAGACGATCGCGCTGCCGGGGCTCGCGAACCTGCCGGGCGCGGTGCTCGCGGTGGCGCGCGCCTGCCGCGCGCACGAGATCGACCTGGTGAACGCCTGGTCGCCGCGCGCCACGCTGGTCGCGGGGCTCGCGCGCAAGCTGCGGCTCGCGCGCGCGCGCCTGATCACGACCGTGAACGGCGTGCGCCAGGGCATGGAGAGCCGGAGCGCGCGCGCGCTGATCTCGCGCCTGCCCGACGAGGTGATCTTCGTCTCGCGCTCCGAGCGCGACCGGCTGGCCGAGGATTGGGGCGCGGCGGTCGGCCAGGTGATCTACACCGGCATCGACCTGCCGCGCGCCGGCGCGCAGGAGCCGGTCGACCTCGAGGCCAAGCACGGCGTGCCGCGCGACGCGCGCGCGATCGGCGTGGTCGGCGCGCTCTCGCCCGAGAAGGCGGTGGGCGACGCGATCGCCGCGCTGGTGCGGCTCCCGCCCGACGTGGTGCTGTGCATCGTCGGCGACGGCGTGGAGGAGAACGCGCTGCGCGCCGAGGCGCGCCGCCGCCGGGTCGAGCAGCGCGTGGTGTTCGCCGGCGCCGTGCGCGAGATCGACCGCTACCTGGTCAGCCTGCTCGCGCTCGTGCTGCCCTCGCGCGCCGAGGATCTGCCGGTCGTGCTGCGCCAGGCCGGCGCGCTGTCCGTGCCCGTGATCGCGGCCGACGTGGGCGGCGTGCGCGAGGTGGTCGTGCCGCGCGAGACCGGGCTCCTGTATCCGAGCGGCGACGTGGACGGCCTGGTGCGCGCGATCCGCAGCGTGCTCGACGACCCGTCGCGCGCCGCCGCGATGGGCGTCGCCGCGCGCCAGCGGATCGCGAAGCTGTTCGGCGTCGAGCGCTGGGCCGACGAGACCGAAGCGCTCTTCGCGCGCGTCGCCGGGGTGGACTAGGAGGCTCGAGGAAATGGACTATCAGGAGATCCTGTACTCGGTCGAGGACCGCATCCTCACCATCACGCTGAACCGCCCCGACAAGCTCAACGCCTTCACGGGCCGGATGATGTTCGAGGTGCTCGACGCGCTCGACCGCGCTGACGCCGACGACGACGTGCGCGCGATCATCTTCACCGGCGCGGGCCGCGGCTACTGCGCGGGCGCGGACCTCTCGGGCGGTTCGGGCACGTTCGATTCGCGCGAGCGCTCGGCCGACGTCGGCATCGAGGGCATGCGCGACGGCGGCGGGCGCGTGACGCTGCGCCTGTACGAGTGCAAGAAGCCGGTGATCGCCGCGATCAACGGCCCGGCGGTCGGCGTGGGCGTGACCATGACGCTGCCGATGGACATCCGCATCGCCAGCCAGGACGCGCGCTTCGGCTTCGTGTTCGCGCGCCGCGGCATCTGCATGGAGGCGGCCTCGAGCTGGTTCCTGCCGCGCCTGGTCGGCCCGTCGCGCGCGCTCGAGTGGGTCTACACGGGCCGCGTGTTCCCGGCCAGCGAGGCGCTCGACGCCGGGCTCGTGCGCAGCCAGCACGCGCCCGACGAGCTCATCCCCGCGGCGCGCGAGCTCGCGCGCGAGATCGCGGACAACACCTCGGCGATCTCCGTCACGCTCTCGCGCCAGCTGATCTGGAAGATGCTCGGCGCCGACCACCCGATGGAGGCCCACAAGATCGACTCGCGCGCGATCACAGCGCTCGGCCAGAGCGCGGACGCGCACGAGGGCGTGGCGGCGTTTCTCGGCAAGCGCAAGGCCGAGTTCAAGCAGCGGCCGAGCGTCGATCTCCCCAAGTTCTATCCCTGGTGGCGCGAGCGGAAGTTCGAGTAGGCATGCGCCGGATCGGCTTCGCGGCCGTCCTGCTCGGCTTGCTCGGCGTGCTGACCGCGGGCCTGCTCGAGCTCGGCGTCCGGGTGATCGATCCGCAGGTGCTGAACCGCGACGTGCCCGACCTGTGGGCGATGGATCCGGCGATCGGCTGGCGGCACGAGCCCAACAAGCGGGTGGTCGCGAACACCGGCGACCGCGATGTCGAGGTGTGCACCGACGCGGTGGGCGACCGCGTCGCCTGCGACGGGCCCGCGGAGCGCGCCTGCGCGCGGCGCGTGCTGGTGCTGGGCGATTCGTACGTCGAGGCGCTGGCGGTGCCGTTCGAGCAGACGATCTGGAGCCGGATCGAGGCCGACACCGGAGCGTGTGCGAGCGTGAGCGGCGTATCGGGCCACCGCCTGAGCCAGTACCTGGCCGCCGCCCGCGCGCGGCTCGCCGAGCCCGGCGCGAAGTACGACCTGGTGCTGCTCGCGTTCTACGTCGGCAACGACATGACCGACGACGCCGAGACCATCCCTCCGCCCCAGGACGTGCAGCGCCGGCCGTGGCGGCTCCTGCCCTCCGGGCTCTCGGCGGAAGCGCTGTTCGACTGGTTCTACCCGATGAACGCCTGGCTCGAGTCGCACTCGCACGCCTACGTCGCGGTGCGCTTCGCGATCCGGCGTCTCCGCGACCCCGGCGACGCGGGCCTGTACGGCGTTTCGCGCGCGCTGCGCCGCTCGCTGCTCACGCAAAAGCACCTCGACGAGACCACGCGCGGCGTCCGGCTCGTCGCCGAGGCCGCGCGCGCGCACGGCGCGCGCGTCCTCGTGCTGGTGATCCCGGAGCGCACGCAGGTCACCGACCCGCAGGGCGAGAAGATCCTGCGCGCCATGCCCGCGCTCGAGGGCGACCTGGACATGGATCAGACGTCGCGCGAGTTCGTGCCGCGGCTCGAGGCGCTCGCGGAGGTCGACCGCGTGATCGACCTCCTGCCGATCCTGCGCGCGCGCACCGACCCCGCGGACTGGGGCCCGAACGACGGCCACCTCTCGCCGCAGGGCCACGCCCGCGTCTTCGACGCGATCCGCGAGCCCGTGCGCGAGCTGATGTCGGCGGACTAGCTCTCCGGGCTCACGCCTTCGCGGACGGCCGCGACGAGACCTCCTGGTACCAGCGCGCGAGGTTCTTCTGGTCGGGCTGGATGCGGATGTCGGAGATCTTGCCGAAGTCGATCCCGACCAGCGCCGTGATGTCGGCGATCGAGTAGCGATCGCCCGCGATGAAGCGCCGGCTCGCGAGCTCGCCGTCGAGCCAGGCGAGCTGCTTCACGCCCGCCTCCTTGCACACCGCGCCGTACTCGGGCACCTGCGGGATGCGGCCCTTGAAGAACGCGTGCGTGTTGCGGAAGCAGCCGGTGGTGCTGCTGAGGATCCCGAGCTCCATGCGGCGCTGCCACATCTCGACGAACGCCTTGTCGCGCGCGTCGGTGCCGAGCAGCGGCGGCTGCGGGTGCAGACCTTCGAAGTAGGCGCAGATCGCGACCGACTCGGTGAGGATCGCGCCGTCGTCGAGCTCCAGGATCGGCACGCCGCCGAGCGCGTTCTTGGCCAGGTACTCGGCCGAGCGGTTCTCGGCCTTGCCGATGTCGACCTGCACCGTGGGCACGCTCACGCCCTTCTCGGCCAGGAAGATGCGCACGCGGCGCGGGTTCGGCGCCATCACGCTGTCGTAGAGCTTCATCGCGGGTTCTCCTCGGGTGGGTCCCGCGATCATACCCGAGACGAGATCCGCTCCGCGCCCGCGTATACGTTCCAGCCGTCGCCGCGCAGGAACGCGACCAGCGTCATGCCGTTCTCGCGCGCGAGCTCGACGGCGAGGCTCGACGGGCCGGAGATCGCGGCCAGCACGGGCACGCCCGCGACCAGCGCCTTCTGCGCGATCTCGAAGCCGAGCCGGCCGCTCGCGAGCAGGATCGCGCCGCGCAGCGGCAGCCGGCCCTCGAGCGCGGCCCAGCCGACCAGCTTGTCGACCGCGTTGTGCCGGCCCACGTCCTCGCGCGCGCACAGGAGCTCGCCCTCGGCCGTGAACAGCGCGGCGGCGTGCAGCGCGCCGGTCGCGCGGAAGAGCGGCTGCGCGTCGCGCAGCCGCGCGGGCAGCGACTCGAGCACGGCCGCGTCGACGCGCACCGGATCGCCGTGCACGGGCGCGGCCAGCGTGCGCAGCGCCTCGAGCGTGGCCTTGCCGCAGATCCCGCACGACGAGGACGCGAAGAAGTGCCGGTGCGCGGGCGGGCGCACGCCCTCCGCGCCGGGCTCGGTGCGGATCTCGACCGCGTTCTCGGTCTGCTCGCAGTGCGCGATCGCGTTCACCAGGCCGAAGTCGGAGACGATGCCCTCGGTGACGAGGAAGCCGGCCGCGAGCTCGACGTCGTGGCCGGGCGTGCGCATGGTGACCGCGATCGGCACGCCGTCGAGCCGCAGCTCGAGCGGCTCCTCGACCACCAGCGTCTCGGGCCGAGTCTCGCGGGCGCCGCCGCGCACGGCGATCGCGTCCACGCGCGTGCTGCCGGGATCGGGGTCGCCCTTCACGGGCGAAGCGTAGCCGATTCCGTCTCCGGACCTTCCTCGCGCGCGAGCGGCCCGAGCACGCGCGTGCGCTCGTCTGCGAGCCAGCCCGCCACGCCGTCCGCGGTCTGGTTCGCGCCCGAGATGCGCAGCAGCACGAGCGCCGGGCCCGCGAGCGCGTCCTCGAGCGCGAGCCGGATCGAGCCGAGCCCGGTCAGGAGCGTGTCGAGCCGGCCCGCGCCGAAGGCGTTCTCGAGATAGGCCGCGGACGGTTCCGGCAGGCGTTCGACGTCTTCGGCGCGCAGGCCTTCCATCAGCCCGGTCGAGCCCTGCGAGAGCGCGAGCGCGACCCGGCGCACGCAGCCGCTCGGGATCCCCTGCAGGACCGGCTTGGTGAGCGGGTTCGCGTCGACCAGCGCGACCGTGTCGCCCGCCAGGCCGACTAGCGCGGCCGAGGACAGGCCCGCCGCCCCGATCGCGTCGCCCGCGACGCGGAACGGTGTAGACACGAGCGCCAGCGCCGCGCCCGCGGGATCCGGCCCGGCCTGCGCCGCAGCGCCCGGTCCGGCGTGCGCGAAGCGCGCGGTGAGCGCGAGCAGAGTCAGCGCGGCGGCCGCGAGGTCACGGGATCGGATCGGCGCTCCCCCCTTCGTCGCGCTCTCGATACCGCACGCTAAGATGGCCGTCCATGCAGATCGAGCTCACGCAGCACGTACCCGCGCCCCCGGCCGCCGTGTTCGAGCGCTACGTCGACCACGAGCGGTGGGTCGACTGGGCGGGCGTCAAGGAGGTCGTGCTGCGACAGAAGGGTCATCCCGCGCCGAACGGGCTCGGGGCGATCCGCGTGATCCGCCAGGCGGGCCTCGCGATCGAAGAGGAGATCACGGGCTTCGACCCGCCCAAGCGCATGACCTATCGCCTGGTCGCGGGCGCGCCGGTGCGCGACCACTCGGGCGAGGTCACGTTCGACGCCGACGGCGCGGGCACGCGCGTGACCTGGCGCGTCTCGTTCCGGCCGCTCGTGCCCGGGACCGGCTGGCTGGTGCGAAGAGCGCTCGAGTCGGGCCTGCGCTCGGTCCTCGAAGCGCTCGCGAAGCAGTTCTGATCCGCCGCCCGCTCAAGTTCGGGCCCGAGCTGCCGATCAATGACGTGTAATTGCGGCTCGCTTTCCCGCAATGAACGATCTAGGGAGGGCGGAGGCGCGGGCGATAGGAACTTGGGGGGGATCCGTCGCCGGTGCCTCCGCTCCTCGTTTAACTACGCTCGGCTTCGCCTCGCTGCGCGCGCGCCTTCGGAGCGCTTGCGGGCTCGCTCGGGGCGGCCCTCGCTCGCCCCTCGTGCTGCTCGCGCCGCTGCCTTCGGAGGCGCTAGGTGCGCGCGAGAGCTATGAGCCGCTCGAGATCCCGCACCAGCTCGTCGAGCTTGGCGGCGGGGCCGGCGCGGAAGCGGTCGCCGTCGCGCTCGACGGCGCCGAGGTTCTCGAGCAGGCGGAGCGCGTTGCCGAAGTTCATGTTCGAGAGCAGCTCGGGCGACTGCACGCGGTCCTGGAGCAGGAGCTGGCGGCCGAGCTCGTGGCAGCGGCGCAGCACCACCCCGCGCGCGACCGCGGTCTCGGAGCCGCGCAGCGTGCGGACGGTCTCGGCCACGACCCAGTAGCTCTCGATGAAGTCGAGCAGGATGCGCGGGCAGGCGGCGAGCATCGGCGCGGCGTACTGCGACGCCTCCTTCGCGAGCCGCTGCTGCTCGCGTTCGAGCTCGCGCAGGAAGCCGTCGCGCTCCGCGAAGAAGAACTCGAACTTGAGCAGCTCGCGCAGGCGCAGCGCCCACGCCTTCGTGTCGCGCAGCGGATCGGCGTCCTCGGCGGCGGTGCGCGCGGCGAGCTCGGCGATCGCGCGCACCAGCACGAAGTGGATCACGGTGTTGCGGTAGTACGACGCGGCCGCGCGCCCGCGCTCGGTCACGTAGTAGACCGGCTCGACGCCGCCCGCGTACTTCTCGATCACGCCGGTGCCCGCGAGCGCCTCGGCCGCGCAGCGCAGGGCCGGCTCCGCGCCCGCCGCGACCTCGGCCGTGAGCGCGATCCCGCGCTCGTGCGCGTAGTCGACGAGCAGCGCCGCCTGCGCGACGAACTCGGCCTGGCCCAGCGCCCGCTTGCCCGCGCCGAGCAGCACGGAGCAGGCCAGCGCCGCCGGCGTGATCGGCGTGGCGGCGTTGATCTCGTTCGAGATCTGGAAGGCGAGCTTCTCGACCACCAGCCGGTCGTCGCCCGAGCGGTCGAGGTACTCGCGCAGCGAGATCGGCTCCGCGAAGCGCACGTGGATGCGGCCGAGCTTGCGCGCGCGCGCTTTGCTGATCTGGCGCACCAGGAACAGGAAGCTCTCGGCCTCCTTCTCGTCGCCCTGGTTCTGGCGCACGTACTCCGACAGCTCGAGGATCTGGTCGTAGGCGATCGCGGTGGGCACGAACAGCACGTCGCCGATGTCGTGGCGGCGCGCGCCGTCCACGATGTTGTTCAGGATCCCGTAGCGCGGCGGCAGGAGCTTGCCCGAGCGCGAACGCCCGCCCTCGATGAAGAACTCCTGGTGGAAGCGGCGCTGCACGAGCGTGTTGATGAAGCCGCGCAGCGACTCCTTGTAGATCGGGTCGTCCTGGAACGAGCGGCGCAGGAAGTACGCGCCCGTGCCGGGCAGGATCCGGCTCATCGGGAAGAACGACATGTTGATGCCCGCCGCGGTGTGCGGCGGCGGGAAGCCCGACGAGAACAGGAGCGAGTAGAGCGCCATGTGGTCGCAGTTCGACTTGTGCGACGGGATGAACACGAGCGGCGCGCGCCGGCCGAGCTCGCGCAGCTTCTCGAGCTCGCCCGGGTCGACGTCGATCGCGGGATCGAACGCGAGCGAGTACACCCAGCGCGAGAAGCGCCGGAAGATCTCCATCGAGAACAGGTTGTGACTGGTCGCGAGCTCGCGCAGCGCCTTCTCGCCGCGCGCGAGTGACTCCTCGCGCGTCAGGCCCTGGGTCGCGCCCGCGCCCGCGACGCGGTCCTGGAAGCCCGAATCGCCGAGGATCTGCTCGGCGAGCAGGCGCGGCACCTTGTAGCGGTCGCCGAACACCTGGCGCTCCACGAGCGAGAGCGCCTTCACGCCCTGCACGCGCACGAACGCGGAGAGCGCGAGCTTGTCGCCCTGCGCGTGCGACTCGGCTTCGAGCGCGGTGCGCGTGCCGGGCGCGCCGAGCACCACGCGCGCGTAGCCACGCCGCAGGAGCCGCAGCCAGCGCGTCACGCCGGGCGGGTCGTACGGGTTGCCGAAGGGCAGGTTCCACAGCGACGGCGGCCGCGCGACCGGACCCCACAGCACCTCGGCCGGAACCAGGTCGACCTCGGCTCCGGCCGCCTGCGCGAAGGCGAGCAGGCGCGCCAGCCGGTCGGTGCCGGAGCGCGCCGGGGAGAGCGGCACGAGCACCGGCTCGCCGGCGAGGAACGCCGCGCGCAGGCGTTCGTCGCCGACCTTCGGCGGTGTACACGGAACCCAGCGCGGCACCGGCAGACCGGCGTGCGCGAGGCTCGCGAGCAGCACGCGCAGGTCGAAGGCCGAGTCGACGGGCGCCAGGTAGATGCAGGGCCGCTCGCCACGGGGCAGCCCGATGCCCGGGGGCGACACCACCGGCACCGCCAGGCTCGCGGGCGCGCGCGGCGCGGGTCGCAGTGGCAGGGATCCCGTCACCTCGCCACCATACCGCGAAGCGCCGCGGCAGCACAGCGCGGCGCGCGGAACGCGGAGACGAGTCCCGGATGAGCACGACCTGGCAGGCGCTGCGCGGCCACGCCGAACGCGTGTATCGCCGCGTCTGGCGTTCGCAGGACCAGGCCGAGCTGATCCGCGAGCTGCTCGCGAAGCTGCAGCCGATCCGCGATCACCGGCTGGTGTTGGTCGAGACCGGCTGCGGCGGCTCGACGCTCGCGCTGGTCGAGGTCGCGCGGCGCACCGGCGCGCGCGTCTACTCGTGCGACCACGACGCGAAGCGCCTCGACGCCTTGCGCGAGTGCGCGAACGACGACCTCGCCGAGGTCGAGTTCCTGGCCGGCGACAGCCTGGAAGGCCTCGCGACCGTGGTCGCGCGCCACGGCCGGATCGACTTCGCGCTGCTCGACTCCGCGCCCTCCGCCACGCACACGCTGCGCGAGTTCCTGACGCTCGAGCCGCGCTTCGGCCCGGGCTCGCGGATCCTGGTCGACGACGCCGCGCTGCCCGGCGCGCGGCTGCTGCTCAGCCCCTGCCGCAAGGGGAAGCTGCTCGTTCCCTACCTGCTCGCCTCGCCGTTCTGGACCGTGAGCGCGCACCCGCGCGCCGGCGACTCGATGGTCTCCGCGGTGCTCGACGCGATCGGCGCGCGCGCGGACTCCGGCTACGAGGACCCGAGCTACGTCGACCGCTGGCGCGCGACCTTCGACCGCAGGCTCCGGCCCGTGCCCGCCACCTGACCGCGGGGCCCGGCGCACGGACGGTTGGCGAGGAGGCCCTGCGCGAAGCCGCCTTCGCGCAGGGACGCAAGCGCCGAAGGCGCGCGCAGCGAGGCGCAGCCGAGCGAAGTCAATCTATCCGCCAGATCACCAGCTGATCGGGCCGGCCCGTCGAGTCCAGGTAGGGCCGGCTTCGGAACACCTCGCGCTCGCGGCGCAGGCGGAGCGAGCTGTCGACGCCGCCGCGCAGCCTGCAGTGGTAGACCCGCTCGAACACCTCGTAGTCGCCCGTCTGCACGGCCGCCGGAACGCTGTGCTGGGCGACGTACTGCACGCCGTGGCGCTGCAGGAAGTCGTCCACCCGGCCCTCGCACACGGTCCGAGCGTACTCGAAGCTGTTGGCCAGCCCGTCGAGGTTCATCACCCGGCGCTGCGCGTAGTAGCTGAAGATCCCGCTGTCCTTCATCGCGAGCAGTGCGTCGTCGGGCAGGTTCGCCGCGACCCAGAGCCCGGCCTCGTGCGCCGCCACGGTCCAGGTGCGCCCCAGGTTCGAGAGCGAGATCGCGAGCGCGCCGGCCTGCAGGAGCGTGAGCAAAGCGAGCGCGGCGATCACGGTCCGGCGCGAGAGGCGCGGCACGACGTCGCGCGCGAGCAGCGCGAGCGCGAGCGCGCCGACCGGGACGAAGGTGATGAAGTGCCAGATCATCACCGCCCAGCGCATGTACAGCACGGTGTAGAGGGCGTGCGCGGTCATCCCGGCCGCGAAGAGCGCCAGCAGGCGCACCAGCGGATCGCGGCCTCGCCCGCGCCACAGCTCGATCGCGCAGCCGCCGACCGCGAGCGCGAGCAGCCCGAGGTGCTCGACGTTCAGGTGGTGCGGCGACCAGCCGGCGACCGGGAAGCTGGTCTTGAGCGCGCCGCTGACCGGCATCATGCGTCCGAACGCGAGCTGGTTCGACACCAGATAGGGGATCACCAGCACGAGTGTGGGCCAGAACAGCGCCAGCTCCTTGCGCACGACGCGCCAGAGCCGCGTGCCGAACGCGCCTTCGCCGCGCCAGAGCCCGTGCACGAGCACGTAGACCGCGAGCGACGACGCGAGGAACACCGAATCGAGTCGGCCGAGCAGGAGCAGCCCCACCAGCCCGCCGACCCGTGCGTCGGCTTGGCGCGGCTCCGCGCTCCAGAGCGCACCGCCGCGCAGGAGCTCGGCGATCAACAGCGCGAGCAGGAGCAGCACGAGCGCGGACTCGAGCCCGGAGAGCGCGGAGTTCTCGATGCGCGGGAACATGAGCATCAGCCCGACCAGGTACGCGGGCGCCGCTCCGGCCCGGGTGCGCGCGAGCCCGCACAGGATCCCGCCCGCGCACGCGAACAGCAGCACGCACAGCGCCTGCACGGTCAGCAGCAGGGCGTGGATGTCGCCGCCCGCGACCGTCACCACCGGCAAGAGCGTCCACATCCAGAGCGGGTGGAAGCCGTTCGTGGGCGAGATCCGGTCCATGGTGAAGCCGTGGCCGGCGACCGCGTTCTGGGCGATCACGAGGTAGTAGTAGGCGTCGTCCGAGAAGCGCGGCCAGGCGGAGACCCAGTCGCGCAGGATCCAGCCGATGGCCCACAGGACTACGCACGCGCCGGTGAGCGCCAGGAATGCCCCAAGCGCGAAACGGCGATCGACGATAGGAAGGCCGGGGGAGGGGGCCTCGTCGAGCCTCGAATCCGCGCCGCTCTGCATCCGTCCCTTTCTCGATCGCGGGCCCGGTCCGCGGTCGGGGCGCCCGTCTGGCCTCGGCGCTATTGTGCGGCAACTCTCGCGTTCGGAGTGTACCCGTGAACGGCTCTTTCGCATCGCCTCGCGCGTGGAGCCAGCCCTGGTGGACGCTGCTCGGCGCGTGCGCGTTGCTGCTCACGACCGCCGACGCCTTGTTGATCGGCCGGGCCACGGATCTGTTGAGCGGCGGATTCCTCGTGTCGGAGCCGCTGCGCACCCCGCTGCGCCTCGGGCTGTTCCTCGGCGCGTCGCTGGTCTTCGACCTTGCGCTCGTGCTGTGCAGCTGGCTCGTCGCCCTGCCGCTGCTCGCCCGCACGCGCCTCACGCAGCGCCAGGCGTTGATGCTCGCGGCGCTGTGCGCGCTGCTGCCGCCGCTCGCGTTCATGTATTTCCGCTATCAGCTCGCGCGCTACATCGGCGACCTGATGGACCCAGGGTTGCTGCTCGCGATCGCGGGCGGCTCACCGGTCGAGTGGCTGGCGCAGGCCAGCTACCACGCGCTCCCGGTCGGGGCCGTGATCGCAGGCGCCGTGGGCGCAGGCGCGCTGGCGGTGCGGGCGCTGCGCGACGGCTCGGGCCGCGCGGCGGTGCGCCTGCTGCCCGCGACCGCGAGCGTCGCCGCACTCTCCGCGCTGACACTGGTCGCGAGCGCCGCGATCCTACCGGCCTTCTGTCTGCGCGGGGGAAGCGGCTGCGAGGCGCTCGAGCGCAAGACGTCGGGTCTCGTGCTGAGCGTGCTCGCCGAGCGCGCGACCGACTTCGACTTCGACCGCTATGGGCTCGCGCGCGGCCCGCTGGACCACGCGCCCTTCGACGCCGCGCGCCACCCGTTCGCGCTCGACGTGCCCGGCAACGGCATCGACGAGAACGGGCTGGCCGGCGATCACCCCGCGGACTTCCGGCCGCCGCCGAACGAGTTCGTGGAACGGCCGGCCTTCGCGCACCGGCCCCACGTCGTGATCGTGTTTCTCGAGGGGATGCGAGCGGACACGATCGGCAGCTCCTTCGCGGGCCGCGAGATCACGCCGTTCCTGAACCGCATCGCGGCGCAGGGCGCGAGCTCCGCGCGCGCGTTCGCGAACTCGCCCTACACCGCGAGGTCGCGCGGCCAGCTCATGGGCGGCCGCCTCGCGCCGTACCCCGGGCAGTCCACGCTGGTCGACGACTTCCACGCCAACGGCTACCAGGTCGCCTGGTTCTCGGCGCAGGACGAGTCGTTCGGCGCGCGCGAGAGCGCGATGCTCGGGCTGGAGCGCGCGGACGTGCACTACGACGCGCGCGAGGAGCCCGAGCACAACGTCTCGCCGTTCAGCACCACGGGCAGCTCGGCGGTGTCGTGGAAGCGCCTGAACATGCGCGCCGGCGAGTTCCTCGCCCGCTGGGACCCGAGTCAGCCCTTGCTTCTGTACCTGAACTACGGCGACACGCACTTCCCCTACGACCACCACGAGCTCGACGATCTGCTCGGGGTCGAGCGCCTGCCGCGCGAGCGCATCTCGCCCGACGACCCCGAGGGTGTGTTCGCGACCTACGCGAACGCCGCGGCGAACGTCGACCGCGGGCTCGAGCGGATGTTCGACGAGCTGCGCGCGCGAGCGGGCGACGCCGAGATCGCCGTGCTCGTCACCTCCGACCACGGCGAGGCGCTCTTCGAGGACGGCGTGCTCGGCCACGGCCTCGCCCTCGACGCCGCGCAGACGCGCGTCCCCCTGATCGTGTCCGGTCTGGGCGGCGATTGGCCGGAGCCGATCGGCCTCTCCGACGTGCGCGCCGCGCTGCAGCGCTCGCTCGCGTTGCCGCGCGGAGACCCGCGACCTCGGCCGCGCTTCGTGCCGGCGGCAGGCCGGCGCATCCTCCAGTACATGGCGTTCCCGGAGCGGCCGCGCCTGCTCTGTCTGCGCGGCCTCGACACCGAGCTGCGTTACGACACGACCGATCCGCCGAACGATGCGGACCCCTCGTTCCGCGAGCTGATCTGGTGGTGGGAGGCGGTGCAGCTCGAGGACGCAGGGCGAGATAGCCGCTAGGCCTGGCGCCGGAAGCGCTCGATCATCTCCGCGGGAATGCGCCGCGGGCGCTGGGTCTTGGCGTCGACGTAGGCCCAGGTGGTGATCGCGCTGACCAGCAGCGCTCCGTCCGGCTCGCGCGTGAAGCGCGAGTGGCGCACGCTGCGCGCGCCGCTCATCTCCTCGACCCAGGTTTCCTCGACGATCGACTCGCCGGGCAGGGCCGAGCGGTGGTAGTCGATCTCGTGCCGGCGCACGATCCAGATCGAGCCCTGCTCGCGCAAAGTGTCGTTGTCCGAGCCGCGCCGCACGGCGTGCGCGCCCGCCAGCTCGCCGACGAACGCGAGCCAGCGCACGTTGTTCACGTGGCCGAGCTCGTCGCAGTCCTCGGGCACGACCTTGCGCGTGCGCTTGAAGACGGGGCCGCTCATTCGGCTTCGAGCAGGAGCGCGGCGCAGTAGTCGCGGTAGGGCGAGGCGGGCATCGCGCCGACCGTGCGCTCGAGCCCGGCCGCGTCGATGAAGCCCTGCCGGAACGCGATCTCTTCGAGGCAGGCGATCTTCAGGCCCTGGCGCTGCTCGATCGTGGCGATGAAGTTCGCGGCCTCGAGCAGGCTCTCGTGCGTGCCGGTGTCGAGCCAGGCGATGCCGCGTCCGAGCCGCTGCGCGCGCAGCTCGCCGGTCTCGAGGTAGGCGCGGTTCAGGTCGGTGATCTCGAGCTCGCCGCGCGCCGACGGGCGCAGGCGCTTCGTGCGCTCCACCACGCTCGCGTCGTACAGGTAGATGCCGGGCACCGCCAGGTTCGAGCGCGGCTGTTTCGGCTTCTCGACCAGCGAGACGACCTTGCTGCTCTCGTCGAACTCGACCACGCCGTAGCGTTCCGGGTCGCGCACCGGGTAGCCGAAGATCACCGCGCCGCCCGAGAAGTCGCGCACGATCTCGTCCAGGCGCATGCGGCCGTAGAAGATGTTGTCGCCCAGGATCAGCGCGACCTCGCCGCCCGCGACGAAGCTCTCGCCGACCAGGAAGGCCTGCGCGATGCCCTTCGGCTCGGGCTGCACCGCGTAGCGCAGGTGGACGCCCCAGGCGCTGCCGTCGCCGAGCAGCGACTGGAAGCGCGGCACGTCGCTCGGCGTCGAGATCAAGAGGATGTCGCGGATGCCCGCGAGCATCAGCGTCGCGAGCGGGTAGTAGATCATCGGCTTGTCGTAGACCGGCTGCAGCTGCTTGCTCGCGACTTGCGTGAGCGGGTGCAGGCGCGAGCCGGCTCCGCCCGCGAGAACGATCCCCTTCATGCGCGTTCCCCCCTTCGCGCGCGCGTCAGCGCACGAGCTTCGCGATCTCGTCGTCGGTGAGCCCGGCCTCGCGCAGGATCGCGGCGGAGTCCGCGCCCAGGTCCGGCGCGGGACGGTTGGCGGGCATCGGGAACCCCGACATCAGGAACGGCGGGCCGACGGTCGGGAACGGGCCGACGCGCGGATGGTCGACGGTCGGCAGGTAGCCCATCGCGCGCGCCTGCGGATCGTGGACCGCCTCGCCCATGCGCCGCACCGCGGACCAGATGATTCCGGCCTTCTCGAAGGTCTCCTCCCACTCCGCGAGCATGCGCGCGCGGAAGATCGCGTCGAAGATCGCCACCAGCGCGCGCGAGTTCCGGTAGCGCTCGACCGGCCCGGCGAAGCGCGCGTCCGCCACCAGGTCTTCGCGGCCGAGCGCGCGGCACACCGCCGGCCAGTAGCGGATCGAGTCGACCATCACGAGCATCAGCCAGCGCTCGTCGCGGGTCGGGTAGAGGTTCCAGAGCGGATTGCGCGGCGCCGCGCGGTCGTGCATCGGCGGGCTCTCGCCGCCCACCAGTGCCTGGGTGAAGTCGTTGCCCTGGATGTACATGGCGATCTGCAGGAGCGACACCTCGATCGCCTGGCCCACGCCGCTCTGGTCGCGCACGCGCAGCGCGGCCAGGATCCCGGCCACGAGCGACATGCCGGCGGCGTGATCGCCGACGCCCGGACGCAGGAAGGCGGGCGTGGCGTCGGGCGCGCGCATGATGTCCATCATGCCGCTGCGCGCCCAGTAGGCGGTGTAGTCGAAGGCCGGGCGGTCGGCCTCGTCGCCGCGCGTGCCGTAACCGTTCAGTGTCGCGTGCACGAGCGCGGGCTTGCGCGCGCGCAGGCTGTCCGGGTCGAGCCCGAAGCGGCGCTGCCGCCCGGGCAGCAGGTTCGTCAGCACCACGTCCGAGCCGTCGATCACGCGCAGCAGCGCCGCGAGCGCGTCCGGCTTGGTCAGGTCGAGCGCGAGCGAGCGCTTGCCGCGGTTGTCCATCTCGAACGGCGGCGACAGGTCGATGTCGCTCGTGAAGCCGTTCATGCGCGGGCGCGTGTGCCGGTACAGCTCGCCCTCGGGGACCTCGACCTTGATCACCTCTGCGCCGAGGTCGGCGAGCAGGGCGCCGGCGGACGGCGCGGCGACGAAGCTCGCGATCTCGACGACCCGGATGCCTTGGAGCGGTGCGGACATGCGCGGACCCTCACACCCGGGGGCGCGGGGTGTCAAGGAGCATGCTATAACGCCGCCCATGGCCAAGAAGGGCGCCCGCGAGAAGATCAAGCTGGAGAGCACGGCCGGGACCGGTGTCTTCTACACCACCCGGAAGAACAAGCAGAACACCCCGGACAAGCTCGAGATCAAGAAGTACGACCCGGTGGCGCGCAAGCACGTGGTGTTCAAGGAAGCCAAGCTGAAGTAGGCGATCCCACGCGCGTGACGCCCCAGGGTGCTGGCTTCCGGGATGCGCGCGGCCCCACGACGACCGTGATCGTCGCGACCTACGACCAGCCCGGCCCGCTGCGGCTCGCGCTGGCGGCCCTGGGCGCGCAGACCGATCCGGACTTCGACGTGATCGTGGCGGACGACGGGACGAGCCCCGCGTCCCACCCCCTGGTCGAGCAGTGCGCGCGCGAGTTCGGCCTGCGCGCGCGAGTGATCTGGCAGGCCGACCAGGGCTTCCGCAAGGCCCGCGCCCAGAACCAGGCGGCGCTCGAGACCGACGCCGAGCTCCTGGTGTTCCTCGACGGCGACTGCCTGCCGTTCCGCGACCTGATCGCGCAGTACCGGCGCGCCGCGCGCGCCGGCGAGTTCTGCACCGGGGCGGTCG
>Ga0187893_10007211_pt1 | contig 18393 bp, 21 predicted proteins | sample MA1701074metaG_FD_139574 | JGI IMG/M metagenome (GOLD analysis project Ga0187893, IMG submission 139574) | White microbial mat communities from a basaltic lava cave in the Kipuka Kanohina Cave System on the Island of Hawaii, USA - MA170107-4 metaG ... | reverse complement strand
GTCCTGCTTCACCGGCTGCCCGCCCTTGTCGACGAGGTCCTTCGCCTCCTTGAGGCCGAGGTTCGTCGCCGCGCGGACGACCTTGATGACGTCGATCTTCTTGGCGCCGGCGGCCTTGAGGACGACGGTGAACGCCGTCTTCTCCTCCTTGACCTCGGCCGGGGCCGCGGCCGCCGCGACCGCGACCGCCGCGCCGCCGCCCGCCGCCGCCTTCACGCCGAACTTCTCCTCGAGCGCCTTCACCGCGCCCGACAGCCACAGCACGTTCTGCCTGGCCACGAACTCGGTCAGGAACTGAGTCCTCTCGTCGTCGGCCAGCTTGCCGACTTCCTCGACGAGACCCGCAACGTTGCCCATAGGTGTATCTCCTCCAGTCGGATTTCGGATTTCAGATTCCGGTTTGCAGCCCTTACGCGGGCTTGAGCTCCACTTCAGCGCCGGCATCCTTGAGCAGCTTGGCGAGCTTGTCCGCCTCGTCCTTCGGCAGGCCCTTCTTCACCGCCTCGTTGCCCTTGTCGCAGAGGTCCTTCGCCTCCTTGAGGCCGATCCCAGTCTCGGCGCGGACGACCTTGATGACGTCGATCTTCTTCGCGCCCGCGCTCTTGAGCACCACGTCGAAGATCGTCGGCGCGGCGGGCGCGTCGCTCTTCTTCGCCCCGGTGTCGACCGGGCCCGGCGCCGCCGCCGCCTTCACGCCGAACTTCGTCTCGAGCGACGAGAGAATGCCCGCCAGCCCGAGGATGCTCTCGCCCTTGAGCAGCGTCCCGAGCAGCTCGACGCGCTCGTTCTCGTCCAGCTTCTGCGCCTGCTCGACCAGCGCCGCCACGTTGCCCATTACTTCTTCTCCTTGTCCTTGTCGACGATCGCCTGGAGCGTCCCGACGAACGACCGCGGGATCTCGTTGAGGGTGCTGACGAACTTCGTCTGCACGCCGAGGAGCACGCCGAGGATCTGGCTCAGGAGCTGCTCGCGGCCCGGCAGCTTCGAGAGCCGGACGACCTGCTCGGCGTTCATCAGCTTGCCGTCGACGACGGCGGCCTTCACGTCGGGCCGCTGGTTCTTCTCCTTGTACGCGAGGAGCTTCTTCGCGGTGACCACCGGGTCCGGCCCGTAGACGACCGCGTTCATCCCCGTCAGGAACTTCTGGAGGTCCTTGAGCCCGATCCGTTCGAAGGTGTGATGCGCGGTCGAGTTCTTGACCACGTTCATCTTCACCTTCTCGTTGCGGAGCTCGCGGCGCAGCTCCACCGCCTGGTTGGCCGTCAGGCCCTGCGTGCCGATCAGGAAGAAGTTCTTCGAGCCCCTGTACTTCTTCTCGAGCTCGTCGACGATCCGTCTGCGGAGTGCTTTCGACATTCGGTCACCTTACCCCTGGACCGCCAGCGCGATGCCCGGGCTCATCGTCGCCGACACGGTCACGTTTTCGATGTACGTCCCCTTCACGGTCGCGGGACGCATGGCCTTGATGTGGTCGATGAACGCATCGATGTTGGACTTGAGGTCGCCCTCGTTGAACGAGAGCTTGCCGACGGCGGCGTGCACGTTGCCCGAGGCGTCGTTGCGGAACTCGATCTTGCCGGCCTTGAACTCGCGCGTCGCGGTCTTCACGTCGTCGGTCACGGTGCCGTTCTTCGGCGACGGCATGAGGCCCTTGGGGCCGAGCACCTTGCCGAGCTTGGAGATCACCTTCATCGTGCGCGGCATCGCGATGGCGACGTCGAAGTCGAACCACCCGCCCTCGATCTTCTTGGCCAGGTCCTCCATGCCGACCTCGTCCGCTCCCGCGCCGCGCGCGCCCTCCGCCTCCGCGCCGTCGGCGAAGACGATGACGCGGCGCGGCTTGCCGATGCCCTTGGGCAGGGACACCGAGCCGCGGATGTTCTGCTCGCTCTTCTTGGGGTCGACGCCGAGCTTCATGACGATGTTGACCGAGGAGTCGAACTTCGTCGGCGTGAAGGTCTTGAGGACCTTCACGGCGTCCGTCACGTCGTACTTCCGGTCCGCGTCCACCTTCCTGGCGTCCGCGTCGTACCGCTTGCTTCTCTTTCTCATCGTTCCTTCCTGGTGGTCCTGGCGGCCGATGCCTCCCACCTCCGTGTTCCGGGCTCCGTGTTCCGTCTACCCCTCGACCTTGATCCCCATGTTGCGCGCGGTGCCCTCGATGACCTTGATCGCCGCCTCCATCGTGGGCGCGTTCATGTCCTTCATCTTGATCTTGGCGATCTCCTCGAGGTGCTTTCGCGTGACCGAGCCGACCTTCTCCTTGTTCGGAGTGGCCGCGCCCTTGACGACGTTCGCGTACTTCTTGAGGAGCACGCTCGCGGGGGGCGTCTTGTACATGATGTCGAACGTGCGGTCCTTGAAGACCGTCACGATGCACGGCACGACCAGCCCGTTCTCCTTGCGCGTGGCGTCGTTGAACTTCTTCACGAACTCGCCGATGTTCACGCCGTGCTGGCCGAGCGCGGGCCCGACCGGCGGCGCGGGCGTCGCCTGCCCGCCCGGGCACTGCAGCTTGATCTTCACCATCACTTCTTTCTTCGGGGGCATGTCGCGCGCCTTAAATCTTTTCCACCTGCCAGTACTCGAGGTCGACCTTCGTCGGGCGCCCGAAGATGGTGATCGTGACGGACACGATGCCCTTCTGCGGGTTGATCTCCTCGACGATGCCGTCGAAGTTCTCGAACGCGCCCTCCTTGATCCGGACGGCGTCGCCCTTCTGGAAGTCGATCTTGATCTTCGGCTTGTCGCCCTCGTCGGGCGCCTGGGCCGCCTTCATCTTCTGCACTTCGTGCTCCGCCATCGGGATCGGCTCCTTCAGGCCGAGGAAGTCGCCGATGCCGGGCGTCTCGCGGACGAGGAACCACGCGTCCTTCGTCTGCGACATCTCGATCATGATGTAGCCGGGGTAGAGCTTCTTGTCGCGGACGATCTTGCGCTGCGAGCGGATCTCCGTCACCTTCTCCATCGGGACGATGACGTCGGTGATCTCGTTCTGGAGGCCCGCCGACTGGACGCGCCGCTTCAGCGCGGCCGCCACCTGCTCCTCGCGCCCGCTCTGGACGCGCACCACGTACCACTTCTTGTCGGTGGCCGGGGCGTTTTCCGAAGGTGCTTCCGTCATCATTAGAACCCGATCCTCAGTTTCTGGAGCGCCACCGAGAGCCCGGTGTCGACGAGGTAGAGGAACACCGAGATGAAGGCGCCGACGATCACGACGACGATCGACGAGCCGACCCACTCCTTGCGCGCCGGCCAGGAGACGCGGCGCACCTCGCTCTGCGTCTCGATCATGAACTCGACCCACTTCGCGCGGTTCATGAAGAAGTGGTAGGCCACGAGGAGGAGGAGGCCGGTCGCGACGCTGGGGAAGAAGATCGGACGCAGCGTCACCTCGTAGCCCAGGATCGACGTGGCCCACAGTCCGGAGAGGAACTCGGACCCAGACGGGAGCGCCTGGTAGAGCGACCGGTGCAGCGAGATGGCCGCGAACAGGCCCATGGCGCCGAACGCCGCGTACCCGACGGTCCGCACCCAGAAGCCCTGGCCGGGCTTCGCGTAGTCGAGGAGACCGCCGAAGAACCTGAACCCCGCCCAGAGGGCGGCCGCGAAAACGGCGGCGGCGACGACGATCATGCCGGTGAGCTTCGGCTCCTGCACGAGCGGCTTCGTGAGGAAGAACTCCGGCAGCGGCAGGAAGTAGACCGTCGCGCCGAGGGCGAACGCGGTGAGCACGAGGGTGACGCGCGAGCCGCGGTTGAACACCGCGTTCGGGCCGACCGGGCCGGCGGGCTTCTGTGTCGCCTTCTCCTTCTCCTCCCGGTCGATCTCCTTCTCGAGCTCCTCGTCGCGCTCGTCTTCCGCGGACTCGTCAGCCATCGACTTTTTCTTATCGTCCGACATCATCACTCCTTGCGCCGCCGGTCGTGGCAGGTCCGGTGGGACTCGAACCCACAACCCCCGGTTTTGGAGACCGGTAGTCTACCAATTGACCTACGGACCTCCGTGACAGCGCATCGGGTAGACCGCACCGGAAACGGCTGCGTTGCTCGATTCGCTACTTCTTCTTCTCCTTATGCGGTACCCGCTTGCGGCACTTCGGGCAGAACTTCTTCAACTCCAGCTTGGCGGCCTGGTTCTTGGTGCTCTTCGTGGTGCGGTAGTACCTCGTCCCGCACTCGCTGCACTCCAGGAAGATCGGTTCGCGTGGCGGCATAGGCTATTTCTGAATCTTCGTGACAACGCCGGAGCCCACCGTCTTGCCGCCCTCGCGGATCGCGAACCGCAGGTTCGCGTCCATGGCGATGGGCGTGATGAGCTTCACGTTGACCGTCGCGTTGTCGCCGGGCATCACCATCTCGACCCCCGCGGGCAGGATCACCTCGCCCGTCACGTCGGTCGTCCGGAAGTAGAACTGCGGGCGGTAGCCCTTGAAGAACGGCGTGTGGCGGCCGCCCTCCTCCTTCGAGAGCGCGTAGATCGCCGCCTCGAACTCGGTGTGCGGCGTGATCGAGCCGGGCTTCGCGATGACCATGCCGCGCTCGAGCTGGTCCTTTTCGATTCCGCGCAGGAGGACGCCGACGTTGTCGCCCGCCTCGCCGTTGTCCATCTCCTTGTTGAAGGCCTCGACGCCCGTGATCGTGCTCTTCAGCGACTCGGCACGCAGGCCGATGATCTCGCACGGCTCGCCGACCTTGCAGACGCCGCGCTCGATGCGGCCCGTGCCGACCGTGCCGCGGCCCTTGATCGAGAACACGTCCTCGATCTGCATGAGGAACGGCTTGTCGACCTCGCGGACGGGGAGCGGGATGTGGTCGTCGAGCGCCTTGAGGAGGTCGCGGATCGGCTGGTTGGACTCCGCGTCCTTCGGGTTCTGGAGCGCCTTGAGCGCCTGGCCGCGCACGATCGGCGTCTTGTCGCCGGGGAACCCGTGCTTCTTGAGGAGATCGCGCACCTCTTCCTCGACCAGGTCGAGCAGCTCCTTGTCGTCCACGAGGTCCACCTTGTTGAGGAACACCACCATCGCCGGCACCTGCACCTGGCGGGCGAGCAGCACGTGCTCCTTCGTCTGCGGCATCACGCCGTCGGCCGCGGACACGACGAGGATCGCGCCGTCCATCTGCGCGGCGCCCGTGATCATGTTCTTGATGTAGTCGACGTGGCCCGGGCAGTCGATGTGCGCGTAGTGGCGCTTCTCCGACTCGTACTCGACGTGGGAGATCGCGATCGTGATGATCTTCGACGGGTCGCGACGGCCGTCCTTCTCCGACGCCTTGGCGATGTCGTCGTACGAACGGACCTTCACGTTGCCCTTGGTCAGCTCCGACGCCACCGCGGTGATCGCGGCCGTGAGCGTCGTCTTGCCGTGGTCGATGTGACCGATGGTTCCGACGTTGACGTGCGGCTTGGTGCGCTGGAACTTTTCCTTCGCCATGATCCGATCTCCTCTTTCCTCTTTATATGTGAGTGCGATTTCTCGTTCGGTGGAGCTGGAGACGGGATTTGAACCCGCGACCTCGTCCTTACCAAGGACGTGCTCTACCTACTGAGCTACCCCAGCGGACGATTCTCGAAGAACTGCCTCCACTCGGGACGCGCAGCGACGACGCGATCTCCGAGGAAACGGTGTTTGTGAGAGTCGGCGGAGGACCGAGAGACCATCTCCAACGGGCCCGCAAACGGAGCGATGAGTATAGCAACGAGTGTGCCAGTGTCAACCGGAAATGGGAAAAATCGGAGGGAGACGGTGCAACCCGTCTCCCTCCTTCATGTCAACGCATGATCCGCTTGACCACGCCGCTGCCGACCGTGAGCCCGCCTTCGCGGATCGCGAAGCGCAGCTCCGGCTCCATGGCCACCGGCTTCCGCAGCCGGACCGTCAGCATCGTGTCCTCGCCCGGCATGACCATCTCCATGTCGCCCGGCTCTCCACCGCGCCCGTGACGTCCGTGGTGCGGAAGAAGAACTGCGGGCAGTAGCCCTTGAAGATGGGCGTCCGGCGACCGCCCTCCTGCTCGGAGAGCACGAAGACATGAGCCTCGAACTCCGTGTGCGGAGTGATCGACCCGGGAACCGCCACGACCATGCCGCGACGCAGCGCGCGCTTGTCCACGTTGCGCAGGCGCAGGCCGACGTTGTCGCCCGCCCGGCCCTCGTCGAGCACCCTGCCGAAGCGCTCGATGCCCGTGACGACCGTGCGGCGCGTCTCCGCCGCGAGGCCCACGATCTCCACCTCGTCGCCCACGCGCACGACGCCGGTCTCGATGCGGCCGGTGCCGATCGTGCCGAGGCCCTTGATGGAGTGGACGTGCTCGACCTGGAGCAGGAACGGCCGCTCGGTGCGGCGCGGCGGAAGCGGGATGGCCTCGTCGAGCGCGTCGAGCAGGCGGTGGATCGCACCGCAGCTCGCGCAGTCGCGGGCCGCGCATCCGCAGTCGCGCGCCTTCGCGGCCGAGCCGCGCACGACGGGCACGCGCTCGCCGGGGAAGCCGTGACGCGAGAGCAGCTCGCGCGCGTCGAGTTCGACGACGTCGAGGAGCTCCGGGTCGTCGACGAGGTCGGTCTTGTTGATGAAGACGACCATCGCCGGGACGGCGACCTGCCGGGCGAGGAGGACGTGCTCGCGCGTCTGCGGCATCACGCCGTCGACGGCCGACACGAGGAGGATCGCGCCGTCCATCTGCGCCGCGCCGACGATCATGTTCTTGATGAAGTCGACGTGGCCGGGGCAGTCGACGTGCGTGTACGCGCGCGCGGCCGTCTCGTAGGAGACGTGCGCCTGCGCGATGGTCAGGATCTTCGACGCATCGCGCCGGCCCTGCGCGGCGGACGCCTTCGCGACGCCCTCGTAGGAGACGGCGGCGGCCAGCCCGTGACGGGCGAGCGTGGACGTGATGACGGACGTGAGCGTGGTCTTGCCGTGGTCGATGTGGCCGATGGTGCCCACCGTGAGGTGGGGCTTCGTGCGGACGAACTTCTCCTTCATGGGGATCTCGTGGATGAGGTTCGCGTGTCGCGGAGCACGGAGTGTCTCCGCGGGTCTCGCGCGGTTCTCGCGCCGCGCGCTCGTCGGCGTCCCTAACTGGGACGTCTCGCGATGAAGTATCGACCCCAGTCCGGGAAGGTGAGGCGGATGAAGCGGACCATGGCTGGTGACATGAACCGGCGGGGAACGGAGGGGTTCGAATCGCGAATCGCGAATCGCGGCCTTGCGGATGCGCTTCGGCCTTGAACCCGCCGTTTCGCGCGCGGTTCAATCAAGCGGCGTGCGCGATTTGTCGAAATATCGCGGTCGCTCCATTAGAATCCGTCCGCTCTTTGGGAAGCAGACTACGCTGGCGTAGCTCAACAGCAGAGCACCGGTTTTGTAAACCGGCGGTTGTGGGTGCAATTCCCATCGCCAGCTCCATTGAAGCTGTCAGATCCCGGCTGTCAGCGGTCAGCTCGGCCCCCGCGGCCGAACGCTGAGAGCCGACGGCTGGGACCTTTCACGGGCAGGTACCCAAGCGGCCAAAGGGGACAGACTGTAAATCTGTTGGCTTCGGCCTTCGGGGGTTCAAATCCCTCCCTGCCCACCACCCTCCGCCGTCCTTCCGGCGACGAAGCACGCCGCGAAGGCTTCGGGTGGCAAGCCGACCCTCCGCCGTCCTTCCGCCGACGAAGCACGTGCGAAGGCTTCGGGTGGCAAGCCACGAGCGGGCTTGCCCGCCGCAGCCTTTCCAACGATGCCGTCTTCGAACGAACGGCGAAGGCGGGGGTAGTTCAGTGGCAGAACACCGGCCTTCCAAGCCGGTTGTCGCGGGTTCGAATCCCGTCCCCCGCTCCATTCTGCTTCACCGACGAAACGGAGGTCGAAGCAGGAATGCCCTGCGTAGCCCGTCAAGGGACGCGATCGGCTCGCGGGCTTCGCAGAACTGCGTCCCGAGCTCCGTGCCTTTCGGCGAAGCAGGGCTCCCGGTCATCGACGCGAGGCAGCCGTGACAAGCCCTACGCCCGGTACACCACCACCCCGTTCTCCCGCCCCGCCTCCACGATCACCGCCAGCGGAGTCGGCCCGCCGTCGCGCACCAGCACGTTCGCCTGCTTCCAGTCGTACAGCGCGTGCGGCGACTCGACGATCCGCCACCGCGCCCGGTCGCACCGGCCCTCGCTGATGCGAACGACCTCATCCACCTCGATGCCCGCGCCGTTGGCGTCCCGCGGGCGGCGGAAGTACCCGAGGTGCTTCTCCGTCGCGAAGAGCCCGAACCGCTCGCTCTCCTGCACGCAATCGAGAGCCATGCGCACCGTCTTGCGTTCCGACTGCTCCGTGCGCGCCTTGAGCACCTTCTCGTTCATCTCCTTGAACGCGCGCGACTCCTCCGGATACTTGTGCACGTAGCCGTCCAGGAACCGTACGCGGTCCGTGCGCGTCAGCTTCGGGAAGTCGTTGAGCCGCGCCACGGCGGCCATCCGCTTCGCCTCGGGGATCGTCTTCCCGAGCTGCATCGACTCGAAGTCCATGAGCCGGAACTCCACCTCGTCGCCCCACGTCTTCACGAGGATGTGCGCGGGATCGATGTCCGGCTGGAGCACGCCCGCGTCGTGGATCTGTCGCGCCCACACGCCGAACTGGAACATCATGCCGCGCCGCGGCCGCCCCTGCACGTCCTCGTAGAGCAGCGACTCCTCGAGCGTGGTCCAGCCGTCGAGCACCTGCGACACGACGAAGCTCTCCGCTCCCTTCTCGCCGACGGCCGTCAGCGGCACGACCTGCACGCCGCGCCGCATCGCCCCCAGGCAGTTCTCGAGCTCGCGCTCCGCCCCGCTGCCGCCGAAGAGGCGGCCGAGGACGCCCCGCGGCTTGTACACCTTGAAGTAGAAGATGAGGTCGACGACGGTGATCTCGTAGAGCCGCGTGTCGCGCAGGTCGCGCACGACCTCCGCGCGCTGCACCTCCGTCGTGCGCAGGAGCTTCTCCAGGTTCGAGAAGGCGCCGAACTCGAAGAGCAGCCGGAGATCCGGCAGCACCTTCCACCTGACGCCGCCCGAGCTTACCGGGACGTAGCTGGACATGGCGCCTCGGTCCGAACGGCCGGCGCGAGCCCGAGCCCGCGCGGGCACAGGAGAATCTGCCACGCCAGGACCGCCGCCGCCTCCGCCGCCCGACGGCGGGCGCGCGCCCACAGCCCCAGCGTCACGACCGTGGCGACACCCCACGCGACCGTCGCGACCAGCGACTTCACCGGGTACACGACGCGCAGGATCGCGTGCTGCGCCGGATGGTGCTTGCGGAAGTACGCGAAGAGGGACCGCGCGTGCTCGATGCGGGCGCGGACCCGCATCCGCTCGCGCGTCCGTCCCTGCAGGTGCGTGATCCGCACGCCGGGGTGGAGCACCACCCGGCGGCCCGCCGCCCGCGCGCGCCGGCACCAGTCCGTCTCCTCGTACAGGTAGAAGAACGTCTCGTCGAACTCCCCGATGTCCGCGACGGCCGCCCGGGGCATCACGAAGCACGCGCCCACGAGGTTCGGGACGTCGACCGGCTCCCGGCGCTCCTGGAGCCGGCTCGGAAAGCGCGCCGGCATCAGCCGCCGCAGGAGGCTCTTGTTCAGCACCTCCGTCGCCAGCGACGGCTCGACGTCGAACGAGTGCTGCGCGCGCCCGTCCTCGTGCACCAGCTGGGGACCGACGGCGGCGACGTCGGGACGCGCGTCGAGAAACTCCGCGAGCGTGCGAAGCGCCGCCGGCGGGAGGCGCGTGTCGTTGTTGAGCAGCGCGACGTTCCGCCCGCCCGCCTCGCGCAGGCCCTGGTTGGCCGCCGGCCCGTACCCGCGGTTCGCGCCGTTCTCGATCACGCGGGCGCGCGGGTGCCGCGCGCGGACGGCCGCCGGCGTCCCGTCCTCCGAGCCGTTGTCGACGACCACGAGCTCCCACGCGAGCCCGGCCGCGGCGGCCTCGAGCGTGTCCAGGCACGCCAGCGTCATGTCGCGGCCGTTGAGCGTGACAACAACGACCGATAGATCCATCGCAACCCGATTGTAAAGCACGACGCTAAGACTTCATAGGCCGGGCTGCGTCATAGATAATGGAGGAACGATGGCTCGACGCGGGAGCGACTTCCATTTCGCCGGCAAGCTGGTCGTCGTCCTCGTCCTGGCGGCCATCGGCGGATTCGTCTGGGCGATGTGGGAGACGGGCCGCGGGCCGGGCGACATCCTCAAGCTCTTCGGCGGAGGGGAGACCGCGGCCGTCGAGCCGGCGAAGAAGGACGCCGCGAAGGAAACGCCGCCCCCGCCCCCGCCCGCGACGAAGAAGGACACTCCGAAGGATCTCCCCAAGGACGCGCCGAAGCAGCCGGCCAAGGGGTACAGCGCCGTCGAGATGGAGTCGCTCTTCCGCGACGTCGACGGCAAGCTCGCGGCGGGGCGCATCAAGGAGGCGCGCGACAGGATCGCCGGCTTCAACCGGCTCCTCGTGCCCCCGGAGCACGCGGCGCGCTTCCGCGAGCTCGAGACGAAGACGGACCTCTGCCACAAGCTGCTCCAGGAAACGAGCCCGGGCGCCGCCGTGCCGCTGCCGGAGATGGCGGAGATCGTGACGCTCGTCGGCACGCGCGGAATCCTGGTCAAGAACCTCGTCGAGATGGGCGACGAGTACGCGTACGAGACCCTCACCGGCATCCGGTCGCGGCTCCCGAAAGCGCAGGTGCGCGAGCTGACGAAACTGACGGAGACCGGTCGCCGCATGGCGGCCGTCGACTACGAGCTGGAGCGCCTGTGCCAGTCGCGCGGCGTCTACGCCACGCGCGCGCCGAACGGCATGGTCTTCACCGCGCCCGTGTCGGTGACGGGGATGGCCTTCTTCGACCTCGCGGACTTCTGCGCGCGCAACGGCCACAACGCGCGGCTCGTGCCGCTCTTCGAGGAGTCCCACCGCCGCGATCCGGGCATCCTGGCGACGGTGCACGAGTCGAAGGCCGACCGCATGGTGAACGTCTTCTTCTACTTCCTCTCGCTCCACTCGAAGGACGACGCGCGCACGGCGTACGCCATCCTGAAGACGCGCTACCGCGACACGAAGTCGTACCGCGACCGGATCGAGTCGGACACGGACGTCGTCGACGGCTACCAGGTGCTGGTGGGGGAGAAGATCGCGAAGGCGCTGCCGCCGCCGCGGCCGGAGGACCCGCCGGTGAAGCCGCCTCCCGATCCGGAGCCGGACCCGCCCGTCAAGCCGCCGCCGACCGTCGAGGGCAGCGACCCGAAGCCGGTGACGACCGGCGCGACGCCGCTTCCGGACGGGGCGCCCGACGCGGCCGCGCGGTGCGTCAGGCAGGGCGACGGGTACTACGACGAGGCGCGCAAGCACCTGCTGAACTCGGACCCGAACCTCAACCCCGACGGCTGGGCGGCGGAGAACAAGAGGGCGCTCGACCTCTTCACGCGCGCGTTCGAGCAGTACGAGGCGGCGCAAAACGCCTACGACAAGGCGGGGCAGTCCGTGCCGTCGTCGCTGCTCAAGCGCTTCCGCGAGACCCAGATGAGCCGGTCGCTCTGCCGCAAGCGCGCGGTGTCGTCGAAGTAGTGAACCCGCGGGGTCGGCGCGCGCCGGGAACGGCGTTTTCGCCCCCACGCCGCCGGGGGTGCGCTAGACTCATCAGTGGCAGTGGGACGGGGTATGCCCGGCAACGGCAAGGAACGGCGCGACGACGCGGCCTATGAGCTGCTCGAGGAACGCATCTCGTACCTCGAGCTGCTGAAGGCGTTCCACGAGGAGATCCTCAAGGTCATCCGCATCTACTCCTCGAGCGAGCAGTTCACCAGCGAACGCTGCCTGCAGGAGATCGTCAACTTCATCCGCAAGAAGTTCGACACGTACCTCGCGGGCATCCTGCTGCTCGACGAGCTGTCGAACGAGCTGGTGCTCTACGTCTGCGCGGGCGAGGACATGAACACGCACGTGAAGAACTTCCGCCTCAGCGTGGGCGAGGGGATCTGCGGCGACTGCGCGCGCAGCGGCGAGGTGCAGATCGTCAACGACGTGTCGCGCGACGCACGCTTCGTCCGCGGCCCCCTGCCGAAGACCCGGGCGGAGCTCGTCGTCCCGATCAAGATCAAGGGCCGCGTGATGGGGGTGCTCGACATCCAGGACCAGGAGACCAACCGCTTCACGCGCGACTTCGCCGCGGTGATGGAGCAGATCTCCTTCGACATCGGCTTCCTGCTCGAGAACAAGAAGCTGCACGACGACCTCCGCGAGTACAGCCGGCAGCTGGAGCACAAGGTCGAGACGCAGGTGGCCGAGCTCAAGCGCTCCGAGGAGCGCTACCGGAACATCGTCGAGAGCGCCGCCGACCCCATCTTCACGACGGACGTCGACGGGCGCGTCACGTGGGCGAACCGGGCGACGCTCTCGATGCTCGGACACGAGCGCCAGGACCTCGAAGGCATGAGCATGATCCGCCTCATCAAGAAGGGGCACATGCACACGGTCTACACGGCGCTGCGCGAGGCGGTCGACTCGCGGGACACGCGCGGCGCGCAGATGGAGGTGGTCACCCGCCGCGGCGAGGAGCGCATCGTCGAGTTCTCGTGCATCCCGATCCGCGAGAACGGGCGCGTGGCCGGCGCCGAGTTCATGCTCCGCGACATCACGGACAAGATCGTGATCGAGAAGCTGAAGAAGAACTACATGAAGTCGCTGGAGGAGGCCGTCGTCCAGCGCACCGCCGAGATCAAGGACACGCAGCGCGCCGCCGTGCTCGCGCTGGCGAACCTGGCGGAGTCCATCGACGACGACACGGGCGGCCACATCCAGCGGATCCAGCATTACGCGAAGGTGCTCGTCGAGGAGCTCCGGCGCCTCCCGAAGTACAAGGACATGATCACCGACGAGTACATCGAGATGGTGACGGACCTCTCGCCGCTCCACGACCTCGGAAAGGTCGGCATCCGCGACGCGATCCTCCAGAAGCCGGACCGGCTGACGGAGGACGAGTTCGAGATCATGAAGACGCACTCGGAGATCGGCGCCCGCGCGCTGCGCATGGCGGGGGAGATGATCCATCGCGAGGGGCTCTTCTCGATCGCCGAGATGATCGCGCGCTACCACCACGAGAAGTGGGACGGGAACGGCTATCCCGCCGTCGAGATCAACGGCGAGCACCGCCCGCTGCGCGGCGAGGAGATCCCGCTGTGCGCGCGCGTGGTCGCGCTCGCGGACGTCTACGACGCGCTCACCTCCAAGCGCCCGTACAAGATGCCGTTCCCGCACGAGAAGGTGCGCGAGATGATCATCCAGCAGGCGGGCAAGCACTTCGACCCGGAGGTCGTGGCCGCCTTCCAGCGCCGCGAGCAGGAGTTCGTCAAGATCCGCCTCCAGTTCCCGGACACGATCGTCCCGGAGGGGAAGCCGTTCGTCCTGCCGGAGCGCGACCGGGTGGCCGCCGAGAAGGAAGAGGAAGGGAACGGCAGGAAGCCGGATCGCGCGACCGAGAAGAATTAGCGCGGGAGCGGTATACTCTTCGCGATGGCGAAACGCTCACCGCGGCTGAGGGCCCGTCGCGTCATCGAGGGGGACTTCGACGGAAGACCGTTCCGCTTCGCCGTCGTCGTCGGCCGCTTCAACGAGTACGTCACGAAACACCTGCTCGACGGCTGCCTCAACGCGCTCGCGCGCCACGGCGTGCGGCCGGAACGGATCGACGTCGTGTGGGTGCCCGGGTCGTTCGAGATCCCGACGGCCGCGCGGCAGATCGCGACGAAGGGGATCGCGGACGCCGTGATCTGCCTGGGGTGCGTGATCCGCGGCGACACGGCGCACTACGAGCACGTGTGCGAGCAGACCGCGCGCGGCATCGCGGAGGTCGGGCGCCGCACCGGCGTGCCGACGATCTTCGGCGTGCTGACCGTCGACACGCTGGAGCAGGCGATCGAGCGTGCGGGCACGAAGATGGGGAACGCGGGCGCGAACGCCGCGCGCGCCGCGATCGAGATGGCGTCGCTGGCGACGAAGTTGACGCCATGAGGAAGCGCACCGTCGGACGCGAGGTGGCGCTCCAGCTGCTCTACCAGATCGACCTGCGCGGCGACGAGGTGATGAACGAGCTGGAGGCGTGCCTCGCCGAGGCGCTCGAGGCGCTGGACTCGCCGGAGGAACCGGCGGGCGAGGTCGCCACGTTCGCGCGCGAGCTCGTCACCGGCTGGTGGGAGCACCGCAAGGAGATCGACGAGAAGATCGAGACCGCGGCGAAGAACTGGCAGCTCAAGCGCATGGCGGTGATCGACCGGAACATCCTGCGGCTGGCGACGTTCGAGATCCTCTTCCGCGCCGACATCCCCCCGCTCGTGTCGATCAACGAGGCGATCGACATGGCGAAGAAGTTCTCGACGCCGCAGTCGGGCCGGTTCGTGAACGGCATCCTCGACAACATCCGCCTGACGTGGGCGCCGCCCGCCAAGAAGAACACGGGCAGGAAGTAATTCGACTCGCCCGGCCGGGCCCGCTCACGACGAGTACTCGATTCCGGTAACGCGGGCTCTTGGCCCTGGTTCTTAATGCTTGATTCCTAATTCTCGATTCCCGATTCTCTCATCGCGCCATGGGCCTCTTCGGCGGATTCATCGACAAGTTCAAGAAGGGCCTCCAGAAGACGAAGGAGGTCTTCCTCGCGCCCATCCGGGCGATCGCGCGCGTCTTCCGCAACGTCGCCCCCGAGGACATCGACGCCCTCGAGGAGCGGCTCATCGAGGCGGACTTCGGCGTCGAGGTGACGCAGAAGATCATCGACAAGGCGCGCAAGGCCTACAAGAACGGGGAGATCAAGACGACCGACCAGATCGTCCCGTTCCTGAAGGCGGACCTGAAGACGCGGCTGGTCGAGCACGGCAACGACGTGAAGTGGGCGGCCTCCGGGCCGACGGTCATCCTCGTCGCGGGCGTGAACGGCGTCGGCAAGACGACGTCGATCGCGAAGCTCGCGACGCTCTTCCGCCAGGAGAGCAAGCGGGTGATCCTCGCGGCGAGCGACACCTTCCGCGCGGCGGCCGTCGAGCAGCTCACGATCTGGAGCGAGCGCGTGGGCGTCGACGTCATCAAGCACGGCCAGGGCGCCGACCCGGCGGCGGTCGTCTTCGACGCGGCCGACGCGGCGATCGCGCGCAAGGCGGACGTGCTGCTGGTCGACACGGCGGGACGGCTCCAGACGAAAGAGAACCTGATGAAGGAGCTGTCGAAGATCCGCAACGTGATCTCGCGCAAGATCCCCGGCGCGCCGCACGAGGTGCTGCTCGTGCTCGACGCGACGACGGGTCAGAACGCGATCTCGCAGGCGCAGCACTTCGGCGCGGCCGTGAACGTGACGGGGCTCTTCCTGGCGAAGCTCGACGGCACGGCGAAGGGCGGCATCGTCGTGGCGATCAAGGACAAGCTCTCGATCCCGGTGAAGTTCGTCGGGCTCGGCGAGTTCCCGGAGGACATCGCGCGCTTCAACGCGGACGAGTTCGTCGAGGCGCTCTTCGGCGACGACCCGTCGGAGGGGTCCGGCCCCGGCGCGCCGCCGCCGAAGTGATGTCCACCCGGGCGTCCGGAGCGCTGCCGCGGTACTTTCGGACTCTGCTGCGGCGCTACGGTCCCCAGCGCTGGTGGCCGGGCGACTCGCCGTTCGAGGTGATGGTCGGCGCGATCCTCGCCCAGAACACGGCGTGGACGAACGTCGAGAAGGCGATCGCGGCGCTCAAGGCGCGGGGGTGGCTCGACGCGCGGACGATCGACGCGCTGCCGGCGCCGCGCCTCGCGGCGGCCATACGCCCCGCGGGCACGTTCCGCGTGAAGGCGCGGCGGGTCAAGTCGTTCGTGCGCTGGTACGTGAGGCGCTACGGAGGCAGCGCCGCGCGCATGCGACGGTCGCCTCCGGCGCGCGACGAGCTGCTCGCGCTCGACGGCATCGGCCCCGAGACCGCGGACGCGATCCTGCTCTACGCGGCCGGCGTGCCGACGTTCGTGGTCGATGCGTACACGCGTCGCGTGGCGGCTCGACACGCGCTCGCGCCCGAGCGGGCGACGTACGACGAGCTGAAGTCGCTCTTCGAGTCGTCGCTGCCGCGAGATCCCGCGCTCTTCAACGAGTTTCACGCCCTGATCGTCGCGGTGGGGAAGGAGCACTGCCGCGCGACGGCGCCGTGCGAGGGGTGTCCGCTTCGCCCGCTCCTCCCTCACCGCGCGTGGTGACCCTCCTTCGCCGTCGGCTCGAACACGAGACGTTCGGAGGGTTATTCGCCCGCTCCTCCCTTGCGGCGCGTGGTGACCCTCCTTCGCCGTCGGCTCGAACGCGAGATCCCTTCGAAGGCTTCGGAGGGTTGTTCGCCCGCCTCCGCGGGCGAACAAAAAAACCCCCCGAGTCATCCTCGGGGGGTTCGTTGGTCCGATGGATTCTACTGCGGCGGCGCGGCGGGCACTCCGGCGGCGCGCGTCACGTTCACCGCCTTGAGCCCCTTCTCGTCCTTCTTGATCTCGAAGTCCACGGCTTCACCGGGCGTCAACGTGCGGAATCCCTCCATCTTGATCGCCGTGTGATGGACGAAGATGTCCTCGGTCACGCCTTCCTGCTTGATGAATCCGTACCCCTTCTGGTCGTTGAACCACTTCACAGTCCCCGTAGGCATTCCAGCTTCCTCCTTTTACACCCAACGAATTTTATAAGGGCGGGATTATAGCAGCGACCCCGGCCGGGTCAAGACCGTTTTGGGGTGTATCGGCTGGCAATCGCTTGCGCTACAGTCACTTGCCGCCGCGGACGACCACCCGGCGCACCGCCAGCCCGCGCTTGTCGACTACGAGACGGAAGTCCGCGCCGCCCGGCAGCCGCCCGGCGAAAAGCGCGTCGCCGATCGGAAACGTCGCCTGCTTCCACTCGCCGGTGCCGCCGAGCCCGACCTCGCCCGCCGACTTCTGCGCCCGTGCCGGCGGCTCCAGCTTCGCATCCGCCGAGTCGTACTCGAGCGCGAACGACCCCTGCCCCTGGTCGAGGAACTCCACCACGATCGCGACCGTCTTCTTCTCCCAGAACTGCCACGAGTCGTCCACATCGAAGTACAGGCACCGCTTCGTCCCGAGCTTGTTCGCCTTCGTCGTGATCATCTCGATGCCCGCGAGCTCCACCTTCTCGAAGAGCCCGTCGTCGGTCGCCACGGGCTTGAGCCCGCGCTCGAACGGCGCGTACTTGACCTGCCAGTTGACGTTCCGCTCGCCGGTCCACGGCCCCTTCGGCAGCATGAGGCCCTCGCCGCGATGCAGCTTGTCGGCGTACTTCGCCGTCGCCTCCGCGAGCTCCTTCGACCACGACTCGACGGCGACGAACCGCGGCTGGATCCGCAGCGCGACGTACCACGACTTCTCGTAGCCCGCGCCGCCCGCGACGGTGACGACGTCGAGCTCGCGCGGCGCCGCGCCCGCCGCGTAGCGCGCGTCCGCCTTCGTCTCCTTCCACGAGATCTCCGCCACGACGAACGGCGCGCGCGCGATCCCCTTTTCGAACGTCTCCCGCAGGAGGTCGAGCGCCCGGGGCGCGTCGACGGCCGGCAGCCACACGATCGGGCGGTCGTCGATGACCGCCCAGTGCCGCGGCGGCACGAGGCTGTAGAAGTCGCGCGCGGCCGCGGCGAGGTCCCGGCACGACGCGTCCAGCGCCGGGGCCACGCGCGGGCCGTCGAGCGTCCCGAGCGCGTCCACGACGGCCTTGATGTCGGCAGGGAACGGGACGAGCGCGACGTCGACTCCACCCTTGCGGAACTCGTCGAGCGCGCGGCCGTAGGCGGCGACGAGCCGCCGGCCCCGCTCGAACGGGCGCACGTCGTCCGTCTTGGCGAAGTGCGGTCCGGCTTGCGCGAGCAGCACGAGCAGCAGGGGCATATTCACAGGACGCGCCGCACTATATCATGCCTGCAGCATGATCGTCGGGGTGGGGACGGACGTGGTCGAGATCGACCGCTTCGGGGCGGTGCTCGCGCGCCAGGGGCCGCGCTTCGTCGAGAAGGTCTTCACGAGGTCCGAGCGCGCGTACTGCGAGGGGAAGGCGGGGCGGATCGCGCACTACGCGGCGCGGTTCGCGGCGAAGGAGGCGGTGCTCAAGGCTCTCGGGACGGGCTGGAGCGGAGGGATCCGGTGGACGGACGTGGAGGTCGTGCGCCGCGCGACCGGACCGCTCGCGGTGAAGCTCGCCGGGATCGCGGCCAAGCGGGCGAAGGGCGCGACGGTGCATCTTTCGATCAGCCATTCCGACCGCACCGCCGTCGCGACGGCTATCATAGAGGAGAACGATGGATCGCGACGCCGCGCCCGGAGCTAGCCGACTGCCGATCGTGATGCTCGGCGCGATGGTCGTCGTGCTCGTCGTGGGCGGCGGCGCGCTCGCGT
>Ga0187893_10007210_pt1 | contig 18394 bp, 19 predicted proteins | sample MA1701074metaG_FD_139574 | JGI IMG/M metagenome (GOLD analysis project Ga0187893, IMG submission 139574) | White microbial mat communities from a basaltic lava cave in the Kipuka Kanohina Cave System on the Island of Hawaii, USA - MA170107-4 metaG ... | reverse complement strand
TCGCGCTGGAGCTCTGCCCGGCGCTCGGCGTGGCGATTCCGGTCGGCAAGGATTCGCTGTCGATGCGCACCGCATGGGACGGCAAGGAGGTGCTCGCGCCGCTCTCGCTCGTGGTGACCGCGTTCGCCGCCACCGAGGACGCGCGCGCCACGCTCACGCCGCGGCTGCGCACCGACGCCGGGGAGACCGAGCTCATCCTGGTCGACCTGGGCAACGGCAAGAACCGGCTTGGCGGATCCATCCTGGCCCAGGTGTTTTCCAGGTTTGGAAACTCATGTCCTGATCTTGACGTTCCAGGGCAGCTGAAAGGGTTCTTCAATGCGATTCAAACCCTTTCGAAAGAACGCCTTCTCCTCGCCTACCACGATCGCTCCGACGGAGGGTTGTTCGCGACAATCTGCGAGATGGCGTTCGCCGGGCACTGCGGCGTGAGCGTGAACCTGGATGCGCTCACGTTCGACGCCTGGACCGACGATGTCGACGGCTTCAAGCGCGGCAAGGAGGACCAGCTCGCCGGGCGCATGCGCGAGAAGGCGCTGCAGGCGCTGTTCGCCGAGGAGCTGGGGGCGGTGCTGCAGATTCGCGCGGCAGACCGTACGCGCGTCATGGACACGCTGCGCAAGCACGGCCTGGGCGAGTGCGCGTTCCCGATCGGCACCGTGAACGCGCGCGACGAGATCGTCTTCTCGCGCACCAACCGGTCGCTGCTGAGCGAGACGCGGGTCGAGCTGCAGCGCGCCTGGTCCGAGACCACCTTCCTCATGCAGCAGCTGCGCGACAACCCCGAGTGCGCGAAGGAGGAGTACGACCGGATTCTCGATGCCGCCGATCCGGGGTTGTCTTTTCAGCTGGGTTTCGAAATAAAAAGCAGTTCCATGAAGGGAAAAGCGAAACCCAGGGTCGCCATCCTGCGCGAGCAAGGCGTCAACAGCCAGGTCGAAATGGCCGCGGCGTTCACACGTGCCGGTTTCGAGGCGGTCGACGTGCACATGTCGGACGTGATTGCCGGGCGCGCCTCGCTCGCCGGCTTCAAGGGCCTGGCCGCGTGCGGCGGCTTCTCCTACGGCGACGTGCTCGGCGGCGGGCAGGGCTGGGCGAAGTCGATCCTGTTCAACAGCCGCGCGCGGCAGGAATTCGAAGCGTTCTTCCGGCGCAGCGACACGTTCGCGCTCGGCTCGTGCAACGGCTGCCAGATGATGGCGGCGCTAAAGGAGATCATCCCGGGCGCCGCGCACTGGCCGGTGTTCACCTGGAACCGCTCGGCGCAGTTCGAGGCACGCTTCGCCATGGTCGAAGTGCAGGACAGCCCTTCGATCCTGCTGCGCGGCATGGCCGGGAGCCGGATGCCCATCGCGACCGCGCATGGGGAAGGGTTGGCGCTTTTTGACGATGAATCTTCCATCAGGAAAACCCATGTCGCGCTGCGCTTCATTGACAATCGTGGAAGCGTCACGCAGACGTATCCGCTCAACCCGAACGGCTCGCCGGCCGGCATCACCGGGCTGACGACGCCCGACGGGCGCTTCACCGTCGTCATGCCGCACCCGGAGCGGGTGTTCCGCAGCGTGCAGATGTCCTGGGCGCCGGACGGCGCGGGCGAGGACTCGCCGTGGATGCAGCTGTTCTACAACGCCCGGGCGTGGGTCGCCTAGCTACCGGGCGGACCGGATCTTGCGCGCGCGCTCGATGAGCCGCCTCGCGTCGTCGTTCCTGCCCATCAGGACGTAGAGCTTCGCCAGCCTCTCGAGCTCCTCGGCGACGGCGACGTGGCCGACGCCGAAGCTTTTCTCGCGCAGCGCGAGCGAGCGCCGGAAGTAGCGCTCCGCCGCGACGAACTGGCTCTGCGCGGCGTAGAGCTCGGCCAGGTAATTTAGCGAAGGGTCCACCTCCGGATGCTCCGGTCCCAACGCCGTCTCGAGGATGCCGAGCGAGCGCCGGTGCAGGCGCTCGGCCGCCGGGTAGTCGTGCTGCGCGCCGTGCAGCTCGCCGAGGTTGTTCAGCGCGACGGCAACCGCCGGATGCTGCGGCCCGAGCCGGATCTCCGCGATCGAAAGCGCGCGGCGGTAGAGCGGCTCCGCCGCCGCGAACTCGTTGCGCGCCCGGTGCAGCGCGGCGAGATTGTTCAGCGAAGCCGCCACCGCCGGGTTGTAGGGACCCAGCGCCTTCTCGCGGATCGCGAGCGCGCGCCTGTAGAGCGGCTCGGCGTCCGCCAGCCGGCCCTGCGCGTAGTAGAGATTGGCCAGGTTGTTGATCGACGCGGCGACGTTGGGGTGGTTCTGGCCGAGCACGCGCTCGGCAAGCTGCAGCGCGCGCCGGAAGAGCGCCTCGGCTTCCGCGTACCGGCCCTGCGTCTGGTAAAACTCCGCGAGATTGCCGAGCGCCAGGCTCACCGAGCTGTGCTCGGGCCCGAGGTACTTCTCCAGGATCGCGAGCGAGCGCCGGAAGAGCGGCTCCGCCTTGGGGTAGTCGCGCCGGGCCGTGTGGATGAGCGCGAGCAGGTTGAGCGAGGTGGCGACATCGGGATGCACCGCGCCAAGCGCGCGCTCGGCGACGGCCACCGCCTTTTGCGCCGGGACGAGCGCGCGCTCGTAATGGCCCGCCTGGTAGAGCAGGTCCGCCTCGCGGGCGAGGGCGCGCCACTCGTCGCCGACATCGGCGGTGAGCTGCGCGAGGGCCCCCCCGATGCCCAAGCAGGCGAGCAAAACGACGAGGGTCAGGCGCCGGGCCATGAGCTAGGATACGCGCCGGAGGAGACGAGGAATGAGAAAGATACTGCTTGCCGCGCTCGCCATCGGGTTCGCCGCCGTGGCGCAGGCCCAGACCTATCCCTCGAAACCGGTCCGGCTGATCGTCGGCTTCCCGCCGGGCGGCGGCAACGACATCATCGCGCGGCTGGTCGGCGCCAAGCTCCAGGACGCCTGGGGCCAGGCGGTGCTCACCGAAAACAAGCCCGGTGCGAACGCGATCATCGCCACCGAGCTGGTCGCGAAGAGCGCGCCCGACGGCTACATGCTGCTCGTCGGCGCAAGCGGGGCGATGACCTTCAACCCGGGCCTGTATGCGAAGCTGCCGTACGACTCGCTGCGGGACTTCGCGCCGATCACCATGGTGGCATCGTTCCCGCTCATCGTCGCGGTGAACCCGGGGCTGCCCGCGCAGTCGGTGAAGGACCTGATCGCGCTCGCCAAGGCACAGCCGGGCAAGCTCAACTACGCCGCCGGCTCGACGCCGTTCCAGCTCGCCACCGAGCTGTTCAAGCTGCAGGCCGGCCTGCAGATCAGCCACATCTCGTACAAGGGCAGCGCGGCGATGGTGACGGCGACGATGGCGAACGAGGTGCAGCTCATCTTCGTCGACGCGGCGCCGGCGATGGCGCACGTGCGCTCCGGCCGCTTGCGCGCGGTCGCGGTCACCTCGCGCACCCGCGCCGCGGCGCTGCCCGAGGTGCCGACCATGATCGAGGCCGGCCTGCCGGACTACGAGGTGGTGCTGTGGACGAGCCTGTTCGCGCCCGCGGGCACGCCGAAGCCGGTGATCGACGCGGTGCAGGCGCAGGTCTCGAAGGCGCTGCAGCAACCGGACGTGCGCGAGCGGCTCGCCGGGCTCGGCGTCGACCCGGTCGGCAGCACGCCCGAGCAGCTCGCTGCCGTGGTGAAGAAGGACATCGACAAGTGGACCGCCGTCGCCAAAAGCGCGGGCGTCAAGGCGGAATGAGAGACTAAAAGGAGAAGCGAAATGAGTGTGACCCGTCATGAACCCGGACCGATCCTCAGCCTCGCGGTCGAGCACGGCCAGACCGTCTACCTGGCCGGTATCGTCGCGAAAGACCTGAAAGCCGACGTCAAGGGCCAGACGCAGGAGATCCTGACCGAGATCGACCGGCTGCTCGCCAAGTGCGGCTCGAGCAAGTCGAAGATCCTGCAGGCGACCATCTGGGTCACCGACATCCGCAACCGCGCGCCGATGAACGAGGTCTGGACCGCGTGGGTCGACAAGAAGAACCTGCCGGCGCGCGCCTGCGTCGAGGCGGCGCTCGCCGACCCGAACGCCCTCGTTGAAATCATGGTGAGTGCCGCGAAGTAGGGAACAGGGGGTGCTGCGAGCGCTCGCACCCCCCGTACCCCCCGGTGCCTTCGTCTACTTCGTGTGCTCGGCGCCCTGCAGCATCCGCATGGCGCCGGCAAGGGCAGGGTCCTTGCGGTCGTTGGTCAGGATCGTGAACCAGAGCACGAGCTCACCGCTCACGATCAGCATGCCCTGGCGCAGGTAGGCGAATTCGCCGGGCTTGGGCGCCCGGTCGGTCGCGTCGTAGTACCAGCCGGCGCCACCCTTGCCCCTGAACTCGACGATCGGGATGTCCTGCTCGAGCGCCTGGCTGCGGATCGCCTTCAAGCCCTGCGCGACGTTCTGGCGCACCGACTCGCGGCTGAACGGCGGCAGGTCAGGCCGCGCGCGCCAGAGCGGCGTCACCATCACCTGCTGCTTGCCGGCCGGGCTGTAGAAGACGGTCTGCGGCAGGTTGTCCTTGCGCCGCACCTCCTCGGCCCAGCCCGCCGGGACGTTCAGCGCCAGCGTGCCGCGCTCGCCGAGCGGATAGCGCTTTTCGACAGTGTCGGCGGCGCCGCCTGCCGCCGCGAAGAAGAAAAGCCCCCACAGGAGGAATCTGCTGATGGCTCGCATGCTATTCGAACAGGTTAAGCACGCCGTCCAGCCCGGAGAAGTCGAGCGCGTGCGTCGCCTTCTCGCGCACCACCGGTTTGGCGTGGAAGGCGATCGAAACGCCGGCCTCGGCCATCATGGCGAGGTCGTTGGCGCCGTCGCCGATCGCGACGGTCTGCTCGCGCGCCGCGCCGAGCCGCCGCGCCATCTGGTGGAACTTTGCCGCCTTGGCGGCCGCATCGACGACGCCGCCGAGGACCTTGCCGGTCAGCTTGCCGTCCGCGATCTCGAGCACGTTGGAAATCGTGTCGTCGAAGCCGAGGCGCGCGCGCAGCCGCTCGGTGAAGAAGGTAAAGCCGCCGGAGACGAGCAGCAGCTTGATGCCGTGTCGCCGGCAGCGCTCGAGCAGCGCTTCGGCGCCCGGGGTCAGGCGCAGCTTCTCGTCGTAGACCTCCTGGAGCGCGTCCTCGTCGAGGCCGGCCAGCAGCGCCACCCGCCGGCGCAGGCTTTCCGGATAGTCGGTTTCGCCTCGCATGGCTATTTCCGTGATCGCGCCGATTTCATTCTTCTTATCGAGAAAGGAACCCAGTTCGTCGATGCATTCGATCGTGATCAGGGTCGAGTCCATGTCAATGGCCAGGAGCTTCAATCGGTCGAAGCGCCGGCCCTCGGGCACCCAGGCATGGTCGAGGCGGCGCACCTCGCACCAGGCGGCCACGCCATCGCGCCGCGCGGCGCCCGCGAGGCGGAAGGCCCGCGGGCCGAGCGGCACGCTGCCTTGCGCCCCGGTGAGCGCGGCGGCCTCGGCCGCCTGCGCCGCGCTCGCCCCCGGTCCCTGCAAGACGAGATTCACTTTGCGGCAGGCTTGGGCTTGGGTTTGGCGGTCGCGCGATCGCGCCAGGCCTGGCCCTGCACGGGGTCGTTCGGCACGCCGAGCCCGAGATCGTAGGCGCGCGCGAGCTCGAGCATCGCGAGGCGGTTGCCGCGCTCGGCGGAGCGCCGGAACCACGCGAACGCCGCCTCGAGGTCGCGCTGCGCGCCGATGCCCTTCTGCAGCAGCACGGCAAGGAAAAACTGCGCGACGTCGTGGTCCTGCGCGGCGGCCAGGCGGAACCACTTCACCGCCTCGGCGGCGTTCTGCGGCACTCCCTCGCCGTCGAGGTACAGGCGCGCGAGCTGCGCCTGCGCCAGCGCAACGCCGGCCTCGGCCGCCTTTTCGAGCAGCTTTGCCATCTCGACCATGTCCTGCGGCACGCCGAGGCCCCTGCCGTGCATGAGCGCGAGGTTGGTCTGCGCGACCGGGTGACCCTGCTCGGCGGCCAGCTTGTAGAGCCGCGCCGCCTCGCCGAAGTCGCGCAGCGCGCCGCGGCCGTCGAAGTGCATCGCGCCGAGGTTGTTCTGCGCGCCGGCGTGGCCCGCGTCCGCGGCGCGCTGGTACCACTGGCGCGCACCCTCGATGTCCTGCAGCGGCGGGTTGGCGTTCTCCAGCACGGTGGCAAGCGTGTACTGGGCCTCGATGTCGCCAGTCGCGGCAAGCGGCTTGAGCGAGTCGATCGCCTGCCGTACGTCGCCGCGCTCCAGCGCCCCCATGGCCGGCACCAGTCGTTCATTCTGAGAAAGAACGGGGAGGGAAAAAAAGGCGAGAATGAAGGCAAGAACTCTCATGCCGCCAGGGCCCCCAGAAGCTCCTTGGCGGCGGCGGCGCGCTGCTGCCATTCGGGCATCTTCGCCTCCATGCGCAGGCGGTCGGAGCCGGCCATGCGCAGGCTCTTGCGCTTCTGCACCAGGCTCGCGACTTTCGCCGGGTCGAGCGGCGCGTCCTTGACGAAGTGCAGCTGCAGGGTCTCGTGCGTGGCGTCGACGCGCGCGACGCCGAGCGGGTGGGCGAGGATGCGCAGTGCGTGCGACTCGAGCAGCGCGCGTGCGGGCTCGGGCAGCTCGCCGAAACGGTCGACCAGCTCCTCGCGCATGGCGTCGAGCGCCTCGCGCGTGGTGCAGTTGGCCAGCCGCTTGTAGAGCGTGAGGCGCTCGTGTACGTCGCTGCAGTAGGTCTGCGGCAGCAGCGCCGGCGCGTGCAGGTTGATCTCGGCCGCGGGGTCGAGCGGCTGGTCGAGGTCGATCGCCTTGCCGTTCCTCAGCGCGCGCACGGCGCGCTCGAGCATGCGGGTATAGAGGTCGAAGCCGACCTCCTGGATCTGGCCCGACTGGGATTCGCCGAGCACTTCTCCGGCCCCGCGGATTTCGAGGTCGTGCATCGCGAGGTAAAACCCGGAGCCAAGCTCCTCCATCGCCTGGATCGCCTCCAGCCGCTTCTTCGCCTGGCTGCCCAGGGATTTGACCTCGGGAACCATCAGGTACGCATACGCCTGGTGGTGCGACCTGCCGACGCGGCCGCGCAGCTGGTGGAGCTGCGCGAGGCCGAACTTGTCGGCGCGCTGGATGAGGATCGTGTTCGCGGTCGGGATGTCGATGCCCGTCTCGATGATGGTCGAGCAGAGCAGCACGTTGTGGCGCTGCTGCGTGAACTCGCGCATCACGCGCTCCAGCTCGCGCTCGCGCATCTGCCCGTGCGCGACCGCGACCCGCGCCTCGGGCAGCAGGCGCGCGAGCCGGTCGTGGGCGTGCTCGATCGTGTCGACCTCGTTGTGCAGGTAGTAGACCTGGCCGCCGCGGCGCAGTTCGCGCAGCACCGCCTCGCGGATCAGGCCCGGCGAGTCGCCGGCGATAAAGGTCTTGATGGCGAGACGCCGCTCGGGAGCGGTGGCGATCACCGAGAAGTCGCGCAGGCCCTCGAGCGACAGGGCGAGCGTGCGCGGGATCGGCGTCGCCGTGAGCGTGAGCACGTCCACCTCGGCGCGCAGCTCTTTCAGCGCCTCCTTCTGGCGCACGCCGAAGCGGTGCTCCTCGTCGATGATCACCAGGCCAAGGCGCGCGAACTTGATGTCGCGCGACAGGAGCTTGTGGGTGCCGATGACGATGTCCGTCTCACCGGTTTGCAGTTGTTTCGTGATTAGGTTGGCTTCTTTCGTGCTTCTGAACCTGGACAACTCGGAAATCCTGACCGGCCAATCCGCAAACCGGTCGGTAAAAGTCTGGAAGTGCTGCTCGGCGAGCAGCGTGGTGGGGCAGAGCAGCGCCACCTGGCGCCGGTCGGCGATCGCGACGAAGGCGGCGCGCAGCGCCACCTCGGTCTTGCCGAAGCCGACGTCGCCGCAGATCAGGCGATCCATCGGCTTGCCGGTGGCCATGTCGGCCGTCACCGCCTGGATCGCGGCGGCCTGGTCGGCGGTCTCCTCGAAGCCGAAGCCGTCGGCGAACGCATCCACGTCGTGCGGCTTGACCTGGAAAGCATGCCCCTGGCGCGCGGCGCGCTTCGCATAGAGCGCGAGCAGTTCGGCGGCCGTGTCGCGCACCTGCCTGGCGGCGCGCGTGCGCGCCTTGTCCCATTGGCCGCTGCCGAGCTTGTGCAGCGGCGCTTCCTCCGGCTGCGCGCCCGAATAGCGCGAGATCACCTCGAGCTGCGACACCGGCACGTAGAGCTTGTCGCCGGCCTCGTACTGGAGGAGCAGGAATTCCGTCGCCCCTTCGCCGAGGTCGAGGTTGACCAGGCCGCCGTAGCGGCCGATGCCGTGCTGCGCGTGCACCACCGGGTCGCCGATGCGCAACTCAGACAAATCGCGCAGCATCCCCTCGACCGAGGATTGGACCTTTGCACCACGTCCTTTGCGGCGCACGGTCCCCGCGTACAGCTCAGCCTCCGTGACCACCGCCCACCCTTCGGCGGGCACCACGAAGCCGTTCGCAAGCGGCGAGACCGTGATGCAGATCTTGTCTGCTCTTGAATTGAAGTTTTCGAAGCTGTCACACGGTGAGGGCGAAAAACCGAACTCCCTGAAATACGAGAGCATGGTTTCCCGGCGGCCCGGGGACTCGGCGCTGATCAGGACGCGCAAGCCCGAGGTGGCGGCGAAGGCTTTCAGCGCCGCGAGCGGATCCGCCGCACGCCGGTCGACCGCCACCGGCGGCAGGGCCGCCGTCGCGAGCCGCTGTCCATCCTCCTGATCGGCCTCCGGCTCGGCGGCCTCCAGCAGGTCGACGCGGGCGAACGCCTTCGCGCGCGTGTAGAACTCTTCTGCCGGGACGAAAAGCTGCGCCGGCGGCAGCAGCGGCCGGTCGGGATCGCCGCCGAGCATCTTGAAGCGCGATTGCGCGTCCTGCCAGAACGACTGCGCGGCGCCGGCGACGTCGCGATGCAGGACAAGCGTGGTCTCGCCGGGCAGGTAGTCGAACAGCGTGGAAAGCGCGTCGAAGAACAGCGGCAGGTAGTACTCGACGCCGGCGGCGGGCACGCCGCTCGAGATGTCCTTGTAGAGCCGGCGCTTGGACGGGTCGCCTTCGAACAGCTCGCGCCAGCGGCCGCGGAACTTGGCGCGTCCGGCGTCGTCCAGCGGGAACTCGCGCGCCGGCAGCAGACGGACCTCCTTTACCGCGTAAAGCGTCCGCTGGCTGTCGACGTCGAAGCAGCGCAGCGTCTCGATCAGCTCGTCGTCCAGCTCGATGCGGTAGGGGACGGCGCTGCCCATCGGGTAGAGGTCGACGATGCCGCCGCGGAAGCAGAACTCGCCCGGCGCGACGACCTGCGTAACCGCGCTGTAGCCGGCGAGCGCGAGCTGCCTGCGCAGCGCGTCGGCGTCCAGCTTCTCGCCCTGGCGGAGGAAGAACGTGTGCGCGGCGAGGTGCGCGGCGGGGCAGAGGCGCACCAGCGCCGTCGCCGCGGGTACCAGCACGATGTCGAACTCGCCGCGCAGGATGCGGTAGAGCGTCGCAAGCCGCTCGGAGACGAGATCGTGGTGAGGCGAGAAGCTGTCGTAGGGAAGCGTTTCCCAGTCCGGCAGCAGGCAGGCGCGCGATTGCGGCGCGATCCAGGCCAGCTCCTCGAGCAGGCGCGCGCTGTCGGTCGCGCTCGCGCTGACGACGGCAAGAGGGCGCGACTCGGCGGCGAGGCGCGCGAGCGCGAGCGCGTCCGCCGAGCCGGCGAGCCCGCTATAGCGTCGGCGACCGGGGAGCGAATCGCGATGCATGACAGAAGAAAACGACCGTGACATTATACGGCGCTGAAAACACGGGTCGTGACGCACGACCAAACACGGGTCGTGACGCACGACCAAACACGGGTCGTGACGCACGACCAAACACGAAAGTTTTCGAATTGGCCTTCTACGCGCTGATCCCTGCCGCAGGCGCCGGCACCCGCTTTCCCGGTGACGCGCCGAAGCAGTATCTGCCGCTGGCGGGCAAGCCGATGCTCTGGCATTCGGTGAAGGCGCTGTGCACGCGGCCGATCGAGAACGTGTTCGTGGTGCTGGCGGCCGGCGACAAGCGGTTCGCGGGCATCGAGTGGGGCGCGCTGGGCGGGCGACTCGAGCCGCTGTATTGCGGGGGAGAGTCGCGTCGCGATTCGGTCTACAACGGCATGGTGGCGGCGATGGCGGTGGTGGAAGCGAACGACTGGGTGCTGGTGCACGACGCCGCGCGGCCCTGCCTGCCGCGCGCCGACCTGGAGCGCCTGATCCGCGAGACCGAGGCGGACCAGATCGGCGGCGTGCTCGCGCTGCCGGCGGCCGACACCGTAAAGCGCGTCGCCAAGGACGAGGGCGGAGTGCAGCGCATCGCCGGAACCGAGGACCGCTCGCAGCTCTGGCTCGCGCAGACGCCGCAGATGTTCCGCTGCGGGCTGCTGATGCAGGCACTGAAATCCGCGCGCGCGACCGTCACCGACGAGGCCTCCGCGGTCGAGCAGATGGGGCTGCGGCCGCGCATGATCGCGGGCAGCCGCGAGAACATCAAGGTGACGTTTCCCGAAGACCTCGCGATCGCGGAAGCGATATTGACCGGCAGGGGCGCACACGGAGCGCCGGGATGAGAATCGGCCAGGGCTTCGACGTGCACGCGCTCGTGGCGGGACGGCGGCTCGTCATCGGCGGTGTGCGAATTCCGCACCCGAAGGGGCTTGCCGGCCATTCGGACGCCGACGTGCTGCTGCACGCGATCTGCGACGCGTTGCTCGGCGCCGCCGCGCTCGGCGACATCGGCATGCATTTCCCTGACAGCGATCCGAAGTATCACGACATCGACAGCCGCGAGCTGCTGCGCGGCACCGGCAAGCGCGTCGCGGCTGCCGGCTACAAGATCGTCAACCTCGACGCGACCATCATCGCGCAAGCCCCGCGCATGGCGCCGCACGTGGCGAAGATGATCGGCAACATCGCTACCGACCTGGGCATCAGGCCCGCGCAGGTGAGCATCAAGGCCACGACCACCGAGGGATTGGGTTACGCCGGACGGGGAGAAGGGATCGCCGCCCAGGCCATCGCGCTGATAGAGCAGGCCTAGATGTACTCGCCTCCCTACAACCGGCTGGAAGACCGCAAGGAGCTGATCCAGTTCATGCGGACGAACAGCTTCCCGATCCTCGTCACGGGCACGGGCGGCGCGCTGCACGCCTCGCACCTCCCGGTCACGATCCACGAGGAGGGCGAGCGGATCGTCATCGACATGCACATGGCGAGGAACAACCCGCAGTGGAAGGAGTTTTTCGACGACGAGGTGCTGGTCATCTTCACCGGTCCGCATGCCTACGTCTCGCCGCGCTGGTACGAGGAGAAGGAGCGCGTGCCGACCTGGAACTACGCCGCGGTCCACGCGTACGGCGTCCCGAAGATCAATTCGCAGAGGAAGGACAAGCATGCATCGCAGCGGCGCCTGGTCGAGGCCCTCGATCCGCAGTGGCTGCAGAAGTTCGATGCGCTGCGCGAGGCGTACGTCACGCAGATGCTCGAGGGCATCGTCAACTTCTCGATTCCCGTGAGCCGCCTGGAGACGCGCTGGAAGCTCTCGCAGAACCGCGGGCGGCGCGAGATGGAGCTGATCGCCGCCGAGCATGACAAGTCGCCCGACACCGCCGAGCGCCAGCTCGCCGAGCTGATGCGCAAGCACTTCGTCGACTAGGGATCGCCGCTAGTGGCGCCCGGGCTGGAGGCGCTGCTCGTCACGTTCGCCTTCGCCGGGATCGCGATCGGCATGCTTGCCGGCGCGGTCGCGGCCTGGTTCTCGTTGCCCGCGCTCAGGTCGTTCGCGATCGGGCTGCTGCTCGCCGCCGGCGCCGGAATGACCCAGGACCTGGGTGCGCTCGATTTCGAAAGCTCGCTCGTCGCCATCATCCTCGCGCCGCTCGTCGCCGTGCTGCCGGTCGGCGCGGGCTTCGTGGTCGGCTACCGCTTCACGCACCGGTGGCGGGCGGGGCGCTGATGCGCCTCTTCTTCGCCCTGTGGCCGCCGCGAGAAGTCGCTGCATTGCTTCACCGGTGGGCGCTTGCCGTTCAGACAGGAAAAGCTGCAAGACTGGAGACAATCCATTTGACCCTCGCGTTTCTCGGTGACGTCGACGGGGAAAGCCTTTCAGTTCTGAAAACCCTCCAGTTGAAAGGCGCAAGGCATTCTCTGCCGATCGAGCAGGCCCGCTACTGGAAGCACAACCAGATCATCTGGGTCGGACCTGAAGCCGTGCCCGAAGAACTGGCTTTCCTGGCGCAGGGCTTGAAAGACAAACTGCAGGAGAAGAATTTCAGAACGGAAGAGCGTCCGTTCGCCGCCCACGTCACGCTGGTACGGAAAGCGCGCGACCCGGGCGAGCTGCCGCGGCTGCCCGCCGTCGATTGGCCTGTGAACGAGGTCGTCCTGGTCCGCTCTCGGCTCTCGAGTGACGGAGCGAGCTACCAGGTGGTGCAACGATACCCGCTCAGTTGACCGTGATCGGCGGCGGGTTGCGCAGGGTCTGGTAGACGACGCAATAGCGCTCGGTGAGCTCGAGCAGCTTCGCGACCTTGCAGGTGAGCCCTTCGCCGATGCGTCCCTGCGCGCTCAGCGTGACGACGGCTGCGTCAGGGTCGCTGCGGTACTTCTCCTTGATGGGCTTCTGCGTCGCCCGCAATTGCTCGGCGTTCATCTCGATCTCCCGGCTTTGGCCAGGATTTTAAACCCGCGTGCGCAAGCCAGAGGTCGTGCTGCTTGAGCAGGCAGTCGATGAGCGCGAACTGGTCGTTGACCGCTTCGCCGAGCACATCGCCGTGCGTTGCGCGATCGAGCGAGAGCGTAGCGTCCGCTTCGCCCGCCGTGACCACGACGCTTAGCCCCACCTTGCGCGCGAGGTGCATCATGATCCGGTTGTCGGCAAGGCAGTGCATGAAGAGCGCGCGATAGCCCAGGTTGGCCGCGTGCTGCACGCCGCGCTGGAGCAGCGCGTAGCCATAGCCCTTGCCGCGGCTGGCGGCGTCGACGCTCAGGCCGAGCTCGGCCGCGCCGGCTTGCGGATCGAAGGCGAGGTGCCCGACGCCGGCGAGCGCCAGGTCCGGCGCATGCACGCCGAAGACACGGTCATGCCCGAAGTCGATGCGCGCCACGTACTCCCGGATCGCTTCGTCCTTGACCGGGTGGCCGAAGCGCAGCAGGCGGTCCTGCGCCGGAAGCCGCAGCAGGTGGCGCATGATGTCGTCGCGATGCCGCTGGTTCAGCTTCGGCACCGCGACCCGCAAACGCGGGCCCATGGCGCTCAACCGGCCGCGGCGAGGCGGCGGATCGGCCGGACGACGAGCCTGCGAAAGAGGCGGGCGATCAGCCGCCCGGTCGCGGCAATGAGCGCGACGGCGGCTTCCGCGCGCGCAAGGTGCGCCTTGGCCCGCTGGCGCTCGTATTCGCTCATGCGGATTTCGTCCAGCCGACGGTAGAGGTGCTCCAGGTCCGATTGCGTGCCGTGCATCATTTGCTGCTCTCCCGAGACAGTGCTTTTGGCTCCCGCCTCCTGTGCATTGCACTATTGCAGTGCTATGACACATATCCAATGTAAGCCACTGTAATGGCTACATTGCTTCGACAGTGTACACCTCATTTAGTTGCATTGCAGCAAAAATTACTTTGCGTGTCAGGCAATTCGCAGAGAAAGCCGCGCGACAAGACCCCCGCCGTCCCGGGGGAGCAGCTCCAGCTTGCCGCCGTGGGCCCGGGCGACTCGTTCGACGATCGCGAGCCCGAGCCCTGCGCCGCCAAGGCCGCTGCGTGCCTCGTCCAGGCGGGTGAAAGGGCGCTTCAGGCGCTCGGCCTGGTCGGGCGGCACGCCGGGGCCGCGGTCCTGGACTTCGACCAGCGCGCGCTCGCCGTCGCGCCGCGTCGCCACCTCCAGCGGCCCGGGGGCGTAGCGCAGCGCGTTGTCTAGCAGGTTGGCGATCGCGCGGCGGATCGCCTGCGGCGCGAAGCGCAGCGGCTTGAGCGTCCCGGGCCGGAAGGCGATGTCGCTCTCGCGCCGGCGGTAGCCCTCGACGATTTCGCCGGCAAGCGCGTTCAGGTCGCCGGGCGCCATCGGCTCGTCCTCGCCGCGCGCGAAGTCCAGGAACTGGCCGATCACCGCGTCGATCTCGGCGACGTCGGCGCTCATGCCTTCCGCGGTGGCCTTGTCCGCGCCGCTCATCTCGAGCGCGAGGCGCAGGCGCGAAAGCGGCGTGCGCAGGTCGTGCGAGATGCCGGCGAGCACCAGCGCGCGCTCGCGCTCCATCGCGGCGAGGTCGCCCGCCATGCGGTTGAACGCCACCGACACCGTGCTCAATTCGCGCGGGCCGGTCTCGTCCAGGCGCGCCGGCGCCTCGCCGCGGCCGACCGCGCCGGCCGCCGCCGCGATCGCGCCCAGCGGCCGCGCGAGCGTGGAGGCGATCAGCCAGGCGCCGGCGAGCGCAAGCGCGAGCAGGCCGAGGCCCGCCCCGAGCCACTCCAGGCCGAACACCGGCTCGAAGCGCTCGCGCGGCAGCATCACCCAGTATTCGTCCACGTCGATCCGGAAGCTCACCCAGAAGCCCTCGACCTTGTCGCGCGCGAAGGCGAAGCGCGTCTGGTCGCCGATCGCGCGTCTGACCTGCTCGACGACGAGCGCGAACAGCCGGTCGTCCGGGAGCGCCTCGAGTATCTCGGATCCGGTCACCGGCGCGAGGCGGATGCCCTCGCGCTCGTTCAGCTCGACGAGAAGGTTGCGGCGCAGGACCGGGTCGGCGTTGATCAGCGCCGAGCGCGTGAGGTTGACGATGCTCACGGTCTGCTGCGCGAGCTCGCGCGCGCGCGGCTCGCGCTCGTAGACGCGGTAGAGCTGGAAGGTCGCCGCCGCCGAGGCGAGGATGAGCGCCGCGATCAGCAGGAGCGAGCGCCAGAAGAGGCTCATGCAGCGGCGCGCGCTCCTTCAACCCGGCTGCGCATTGCCGTCCGGCACGAACACGTAGCCGAAGCCCCAGATCGTCTGGATGTAGCGGGGATGCGAGTGATCGTCCTCGACGATCTTGCGCAGGCGCGAGATCTGCACGTCGATCGAGCGGTCGAAGACGCCGTACTCACGGCCGCGCGCGAGCTCCATCAGCTTGTCGCGCGAGAGCGGGGCGCGCGGATGCTGTACCAGCACCTTGAGCACCGAGAACTCGCCCGTGGTCAGAGCCACGGGTTTTCCGCTTTTTGCCAGACTTCGCGTGGCGAGGTTGAACTCGAAGGCGCCGAACTTGTGGATCTCGGTGTCGGCGGCCGGCGCGCCCGGCGGCCCCGCCGGCTGGCGCCGGCGCAGCACGGCGTTCACCCGCGCAACCAGCTCGCGCGGGTTGAAAGGCTTGGGCAGGTAGTCGTCGGCGCCCATCTCCAGGCCGACGATGCGATCGACGTCGTCGCCCTTCGCGGTCAGCATGATGATCGCGGGCGAAGACCCCGGCGCGGCCTTGTCCCGCATCTCATTCCCCCGCAGCCGCCGGCAGATGGCGAGCCCATCCTCGCCCGGCAGCATGAGATCGAGCACCACCAGGTCGTAGCGCTCGCGCGCGAGCTGCTTGTCCATGCCGGCCGCGTCGGCCACGGCTCGCGCCTCGAAGCCCTGCTCGCCGAGGTAGCGCACCACCAGGTCGCGGTGGCGCTGGTCGTCGTCGACGATGAGGATGCGCTTTTTCAGTTCAGCCATGACCAAAGCCTAGCTTTTCGCGGAGCCCACGCTGAAACAACGTGTTACCCCGCGCCAGCGTGGACACATATTGTTACAAATCCTCCTTTTCGGGGTCGCACCGCGACGTACCATGGTCCGGGTGAAGAGATTGCCGGCCTTCGCCCTTTGCATGGCCGCCGCGCTCGCCGCGGCAAGCGCGCTCGCCCAGCCGGGCGGGGGGCGCCACGGGGGCGGCGACCGCCAGATGCAGCGCCAGATGCAGCGCCAGATGCCGCCGCCCGAGCGGCGCATGACCTGGGAAGACCGCCAGCGCCTGCGCGAGCAGGTCCAGAAGGGGCAGATGACCCGCGAGGAGGCGCGCCGCGAGTACCGCGAGGAACGCGCCCGGCGCGACCTCGACCCGAACTGGCAGCAGCGGCGCGAGAGCATCCAGCGCGACGTGCGCGAGGCGAACCAGCGCTAGCCCGCTAGATCAGGTGGGCGATGGAGTTGGCGTAGTAGCGCAGGACCGGCGCTTCATCGGGGCGCGCGCTGTAGAGCCCGTCCTTGCAGTCGACGAGCCGGCGCAAGGTCAGCATGCGCAGACCCACCGTAATCGCGTAGTCCAGGTCCTTGCGCGGGACGTAAACGTGGGCGCCTTTCGCCTGGAGCTTTTCGACCAGCTGCTCCACCTCCGCTTTCAGCTCTATCTCTGAAAAGGCCTTTTCAGGCGAGGCAAGAAAGACGTTCGTGATCAGCGGCACCGGCACCACCGGCACGATCTTGCCGACCGTCTCGATCAGGTGCCGGCCGAGCGCGGCGACCTCGCGCTTGCGCTCGTCGCCGCCCAGCTCCTTGAAATCGATGTTGCGTGCGCGGCAATAGGCCTTCATCGATACCGGCGAACCGAAGTTCACGCAGGCGTAGCCGAAGCGGAACCACTCGCTGCGCATCATGAGGCGCAGGTTGCGGCCGGCGAAGGCGAGCGTGCGCCAGAGCGCGACCAGGCGTCCGGGCCGCTTCGCCTCCGGGTCGATCGAGAGCAGCAGGGTCCTGTCCTCCAGCACGCGGTCGTAGTTCAGGCCGAGCGGCACGAAGACCAGGTCGCGCTCGCCGCCGAGGCGGAAGCCGCGCAGCATGTAGTCGAGCACACCGAGGCGCGGGTCGCGGATCCTGCCGTCGCGCGTCAGGCCACCTTCGGGGAACACCGCCTGAGGCACGCCTGCCTCGGTCGCCATGGCGATGTAGCGCTCCAGCACGCGCCGGTAGAGGTCGTCCTTCGAGTTGCGGCGCACGAAGTAGGCGCCCATCGCGCGGATCAGCGCCGACAGCGGCCAGATGCGCGCCCATTCGCCGACCGCGTAGGAGAGGGCGGTCTGGTCGGCGGCGAGGTAGCCCGCGAGCACGTAGTCCATGTTGGAGCGGTGGTTCATCACGAACACCACGGTCGCGTTCGACTCGACCTTGGAGAGGCCCTCCGAATCGACGTAGCCGAGCCGCACCCGATAGAGCAGCTGCGCGACGCGCCGTCCGATCCAGTAGCCTGTCTTGAAGTAGAGGTAGGCGTTGAACGCCGGCACGATCTCGCGCGCGTAGCTCTCGACCAGCTTGAGCGTGGTGAGGATCGGCACGCCCATCTTCTCGGCGTGCTGCTCGGCGGCCTTCTGCACCTTTGGGTCGGTGAGCAGGCGGTCGATGAGCGCCTGGCGGCGCGTCCTCTGGAACGGGCGGATGCCGATGCGCAGGCGCTTGGACACCTCGTCGATGACGAGGTTGGCGCGGTTGGCGACGTACCAGCGCACCGCGGGCATGAGCAGCTTCTCGTACGCCGCCCAGGCCGCGAGCGCGGCGAGCACGACGAACAGCCACAACGGTACCGAAACCGCCTCCCCCATGGCGGAATGTTACTCCGGCGGTCTAGAGCGCCCGCTTGACGGCGTTCGTGACGGCGCGGGTGTCGTGCACGCCGCCGAGGTCGGGCGTGAAGACCTGCTCCTCGGTCGTGCGCTCGATCGCGCGCATCAGGCGCGCGGCGGCCTTGGGCTCGCCAAGATGCTCGAGCATCATCGAGGCGGTCCAGAAGGTGGCGATCGGGTTGGCGATGCCTTTGCCGGTGATGTCGAAGGCAGAGCCGTGGATCGGCTCGAACATCGAGGGAAACTTGCGCTCCGGATTCAGGTTCGCGGTCGGCGCGATGCCGAGCGAGCCCGAGAGCGCCGCCGCGAGGTCGGAGAGGATGTCGGCATGCAGGTTCGAGGCGACGATGGTGTCGAGCGAGCCGGGCTTGAGCACCATGAGCGTCGTCATCGCGTCCACGAGGACGCGCTGTGTCTTTACATCCGGGAAGTCCCTCGCGACCTCATAGAAGATCTCGTCCCACAGCACCATGCCGTGGCGCTGCGCGTTTGATTTTGTTACCAGGGTTAGATGTCTTTTCTTTCGCGCCCGTGCGGTTTCAAAAGCAAACTTGTGAATGCGATGCACGCCAGTGCGCGTGAATACCGAAGTCTCCGTGGCGATTTCCTCGGGCAACCCTTTGTGAACCCTTCCTCCTGACCCGGAGTATTCGCCTTCGGAGTTCTCGCGGACGATCACCCAATCGATCTTGTCCCCGTCCTGAAGTTTCGAGGTCACTCCGGGGAGCACACGAGACGGTCTGACGTTCGCGTACTGATCGAAGCCCTGGCAGATCGGCAGCCGCAGGCCCCAGAGCGAAACGTGATCGGGCACCTCGGGCGAGCCG
>Ga0187893_10007208_pt1 | contig 18400 bp, 12 predicted proteins | sample MA1701074metaG_FD_139574 | JGI IMG/M metagenome (GOLD analysis project Ga0187893, IMG submission 139574) | White microbial mat communities from a basaltic lava cave in the Kipuka Kanohina Cave System on the Island of Hawaii, USA - MA170107-4 metaG ... | reverse complement strand
TACCTCCAATGAAGGTAGAGATCTACCTACCATAGACACAAATCTCCCCGGCACCTATACCATCACCTATATTGCCCAAGATGAGGCAGGAAATACCTCCCAATCTGAACGAACTGTTATTGTGAGGGAGGTTGCAGTTACAACTGAAGAGGAGGGTGGGGAATAAAATTAAAAATTCCGCCAGTTAGCGGAATTTTTATGACAGAAGCTTCTGATAGCCGTTCAGGAAGGATTCGTAATCCATTGGTTTTTTACCTTCCGGCTGGACTTTGGTGAGGGCAAGTTGTCCATTTTCAAATTTTGCCTCAAGTAGTTTTAAGCGGAGTGATTTACCATTTTTAAATTCAAGTTCAGTATAAGTTCCCGGTTCTGGATTCAGCGCACGAATTTTTAGCCATACCATTCGAGGATTATCAGTCTTGAGATTTACTCGAGCGTCTTCGGTTTTAAATTTTTGAGTATACGTAGCTTGCGATTCGTTTTGAATTTGTGGTTGTAAAGTACCATTGAGATATTTCGGTAAAGTTTCTATTGCGAGTTCCGAGCTTAATTTTGCAAGTTTTTCCTCCAGAGAAATGTAAGTATCTTTTTCACTTATCACTTGTCGCTTTTTGCTTAGTGTGGCTCCATGATCCACTTTCTCATCTATTAAAAAAAGGGTAGTGCCAGTTTCTTTTTCATCATTTAGAATAACAGATTGGATAGGGGAAGCCCCTCTATATTTTGGAAGAAGGGATGGATGAATGCCGATGGTGCCGCGCGGCGAAATAGAGATGACTTCTTGTTTAAGAATTTTTGCGAACGAGGCGACTAAAAAGAAATCTGCGCGGAGTGATCGTAAATATTCTATATCAAGTGGAATTTTTGCGTCTCGGATCTCGGCAACAGGATTCAAGCCTGCGCCTTTAAGGCTGTCCAGAACAATTTGTGCGAACCTAGATTCGCGTCCACCAAAGAAAACATACTTCATAGTTATATGCCGGTAGTTATTTGTCAGTTTTTGTTACCGCTTCGTACTTATGCAGGTCGGTAGCTTTATCGATAAAAAGTGTTCCGTGGAGATGATCAAGCTCATGCTGGAAAATTTTTGCGAGCATTCCCCAAGACTTTATTTTGATTTTCTTACCATTTTTATCTTGTCCTTCCAATGTAATTTTGGCAGGGCGAGTTACACTGCCGAAAACTTCTGGCACGCTTAGGCAGCCCTCTTCCATGTTATTTTTGTCTTCGGAGTATTTCGTAATTCGAGGATTGAAAATTGCATAAAATTTACCCTCGGCTTGAGCAATGAACACATTCAGGTCAAGGCCGATTTGATTCGCACTCAAACCGATGCCATTGGCTGCTTTCATTGCCTCACGCATCTGAGTGATGAGTTTTTGTATATCTTTTTTAGAATATTTTTTGAAATCAAAATCAGCCACCCTCTTACGAAGTAGCTTCGCCTCCTGTTTATTATCGACAACCCAAATTCCTTGTTCGGTCATAATTTTTCTTTTAACTTTCTAATATCTGATGCGTGCAATAGCTTCATAAAGTAAGCCCCTTTGTTTTCTATGCCTTTTCTGTCGGAGAGATTTTTTGCAAGCCGGATAAGCTCATGGTTATCATAAGTTTTTGCAAGACGCATATATAGCGATTTATGTTCTGAATCTTCCAAAATTTCCGCCAAAGTAAGGCCGGTCATTTGGTATGGCTTATACACGCGCGACGTTTTTGACCGCTCCTTTAGAACTTTAAAATACTGGCTGCTGATATCGTTTAAATTATCCATGGTGTTATAATTAGGAGACCAGGATACGAACTAACATAAAGATTGAGAAACTTCAAAAATGAGATGATTTCTAGGCGCGACGACGAAATCGTAGCCATAGCTACCTTGAGGAGGAGTAACGAAGAAATCAGCCATTTTTGAGCTTCCCGATATGGCGGGCGAATTCTGGCAAGCTTCTGTGTTGTTCGTCGGAAAGGTAGGTAGCCCTACGATTTTCTTCTCGCGCCTTGAATTTTGCCAGAATTCATCCCGCTCAACTTATGTGAGTTCGTATCCTGGTCTCCTATATACTATATAATAAGTAGTCCTATGAGTAAAAGAGAGAAAAGAATCTTTATTGCGGTAAATTTACCGGAAGAACTTAAAGACAAAATAGAAAAAATATTGGAAGAAATTCGATATCAATTTTCAAACGATGTCCGTTTTATTGAGCGCGAGAATTGGCACATTACCCTTTCTTTTTTGGGTTCACAGGGCGATGAAGCTATAGGGGAAGTGGTGGGCGCTATGGATGCAGTTGCGGCAAGATTCTCGCCGCCAAAGATCGAATTTACTGATCTTGGATATGGACCTGTCGGAAAATCGCCTCGCATGATTTGGCTCAATTGTAGTGTTGCAACCGCAAAGGAATTGCAGCCAATTAAGGATCAGCTTGAAAATAATGAGCTTATTGATCGTAATATAAAATTTAAAAGAGAGTATCGGCAACTGAGGGTACACGTTACTCTTGCGCGATTTGAATCTGGCGACGACTTGCCTGATATTCAACGCAGTTTTACATTTCGTTTCGCTGCGGATAGTATTGATTTGATGGAGTCCCAGCTTGGGCCTGCGGGCGTCCAATATGAGCTTTTACAAAAGATAAAATTTAGACATAATATATAAATAAGATGAAGATCACCAAACAACAAGCTCAACAAATTGCTTACTATACTTTTGTGGCTTTTGCGGCTGTTGGTTTTGGCGCGGCATTATTTTATGCGGGATATCATGTTGGCACAACAAATCCGCAGAGTATTGTGATAGAGAATGTTGTTAATGCAGAAACGGGCGGTCAATTGACCACTGATTTTAAAACATTTTGGGAGGCATGGAGCGTGCTAAAAAACGAACATTTGAAAGGGGGAGAGGCTCAAGATCTGGATTTATTATATGGAGCAATTCGTGGCCTTACGAATTCGCTTGATGATCCGCATACAATATTTTTGCCTCCGGAAGATTCAAAAAAATTTGAAGAGGATGTAACCGGTAATTTTGGCGGCATCGGTGCGGAGATCGGCGTACGCGATGATCAATTGGTGGTTATTGCTCCGCTTAAGGATAATCCGGCAGAAAAAGTTGGCCTTAAGGCGGGGGATAAGATTTTGGCGGTGAATGGAGATAGCACACAGGGCTTAGATGTGAATGAGGCAGTGAAAAAAATACGAGGCGAAATTGGCACGGAAGTTTCTTTGACTATCTTTCGTGATGGATGGGATCAGACGCGTGATTTCAAGATTGTACGGGCGAATATTCAAGTTCCGACTTTGGATTGGGAGCCGATTGAGAGAGGCACGAAAAAAATTGCCCATGTGAAATTGTATAGCTTTAATCAGAACGCCCCGTTTCTTTTCTACAAGACAATTCTGGCTGCATTTTTAGGTAAAAGCGATGCAATTGTGTTGGATTTGCGTAATAATCCGGGCGGATTTTTAGAGGTCGCAGTAAATTTAGCCGGTTGGTTTTTGGATAAAGGATCGGTGGTAGTAAGTGAAAAATTCCGCAGCGGGGAAGAAATTGTGTTTCGAGCTAATGGAACCGGTGCGCTCAAAGAAGTTCCTACAGTGATACTCGTCAATAAAGGTTCCGCATCTGCATCAGAGATTTTAGCCGGCGCGCTAAGAGATCATTTAGATATAAAGCTTGTAGGAAACCAAACATTCGGTAAAGGCACTGTGCAGGAGTTACGCCCATTGAGCGATAACTCAAAAATTAAACTTACGATTGCAAATTGGGTTTTACCGGATGGGGGAATTATTGAAGAGGAGGGTTTAAAACCGGATTATGAAGTTGAGGTGAAAGAGGGCGATCCCACCCCCGATCCACAACTTGAAAAAGCCATTGAAGTGCTCTTGGAACAGATGAAATAAAAAATCAGTCGCCGTGGCGACTGATTTTTATAGGACATTGACTACCTTGACGTATCTTCGTGATCCGTCAAAGCGGGTTTTTTTGGAAGCTTTGAATTTTACTTTGCCGTTTTTCATAGCAAAGATAGTATCGTCGCCGCCAAGCGCTACATTTAATCCTGGCAGATATTTTGTTCCTCTTTGGCGTACGATAATTTGGCCGACTGCCACTGCTTGGCCATCAGCCCTCTTTACTCCGAGGCGCTTTGCCTCAGATTCCCGATTATTTTTTGCTGCACCAACCGATTTAGTATGTGCCATAATTTTCTAAATTTTAGAGCTTCTAGCAAAGAAAATTTAGCTAGAATTATGAAATCTCGCCGAAGCTTTAGCGAAGGCGGATGCCATTGCCCTGTCAATTATTTATAGAGTATAGTATGATTTCTCCACGATGTCAACCATTAAAACCTGGCTCAAAAAACGCGAAGTTATCTTATTTTTATTGCTTTTTTTGATTAGTTCTCTAAGCTTTGGAATTGGCTATTTGTTGGCAAAAGAAGAAAGCGTAGCACCAATTATTATTGAGAAAGTACCTAGTAATTAGAATTTACGAGATATTAGATTCTAGATACTAAAGATACCCAGCTTGCTTGAGCCAATATATATTTTCCCATTCCCAAAGCCGTTTTGCACCCAGGAATGCTTCAAAATCTTCTTTCCAAAAAGGAAATTCCTGAATTTCTACAACGCCGGTCAGTTCTGACCACTGGTGTTCAGTTTCGGCGCATGGCGACTTTCTGCCCCGCCTGATTTTATTGCGCCCGCCTTTCGGTCGCATGGTAGATCCGCATTGCAGGCATTTTTTGATTTGGTCAATTCGTAAGATCCATCTTGTTTCCAATGTTGGCAATTCGGGAATGAGCGCCTCAATATAGGCGGATGTTTGCAGATTATAATCCCGATAAATTGATTGCGAGGTTTTGATATCTAAAACCCCGAATTTCCCGTCAATGAGCGCTAGCGTATCGATTGTTCCCGCATAGCGGTGTTGGCGGTGGTGAATCCGCTTTTCTACAAATTCTTTATCAACATGGATATTGCGGGTTTCCATAAACTCCTTGAATCCTTGCACTGCGGGAGCTATTTCTGGAGGAATTTCTGTTTTTTCGCCAATCATCAGTTTCTCTACAACTTCATGGATTAAAGTGCCTTCTTTCGCAGAATTTTCAGTCACGGCTTTTGCGGCATTATAACTCTTCGCTTCGCCATAAAATCGGTAGAGCGCAGGTTTGGATTTTATCTCAACAATCTTGGTTACGCGTGGATACCAGCGCCCGTCGATAATATACCCGCTTTTTTCTTTGAAATCTTCAACGTTTTTGTAATCAAACATGTGTATAAATTTTAATCTAAGCTGGCAGGTGTTGTAAATGGGGAATTTAATTTTTGCTACAAAAATGTTAAAATAATAAAATATATGTCTCGAAAGCCAACAGTTCTAGTGATTTTAGACGGATTCGGTATTTCTCAAGAGAAGTTGGGCAATGCGATTGCGTTAGCGAAGACGCCGAATTTTACCTCTATCAGCGAAAATTATCAGGGTATGCTTTTGCGGTCATCCGGCACCGAAGTTGGGTTGTCATGGGGAGAGATGGGCAATTCCGAGGTGGGTCATTTAAATTTGGGAAGCGGCTTGGTGGTGTACCAACATCTTCCTCGAATCAATCTTGCAATTCAGGATAAGAGCTTTTTTGCGTTGCCTGCCTGGAAAAAAGCGGTTGCGCACGCGCAGCAGAATAAATCCAATATTCATCTTATGGGAGTTGTTTCTAATGGCGGAGTGCATGGTCACCTTAACCATTTACTTGCGGTCTTAAAAGCCATAAAGGATTTAAAATTCAAGGGAAGCGTATTTATCCATATGTTTGCCGATGGGCGCGATGCATCCCCGCAATCCGCGGTGGTATTTATGAGTATTTTGAAGGATGAGATAAAGAAAATAAAAATCGGCGAGATCGCAAGCGTTTCGGGCCGTTATTATGCGATGGATAGAAATGAGAATTGGGATCGGACTCAAAAAGCGTATAATTGCATGGTGAGCGGTGAGGGGCAGAAAGTAAAAGACGCGGAGCAGGCGATTGCTGATTCATATGCCAAGGAAATTAATGATGAATTTATTGAGCCAACTATTATTGTGGGAGACGACGATCAGCCGGCCGGTATTATCCAGGATAATGACGCAGCCATTTTTTTCAATTTTCGTCCTGACCGGGCGAGGCAAATTACACAAGCGTTCGTAGAGCCGGAATTTACAAAATTTTCTCGTAAAAAAATTAATAATTTGTTATTTGTTACCATGATGGATTACGGGGTAAATTATCCGATTGAAGTCGCATTTCCGCCGCAGCATATTACTTATCCGCTCGCGAGAGTTATTTCCGATGCGGGCAAAAAGCAGCTGCATATTGCCGAAACGGAAAAATATGCGCACGTAACTTATTTTTTAAATGGTGGCGTTGAAGCGCCGTTCCCTGGGGAAAATCGAATTCTGATTTCTTCCAAGAATGTAGTGAGTTTTGATATGAAGCCGGAAATGAGCGCATATGAAATTACCGAACGGTTAATCAAAGAATTAAAGGGTGAGATATATGAATTTATTGCTGTGAACTTTGCAAATGGGGATATGGTCGGCCATACCGGGAATTTAAAAGCAACCATTAAAGCAATAGAGGTATTGGATGAGTGTATCGGTAAGATTGAGAAAGAGGTGCTGAAAGCGGGAGGAGCGCTTCTTATTACGGCAGATCACGGTAACGCAGAGGAGATGATTAATCTTGCGACAAAGGAAATTGATAAAGAGCACTCGACGAACCCCGTACCTTTTTGGATTTTAGGGGAGAATTACCGACTTGCTTCCGGCCAGGAAACGCCGGCATCCAATGAGCCGGGAGGGATTTTGGCTGATGTCGCGCCGACAATATTAGAGTTATTAGAAATCCCGCAGCCGTCAGATATGACGGGAGCGAGTTTGCTGCATGTAGCGAGTCGCTGTCCTTTTCCAAAATAGCCGGGAGAAGTACTCTTCTATAAATGATGAAAGGGAAGCTGTGAGTTTAGATGCTTTTCTGCAGCGCTGACTATCTTTTCCATCATACTGACGGTTTCCACTGGATATTTCCCAATAGCGGTTTCTTCGGATAGCATTACGCAATCTGACCCGTTTACAATAGCGAACGCGACATCGGTCACTTCCGCGCGGGTGGGGGTAGGATTTTCCACCATTGAAAGCATCATTTGTGTTGCGGTGATTACCGGTTTGCGCAATTTCTTACAGGAGGTAATAATCTCTTTTTCTAAGAACGGTATTTCCGCAAGCGGAATTTCATTTGCAAGATCACCGCGTCCGATCATGATTGCCTCAGCTGCTTTTATGATAGCCAGAAGATTTTTCACCGCGGCCCTTCGTTCAATTTTTGCAATAATCGGTTTTACGCCACCATTTTTTTTCATAAAAGCGCGGAGCTGAAGAACGTCTGAGGCAGTGCCGACGTACGACATCGCCACATAATCTATATGGTGGGCGATTCCGAATTGCAAATCGCGAACATCCTTCTGGGTTACCACAGACGTAAATTTTTTTGAGAGATGATGCCCGGATTTTTTTTGGATTCGCGGTCCGGAAAGATCCTGGATAATGGGGATGCGGCGCCCTGCCTTTTTCGCCGCGGTACGAATACGGGCGATATACTGCGCATGATCTTCGTATGTGCCGTGAGAAAAGTTTAATCGCGCCACATCCATTTGGCGCGCAATCATTTTGGAAATTGTAGACACTGATCTGCTGGCCGGTCCGATCGTTGCTATGATTTGAGCTTGAGAATGTCTTAACATGTTTATTTTGTGATTTCCCAGAGTCGGTTATATTTTACTACCCGTTCGCCTCGATTTGGAGCGCCCGCTTTTAATCCGAATGTCCCGAATGCATACGCTAAGTCGGCGATAAAATCATCTGACGTTTCACCGCTACGATGGCTGACGATGCATTCAATTTGGTGTTTTCGAGCGAGTTGCATGACGTCAAGCGTTTCGGTTAAGGTGCCGATTTGGTTCGGTTTGATGATGATGCCGGTAATGCTCTTTTCTGCAATTGCGGTTTTTAGCCGATCCGGATTGGTGACAGTGAGATCATCGCCGATAATTTTCACTTCTCGGTTGGATTTTTGGAGGCGAGAGAATGATTTAAAATCTTCTTCAAAAAATGGGTCTTCGATTGAAAGAAAGTCGAAAGAATCTTCTAAATCGGCATACATTGCGAGCAAATCGTTTTGTCCGATTGCGCTGCCATCTATCAGGTATTTTTCTTTTTCATAAAATGACGATGCGGCGGCATCAATTGCAAGCTTTACTTTATTTTTGAGTTTTAATTCGGAAATAACTTCGGTAAGCAGTTCGAGCGGTTCCCGTACCTTTTTTGCTTGAATTACAAACCCACCCTCATCACCGTAATTTGCAGAAAATGGACCGTAAACGGCAAGCACTTTTTCTTTTAAGGAGCTTCGTACGCGATCTGCCATTTCAAGAGCTTGAGAAACGTTTTTTACCATTGGCACAATCATATACTCCTGAAATGCGAGATAGCTGGACGCGTGCTTCCCGGCATTGATCAAATTGAGATAAAAGTAGGGGATTGCGTGTGATGGTTTGATGCGGCGAAGAGAACTAAGGTATGCATGCAGTTCCATCTGTTCGGCTTGCGCAGCAGCTTTCGCGCATGCGACGCTTACTCCCAGCATCGCATTCGCGCCGAGATTTTTTTTATTTGGAGACCCGTCCAATTCGAGTAATACCGCGTCAATTTCTTTTTGGTTTTGCAGAGCTTTATTTTTTAACCCCTTAAGTATTTTTGTTTTGATAAGCTGTGCCGCTTTTTGAACTCCGAGCCCACGGAATCGGTTTGGATCGCCATCCCGCTTTTCGAGAGCTTCGTGGATTCCAGTACTTGCGCCGGCTGGGACGGAAAAAGAACCGGAAATTTTATCGCTAAAAACAGTTACTTTAAGCGTCGGATTGCCGCGCGAATCAAGAATTTCATCCGCGCTTATATCAGTAATTTTATTTGCCATTAAAGTTACGCAGCCGGCTTTAATTTGATATTCAGCGAAGGCATTGCGTCTTTACGAAGTAAAATAGATTCCGATTTATAAGGAAGATATCCGGCGCGGGAGCAAGTTACGTAGTATTTGCCCGGTGAGAGCAGGAAGTTAAACCGTCCTTGATTGTCCGCCACCTTAGTTGCAAGCAGCCAATTCTTTTCCTGGTCAAAAATTCTGATTACTGCGAGAGCGAGCGGAGCATTTGTGTTTTCGTCGATGATGGTCCCGAGCGGCTTTATTAAGCGCATTGCGAAGTAGATCTTGAGGATATCAAGTGCGATGTAAATTACGAACGTGACAGTGTTCAGCGTACTTGGGACGATGATTAGGGAAACCGCACTCAAGAGCGTACCGAGAGCAAGGAGATACGGGTTGATAAGCTCAATGAATCTTTTTACGAAATTAACAACGTTAATTTTCCGTACGTACTCAAGGGTCCATTCTTCATGCAATGGAGAGAGATATAATTCCAGGTTGAGTGTTTGATCTGAGGAAGTGATTGTAATGGGGTCGCTTTGAAAATCCTGATATCCTTTTTTGGAGACTTTAATGTAATATATGCCAGGATCAATAAGGGTGCCGAAGCGGCCTTCTTCATCTGTGATTTGGGAATCTTTCAGTTTTTTAAATTCTGATTCGTAGATTTGGATTGTGGCTCCTCGCATAGGCATGCCGCTTAATTTATCCGAAACTCGGCCCCAGGGCTTTCGGCGCCGGAATCTTATTAATCCGAATAAATAAAATTTTGCCAAGCTTAAAGTTTGGAAAATTTCTGATAGGTTAATTGCAAACGCAGCGCTTCCAGTCGATGCGGTTACTGCAAGGGCACCGGCGGTGGCAACGCTTACAGTGGTTGCAACTGGAGCCGTTACTTGAGTGACTGTTTTTGTGACGACAGGATCTGCCTTCAGTGTTTGCACCGTTTTTTGCACTTGTTTTCCGACGTTGGTAAGAGTTTCCGTGATATTAAATTTCTTCGTGACATTGATAGTGACAAAGCTTGTTGCGGGAAGATTTTGAGATTGCCAAATAATCTGTTGAGTTTGTCCGATAACCCATGTTTCCCCGCCATTTGGCTGCAGAACTGTAATTGAAGGAGTGGAAGCGCTTTGGGCGTCTGCCATTTTTACAGAAAATAATTCTTTTAGAAAATCAAAAGATGGTGAAAGAATTTGTAATAAAGATGCGCTAGAATGTTCTTGATTTCCTGGAGCCTCTGAAATTCCAGCAGATTCAGCCTCTAATTGATCTGCGGCTGCTTGGCTAATAAAATTAAACGTTGCATCACTAGTATCTTGTATATTTGCATCGCTGGAAAAAATAATTGTTACCGTGTATCCGCCAGGGGAAAGTGGGAATGGGGATTTAGAGGTGTCCCAGACATATAAACCGCTATTAGGTATGTTTTCTGCAACTGTGCCTGCTCCGGATTGTCCGGTTGTGATACCTCTAAAAATTTCTACAATACCAGAACTTACTGCGCTGACTGTTTGAGCTGCGCCAGAGCTGATCGTTTGTATGCCTTGTACAGTTTCAGTAACAGTGATTGGTGGTGGAGCTGGTGGCTGCTGTTGTTGAGCTGGGGGTTGTTCGGCTGGCGGTTGTTGAGTAGGCGGCTGCTCCGCAGGTGGCTGTTGAGCTGGGGGTTGTTCGGCTGGCGGTTGTTGAGTAGGCGGCTGCTCCGCAGGTGGCTGTTGAGCTGGGGGTTGTTGAGCTGGAGGCTGTTCGGCTGGAGGCGGTGAAGGTGGGGGAGCTGCTCCAGCGCCTACAATACCACCTCCGCCACCAACTATGCATGAATTCGCTGATCCTGGGGTAATCGTATACACATTCCCGCTTGATGGTTGAATCGTTAATATGGATTTACTGCTTTCGCACGCTTTTACGGCAGATGCGGTTGGTGAGACAGTAAAATCTCGCTTTTCCGAGGAGCTTATTTTAAAAAACTGTGAAGGGCTCATAGTAACAGTAAAACTGTCACCGTTGAAGTTGATTTCATCAACTGTAGATGGCTCTTCAATATCAAGAATGATACCGTTTACATCAAGTTGAACTTCTCCAGGATTAAGTTGTACATCGGCAAAAGCGATCTGAGTGCTTAAGATTGTGGCTATCCCGAAATAAAAAAGGCGATTTTTACTCATCTTTAATAGTATATCATAATTTTATTGGTAAAATTCAAAATAAAAAAGACTCTGTGGATAACTACTATATCATCTCCAGGATAACTTTGTTAAAATTATATCAGTGTCAAAAAAGAATATAAATCTTCTCAAAAATGATTCTATCTCAATACCGTCCCTTGTACGGTATGTTTCCTTTTTCTCTGCCGTAGTCTTCGCAACTGCCTATGTTGCCTATACCGCAGTCGGTGCCAATACAACCATTGGCAACAACATCACCTCCAGCGGCAGTTTAACTATTGGAGGCACCGGCTTATTTAGCGGATCACTCCGCGCCTCATCCACCGTCCAGGTTACCGGCACCACCACCTTATTCGGAGCATTAGTATCCACCAGTAATTCAACTTCTACCTTTGCAAACGGCTTTGATATCAGTGGCGGTTGTCTTGCCATCAACGGCACCTGTCTGACAACTGGGGGCGGAGGTGGCGGAGGATCCGGCACTGTCAGTTCCAGCACCCAAGGCCAAGTGGCTTTCTATAACGCTAATGGAACTACGGTGAGTGGGACTTCAACAATTACTATTACGTCTGCGGGTAATGTCGGAGTAGGGACAAGTACTGCGAGTAGATTAACGGTCTTTGATGTCGGCAATCGTTTTGGGCCTGGAAGTGGTCCAGATAATATTCAAGTCGTCGATTTAACTACTCCGCTGACAAACGCGCAGCCATCGATTAGTTTTAAAACAGTTAATAGAGAATGGTCAGTAGGGAACAGGGGAGATCTGAATGAATCATTTGCCATACGAGAAGTTGGAGTAGATGATCATTTTGTTATCAATGCGAGTGGGAATATTGGTATCGGCAGCACTACACCATCAACTCGTTTTGCGGTGCAAGGGAATGGATTATTTTCAGGAGATTTGAATTTAGCTAATTTGACGGCGACTGGTACTCTTACAGTTCAGGGGACTGGTACTTCTACTTTTGCTGGAGGATTACAAGCCAGTTTGTTAAATATCACTAGCTCTTCTGCTTCATCAACTTTTGCGAATGGCATTCAACTTTCGGCTGGTTGTTTCCGCGATGCAAGCGGTTCGTGTGTGGGGGGCGGGGGAGTTACTGGTTCTGGATCTTCTGGCCAAGCAACATTCTGGACTGGGGCATCGGCGATTTCCGGAGACAACAATTTTATTTGGGATAACACAAATAAAAAACTTGGAATAGGCGGCACGACAACCCCCTCTCAAAAGTTAACCCTTGTGGAAGGTAACTTTCTTCATACTTCCGGAGGAACAATTTCTGCATTGGGAGGAATAGATGTCGGAGTTACTGTTGACGCAGTGCAAGTTGTTGGTAGGTTTGCATATATTGGAGTGGAAGGCGTTTCTGGTACGTGTTCCGGATCAACTTTGACTGGCTGTGAATTTAGAATTTACGATATTTCCAATCCCACCAATCCAGTAGCTTTGGGCGGATACGATACATTTGGCAGAGCTATCAAATCTCTTTATGTAGTAGGTAAGCGTACATATGTCGGCACTACGGCGGCTGGCGGTTCATGTGTAGATACTGATATCAGTGGCTGCGAGTTTTTTATTCTTGATACTTCTAATCCTACATCTATTCAAGCCCGTTCTGGAGTTGATATTCCTGGAACAACGGTTAACTCCGTATATGTCTCCGGTCAATATGCATATATAGGTCATGATGCAGTAAGCGGCAACGATTTTCGCGTAATTGATATTTCAAATCCAACAAGTCCGGTTACGGTTGGTGGACTTGATATCGGGTTTAATGTTAATGCGGTGTATGTGCAAGGTCAGTATGCGTATATTGCAAATAGCAACAATGCAGCGGGGAATGAGTTTCAAGTTATATCCGTTGAGCAGCCGTCAAGTCCTGCAGTCTCTGGCGGAGTTGATATTGGAACTTTTGCTTTCGGAGTTTATGTCTCCGGTAGATATGCTTTCGTTGGTAATGACTCTATTTCGGGAACTTGTTCCGGAACTACACTTACTGGGTGTGAATTTCGGATTTATGATATTTCTTCTGGTACGCCGGTAGCAGTGGGGGGGCTTGATACAACTTTTGGAATGGGCAGATTTTCCCCACTTTTTGTTTCGGGGAAATATGCTTATATCGGACTTCTTACCGACTCTGGTTCTGCAAACGATTTTCGTATTATTGATATATCTAATCCCTCTGTTCCGACGAGCGTTGGCGGCACGAATATTGGACAAACTGTTGTGGATATTTTTGTTGCCGGTAAATATGCATATCTTGGGGTGAGTAGCGTGAGCGGAAACGATTTTCAAATTTTAGACATTTCGGGTATTGATGTTCCGACTGCGAGCGTCGGTTCAGTTTCTGCTGGTTATATTACAGTTCAGGATAATGCGACGATAAATAATAATTTGTATGTCCGTAATGGAGTAAATATTGGGACAGGAGGGATTAATTCAGAGGGTCCTATCACGGTTATGACTTCTGGTACAGGTGGCTTAGGTAATCTAAGTGCTTTTGAAGTAAGAAATGGTGCAGCTGGGATTCTATTTAGAATTCGAGACGGGGGTAATGTTGGCGTAGGTACCACAACTCCGGGAAGCCTGCTTTCTGTCGCAGGTGGTTTATCTGTGGGATCGAATTTTGGTGCAACAGCACCAAGCAATGGAGCGATAATCGAAGGAAATGTTGGCATCGGTACTACTTCGCCATCCCAAACATTGGCTGTGCATGGAAATGGTTTATTTTCTGGAAATCTTTCTTTAGCTAATTTGGTTGCGACGGGAACAATTGGAGTCGGTACATCAACTCCATCAGAATCATTTGCAACTGCTGGAAGATTATATGTAGGTGGCACCGGCACTTCCACGATTGAAAATAACTTCAAGATAATTGGCAATCTTCAACTTGGGTCTGGAACTTCTATCTTCAGAGATACCGCCACTTCCTCGCTTGCTTCTGGTATTAACCTCTCCTCTGGCTGCTTCTCTATCAATGGCACCTGTGTAGGTGCGGGTGGCGGTGGAGGTTCTGGTACGGTGAACGCAGGAACAACAGGCCAATTGCCATATTATGCAGCTGATGGCACAACTCTCACTGCGACATCTACATTATTTTTAACTTCTGCAAGTAAAATTGGGATTGGGACTACGAGCCCATTAGAAAAATTAACAGTTGCAGGCAATCTTTCTAATATTTCAGATTCTAACTTTACTCCTACTATTAAAGGCACCCTTTCTATTCCAACATTTCCAAATCATGTTTTTGTATCTGGCAATTACGCATATATTTCAGATCAAAGCGGAAATTTGAAGATTGTAGATGTTTCTAATCCGACAACTCCAACATTGCGCTCTACATTGGATTTAGGTACAAACACACAGGAGCTTTATGTTTCCGGACGGTATGCGTATGTAGTGGATAACGATTCAGATTCATTGCGCGTTATAGATGTTTCTAATGCAGCCGTTCCTTATGTAGTAAGTACTACAACAATAGGAAGCTGGCCGAATAATGTTCAGGTTTCCGGCCGTTACGCTTATGTGGTAGATCAGGCAGACCTCAATTTGCGAATTATGGATGTATCTAATCCGGCTAAGCCGGCTACGGTGAGCATAATATCATTAGGCGCTTCACCTACAGATCTTTATGTATATAAGAATTATGCTTATATTGCCGAAAGCACTACATTTAGAATTATAGATATTTCTGATCCCAAGAGGCCATTAACTGTAGGAACCCTGTCTTCTCTTGGAACAGGATTTTCGGTTAATGTTTCCGGTCGTTATGCGTATTTATATGAAACAAGCGGTTCCGGCCTTTTGCGTATTATCGATATTTCCAATCCGGCAAGTCCTTCAGCAGTAAGCACTATTGCGCTTGGATCAAATAATAGAGAAATTTTTGTGACTGGCCGTTATGTATATGCCGTCGGGGTTGGAACTGATGATATTAAGGTTGTTGATGTCGCATCCAGTACCGCCCCATTCATAGTTTCCAGCGTCAACATAGGAACTTTTCCGGAAGACGTGTATGTATCTGGCAGATATGCTTATGTTGTTGACGATGATACCAACAGGTTAAGCATTATTGACATCACTGGATTTGAAACTACCTCGGCTATAGTGCATTCGCTTGAGTCTGGTAATTTGCAAGTGCGAAATGATGTTTTGATACAAGGACAATTGCAGGCGAATAGCGGCTTAACTGTTGGCTCTGGCGGCATTCTTTCGTCTGGCTCTTTGGCCATTTCCGCTACTACTTCTCAAAGCTCAATCCTCGGCGGGCTTTTTATAGGCACTACTACTCCGGCAACTACCTCTCCTAACTTTAGCCAATTTGCATCTTCAGTAATGGTAGTTGAGGCAACCTCTTCTTCTGCAATTCCTCTTACAATTCGTGGCGCAGGCACTCAAACCGGAAATTATTTCCAGATTCAGAATTCTGCGAACACGAATCAGTTGGTATTTAATAGTAGCGGACAATTAGGCATCGGCACCACCTCGTCATCCCAACTTCTTTCTGTACATGGCAACGCACTCTTCTCTGGCGATTTGAATTTAGCTAATTTGACTGCAACCGGTACATTAACAGTTCAAGGCACCGGCACTTCTACCTTTATCGGAGGATTGCAAGCTAATTTATTAAATATTACTAGTTCTACTGCTACCTCTACTTTTGCTAACGGACTTAATATTTCTTCAGGATGTTTCGCTATTAATGGTACTTGTGTTACCGGTGGCGGCGGGGGAGGATCTGGAACAGTCAATAATGGTACCCAAGGCCAGGTGGCTTTTTACGATTCAACCGGTACTGCCGTCAGCGGGACATCTACTATATTTATTACATCCGCACAGAATGTTGGTGTAGGTACAAGTAGCCCAGCAGAAAAATTAGCTGTTGCAGGAAGGCTTTATGTAGGGGGAAGCGGCACTTCTACAATTGAGAATAACCTTAAAGTACAAGGTAATTTACAAGTGGGTTCAGGATCTATTACCCTTACTAGCGATTCAATTTTATCTGGTGGCGCAGTTCGTTTTGGTGGAAGCCTTGTTTCAAATTCTTCTCCAGTGAGTTCTTCAACGTCACAGATGATTACAAGTGTAGTTGCTTCAGGTTACGGGAGTGGAGGAAATGATCTTCATGATATTGCTATTGGCATAGACGGACTGCCTTTAATTGCCGAACAAGAAAGCGGCAGCTTAAAAGTGATTCATTGTGGTAATGCGTCTTGCACTTCTGGTAATGTTAAAACCACTGTAGACAGCTCTGCGGCTGATATTGGAAGAGCTGCATCTATTGCGATTGGCGTTGATGGCCTTCCAATTATTAGTTATCACGATTTAACTAATGGTGATTTGGAAGTGGTGAAATGCGGTAATATTGAATGTTCTTCTGGAAATACAATTACTACAGTAGATAGTTCTGGCGACGTGGGAAGAGGTACTTCTATCGCAATTGGAGCTGATGGATTGCCAGTTATTTCATATGGCGACGTTTCAAATCTTGACCTTAAAGTTGTGAAATGCGGAAACCACTCTTGCTCTTCAGGTAATACAATTACTACGGTTGATGGCGCATTGGCAAGTTTGGGATTAGAAAATTCTATCGCGATAGGCACTGACGGACTTCCAATTATTAGTTATTATGACATTACTAATACCGATCTTAAGGTCGCCAAGTGCGGAAATGCTGCTTGTTCTTCTGGAAATACACTAACCACTGTAGATACTAGTGATAGCCGTTATAATAGAATAGCAATTGCAGGAGACGGGCTTCCGGTGATCAGCTATAGCGTTGGCTCTACATTAAGGATGATGAAATGCGGTAATATTTCATGCTCTGCAGGTAATACTACAACCGATGTAGATACAACCGCAGCGAGCGGCGCAAGAACTTTTATTGCAGTAGGTACAGATGGATTGCCAATACTTGCGTATCAAGATACTGCAAATGATTTTTCTGTTGCTAAATGCAATAACGCAACGTGTTCGGCCAATACCCAAACCGTGATTGAAGCTGGTGATAGCAGCCTTTTGGGGCAATTTCCTAAAATAGCGATTGGAGTTGATAGTCTTCCGATTGTAGCTTACGGAGGAAATAGCAGTGGTGTCTTAAGAGTTGTAACTTGTGCCAATGCTTCCTGTTCATCTACCAGCGGAACTTCATTTACTGGCGGTCAGACTTTAGGTGGCTGGATGGCAACGCCAAGGTCTTTTAGTCCGCCATTTCAGGCTGTAAATACGTTAAAAATAGTAAATCCTATAATGCATCAAAATCTTTCGCTTTTTTCAGGCGGAGTTGAGCGATTAACAATTACTTCGGTCGGAAGAGTTGGCATTGGTACTACCTCCCCGATTTCTGCTTTCTCTATTCATAATCCGGCAGCAAGTGTTGCCCCTACCTCAACAACCACTCTAGCTGCTATTAATTTAGTTCAGGATGTTACCGGTGAAGAACCAGTCTGGGCTCAATTCGGCCTCAATGGAATTGACGCGAACGGCACTCAAATGCCGGCTTGGATAGGTACGCAAGTTACCGACAGCTTCTCAATCATGACCGCAAGTCGGGAAAGATTGAAAGTTACCAGCAGCGGCAACGTCGGCATCGGCACTACTTCACCAATGGATAAATTGTCGGTAGCTAATGGCAACATTGCCGTTTCCGGCTGTGTACGAGATGCAGAAACCGGAACTGTACATGCCGGTTCCTGTTTGGACTTGGCGGAAACATATGAAGTAGGGGAATACGTAACTGCCGGAGATATTCTGGTAGTAAATCACGAAGGAAAATTGGTAAAAGCAACGGCTGAAACAAAAGATAAGTTGATCGGTGTCGTGTCTACTGCCCCTGCAGTCGTCTTAGAAGGCACCACTGCTTACTTCGGCGGATCCAGATATCGCGCAACCACTACGTATGAAGCAAATTCTAAAGCCCCAATCGCGCTCGCAGGCCGTGTGCCGGTTAAAGTTAATAACGAAGGCGGCGCGCTCAAATCCGGAGACCCAATCACCATCTCATCCATCTCGGGTATCGGCAAAAAAGCCCAGGCCGGAGACAAGATCATCGGTTATGCGATTTCTGACGCAGATCAAAATAACAATGTGCTAGTCTTCGTCTCTCTTGGTTATTACCAATCAGCCAATACTTCAATGACAAGTTCCTTACTTGCCCAAGTTGTGGATACTGTGAGAAGCTGGCTCGAATCAATGCAGATATTTATTGAGAATGGATTGGT
>Ga0187893_10007205_pt1 | contig 18403 bp, 16 predicted proteins | sample MA1701074metaG_FD_139574 | JGI IMG/M metagenome (GOLD analysis project Ga0187893, IMG submission 139574) | White microbial mat communities from a basaltic lava cave in the Kipuka Kanohina Cave System on the Island of Hawaii, USA - MA170107-4 metaG ... | reverse complement strand
GGCGCGCGCGCTCGTCGAGCTGGGCGTGTGCCGCGACGCCGACGAGGCGTTCGTGAAATTCCTGCGCAAGGGCCGGCCCGGCTACGAGCCGTACGCGGCGTTCTCGGCGCGCGAGGCGATCGCGCTCGTGCACCGCGCGGGCGGGGTCGCGGTGCTCGCGCACCCGCCGCTCTCGGGCGGCGTCGACGGTCCGGGCGGCATCGAGGCGTTCGTCGAGCGCCTGCTGCCCGACGGGCTCGACGGCCTCGAGGTCTGGCACCCCGGCCACAAGCCGGGGACGATCCGCCGGCTGCGCCGGCTCGCGCGCGCGCACGACCTGCTCGAGACCGGCGGCAGCGACTTCCACGGCGACGATCGGCCCGGCATCGAGATAGGGCGCGGACGTGCCGGCGGGCTGCGCATCGGGCGCCCGGTCTACGACGCGTTCCGCGCGCGGCTCGAGACGCGCAGAGCCGAGCGCGAATTGACCCTCTCCGGGGCCGAGAGTAATCTCGGCCGCCCTTCATGAGCAGCGAGCGCGACAAGGGCGGGCCCTCGACGCGGGCCGTGCACGGCGGCGAGCGCGCCGGCCGCCCGCGCGTCAGCGACTCGATCACCACGCCGATCGTGCAGAGCGCGACCTACTGGTTCCGCGACACGCAGGAAGTGATCGCCTACCAGGAAGGGCGCTACCCGAGCTTCGAGTACGGCCGCTACGGCAACCCCACCACGCGCGCGCTCGAAGAGAAGCTGTGCGAGCTCGAGGGCGGCGAGGACTGCGTCGTCTCCGCGTCGGGCATGAACTCCGTGACCACGCTCCTGCTCGCGCTCCTGCCGCAGAACGGTCACCTGGTCACGACCCACGACTGCTACCGGCGCACGCGTCAGTTCATCCAGACGCTGCTGCCCAAGCTCGGCATCCGGACGACCGTGGTCGATCCCTCCGACCTCGCCGGCGTCGAGCGCGCGGTCGAGGCCGGCGCGAGCCTCTTCTTCTCCGAGTCGCCCACGAACCCCTACCTGCGCGTGGTCGACGTGCCGCGCATCGCCGAGCTGTGCCGCCGGCGCGGGGCGATCGCGGTGATCGACTCGACCTTCGCGACCTCGGTGAACCAGCAGGCGATCGCGCTCGGCGCGGACCTGGTGCTGCACTCCGCGACCAAGTACCTCGGCGGACACAACGACGTGCTCGGCGGAGCGCTGATCGGGCGGCGCGAGCTGATCAAGCCGATTCGCGACCTGCACGGCGTGCTCGGCGGCGTGATCGACCCGCACGCCGCCTATCTGATCCTGCGCGGCGTCAAAACCCTGGCGCTCCGGGTCGAGCGCGCGAACCAGAGCGCGCTCGCGATCGCCCGCTTCCTCGAGCAACACGCGCGCGTCGAGCGCGTGCACTACCCCGGGCTGGAGAGCCACCGCGACCACGCGGTCGCGCGCCGCCAGATGAAGGGCTTCGGCGGCGTGGTCAGCTTCGAGGTGCGCGGCACGCTCGAGAGCGCGTCGAAGTTCATCGACGCGCTGCGCATCCCGTACATCGCCCCCAGCCTGGGCGGCGTCGAGTCGCTGGTCGAGCAGCCGACGGTCGTCTCGTACTGGGACAAGACCCCGGCCGAGCGCGCCGAGCTCGGCATCCGCGACAACCTGGTGCGCTACTCCTGCGGCGTCGAGGACACCGACGACCTGATCCGGGACATCGAGCAGGCGCTGCTACGGGTCTAGCGGCCTGACGCGCCCCCGCGGGACATCGGCCCGCGGGCCGATGTCGGGCCGCGCGTAGCCTCCTACGCTCGGCTTCGCCTCGCTGCGCGCCCGGCTGCGCCGGGCATGCATGGCGCTACCTCGGCTACAGCAGCTCGCCGGTCGAGGCGCGTTCGAGCGCGAGCAGGCGGCGCTTGGCGTCGAGCCCGCCCGAGAAGCCGCCGAGCCGGCCGTGCGCGGCGATCACGCGGTGACACGGGACGAGGATGGGCACCGGGTTGTTGCCGGTCGCGGTGCCGGCGGCGCGCACGGCGCGCGGCTTGCCGGCGGCCTCGGCGATCTCGCCGTAGGTGCGCGTCTCGCCGTACGGGATCGCGGCGATCTCGCGCCAGACCGCGCGCTGGAAGTCGGTGCCGCGCAGGTCGAGCGGCAGCGAGAACTCCTGCAGCCGCCCGGCGAAGTAGGCGGCGAGCTCGAGCGAGAGCTTGTCGAGCAGCGGCAGCCAGGGCGCGCGCTCGGCGTCGGCGAAGGTGGTGCGCAACCAGCCGGCGAAACCGGGACCGCTCGAGCGCGGCAGCGCGATGCGCGCGACGCCCGCGCGAGTCACGGCCACGCGCAAAGCGCCGATCGGCGTCTCGACCACGGTGGTCGCGAGCGTCACCCCCATCGAGGGCGAGCGTAGCACCAAGTCCTCCGCCTCGCGCAAGCCAATTCCTCGTCGGAAAACAGCCTGGGGGACAGCTCGCGCTGTCCCCCAGCCATTACGTCCAACCTCTTGGATCGAGAAACGAGAAGTGCGAGCGCTAGCCGCGGCGGCGCGTCGTGCGACCCGACCGCTTGCGGGCGGTTGCCCCGCGTCGTGTCGTCTTCTTCGCGCGTGCCGTCGTCTTGCGAGCCGTCCTTCTCCGCGGTGCAGCGCGGCGCGCGGTCTTCTTGCGTCGACCCGCTCCGCCTCTGCGCGCCATCTTGGTGCGGCAGACGTCGCCGCGCTTGTCGATGAAGTAGAGGAAACCGTCCTCTCGCTTCACGCCGGCCTTGGCGACCTTCTGCGGCTTGTTGCGCGCCTGGCGTCCACCGCCACGCGCCATGGCGACGCGCGAAACGTCGCCCTGCTTGTCGAGATAGTAGAGATAGCCGGCTTCACGCTTGACGCCGACCGCTGCCACTTTGCTTGCTGCCATGAACCCCCCTACACGTTCCGAGCTCGGAACGGGCGAAAGGTTATGGAACGAAATCCGAGCTTGGCAAGGGCTTCGCCCGCGGAAAGTGCACTTTTTCCCGTCGGGGACGGCCCTACACCAGACGGAGATTGCGTCGGATGCGCGCGAGCGGCTCGTCGGTGGAGGGCTCGAACGCGCGGCCCGTGAGGAGCTCGAAGGTCTCGATGTAGCGGCGCGCCGCTTCGCAGCGAACGTCGTCGGGCAGCGTCGGTGGCGTGCCCTCGCCGCGGTAGCCCTGCTCGACGAGCCAGCGCCGCACGTACTCCTTGTCCAGCGACTTCGGATCCTCGCCGCGCGCGAACGCCGCGGCGTAGCCGTCGCTGTACCAGTAGCGCGACGAGTCGGGCGTGTGGATCTCGTCGATCACGACGATCCGCCCGTCGGGATCGAGTCCCAGCTCGTACTTCGTGTCGACGAGGATCAGCCCGCGCGTCGCCGCCCAGGCCTGGCCGGCCGCGAACAGCTGCGCCGCCATGCGCCCCGCCTCGTCGTAGTGCTTCTCCGAGATCACCCCCGACTCGATCAGCGCCTCGCGCGAGGTCAGCTCGTCGTGCGCGCCCTGCTCGGCCTTGGTCGTCGGCGTGAGCAGCGGCTCGGGCAGCTTCTGGTGCTTGCGCAGCCCGTCGGGCAGGCGGTGTCCGCAGTACAGCCGCTCGCCCGCGTCGTAGGCGCGCCAGATCGAGGTGCTCGTCACCCCCGTCAGGTAGGCGCGGTAGATGAACTCGACGGGCAACGGGCGGCACTCCCGGGCGACGGTCACGCACGGGTCGGGCACCGACAGCACGTGGTTGGGAGCGATGTTCGCGGTCTTCTCGAACCAGAAGGCCGCGAGCTCGTTGAGCACCTGGCCCTTGAACGGGATCGTGCCGACGACCACGTCGAAGCAGGAGATGCGGTCGCTCGCCACCAGCGTCCGCTTTCCGCCCGACACGTAGCTGTCGCGCACCTTGCCCTCGGTGCGGGCGCCGAGCGCCGGGAAGTCGGTGCGCCCGAGGGTGCGCGCGCACTGGTCGCGAAGAACGATCGGATCGATGCCCATCTGCTTCATCTCCCGAGCGCGCGGAAGCGGCGCTCCACTGCGTCGAGCACGCCGCGCTCCAGCGCGACGCCGTCGAGGCGGTTGATCTCCTGGATGCCCGTGGGGCTGGTGACGTTCACCTCGGTCAGGAAGCGCCCGATCACGTCGATGCCCGCGAACACGATGCCGTACTCGCGCAGCGCCGGCCCGATGCTGGCGCAGATCTCGCGGTCGCGCTCGCTCAAGCCCGTCTTCACCGCCGTACCGCCGACGTGGAAGTTGGCGCGCGTCTCCCAGTGCTGCGGCCGGCGCAGCACCGCGCCGACGGGCTCGCCCTCGACCACGATGATGCGCTTGTCGCCGTCGCGCACCTCGGGCACGTAGGCCTGCGCGATCTGGTAGGTCGTGCCGTGGCGGGTGCCGAGCTCGAGGATGGTCTGGACGTTGCGGTCGTCGGGCGTGAGATGGAACACACCCTCGCCACCGCAGCCGTCGAGCGGCTTGATCACCATCTCGCCGCCGAGCTTCTGCCGGAACTCGAGCAGCTCGGGAATGCTGCGGCTGACCAGGCTCTCGGGGCAGAGCTCGGGGAAGCGCAGGATGAACAGCTTCTCGGTCACCTCGCGCAGGCCGCGGGGCGCGTTCACGACCAGGGTGGACGACGGCACGAGGTCGAGCAGGTGCGTGACGAAGAAGTAGTTCAGGTCGTAGGGCGGGTCCTTGCGCATCCAGACCACGTCGAAGGCCGACAGCTCGTCCGTGCCAGCCGCGCCCAGCTCGAACCAGTCGCGCCCGTCGCGCACGCGCGTCTCGACCCAGCGCGCGCGCGGCCGCCCGCCCGGCGCGATGGACAGCTCCGACACGCCGCAGGTCGCCACGCGCTGACCGCGCCGCGCGGCCTCGCGCATGAAGGCGACGCTGGTGTCCGCGTCGGGGTTCAAACCGGGCACCGGATCGACGATAAAGAGGTGCCGCATGCGCGCGATGCTAGGGTCGTGTGTCGCGCACTGTCAAAGCCCACGAGGCTCCGGTAGCCTCCGGTAGGCGCAGCGGAGCCGCCGTTCGCAGCGAGGAATGCGCTTGAGACGCCTTGCAAAGATCGCTGTGGCTCTCGCCCTGCTCGCCGTGCTCGCGCTCGCCGGCGGCGCGGTCGCGTTCTGGGCGCTGATCCTGCGCGACCTGCCCGAGATCAAGAGTCTGCGCGACTACCGGCCCAAGCTGATCACCCGCGTGCTCGACGTGGACGGCAACGAGATCGCCAGCTTCGCCACCGAGCGGCGCATCATCATCCCGATCGAAGAGGTGCCCAAGCCCGTCGTCGACGCGTTCGTGGCGGCCGAGGACGGCGAGTTCTACGTGCACCAGGGGCTCGACTACGCCGGCATCCTGCGCGCGGCCTTCACGAACATCGTGCAGGGCCGCAAGGCGCAGGGCGCGAGCACGATCACGCAGCAGGTCGCCAAGACCTTCCTGCTCAGCTCCGAGCGCAGCTACACGCGCAAGCTGAAGGACATGGTGCTCGCGCGGCGCATCGAGGAGTCGCTGTCGAAGAACGACATCCTGTACCTGTACCTGAACCAGATCTACTTCGGCGCCGGCGCCTACGGGATCGAGGCCGCGGCGCAGACCTACTTCGGGAAGTCCGCGCGCGACCTGCAGGTGCACGAGGCGGCGGTGATCGCCGGGCTGGTCCCGCGCCCGGCCGAGTGGAACCCGCACGTCGATCCCGAGATCGCGCGGCGCAAGCAGCTGCTCGTGCTCTCCCGCATGGTCGAGAAGGAGTTCCTGTCGCAGGCCGACGCCGACAACTGGGCCGCGCAGCCGCTGGTGTACATGCAGGCGACCTGGCAGGAGCGCGAGTCCGCGTCGGCGTTCTTCGTCGAGGAGGTCCGGCGCTACCTGATGGCGCAGTTCGGCGGCGAAGAGGTGCTGACCGGCGGGCTGACCGTGCACACCACGCTCGACATCGACGACCAGGTGTCGGCGTGGCAGGCGGTGCGGCGCGGCCTGCGCGCGCACGACCGGCGCATGGGCTACCGCGGTCCGATCCGCAACGTGCCGAAGGCCGAGACCGAGGCCGTGCTCGCGGAGCTCGCCACCACGAACGGCGCGGTCGTGCCGGCCGAGGATCCCGTGCTGCGCGGGCTGGTGGTCGCGGTCGACAACGAGAAGCAGCTCGTCACGCTCGCGCTCGGCCCCGAGGAGCGCACCACGCTCGGCATCGCGGACCTGAACTGGGCGGGCAAGCCGAACACCGCGCGCGACGGCATCGCGCCGCGCGTGTCGCGCGTCGGCGAGGCGCTGCACGCCGGCGATCTCGTGAATCTGGAAGAGGTCAGCGAGCCGGGCGCCGAGCAGCGCCGCTTCGCGCTCTACCAGCGCCCGCTCGCGGAGGCGGCGCTGGTCGCGGTCGATCTCGAGAAGGCGCAGCTGCGCGCCGTGGTCGGCGGCTACAGCTTCGCGCAGAGCGAGTTCAACCGCGCGCTGCAGTCGCGCCGCCAGCCCGGCTCGGCGTTCAAGCCGATCGTCTACGCCGCGGCGATCGCGCGCGGCTACACGCCCGCGACGATCGTGCAGGACACCGCGATCGTGTACGAGGACTACTCGCGCGGCTTCGCCTGGAAGCCGGAGAACTACTCCGAGGACTTCCTCGGCCCGATCACGCTGCGCACGGCGCTGGCCAAGTCGCGCAACGCGGCGACCATCCGGATCCTCTCCGACATCGGCATCGCGCCGGTGCGCGACATGGCGCGCGCGCTCGGCATCGAGTCGAAGATGGAGGAGAACCTCGGCCTCGCGCTCGGCAACAGCGAGGTCACGCTCGCCGAGCTGGTGCGCGCGTACACGCCGTTCGCGACCGGCGGCAGGCGCATCGATCCGATCTTCATCCTCGAGGTGCGCGACCGAAGCGGGCGCGTGATCGCGAAGGACGTGCCGCTGCTCGCCAGCCTCGAGGCGGCCCCCGAGACGCCGCAGGTCGGACAGGGCGCCGAGGAGAGCGCGCCGCCCGCGAACGGCGACGAGCTCGAGCAGATCATGGACAAGCTGCGCCGCGAGGCCGAGGCCAAGCAGGGCGACGGGTTGCCGGCGGACTACATGCTCGACCCGGTCGACGCCTACCTGATGACGGACATGCTGCGCGCGGTCGTGACCGAGGGTACCGGCGGGCGCGCCAACGACCTCGGCCGGCCCGTCGCGGGCAAGACCGGCACCACCAACGATCTGCGCGACGCCTGGTTCATCGGCTACACGCCGGAGATCGCCGCAGGCGTATGGGTCGGCTTCGACAACGCGCGCAACCTGGGCGCGAACGAGACCGGCGGCCGCGCCTCGGCGCCGATCTTCGTCGACTACCTGAAGCAGGCGCTGCGCGACCGCCCGAAGCAGGACTTCCCGGTGCCCGAGGGCGTGGTGTTCGCGCGCATCGACCGGGCGACGGGCCTGCTCGCCGCGCCGAGCAGCGAGAACGCGCTGTTCCTGCCCTTCCGCGAGGGCACCGCGCCGCTCGAGGTGAGCCCGGCCGCGGACTCGCCCGGCGGCGTGCTGCGCCCGCTGCGCGTCGACTGAGGAGCGTTCTCGTTGACTTCGCTCCTCTCGGGTCTCGGGTCAGACTCCTAGCTTGAGCGGCTCTCGGCGAACGCGCGCTCGACCTCGCCGCGCAGCTCCGCGTCGCAGAGGAAGTCGAGCGCGGTCATCGCCAGCGCTTTCGCGCCGTCGAGCACGGCGCGATCACCCGACTCCGAGCCGGCCCACTTCGTGAACTCCGCGTTGTGGATGGTCACGTGCGGCGGCGCGACCGCGATCATCGGGTGGATCGACGGCACTCGGTGGCTGACGTTGCCCATGTCGGTGCTGCCCTGTAGCCCCGGCGGGAGTTTCTCGTACGGGAAGAAGGTGCGGCCGAGCGACTCGGCGTTGGCCTGGTAGCGGCGCGCGAGCGGCCAGGACGTGTTCAGGTCGAGATAGTCGACGTCGCCCCAGACCAGCTCGAGCTTCGCGCCGGTCGCCTCCGCGCCGGCGCGGAAGCAGCCCTCGACGCGCGGCTTCAGCTCCGCGAGCTGCGCGGCGTTGGCGGCGCGCGCGTAGAAGCGGCCGGCCGAGCGCTCGGGCACGATGTTCGGCGCCTGCCCGCCGTCGGTGATGATGCCGTGCAGGCGCTCGGTCGGACGGATGTGCTGGCGCAGCGCGGCGATCCCCTGGTACGCGATCACCAGCGCGTCGAGCGCGTTCACGCCGCGCTCGGGCATGGCGGAGGCGTGCGCGGCGACACCGCGGTACGTCACCTCGAGCTCGGCTATCGCGATGCAGGGCATGGTCGCGAGGTCGACGCCCGACGGGTGCACCATCAGCGCGGCGTCGACGCCCTCGAACGCGCCCTGCCGCGCCATCAGCTCCTTGCCGCCGCCGCGCTCCTCTGCGGGCGTGCCGAGCCAGCGCACGCGGCCGGGCAGCTTCGCGCCGAGCGCCGCCAGCCCGAGCGCGGCGCCGAGCGCCGTGGTCGCGATGATGTTGTGCCCGCAGGCGTGGCCGATGCCCGGCAGCGCGTCGTACTCGGAGAGCAGCGCGACGGTCGGACCCGACGCGCCGAAGTCGGCGGCGATCGCGGTCTCGAGCCCGAACACGCCGAGCTTCGCGTCCAGGCCGCGCTTGCTCGCGGTCTCGGCCAGCAGGCGCGAGGCGCGCACCTCCTCGAAGGCGAGCTCGGGGTGGGCGTGGATCTCGTGCGAGACCGAGAGGATCTCGCTCGCGAGCGCGTCGATCGCGTCGCAGACTTCGAGCTTCAGCGTCTTCAGCATCGCGCCAGTATACGCCGGCGGCTGCGGCTACAGACGCAGACCCTCGACGAGCCCGACGGGGATGGTGAAGTCGCAGCCGGTCGCCTCCGACAGCTCGAGCGCCTCGCGCACCTCGCGCGGCGCCGCGTCCAGGAGCGAGCGGATGCCCTCGGCCAGCGTGCGCGGCGTGCCGATGCGCTGGAGCCACGGCTCGAACTCGAGCCGCAGCTTCCACTGCGCGAAGAGCTGCGCCTCGAAGCCCGCGTCGGCGAACATCCCGAGCCACTGCGAGGCGCTGTAGTCGCGCACGTGCGACGGGTCGCGCAGCACCTCGATCGCGTTCAGGTAGGTGTCCTGCACGCCGTCCTCGAGCGCGATCGTGTCGACCAGCAGGTAGCGCCCGCCGCTCTTGAGCACGCGCGCCGCCTCGCGCGTCGCGCGCGACGGGTCGGCGTAGTGGTGCGCGCAGAAGCGCGAGGTCACCACGTCGAACGAGTCGTCGGGAAACGGCAGGCGCGCAGCGTCGCCGAGCTCGAAGCCGAGGTTCGCGAGCCCGCGCTGCGCGGCCAGGCGCTTCGCCTCGTCGAGCATCTCCTGCGTCATGTCGAGCGCGACGACCTCGCGCGCGTGGCGCGCGAAGGCGAGCGCCGTGTGGCCCGCGCCGCAGCCGACGTCGAGCACGCGCTCGTCGCCGCGCAGGCCCGCGCGCTCGAGCATCGCGTCCAGGTTCGGGCCGCCCGAGTGCACGCCGCTCGCCGCGTAGTTCGACGCCGCCGCGCCGAACTGCTGCCTGATAGACTCGCCGAGATCCAGGCTCATAATTGCCTCCAGCCGATAGTTAACTATGGTTAATATCTGAGATGCCGGCCAAGGACAAGCCCGAAGATCCGCTGCGGGCGGCCCTGGCCGCCGTGCAGCGCCTGGCCGACGCCTTTGTCCGGCGCCGCCTGCAGGTCGCGCGCGGCGCGGAGCTGACCGAGGCGCAGTGGCGGGTGCTGGAGCAGATCGCCGCCGAGGACTTCATGCCCTCGCTGTTCGCGCGCCGCCAGGAGCAGACGCCCGCCGCGATCTCGAAGCTGATCCGCCAGCTGCTCGACCGCGGACTGATCGAGGTCTCGATCTCGTCCGGCGATGCGCGCCAGCGCGACTACGCGCTCACCGCGCGCGGACGCCAGACCATGGAGGGCGTGCGCCAGGACCGGCAGCGCGCGGTCGATCGCGTCTGGTCCGGGCTCGACGAGCGGAGCCTGCGCACCTTCGCGCGCTTCGCGGCGGCGCTCGCGGAGCGGATGGAGGCCCACGAGCAGGCCGAGAGGGAAAGAAAGAGCGAAACGCCGAGGCAAAAAAATACCCGCCGGAGCGGGTCGAAGAACCAAACGTGAGGCGCATTTTCTCACGCAGACGCGTCGCGGGTCAAGCGCTTTCTCGCGAAATCGCGCCATCTCGCGATTCGAGCGCGGAACGCCGGCTCCGAGGCCGGAAACTCGGAGTTTCCGCCCCCGAAGTAGAGCCTCAGACAGGCGCCGAAACCGGCGAGCTCGCGCTCTCGAGCGCTGCGAGGTGTGCGCTGCAGTTCAAGAGCTCGATCTCGTGCGGCTCGGCCGGCGAGAGCACGGTGAGCGACGTGTTCGACCAGAACTCCGGCAGCGCGGCACCGGGGTCGCGCCGGGTCAGGCGCTCGACCACCGAGCGGCACACGAGCCCGTGGCTCACCACCGCGAGGTTGCCCTCGAGCGCGGCGGCGCGCGTCCGCACGGCGCGCCAGATCCGCGCCACGCGCTGGTGGAACGCGGGCCAGGTCTCGCCCTCGGGCGGCGCGAAGTCCGGCGCGAAGATGTCGACCCCGAGTTCGGCGTAGGAGCGCCCGCGCAGCGCGCCGAAGTTCCGCTCGCACAGCTCGGGCCAGAGCTCGAGCGGGGCGCCGGTCGCGTCGCGCACGCGCTCGGCCGTGACGCGGGCGCGAGCGTGATCGCTCGCCACGATCCCCGCGACGCCCAGGCCCGCGAGCCGCGCGGCCAGGAGCTCCGCCTGCGCGATGCCGCGCTCGGAGAGCGGCGCGTCGGGCAGCTGGACTACGCGCGCCGCGTTGGCTGCGGTCTCACCGTGGCGGACGAGCAGGATCGCCATCGCGTGGACCCTAGCAGAGGTGATAGCTTCAGGGTCGATGGAGGCTTATCTCGATCTCCTGCGCCACGTGCGCGAGCACGGCACGCGCAAGCAGGACCGCACCGGCACCGGCACGCTCAGCGTGTTCGGCTGGCAGTCGCGCTACGACCTGCGCCGCGGCTTCCCCGCGCTCACCACGAAGCGCCTGCACCTGCGCTCGATCTTCCACGAGCTGCTCTGGTTCCTGCGCGGCGACACCAACGTGCGTTACCTGCGCGAGAACGGCGTCTCGATCTGGGACGAGTGGGCTAGCCCGGAAGGCGAGCTCGGGCCGATCTACGGCGCGCAGTGGCGCGGCTGGCGCGGCAGCGACGGGCGCGTGATCGACCAGCTCGCCGCGGTCGAGCAGCAGATCCGCACCGATCCCGACTCGCGCCGGCTGATCGTGTCGGCCTGGAACGTGGGCGAGCTCGAGCGCATGGCCCTGCCGCCCTGCCACCTGCTGTTCCAGTTCTACGTCGCCGAGGGCCGGCTCTCCTGCCAGCTCTACCAGCGCAGCGGAGACGTGTTCCTCGGCGTTCCGTTCAACATCGCGTCGTACGCGCTGCTCACGCACATGATGGCGCAGGTGACGGGGCTCGAAGTCGGCGAGTTCGTGCACACGCTGGGCGACGCGCACCTGTACCTGAACCACCTCGAGCAGGCGGACCTGCAGCTCTCTCGCACGCCCTACGACCTACCGCGGCTCGAGCTGCGGCCCGACGTGAAGTCGCTCGCGGACTTCGGCTACGACGACATCCGGCTCGTCGACTATCGCGCGCACCCCGCGATCGCAGCGCCGGTCGCGGTCTAGGCGAGGCAGTGGTCTCGCTGATCGTCGCCGTCGCGGAGAACGGCGTGATCGGCGCGAAGGGCGGCCTGCCCTGGCGCCTGCCGGACGAGCTCGCGCACTTCAAGCGCACGACGCTCGGCAAGCCCGTCCTGATGGGGCGGCGCACCTGGGAGTCGCTGGGCCGCCCGCTGCCGGGCCGCGCGAACGTGGTGCTGTCGCGCGATGAGAAGTTCTCACCGCGCGGAGCGCTCGTGGCGCGCGACCTCGACGAGGCGCTCGGCATGCACGCGGCCGCGCCCGAGCAGTTCGTGATCGGCGGCGCGTCGCTCTACGCCGAGGCGCTGCCGCGCGCCGATCGCATCTACCTGACGCGCGTGCACGGCCGGCCGGCCGGGGACGTGTTCTTCCCCGAGCTCGCGTCGGGCGAGTGGGGCGAGTCGCTGCTCGCGGAGCACCCGGCCGACGCGCGCCACGAGTACGCGTTCTCGATCTACCTCTTGATGCGGCGAGGCCAGATTCAGAAGAGCGCGTAGCCGGCCTGGGCCTCGAGCGCCTCTTCGTCGAGCACGGTGATGATGCCGCGCTCCGCGCGCAGCATGCCCGCCTCGGTCCAGGCGCGCATGTGCTTGTTCACGCTCTCGCGCGTGGCGCCGACCAGCTCGCCGAGCTCGGCCTGGGGCAGCTTCAGGTCGATGCGCGTGCCGCCGCCGGGCGCGGGCTTGCCGTGGTCCTGCGCCAGCGTGAGCAGCTTCTTCGCGAGCCGGCCCGAGATCGAGAGCAGCATCGCGTCCTCCATCGCGTCGGAGAGCGCGCGCAGCCGCTCCGCCAGCGAGGTCGCGAGCTGGATCGCCACCTTCGGGTGTTGCTCCAGGAAGGGCAGGAAGTCGCGCCGCTGCAGCGTCAAGAGCTCCGCGGCCTCGACCGCCGCGACCGCGGCCGAACGCGGCTGCGAGGTGAGCAGCGCGATCTCGCCGAACACCTCGCCCGGCTCGAAGAACTTGAACACGACCTCCTTGCTCTCGCCGCCCGAGTACAGGCGCAGCCGGCCGCGCATGACGCCGTAGAGCGTCGCCCCTTCGTCGCCCTTGCGGAACAGCACCTCGCGCGTGCGCAGGCGGCGCGTGCCGGTGATCGCGTACAACAGGTCGAGCTCGCGCCGGTTCACGCCCGCGAACAGGGGGATGCGGTCGAGCAGCGTACGGCCATCGACGAGCCGCGTGAGTGCCATCGCGAGAGCATAGACCAAGCCGCGCGCGGGGTTCGAGTACAATGCCGGCGTGCGACAGAGCGCGCTCCTGCTCGCCTCGCTCACCTGGCTCGCCGCCCTGCCCGCGTTCTCGAGCTCGGCGGCGGAGCCCGCGCGCTGCGAGTCACCGGCGACCGGGTCCGCTCCCGCGGCGCAGACCAGCCCCGCCGCCGCGGCGAACGAGCGCGGGAACGAGCTCGCGCGCGCGGGCGATTCGCGCGCGGCGCTGGCGGAGCACCGCGAGGCCGAGCGGCTCGCGCGCGCCGACGGAGATCGCGAGCTCGCGCTGCGCTCGGGCGCGAACGCCGCCCGCGACGCGCTCGATGCGGGCGAGACCGGCGGCCTGCGCGAGCAGCTCGCTGCGTTGCGCGTCGAGGTCGAGACTCTGCCAAACGGAGACACGCGCACCCTGCTCCTGCTCCACGTCGGCCGGAGTCTTTCGCGGCTCGCGGAACGCGAGCCCGCCGCGGCGTTGCAAGCAGTGGCGACGCTGCGCGCCGCCGAAACCGCGGCGCGCGCGGACGGGAACGAGCGCCTGCGCTCGTACGCCCTGGGCTGGCAGGGCGAGCTGTACGCGCGCGGACGGCGCCGCGCCGAGGCGCTCGACCTGACGCGGCGCGCGCTGTTCGCCGCGCAGTCGAGCGACCAGAGCGACGCGCTGTACCGCTGGCAGTGGCAGCTCGGCCGGCTGCGCCGCGCCGAGGGCGACTCGACCGGCGCCCTGCGCGAGTACCGCGCCGCCTCGGCCACGCTCGCGCGCATGCGCGCCGAGGGCAGCGCGCCGCTCGCGGGCGACCGCTCGTTCGCGCGCGACCTCGAGCCGCTCTACGACGAGCTGGTCGACCTGCTTCTCTACCAAGCGACGCTCGCCGAGGACGAGAGCGCGAGGCGTGCGTTGCTCGCCGAAGCGCGCAACACGAGCGAAGATCAGAAGGTCGCGGAGCTGCGCGACTACTTCCGCGACGACTGTCTCGACGCGGAGCGCCGCGCGGCGCCCGAGTCCGTGCCGGGCGCCCTGCTCGTCTACCCGATCCTCCTGCCCGATCGCATCGAACTCGTGGTCGGCACCGCGCACGGGCTCGACAGCACGAGCGTTCCCGTCGGCCGCGCGCAGGTCGGCGCGGAGGTGCGCGCGCTGCGCGCGCTGCTCGAGAAGCGCACCACGCGCCAGTTCCTGCCCCACGCGCAGAAGCTCTACGACTGGCTGGTCCGTCCGCTCGGCGCGCGGCTCGCCGATCCGGGCGTGACGGCGCTGGTGTTCGTGCCGAGCGGGCCCCTGCGCACGATCCCGTTCGCGGCGCTGCACGACCGCGAGAGCAAGCGCTTCTTGATCGAGCAGGTGCCGCTCGCGATCACGCCGGGCCTCACCCTCACCGATCCGCGCCGGATCGACCGGGCGAACGTGAAGCTGCTCTCGGCCGGCGTGTCGGAAGCCGTGCAGGGCTTCCCGCCGCTCGAGAACGTGCCGAGCGAGCTCGACGCCGTGCGCGCGGTGTTCCCCGGCCGCGAGCTCTTGAACGACCAGTTCGCGATCGAGCGCTTCACGAAGGCGCTCGACACCGAGCCGTTCGGGATCGTGCACATCGCCTCGCACGGCGAGTTCGCCGCCGACGCCTCGCGGAGCTTCCTGCTGGCCTGGGACGGCAAGATCTCGATGGCCGACCTCTCCTCGCTGGTCGGTGTCACGCGCTTCCGCACGCAGCCGCTCGAGCTGCTCACGCTGTCGGCGTGCGAGACGGCCGCGGGCGACGAGCGCGCCGCGCTCGGGCTCGCGGGCGTCGCGGTGCGCTCCGGCGCGCGCAGCGCGATCGCCACGCTCTGGGCCGTGAACGACGAGGCCTCGGCGACGCTGCTCGCCGAGTTCTACGCCGGCCTCGGCAACGCCGAGCTCTCGCGCGCGCAGGCGCTGCAGCGCGCGCAGCTCTCGGTGCTGCGCGTGCACCGCTGGCGCCACCCCGGCTACTGGTCGCCCTACCTGCTGGTCTCGAGCTGGCTGTAACGTGCTGCGCACCCCGCTCGCCGCCGCCGTCGCGATCGGCCTCGTGGTCGCGGGCCTGGCGCTCGCGCTCGCCGCGCGCGGCGGGTTCCAGCGCGCCGATCTCGCGCTCTACGACCTGTACCTCTCGCTCGAGCCCATGCCGGCGCAGGCGGACCCGCGCATCGCGATCCTGGCCGTGACCGAGAGCGACATCGCCGAGCTCGCTCAGTACCCGATCTCGGACCGCGTGATCGCGCAGGCGCTGCGCCGGCTGCTCGACGCGGGCGCGCGCGTGGTCGGGCTCGACATCCACCGCGACCTGCCGATCGAGCCGGGCGCCGCCGAGCTCGACGCGCTGTTCCGCGCCGAGCCGCGGTTGGTGGCGGTGTACCTGTTCGGGGCGCAGCGCGATCGGCGCGTGCCCGGGCCGGTCGCGCTGCGCGGCACCGAGCAGCTCGGCTTCAACGACGTGCTGCCCGACGGCGACACCGTTCGGCGTGGCCTCCTGTTCCTGGACGACGGCCGCGACGACGTGGGCTGGTCGTTCGCGCTGCGGCTCGCCCTGGCCTGGCTCGCGGACGAGGGCGTGCGCCCCGTGCCCGCCGACGAGAACGCGGAGTGGCTCCGGCTCGGACCGACCGCGATCCGGCCGTTCGCGAGCGACGACGGCGGCTACGTCGGCCAGGACGACGCGGGCTACCAGTTCCTGGTCGACTTCCGCTACGCCGCGCGCGGCTTCGACACCTTCCGGCTCGGTCCGCTCCTGCGCGGCGAGGTCGACCCGGCGCGCATCCGCGACCGCGTGGTGATCGTGGGCGTGACCGCCGACAGCCTGCCGGACTTCTTCCACGTGCCGGTCGGCTCCGGGCTCTCACTCGGCAAGACCTGGAACGGCGTCGAGGCCCAGGCGATCCACGGCGTCGAGCTGCACGGCCACTTCACGAGCCAGCTGATCCGCTTCGGCCTGGGCGAGTCGCGCCCGCTGCGGGTGCTCCCGAACGCGCAGGAGGCGCTGCTCGTGCTGCTCGCGGTGGCGCTCGGCTGCGCGCTGGCGCGGCTCGGCGCGAGCGGTGCGCTGGTCGTGGCGCTGCTCGTGATCGGCGGTCTCGGGCTGATCTTCGCCGCCGGCGCGATCGCGTTCCGCGCCGGTGTATGGCTGCCGCTCGCCGCGTCGGCCACGGGCTGGCTCGCGTCGTTCGGCCTCGTGGTCGCGTGGTCGTCGAGCCAGGAGCGCAGCCAGCGCGCGGCGCTGATGCGGCTGTTCTCGCGCCACGTCTCGTCCGAGGTCGCCGACGAGATCTGGCGCCAGCGCCGCCTGTTCCTGGGCGAGAGCGGCCGGCCGCCGTCGCAGCGCCTGACCGCGACCGTGCTGTTCGTCGACATGAAGGGCTACACGGCGAGCGCGGAGCAGCTCGCGCCCGAGACGCTGATGGCCTGGGTGAACGAGTTCATGGAGCCGATGGCCGAGCTCGTGGTGCGCCACGGCGGCGTGGTCGACGACTACTTCGGCGACGGCATCAAGGCGAACTTCGGCGTGCCGTTCGCGCGCGGGAGCGAGGCGGAGATCGCGGCCGACGCGCGCGCGGCGGTCCAGTGCGCGCTCGAGATGCGCGCGACGCTCGCGCGCATCAACGCGAGCTACCGCGCGCGCGATCTGCCGACCATCGCGATGCGCGTCGGGATCAACACCGGCGAGCTGGTCGCGGGCAGCCTCGGCAGCGCGGACCGGCTGAAGTACACCGTAGTCGGCAACGCGGTCGTGGTGGCGCAGCGGCTCGAGGCGCTCGACGTCGAGCACGACTTCGCGGCCGAACCGTGTCGCGTGCTCGTGTCCGAAAAGACCGCGCAGCGGCTCGGCGACGCCTTCCAGCTCGAGCCGCTCGGCGCGCGCGCGCTCAAGGGCAAGGGCGAGCCGGTGCTCGTGTACCGCGTGTCTGGTTGACTTCGCTCGCCTGCGGCTCGCTGCGCGCGGCTTCGCCGCTTGCGGGCCGCAGGCGAGCGAAGTCGATCGCCTAGAACGCCACGACGTCCATCTCGACCGAGAAGCCCGAGTTCTGCAGGCCGCCGCCCTTCTGGCTGTCGACGTGGCGCAGGCGGCCGCCCCAGTACACGGCGAAGCTCGCGCGCTCGGCCAGCTGGTAGCGAAGCCCGAGCCCGACGCTTGCGAGCCAGCGCAGGCCGAACGTGTCCTGGTCGTTCCAGCCCTTGCCCCAGTCGACGAACGGCGCGACCTGCAGGCGATCGCGCCCGCTCGCGTCGCGCAGCACCGGCACGCGCAGCTCGAGCGACGCGATCACGCCGCTGTCGCGCACGATCTGGTTGATGTGGTAGCCGCGCACCGTGCCCATGCCGCCGATCGAGAGCTGATCGAGCGGCAGCAGCGGGTCGTCGGCGAGCTGAAGGTCGAGCCGCGCGATCAGCTGGCTCGCGCGCCACTCCTCGGACAGCCGGCGCGCGTACTGCGCCTGCGCGAGCCAGTAGGTGAAGCGGCCGTCAGGGATGCTCGAGTCGCTCGACGTGGTCGCGTCGAATGCATCGATCCCGACGTTCGCCGAGATGCGCAGCGCGACGACCTGAGCGCCCGAGCGCTCGAACCAGGACAGGTACGGGCGCACGATCGTCTCCTTGGTGCGGCCGTTCTCGATGCCGTCGCTGAAGGCGAAGTCCTCGCCCAGGATGCGCAGCCGGCTCTGCTGCAGCTCGAAGGTGGCGCCGAGCTCGAGGCCCGACTCCGGTGTCGCGTAGAGCGGCTGCGCGAGTGTGGCGCTGTAGCTCACGCGATCGCTCTTCACGTCGAGGTCCTCGAACGGGTCCTCGACCACTTTGCTCTTCGACAGGTTCCAGGCGAGCTCGAGCCGCGTGTCCCAGCGCGTGAGCGGAACGTCGTAGCCCGCCTCCCACTCGGACAAGCCCTGCCCCTGCGAGTAAGTCGCGCGCAGCGTGTCGGCGTTGCCGGTCAGGTCGATGTCGGCGAGCGTCGCCTCGAGCCGTTCGCCGCCGATGCTGGTCGCGATGTCGTTGGCCGCGCGCAGCCCCAGCTGGAAGGGGAACGCCTCCTCGACGCGCAGGTCGAGCGCGCTCTCGTCGCGGCGCGCGCCGGGCGCGAGCCGCGCGTCGATGCGGCGGATCTGCGGCTGCTGCTGCAAGAGCTCCAGCGCCTGCTCGAGCTCGTGCACGTTCAGCGGCTGGCTCGCGCCGCGCCGCGCGCGCACCTCGACCCAGCCGTCGCGCAGCCAGCGCGAGCCCGTGACGGTGACCTCGCCGAGCCGGCCCTCGACGACCGCGAGCTCGATCACGCCGTTCTCCGGCTCCTGGTCCGGCAGCGTCGCGCCCGAGCTGACGTAGCCGCGCTCGACGTAGAGCCGTGTCACCGCGTCGCGCGCGGCGAGCAGGTCCTCGGAGCCGAGCTCGCGGCCGGTCCAGGGCGCGAGCGCGCGCGCGAGCTCGGCGTCGCTGAACACGCTCGAGCCCGTCACCCGCCAGCCCGACACCAAGATGCGCAGGCCCGAGGACAGCCGCTCGCGCTCGCCGGCTTCGGGCAGCCCGACGCG
>Ga0187893_10007204_pt1 | contig 18403 bp, 16 predicted proteins | sample MA1701074metaG_FD_139574 | JGI IMG/M metagenome (GOLD analysis project Ga0187893, IMG submission 139574) | White microbial mat communities from a basaltic lava cave in the Kipuka Kanohina Cave System on the Island of Hawaii, USA - MA170107-4 metaG ... | reverse complement strand
CCGGTATCCTGCAGCCAGCACCGGGCTAGGCAACGCAGCCTCTTCGACGAGGAAGTCCCCGGGTCCGCCGCAGCACTGGTTCTCGTTCCGCGTCTCGAAGGCGAGGTAGGCCCTGCCCATGGCCCCCGAGTTCGACGCCTGCGGTATCGGTTTCGTCGCCGACGCCAAAGGCCGTTCATCCCGTGAGATCGTCCTGACCGCCCTGGGAGGGCTGGCCTGCGTGAAGCACCGCGGCGCCCTGGCCGCCGACGCCCGATCGTCGGACGGATCCGGCTTGCTCGTGCCCATCCCGGCCCGGCTCTTCGGCGAGGGCGCGGGGCTGGCGCAGCTCTTCATACGGGGGGACGATCCGCGCGCCGCCGTCGAGGCGGCGGCCGAGGCCGAGGGGCTCGAGGTGGTCGGCTGGCGGACGCCGCCCACCGACGACGATGTCCTCGGCCAGGTGGCCAGGGACAGCCGGCCGAAGATCCGCCAGGCCGTTCTGGCCGCCCGCAACGAGGCCGCGGCCAACGCCGGCGCGGCCGAGAAGGCCGCCTTCCGCATGCGCCGCCGCGTGGAGGCCACCACCGCGGGGACGTACGTGGCGTCGTGCTCGTTCCGCCTCGTCTGCTACAAGGGGTTGGTCGTGGCCGACGCCCTGGCCGACTACTTCGTCGATCTGGCCGACGAGCGCTTCGAGGCGCCGTTCGCCATCTTCCACCAGCGCTTCTCCACCAACACCCTGCCCACGTGGGAGCGGGCCCAGCCCTTCCGCATGCTGTGCCACAACGGCGAGATCAACGCGCTGGCGGGCAACGTCAACCGCATGCGGGCCCGGGCGGTGCTGGGCGCGGCGGAGGCCGGGCTCGGCGACGAGGAGTTGTTCCACCCGGTCGTCGACCCTGAGGACTCCGACTCGGGCAGCCTCGACTCGGTCGTGGAGCTGCTCACCCGGGCCGGGCGCGACGTTCGCCACGCCATCGCCATGCTCGTCCCCGAGGCGTGGGAGGGCGAGCGCGACCTCGACCCCGAGGTGCGGGGCTTCTACCGCTACCACGCCTCGCTGATGGAGCCGTGGGACGGTCCCGCCGGGCTGGTGTTCACCGACGGCCTCGGCGTGGGCGCCGCCCTCGACCGCAACGGCCTCCGGCCCCTCCGCTATGCGGTGTGCGACGACGGCCTGGTCGCGGTGTGCTCCGAGTCGGGCGCGATCGACGTGACCGGCCACGGCATGGTCAAGCGCGGCCGCCTCGGCCCCGGCCAGATGCTGTTCGTCGACCCGAGCCGCGGGTTCGTCGCCGACCGGGCCTGCAAGGAGCGGCTGGCGGCCGCGGGCCCCTACTCCCGCTGGGCGGGCGACGGCCTCCGCGAGATGCCCAAGGGCCGGCCCATCCTCCAGACGCCCGACGCCGACTCCCTCGAGCGCCGCCAGGCCATGTTCGGCTACAGCCGGGAGGAACTGGCCATGGTGCTGCGGGCCATGGCCAACGACGCCAAGGAACCCACGTACTCGATGGGCGACGACTCACCCCTCCCCCACATGGCCGGCCGCCCCCGGCCCATCCACCACTACCTGCGCCAGCGGTTCGCCCAGGTGACCAACCCGCCCATCGACCACCTGCGGGAGCGGCTCGTCATGAGCTTGCGCACCCTGCTCGGCCCCCGCAAGCCCATCCTCACCGAGACGCCCGAGGCGGCGCACCTGCTCGCCTTGCGCTCGTTCTTCGTCTACCCGTCGATGATCGTCGACGTCCTGAGCGGAAACGACGGCGGCTTCGGCGCCGCCCACCTGGACGCCAGCTTCCCCGTCGAGGAAGGGCCGGGCGGGCTGAAGAACGCCATCGAGCGGCTGTGCGACCAAGCCGAGGCGCACGTGCGGGCCGGGACGGGCCTGCTGGTCGTCGACGACGGCAACGTCACCGAGGCCCGCTCGCCGGTGCCGGCGCTGCTCGCCGTGGGCGCGGTCCACCACCGCCTGGTCGCCGCCGGCCTCCGCCTGGGCGCCAGCCTGATCGTGTCGGCGGACGACGCTCGCGACGTCCACTACATCGCCTGCCTGCTCGGCTACGGGGCCGACGCCATCTGCCCCGGGCTGGCCCTCGAAACCGTGGCCCACGAGGCCGACGAGAGCGACGACGCCGAGCTGGTCGGTCCCGAGGCCCAGCAGCGGCTCCAGTCGGCCATGGAGGACGGCGTCCTCAAGGTCATGTCCAAGATGGGCATCTCGACCGTCGACTCCTACCGGGGCGCGCAGATCTTCGAGGTCATCGGCCTCGGCCCCGAGGTGGTGGACCTGTGCTTCGTTGGCACGCCGTCGGTCGTCGGCGGCGTCGGCTGGGGAGAGCTGGGCGAGGACTGCCTGGCCCGCCACGCCGAGTACCGGCTGGTCGACGGCGGCTACTACCGATCCCTCAAGAAGCCCGGGGCCGAGTACCACACCCACAACGATCCCGTCGTCAAGGCCCTCAACGAGTTCAAGGCCGCCCACCTGCTCCAGGCGGCGATCCGGGACGGCGACGACGACACCTACTCCCGCTTCGCCGAACTGGTGAACTCCCGGCCGCCCACCGAGCTGCACGACCTCCTCGAGTTCGTCCCCGCCGGACCGGCCATCCCCCTGGAGGAGGTGGAGCCAACCCGCGCCATCACCCGGCGGTTCTCCACCGGCGCCATGTCCCACGGCGCGCTGAGCCGGGAGGCGCACGAGACGCTCGCCGAGGGCATGAACCTGGTTGGCGGCAGGTCCAACTGCGGCGAGGGCGGGGAGGCCCGCTACCGCTTCCGCACGAGGGGCCAGGCCAAGGGCGACAAGAACAGCCGCATCAAGCAGATCGCCTCCGGCCGTTTCGGCGTCACGCCCGAGTACTGCGCCTACGCCGACGAGTTGAACATCAAGATGGCCCAGGGCTCCAAGCCCGGCGAGGGGGGGCAGATCCCCGGGGCCAAGGTCTCCGAGGAGATCGCCACGTTGCGCCACACCCAGCCCGGCATCGGCCTGATCTCGCCGCCGCCCCACCACGACATCTACTCCATCGAGGACCTGGCCCAGCTCATCTTCGACCTCAAGCAGGTCAACGGCCTGGCCGACGTGTCGGTCAAGCTAGTGGCCGAGGACAACGTCGGCACCATCGCCGCCGGCGTCGCCAAGGCCCTGGCCGAGGTCATCCACATCTCCGGCGCCAACGGCGGCACGGGCGCCTCGCCGCTCATGTCCATCAAGCACGCCGGTCTGCCGTGGGAGCTGGGCGTGGCTGAGACCCAGCGGGCGCTGATGGAGAACGGGCTGCGCGATCGCGTCCGGGTGCGCATGGACGGCGGCCTGCTCACGGGGCGGGACGTGCTCGTGGCCGCGTTGCTCGGCGCCGACGAGTACTCGTTCGGCACCGCGGCCATGATCGCCGAGGGCTGCATCATGGCCCGGGCGTGCCACAAGGACACCTGCCCGACCGGCGTCGCCACCCAGCGACCCCACCTCCGGGCCAAGTTCGCGGGCACGCCCGAGGGGGTGGCCGCCTACATGCTGTTCATCGCCGAGGAGGTGCGGCGCCTGCTGGCGTCCCTGGGCCTGCGCACCATGGACGAGGCCATCGGGCGGGTGGAGTGCCTGCGCCAGCGCACGGTGGAGTCGGAGCGGGCCAACACCATGGACCTCGCCCCGCTCATCACGCCGCCCGCCGACCCCGCCGCGGTCCGCCACTTCCTCGCGCCGGTCGAGATCCAGAAGCCCCGCTCGGAGCTGGGCGACCGGCTGGTGAGGGACTCCTACCGCCACGTGTGGGACGGCGCCGAGATCACCCTCAACTACCCCATCCGCAACGCCGACCGCACGGTGGGGGCGGCGCTCAGCGGCGCGCTGGCCCTCGAGTTCGGCGACCGCCCTCCCCCCGGCACCGTCACCGTGACATTCGACGGCGTGGCCGGGCAGAGCTTCGGGGCTTTCCTCAACCACGGGATCGAGTTCGAGCTGGTCGGCGAGGCCAACGACTACGTCGGCAAGGCCATGGCCGGCGGACGCATCGTCGTCCGTCCCCCCGCCAACGACGCCGGCGAACCGGTGCTGGCCGGCAACACCTGCCTCTACGGCGCCACCGGCGGCGCCCTGTACGTCGCCGGCGCCGCCGGCGAGCGCTTCGGGGTGCGCAACTCGGGAGCGGTGGCGGTGGTCGAGGGTGTGGGCGACCACGCCTGCGAGTACATGACGGGCGGGACCATCGTCGTGCTGGGGCCGGTGGGCTACAACCTGGGCGCAGGCATGACCGGCGGCCAAGCCTTCGTCTGGGACCCCAAGGCCCGGCTCACCGCCCGCCTCAACAACGCCATGGTCGAGGCCGCCCGACCGGAGGCCGATGCCGTCGAGGAACTGCGCTGGCTGATCGAGCGGCACCAGGAGCTGACCGGTTCGCCCCGGGCCGCCGACCTGCTGCGCGACTGGCCGGAGACCCTCGACAAGATGTGGATCGTCGCACCCGTCGACCGCATCCGCCGCATGGAGGCGCAACGGGCGGGCCGGGTGTCGGCCAGCGCGTAGGCGGCAAAGGGCCGGGCCTGACCACCAGGCGCCGGCCGTCGCGGGCCCCCCCTCACACGCCCGCCGCGGACGATGTGAGGCGCTCGTTTCGTCCTGTTCATCGGCCGGCAACGGAGTGGACACCCCCTGCCGGTTGACTGACCGTCGTATGCACACGACGGGATTTCGCTCCGCCGGCCACCCGCGCAGCCTCGTGGCCGCCCTCGTCCATTTCGACATCTCGTTCATGTCGTGGGTGTTGCTCGGCGCCCTCGGCGCATACGTGGCCGCCGACCTGGGTCTCTCGCCCGCCGAGAAGGGGCTCATGGTGGCGACGCCGCCTCTGGGCGGGGCCGCCTTCCGGCTGCTCGTGGGCGCCGCCGCCGAGCGGTACGGGATCAAGCGGGTCGGACTCCTCACCCTCGGCCTCACGCTCGTGCCCCTGGGTTGGGGCTGGCTGGCGGGCGGAACCTATGCCCAGGTGCTGGGGATCGGGCTCCTCCTCGGCATCGCCGGCGCGAGTTTCGCGGTGGCGCTGCCCCTCGCGGGCTACTGGTACCCGCCCGAGCACCGGGGGCTCGCCCTCGGCATCGCGGGCGCCGGTAACTCGGGGACGATCATCGCCGCCTTGGCCGCCCCTCGCCTGGCCGAGCACGTGGGCTGGCACGCGACCTTCGGGCTGGCCGCCATCCCTGTCTCGGTCGCTTGGCTGGCGTTCGCCATCCTCGCCAAGGAGCCGCCGCGCCCCAAGGCGGACAAGGGAGAGGCGGCCCTCTCGGCGTCGCTCCGGCTCATGGCCGAGCCCGACGCCCGGAAGTTGTCCGCCTTCTACCTGATCACCTTCGGGGGGTTCGTCGGCATGGCCTCGTACCTGCCCATCTTCTTCGTCGACCGGTTCGGGCTGGCCAAGGTGAGCGCGGCCGGCTACGCCGCCTTGTGCGCCGCCGCCGGCTCGTTCCTCCGTCCGTTGGGCGGCGTGCTGGCCGACCGGTTCGGCGGCACCCGGGTCCTCAGCGTCGTGCTGGCCTCGGTCGGTGCGATTGGTGTCGCCCTCGCCGCGCTACCAGGGCTGGCCGCCACCGTCCTCCTGCTCTTCCTGGCCCTCGGCGCCCTGGGCATGGGCAACGGCGCCGTGTTCGGCCTCGTGCCCGAGCGCTTCCCGAGCCGCATCGGCGCCGTCACCGGCCTGGTGGGCGCGGCGGGCGGCGTCGGCGGGTTCCTCCTCCCCTTCGCCCTCGGATCGTTGGCCGGTGTGGTGGGCAGCTTCACCCCCGGCTTTGCCTGCATCGCCGCCGGCGCCGCCGGCGCCGCCCTGTGCGCCAAGCGGGTCGAACGGAAATGGCGCCAGTCGCCAGCCGCGCTGGCGGTGAGCTAGCTCAGCCTGCGCGGATGGAGCTGGTGCTCGGTTGGTCGCCCTGGGCCCCGACGGCGCACACCAGCGCGCGGGCCCCGTCGCTCCACGCCGACTCCCGGGGCGTGATGTAGACGTCCTGCAAGTTCAGTTGCTCGAAGGGCACGCCTGCGTAGGCGCTGAACTGGCCCAGGCAGAGCGGGCTGGCGAAGCGCACCAACTCGTCCATGCCCGGGAACGGGTCCTTGGCGGCGGCGGGGTGGTCGAGGACGGCGTACACCTCGAGGTCGTGAGACTCGTCGCAGCCTACGGTGTTGACGTTCTTGAAGCGGCCGCTGGGCCGCTCGAAGCAGTCGCCGGCCTGAAGCTCCGAGTACTTCACGCCATCGTCACCCAGCAGCTTGCTGATGCCGATGACGAGGCCGACCACCACCAGGGCGGCGATCACGGCGACACCGGCCACGACGCCAACGGTGCGCGCCACGCCGCCCCGCTTGGGCGCCGCCGGCGGCTGGGTGAAGGTCGGCGCGGGCGGGGGGGCGACGGGCGGCGGCGCGGCCGCTCCCGCAGGCGGCGCCCACGCCGGCGGCGCCTGCGCGGACGCGGGCGCGGGCGCGGGCGCGGCGGCCGGGGCCGGGGCCGCCACCGCGGGCCGCCAGCGAGGCAGCTCCTCGGTGGCCGCCTCGTCGAAGGCGTCCGCGGCGTCCTCGGGAAGGGGGACGTCAAGGGGCGGCGGGACGGGACGGGAGAAAGCAGGCCGGCGAGGCGCCTTCGTGGCGGCAGGCGCCTTCTTGGCGGGGGCCGCCTTCTTGGCGGGGGCCGCTTTCCTCGCTGGCGCCGCGCTCTTCTTCCTGGCGGCAGGCGCTTTCGTCGCCACGCTCTTCCTGGCGGCAGGCGCTTTCGTCGCCGCGCCCTTCCTGGCGGCGGTGGCCTTCCTGGCGGCGGTGGCCTGCTTGGCGGCGGCCTGACGCCCCGCAGCCTTCCCCGGCGCCGGGCGACCACGCGCCGCAGGGGGGGGCGGCGCGAGGGCGCCGCACCGGGCTGGGCGGGCGCAGCAGGCTCGGGCTCGGGCGTGGCCACGGCGGGCTTCGGGGCGGGGCGTCCTTCACGCTCGGCCGCGACCTGCGCCGCGGCCGCCGCCAACCGCGCCCGCAGTGCGTCGCGCGGGTCTTGAGGGGCCATGCCTTCAGCTTGTCTCCCGCTGAGCGGGCGAGCAAGCCGAGCGACACCGTGAATCGCCCTAGTGTGAGGCCACGAGCGTCGAGTTCTCCCATGCAACTGGCCTGGTCGCAGCTCGCTACGCCACCATGGCGAGCAGGGCGGGCACGGCGCGCCGCCGCCTCGGGCGCGCCGTCACCCTGGCCGAGAAGATCCTGTTCAACCACCTCGAGGAACCGGAGAACCAGGCGCTGGAGCGGGGTCGCTCCTACGCCGAGTTCCGCGTCGACCGGGTAGCCATGCAGGACGCCACCGCCCAGATGGCGCTGCTGCAGTTCATGAGCGCGGGGCTCCCCGCCGTGCAGGTGCCGACGACGGTGCACTGCGATCACCTCATCCTGGCGCGCCAGGGCGCCGACGCCGACCTCTCCGCGGCCGAAGTCGCCAACCAGGAGGTCTACGACTTCTTGCGCACCGTGTCGGCCCGCTTCGGCATCGGCTTCTGGAAGCCCGGTTCCGGCATCATCCATCAGGTCGTGCTGGAGCACTACGCCTTCCCCGGCGGGATGCTTGTGGGCACCGACAGCCACACGCCCAACGGCGGCGGGCTCGCCATGGTCGCCATCGGAGTGGGCGGCGCCGACGCCGTGGACGTCATGACGGGCGGCACGTTCGGCCTGCGCTGGCCCCGCCTCATCGGGGTGCACCTCACCGGCCGGCTCTCCGGGTGGTCGTCGCCCAAGGACGTCATCCTCAAGGTGGCCCAGAAGCTGACGGTCAAGGGCGGCACCGGCGCCATCGTCGAGTACTTCGGGCCCGGCGCCGAGACGATGAGCGCCACCGGCAAGGCGACGATCTGCAACATGGGCGCCGAGGTAGGCGCCACCACGTCGATCTTCCCGTACGACGAACGGGCCGCCGCCTATCTGAAGGCGACGGGCCGCTCCGAGCTGGCCGACCTGGCCAACGGCATGGCCGACCATCTCCGCCCCGACGACGCCGTGCACGAGGACCCCCACCGCTACTTCGACGAGGTGCTGGAGATCGACCTCAGCGGGCTGGAGCCGCACATCGTCGGCCCCCACACGCCCGACCTGGCCCGGCCGGTGTCGGCGGTGGCGGGCGAGGCGCGTGCGCGCGGCTGGCCCCTACGGCTTTCCCAGGCGTGCGTCGGATCGTGCACCAACTCCTCCTACGAGGACATCAGCCGCGCCGCCAGCGTGGCCCGCCAGGCCGCCGCCCGTGGCCTGCGGGCCCGCACGCCGCTCCTGGTCACGCCCGGCTCCGAGCAGGTGCGGGCCACCATCGAGCGCGACGGGCTGCTGGCGGACCTCCAGGCCGTCGGGGCCACCGTCCTGGCCAACGCCTGCGGCCCGTGCATCGGGCAGTGGTCGCGCGCCGACATCGTCGACGGGGAGACCAACTCGATCATCACCTCCTTCAACCGCAACTTCCCCCGCCGCAACGACGGCAACGCCCAGACCCTTGCGTTCATCGCCTCGCCGGAGACCACCGTTGCCTACGCCTTGGCCGGCACCCTCGAGTTCAACCCCCTGAGCGACGCCATCGACGGCGTCACGCTCGACGAACCGTCCGGCGACGAGCTGCCGGGGGCGGGGTTCGCCGCGGGCAGCTCGGGCTTCATCGCCCCGCCCAGCGACGGATCGGGCGTCGAGGTCGTCATCCGGCCCGACAGCGACCGGTTGCAGCGTCTGGACCCCTTTCCGGCGTGGAGCGGCGAGGACTACCGAGAGCTGGCGGTGCTCCTCAAGGCCCAGGGCAAGTGCACGACCGACCACATCTCGGCCGCCGGCCGGTGGCTGCGCTACCGCGGCCACCTGGAGAACATCAGCGGCAACCTTTACCTCGGCGCGGTGAACGCCTTCACCGGGGAGTCGGGGCGGGGCTGGTGCCGGGTCCACGACGCGGTGGAGCCGTTCCCGGACGTGGCCAAGCACTACCGGGCCGCGGGGCTGGGTTGGGTCGCGGTGGGCGACGAGAACTACGGCGAGGGCTCGTCACGCGAGCACGCGGCCATGGAGCCCCGGTTCATGGGCGCGCTGGCCATACTGGCCCGCTCGTTCGCCCGCATCGCCGAGACCAACCTCAAGAAGCAGGGGGTGCTGCCTCTGACCTTCGCCGATCCGCTGACCTACGACCGCGTTCGGGTCGACGACGGCATCTCGGTGTGCGGCCTGGCCGGCCTGGCGTCGGAACGGCCGGTGCGGTGCCTGCTCCACCACGCCGGCGGGGGCGTCGAGGAGTTCTGGTGCAACCACAGCCTGTCCGACGAGCACATCGAGTGGTTCCGCGCCGGCAGCGCGCTCAACCTCATCAGCCGCCGTTTCCACGCGAAGTAGGCGGGCGGGCGGCGACGAACAGCTCCTCGCCGAACTCCCTCGCCAGGCGGCGGAACCGGTCTTGTTCCCGCTTCGTGCGCGCCACGTCGGCCTCGACCCGGTGGCGCGTAGCTGCGTCGGCGCCCTCGGCCGCCGACGCCAGGTAGGCCTCGGAGCGGGCCAGCCAGCATCCGGCCTTGATCAGGGTGTTCTTGGGCGACGGCGAGTCCCGGAACTCGTTCAGCCGCTCGTGGGCCACGTGGTAGGCGTACAGCCCGCGCTTGTAGCGCAACTCCTGGTCGCCGGCCGCGCCCCACGGCCCGCCCCCGAGCAGGTTGTAGGCGTCCTTGTAGCGACCCGCCGCCGCCACGGCATCGGCGCGCCGGACGGCGTCCTCGTGCATGCTCAGGTCGCTCGCCACGCGCCATCATCGTGCCCCAGCCGCGGCGCGGTTAAAACTTCGGGCCAGTGCACAACGGGCTGCAGGTCGACGAGCTCCGCCCCATGGGCGGATGGTGGGGCGGGCTACTGTTCGACAACCCCGCCGTCTGGCTCGGCCCGTGCCTCTCGTGGTTCTTCGTGTTCCAGTTCGCCCCCGTCGAGCGGGACGGCCAAGGCGCGGCGCCCTCGCTCGCCGTCGAGTGGGTGCCCCTGCCCGGCGCCGGTTGGCAGGCCATGGCCGGCCGCCGGGCGTCGTGCCACGCCTTCGCCCGGCCGATCGAAGCCAGCCTGTCGTTCTTCGATCACCACCGCTACGACACCGTCGAGCTGCAGCTCATGCGCCAGCGGGGCCGCGCCCTCCAGGTGGTCGCCGAGGTCGACGGGGATCTCGACGGGCTCGGCATCGCCGCCCTGCGCACGTCCTCCCGGCTCCTCTTCGACGGGATCACCATCTCCCTGGCCCACGCGCCGGCCGATGTCGACCGCGCCCGCTCTGTGCTCGACGAGTTCACCGATACGAGCGGAATGGACGGCTTTCCACGGGCGCAGGGCTACTGGTTCACGCCCCGAGACTGACAGTCGCACCAACCATTCCGCTCGGTCAGCGCGGCGCCTCGACGCACTCGACGCCACCGCCCCCCACCGTGGCGGCGTGGGCGGTCCCCGGGTCCAGATCGAGCCGGTCGCCGGCGTGAAGCTCGATGTCGCCGTCGGTGCGGGTGTGGAACACGATCGACCCCGACAGGCAGAACAGGACCTTGTGGTACTGGTGCTCGTGCCAGCCGTAGCGGTCGCCGGGCCCGTTCCCCCACCGCCGGGGCGAGAGGCCTTCCGCCCGCATGGCCGACTCGATCTCCCCCGGCGCCCGCGCCGGTCCCCCATGACGTGTCACACGCGCGGCCATGCCCTCCAGCCTGGCACGATGGTCCGGTGATCATCACCTCCGAGATCGACGCCTACTGCGCCGAGCACAGCGCGCCTGAGGGACCGCAGCTCGCCGCCCTGGCCGGCGAGACCCGTGACCGGTCCTTCAGCTTCAACATGATGGTCGGCCCCGTCGAAGGCCGGTTCCTCGCCCTCATGGTGGAGCTGACCGGCGCCCGGCGGGTGCTGGAGATCGGGACGTTCACCGGCTACTCGGCCCTGTCCATGGCGGCCGCCCTGCCTGACGGCGGCTCGATCGTCACCTGCGAGCTGAGCCCCGAGCACGCCGCCGTCGCCCGCCGCGCCTTCTTGGCGAGTCCCTACGCCGACCGGATCGACCTCCGCCTCGGTCCCGCCCTCGAAACCGTCGCCGGCCTGCCCGGCCCGTTCGACCTGGTGTTCGTCGACGCCGACAAGGTCAACTACATCCACTACTACGAGCTCGTCGTCCCCAAGCTGTCCGGCCGCGGCGTCATCCTGGCCGACAACGTCCTGTGGGGTGGCAAGGTCCTCGACCCGCAGGACGACTCGGCCGACACCCGCGCCGTCCGGGCGTTCAACGACCACGTGCGCGACGACCCCCGTGTGACCTGCCTGATGCTCACGATCCGTGACGGTATCTCGGTCATCCGGCCGGCTTGCCGTGGTCCCGGTTGAACGTTCAAGTTCCGGTAATCTGGCTGAAACAGAGGGCTGGTATCACACAAGCCGTGGGCGACATGTTCGACCGCTACGCTGTCAACGGCGCCTGGGACGAGATGTTCTCCGGCGATGGCGTCGCCCGCCCGTCCTACGAGACGCTGCACGACGTTCTCGGCACGCTGTCGAGCGACGACTTCCGCGCCCGCTGCGCGCTGCGCGACCGTAGCTTCCGCGACCAGGGCATCACCTTCTCGCTCTCCGGTGAGGAGCGGCCCTTCCCGCTCGATCTGGTGCCGAGGGTCATCCCGGCGGACGAGTGGGAGGTCATCGAGGCGGGTGTGGCCCAACGGGTGCGGGCGCTGGAGGCGTTCCTCAGCGACATCTACGGGGCGGGGCAGGTCATGACCGACGGCGTGGTGCCGCGCCGGCTCCTCACCACGTCGTCGCACTTCCACCGGCAGGCAGCCGGCTTCGAGCCGCCCAACGGCGTCCGCGTGCACGTGGCCGGCATCGACCTCATCCGGGACGACCAGGGCCGCTACTGCGTCCTCGAGGACAACCTGCGTACGCCGTCGGGCATCTCCTATGTCGTCGAGAACCGCCGGGCCATGACCCACGTCTTCCCGGAGCTCTTCGCCAGCCACCGGGTACGGCCCGTGGCCGACTACCCGTCGTACCTCCTGGAGGCGCTACGGGCCGCCGCCCCAGAGGGGGGGTCGGACCCTACGGTCGTGGTGCTGACGCCAGGAGTCCACAACTCGGCGTACTTCGAGCACTCGTTCCTGGCCCGCCAGATGGGTGTGGAGCTGGTCGAGGGTCGCGACCTCGTGTGCCGCGACGGCTACGTGTCTATGCGCTCCACCGAGGGCGAGCAGCGAGTCGACGTCGTCTACCGGCGCCTCGACGACGAGTACCTCGACCCGCTCCACTTCCGCCCCAACTCGCTGCTCGGCTGCCCCGGGATCCTCAACTCCGCCCGGCTCGGACGGGTGGCCATCGCCAACGCGGTGGGCAACGGCGTGGCCGACGACAAGGCCGTCTACCCCTACGTGCCGCAGCTGATCCAGTACTACCTCAGCGAGAAGCCCATCTTGGCCAACGTCGAGACGTACAAGCCCGAGGATCCGGACGTGCTGGCGTGGGTGCTCGACCGCCTCGATCGGCTCGTGCTCAAGCCCGTCGACGGCTCGGGTGGCTATGGCCTGGTGATCGGTCCCCATGCCTCCGGCGCCCAACTTGCCACGCTGGCGGCGCAGGTGGCGGCCAACCCGCGCGGCTGGATCGCGCAGGACGTGATCCAGTTGTCCACCTCGCCCACCTTGTGCGACGACCACTTCGAGCCGCGCCACGTCGATCTGCGCCCCTTCGCCGTCAACGACGGGTCCAAGATCTGGGTGGCGCCCGGCGGGCTCACGCGGGTGGCGCTGCCCCGGGGCAGCCTGGTGGTCAACTCCAGCCAGGGCGGCGGCTCCAAGGACACCTGGGTCCTCGCCGGCGAGGGCCGCCCCCGGGTGCAGCTCCATGCCACGCCCGTCCCGGAGCCGACCCGCGGCCGGCCCGTCGACCCTGGGCCCACCCAGGGCATCGCCGCCCAGCAGCAGTGAGGGCGACGACGTGCTGAGCCGCATCGCCGAATCGCTGTACTGGCTGGGCCGCTACATCGAGCGGGCCGAGGACACGGCGCGCATCCTCGACGTGCACTACCACCTTCTCCTCGAGGATCTGTGGGTCGACGAAGCGTCGGCGTGCCGGGCCCTCCTCGAGATCATGGGCGTGGGCCAACGGCCCCATCTGCCATGCGACAGCCCGACCGTCACCCGGCTCCTGGCCTTCGACGCCGAGTACGCCGGCTCGATCATGGGATCGATCACCGCCGCCTGGCACAACGCGCGCGGCGCCCGCGAAGCCGTCTCGTCGGAGATGTGGGAGTGCCTCAACGCGACCTACCTCAACCTGCCCGTGCAGGCGAGCGTGGCGGCGGACGAAGCGCCCCACGCCTTCTTCGGCTGGATCAAAGAGCGCGCCGCCATCATGGCCGGGCTCGCCGACGCGACCCTTTCCCACGACGACGGCTGGCGGTTCCTCGTCCTGGGGCGCAGCCTCGAGCGGGTCGACATGACGGCGCGCCTCCTCTCGGCCCGCTACGGCGAAGCCTGGGGCCGCAGCGGGTGGATCACCACGTTGCGCTGCTGCTCGGCGTACGAGGCGTACCTGCGCACCTACCGGCGCGCCGTGGACGCGTCCCTGGCCGCCGAGTTCCTGCTGCTCGACCGGCTGTTTCCCCGTTCGGTGTTCTGCGCCCTCAGCACCGCGGAGGCGCGCATGGTCGAGCTGGACCCGTCCGCCCACCGCAGTGGGCTCGGGGACGAGGCCCGCCGCCTCCTGGGCCGGGCCCGCACCCTCCTCGAGTTCCGCAGCCCGCCCGAACTGCTCAACGACCTGCCGAGCCACCTGGCCGACGTACAGGCCGACTGCGCCGCGGCCGGCGCCGCCATCGCCCACCGCTTCTTCCGCCAGACGGCGGCCATCGCGTGGAGCGCCTGATGGCGGCGTCCCGGATGTCCATCCGCCACGTCACCGAGTACCACTACGCCACGCCCGTCGCCGCGTCGTACAACGAGGCCCGCCTCACGCCGTTGACCACGCTGAGCCAGACCACTGTCGACGCACGGGTGGCCGTCGAGCCAGCCGCGCACGTGTCGCGGTACTGGGACTACTGGGGCACGCTGGTGCACGCTTTCGACGTTCACGCCCCCCACGCCTCGATGGTCCTCACCGCCACGTCGATCGTGGAGCGCGGGCTCACTGCCGAACCTCCCGCGGCCGCCGACGTGGGCTGGGATGCGCTCGGCGCGGACGCGGTCAGGGATCGCTACTGCGAGTACCTCGAGTTCTCGTCGTGGGTGCCGCTCGACCCGGAGCTGGCCGAGGTCGGCGCGGCCATCCGCGCCTCGGCCGCGACGCCGCGCGACGCGGTAGGAGCGGTCACCGACTGGGTCCGGCGCCAGCTCGATTACCAGCCGGGATCGACAACCGTATCGACGTCCGCGGTGGAGGCCTGGCGCAGCGGCCAAGGCGTTTGCCAGGACTTCGTCCACCTTTCGCTCGCCGTGCTGCGGGCCGCGGGCATGCCGTCGCGGTACGTGTCCGGCTACCTGCACCCCAAGCGGGACGCCGAGATCGGAGCGGCCGCGGTCGGCGAGAGCCACGCCTGGGTCGAGGCCTGGGTCGGCGACTGGCACGGTGTCGACCCCACCAACGCCACCGAGATCGCCGAGCGCCACGTGCTGGTGGCGCGGGGCCGCGACTACGGCGATGTGCCGCCGGTCAAGGGCATCTACAGCGGCGGGGCGGCGCAGGAGTCGACCGTCACCGTCGAGCTGACCCGGCTCGCCTGACCGGCGCATGGCCGCCAAGCTCCAGGAGATCGTGGTGGGCTCGGCCCGGCCCGCCGAGCTGGCCGCGTTCTGGTCGGCCGTGCTGGGCTGGCCGGCCACCGAGAGCCCGAACGGCTTCGTCTGGCTGTCCTCGACCGGCGCCTACGTGGCGCCGGAGCCGTTGCTGGTGTTCGTCCCCGTTCCCGAGGCCAAGGCGGGCAAGAACCGCCTCCACCTCGATCTGTGCCCGTCAGGCTGCGACCAGGACGAGGAGCTGGCGCGCCTGCTCGCCCTGGGCGCCGCCCGAGCCGACGTGGGCCAGGGCCCGGGCGCCCCGTGGATCGTGCTCGCCGATCCCGAGGGCAACGAGTTCTGCCTCCTGGGGCGACGGGTGGACTAGCCGCACGAGCCGGCGAGGCCGCTCACGGCCATGGTGATCGCCGTTCGCCGCTCAGCCGACGTCTCGCCGCTTGAACAGGGCGGCGGCGGCGGCGAGCAAGCCGACCCCCACCACCGTGAGGTAGGCGGCGGCGACGGTCACGGTCCGCCCGAAGACCTCCCCGCCGCCGTCCTCCCCCGACACGAGCACGATCGCGTTGCCGAGCAGGAGCCAGCGCCGGAACCCTTCCAGGAAACCGCCGACCACGTTCTCCACGATCACGAAGTAGGCGAACCCGATGCCGAGGGCGGCGGCGGTGTTGCGCCCGATGGCGGCCACCGAGAACCCGATCGCGGTGGCGATGGAGACGAGCAGCGCCCCGCGGAGCATCACGCCGGCGACGGACCGGAACCATTCCGCGTCGGCTCCTGCGGTGGCGCCGTGCAGCAGGGCCGACGGAAGGAGCGCGGCGCTCAGGAGGGCCTGTCCGAGAACAAGGAACGCCACCGCGACGACGACGCAGGCGGCCGCCTTGGTCGCCAGGACCCGCACCCGTCGCGGCTCCCACGTCAGCAGCGTCGTGATCGTGCGGGTCTGCCAGCCGGAGCCGATGACCGAGGCGCCGATCAGCCACGCCGCCACCACGCCGGCGGCCGTCGTGCCCTGGAGGACGCCCTTGAGGCTGGTGAGGCGGAACCGGGAGTCGTCCACCCGGCCGGTGACGAAGCGGCAGAACTCCTCCCTGTCGGGCGATCCCGCGGGCGGGCCGGCCACCGGTCGCCCGTCGATGGGCGCCGCTCCGCCCCGCAGGCACTGATCGACCCGCGCCTGGGCGGCCTGGCGGCGAGCGGCCAGTTCCCCGGCGGGGACGGCCTCGGTGTTGACGAAGACGAGAACGCCTGCCAGGGCGGCGGCGCCGACGGCCAGCAGGGCCAGCACCCGCACCAGCCGCCGGCCCAATACCCGCCTCAGCTCGCCGGCGAAGAGGTTCATGCCGGCTCCGCCGGCTCGCCCGTAAGCTCGAGGAACACCGCCTCCAGGCTGATCTCCTCGGGGCGCAGCTCGGTGAGGTACAGCCGCTTGCGCACGAGGGCCCGGGTTACCTTCTCGGCCTGCGCGGGCGGGAGGTCGACGCGGAGGTGGTCGTCGGCGACGGACGCGGCGATCCCCGCCTCGGCCAGGGCGCGCTGGCCCTTCGCCAGGTCGGCCACCTTCACGATGAGGCCCCGGGACCGCCTGGACGACAGCACGTCGTCCACCGTCCCGGCGACGACGCACCGGCCGCGGGCCAGCACGGCCACCCTGTCGCACGTCTGCTGCACCTCGCTGAGGATGTGGCTCGAGACGAACACCGTGCGCCCCTCGGCCCCGAGCGCCCCGAGCAGGTCGCGCACCTCCTTGATCCCGGCCGGGTCGAGGCCGTTGGCCGGTTCGTCGAGGACCAGCAGCTGCGGGTCCTTGAGCAGGGCGACGGCGATGCCCAGCCGCTGCCGCATGCCCAGCGAGTAGCCGCGGACCGCGTCGTCGGCCCGCTCGGCCAGGCCCACCCGTTCGAGGGTGCGCTGCACCGTCGCCGGCCCGATCCCCTGGATGCGGCCGAGGAGGGCCAGGTTCTTGCGCCCGGACATGGCCGGGAACAGCCCGGGTGTCTCCACCAGCGACCCCACGCGCTGGATCACCTGCGGAAGGCCGTGTTGGGAGTCGACGCCCAGAACCCGGCAGTCGCCCGACGTCGGGGAGGCCAGGGCCAGCAGGCACCGGATGGTGGTCGTCTTGCCCGAGCCGTTGGGGCCGAGGAAGCCGAACACGCCCCCTTCGGGCACGCTCAGGTCGAGCCCGTCCAGAGCGACGACCGGCGGCCGGCGCAACCGCCGGTACTCCTTGCGGAGACCGGCCACCTCGATGACAGCCGCAGCCATGGAACGACAGTCTGGCCGCGCCACGGCCGGCGCGGGGCGCGCCGGCTGGCGCCCCGCGAGGGCGCCATCGTGGAGGGCATGGAGCTGACGAAGACCTTTTCCGACGACCAGTTCCGTACGGCATTGGCAGCCTGGACATGGCTTGGCCTTGACGGCAAGAGGCCGGCGTTCGCCTCGCTCTTCGGTGACGTCTTCCTCGAGGCGGGCGACGGCTGGTGGTACCTGGACACCGTCGAGGGGACCCTTACCCGAGAGTGGCGGACAGAGGATGAAGTCGTCGCCGCGCTGGCCACGCCCGAGGGTGAGGAGCGGTACCTGCGGGGCGCCCTCGCCACGGCCGCCGCGGGCCAAGGGCTCACGCTGGGGGCACACGACGTCTACGGCTTCAACGTGCCACCGGTACTGGGCGGCCCCGTCGACGCCGGCAACGTCGAGGCCATCGCCTTCGACGGGGCCAGACCCTCGCCGGCCGGCTGCGGGAGCAGACCAAGGACCTCGCCGCCCGCGCGCGCGTGGGGTTCCGGATGGACGAGGACGTGACGCCGGCGCCCTCGCCGTCGCCGTCGCCGTCGCGCCATCGCTGGTTCCGCCGCTGATCGACGACGCCGTCCCCTTCTGTTACGTCACGACCACCGGCCGGCGGACGGGCAACCCGCACACGATCGAGATCTGGTTCGCGGCGTCGCCGGCCGCGCCCGTCGCGTACATCCTTACGCACACGGGCTCGGATACAGTCCGCAATCTCCGTCGTGCGCCCGCCGTCACGGTCCGGGCGGGCGGCCGGGCTTACCCCGCGACAGCTCGGCTGGTCGACCCGGCCAGCGACGAGGACGCCCTCGGCCGGCGGTTGGTGCTGCACAAGTACCAGGCGCCCGGCGCCAGCGACCTCGAGTCGTGGGCCGACACCGCCCTGCTCGTCGCCTTCGACCTCGCCTGACCAGCGCGGCGATGGCCGCCGAGGGCGCCAAAGGGGCTTGTATGCCATGCGTACGACCAGGCGGTTCTCGCCTTGCCGGCGCCGGAGGACCGCAAGAGCAGGAGCGCACCACCGAGCACGAGGACCAGACCGCCGAGACCGAGGACCGCCGCCAGCGCCATGGCGGCGGGCGACGCGTCTGATGGCGACTCCCCCTCCTCCGGACCGCACACCCGGCGATCCGTGTGAGCGAGAGGGGCGAGCGCGAGGGGCGAGCGATTCCGTGCGGGGAGTCCTCGCCCCTCCCTTGGAAGTTCGGCACTTCCTTGACGGCAGTCAACTACTAATCCTAAAACAAGCGCACGGGCGGCTTTCGGACCCCTGGGTCACCCCCGGAACCCGGGAATCGCTCCGGTCGATAGCCACCGATGCGCAGTTCGGTCGCGTCGGGGGTGGGTTCGGCGTCGACAT
>Ga0187893_10007203_pt1 | contig 18406 bp, 13 predicted proteins | sample MA1701074metaG_FD_139574 | JGI IMG/M metagenome (GOLD analysis project Ga0187893, IMG submission 139574) | White microbial mat communities from a basaltic lava cave in the Kipuka Kanohina Cave System on the Island of Hawaii, USA - MA170107-4 metaG ... | reverse complement strand
GGTCGGAAAGTTCGAGACTTACAGCATATGTACCGTCGCCCGCGACCACCGAACTGCCAGTCACCGGCAATTTCGCGTCCTGCGCGGCGGTAAATGCCGCCCGCGCATTATCCGCCGTCAGCGTCTTGAGATAGTCGTCGGTCTGCACTCGCATCACCAGATGCGTGCCGCCGCGAAGATCGAGGCCGAGGTTGATGTTGCTCGCAAGATTCGCCTTGATGCCTTCCCAGGTGAAATCCTGCCCCGTCGGCGCACGCCGAGGCCCAAACACCAAATAAATGCCGAGAAGCGTGATCGCTACGATGATCGCCGCCCTGATCTTTACACTATTCATTACTTTTTGGTACCGCCACCGAGGTCACAGAGCTTCTACAAGACTTCAGTGATCGAAAATTCTCACTTGGCAGCCTCGTCCGCTTTCTTGCCAACGACGGCCTGTTTGCCGATCTCAATAAAAGATTTCTCCGCACTTTGGATGACAAAACTCGTGTCCTTGATCTCCTTTATCTTCCCGATCACGCCGCCGTTCGTCACGATCTCGTCGTTTATCTTCAACTCCGTTATCATCTGCTGCAACTGCTGCTTCTGGCGCTTCTGAGGAAGAATCACGAGAAAGTAGAAGATGCCGAAGATGAAAACGAATGGAAGCAGCGTCCACAACAAACCGCCGCCCGCGTCCTGAAAAAATAATAGAGTTCTACTCATTGATTTTTAGACCAACAGAAAACTTTAGATTATTACAAAGGAAAACGAGATTATCAACGCCGAGAGTCGCGTTTTTCAAGCGAGTTAGCGAAGTTGGAGTATGCCTCGGACGCCATCCCTTCCTTTAGGGCAGCGATGATAGCGGGAGGGTCATCATGCAACATGGCGTGTAAGTCCAACCGGAGTCCGGGAAAGACCCGGCTTTCGAGTAAACCTTTGTCATCTGGAAGGAGTTTCCGAAATTTATCATTAGTCAAGCAGAACCAGTCCATTTGTCCGTCCAAAACGCGCCATACAATGTACTCTTGAACACGCTTCTTCTCGTACATTTCCAATTTGTCATGTAAATCGTAGGAGACACTGCTCGAGGCGATTTCGACCACCATCTCAGGAGAACCTTCCAAATACCCGTCTTCGTTTACCCACGAGTTCCCGCCGAAACGTTCGTCGATTCGCATAACAGCGTCCGGTTGAGGTTCGTAGTCATCGCCGGCTATGTAGGTGCCATTGTCGACCGAGACTATGCCGACTGTTGACATTTGGTACATTCCAAGAAATCCCATTATCTGGGCATGTGCGGTTCCGTGAGCAACACTGACTGGAGAGGCCATGTAAACGATTCCTTTAACTAATTCCGCCTTAACGTTTTCCGGCATCGCCTCGTACCGGCGATGGAATTCCTCACGCGTTAAACGGTCGCCGTTCTCAAGACGCGGGACGAAGGCTTTATTGGGAGCATAAGGATTTTGGGTCGTAACGCGTATACTCATGCACCTAATTATCACCTATTTTTTCTAAAAATTCACGCTTGAACTTTGCGAAGCGACTTTCTTTAATTGCTCCGCGAGCCTTTCGCATCAAGTCGAGATAAAAAGCCAGATTGTGATGCGAAATGAGCGTCGCGGCGGTCATTTCGCCGGCTTGGAAGAGGTGGCGCAGGTAGGCGCGGGAATAGCGTTGGCAGACGGAACACGCACATTCCGGGTCGAGCGGATTTTCGTCTTCAGCAAATTGCGCGTTGCGAATGTTGAGCTTGCCGCGCGAGGTGAAGACGCCGCCTGTGCGCCCGTTGCGTGTCGGCAACACGCAGTCGAACATATCGACGCCGCGCGAGACGGCTTCGAGCAGATCTTCGGGCGTGCCGACGCCCATTAAATATCGCGGCGCGTTCGTGGGCATTTGCGGCGCGGTGTGTTCGAGCACGCGGTACATCACTTCCTTTTCTTCGCCGACGCTCAAGCCGCCGATCGCGTAACCGTCAAAACCGATCTCGACAGTTCGTTCGAGGCTTTCGACGCGCAGATCGAAGTGGCCGGCACCCTGAATGATGCCGAACAGCGCCTGCTTTCCGGTTAAGCCTACGGTCTCTGACTGTAGAGACGCCGGTCTCAGACCGTCGGCTAAACGATCGAAATGCTTGCGTGACCTCTCAGCCCATCTCGCGGTCAACTCCAAACTCTTTCGCGTCGCCTCGTGCCCTGCATCGCCGGGAGGGCATTCGTCAAACGCCATCACGATCTCGGCGCCTAGATCGGCCTGCACCTCCATCGAAATCTCCGGCGAGAGAAAACATTTCGCACCGTCGATGTGCGAGCGAAATTCGACGCCTTCTTCCGAAAGTTTTCGAAGGTCGGTGAGCGAAAAAACCTGAAAGCCACCCGAATCGGTGAGGATCGAGCGATTCCATGAAGTGAATTTATGCAGACCGCCGAGCTTGCGTATCGTCTCTACGCCCGGACGCAGGAAAAGATGATATGTGTTGCCGAGGATTATTTGCGCGTCGATTTCGTTTTCCAGCCACTCGAACCGCACGCCTTTGACCGAACCCTGCGTGCCGACCGGCATAAAAACAGGCGTCTCGATAACCGACCGCCGCGTCGTAAGAGTGCCGGCCCTGGCATCGCCGTCCGTTCCCGAGACTTTCCAGTTGATTGGTTTCATACCGCGATGCAGAAGCCCGCACGAAGTAAGGGCGTTTTTCATATCTGACAGTAGGCAGAGGGCGATTGGCAGGAAGAAACTGTCGCCAACTGCTTGCTGCCAACTGGTTTTCGCCCTTACTTCGTGCGGGCTTCTGCATTTATTTTCGCTTCCCGATCAGCGCCCAAATGTTTGAAGCTCCGATGCCGGTTTCGGTTATGATCTCGGCATTCTCGTTCACGATAACCCCTGACGGCGTGCCCATCATTCCGATTTTCGCGGCAAACCTGTAACCTTCGTCGATAATGATCGGAGCGGATAGATCGAGTTCCTGATGTGCTTCGGCGTCGCCGTCGGAAAAAACGACGAGGTTCGGTTCGTCGGCTCCCTTCGTCTTGTCCCATTCCTTGAGTTCCTCGATCATCTGCACGCAATGCGGGCACGTCATGCTGAAAAAAACTATTAGCGATTCCTTTCCCTTAAACGTGTCATGCGTGATTGGCACACCCTTAAGATCAGGCATCGAAAATTCCGGCAGCTTTTCACCGATCAAAACGCGAGTCTGATCCTCGTGAAAACCCGTGAAGAAAACGTGCTCTTTGGTAAGGTCTTCCGTCACGAGCTTTTCGATCAGCTCTCGGATCGCCGTGTCGCCCGCGGCCGGATGGCTCGCTATTTTACCGTCGGCGTTGACGAAGATTGCGGTGGGAGTCCAGCGAGCCTTGACCTGATCGGCCACTTCGCGTTTTTCCTGAAGCAACACGCCGGTCTCGTCGTCGAATTTTTCAAGATTGGCTGAGATGCTGCCGCTGCTGACAAGCACAATAGCGAGTTTGTCTCTCAAAGACTCGCGCCATTCCCTTACCTCGGGATAAAGCGCGTTGCACGGCCCGCAATCCGGACTTACGAAGAGAAACAGGATCGGCCGCTGCGCCCTTTTGTAATCCGAAAAACGAACTCTTTTGCCCGATGTGTCCGCGAGCTCAAATTCCGGAAACGGCGCCCCGATGGGAAGGCCCTCGGCCGGGCTGCTTGCTCCCTTGCGTTCGATCTGAGCGCCCTCGCGTGAAACTAATTCGAGAATCTCGATACGGCGAAGGATCTGCACCTGCTGCTCGAATATCTTTTTTAAATAAAGTACGACGACCGCGAGCAAAACCAGAATTCCTGAAACCAGAACTGCCTGAAGCATATCGTTTGAAGTCGCCGCAAGATCAATGCCTTGACTGCCGCGCCCTTGAGAAACCAGTAAAAGCGAAAGTATCGCAAAACCGATATTGCGAATCAAACTCGATTTTCCCACCGGCTCGCTGTGGATCTGACCGAAACAATGGCAGTCCGGCGCATTGCCTTTCGCGAGCTGATAGATCATCGCCCCGATGAACGCGAGCAGGAGAAGCAGCCCGCCGACGGCAGCGATCCATGACGTCGAGTTAAAAAGAAAAAGAATACCTATTGTGATCTCGAAAAGCGGTAAGAGAAACGAAACCGTTTTCGCGATCTCGTCGGGAACGCCGAAGCCTTTAACCGCTTTCGCGGAGCCCTCCAGATCCAAAAGTTTCCCGACGCCCGCAAGCGCAAAGACGCCGAACAAAAACAATCGAACGAGAAGAAGAATTATTTCCACGTTTTATCAATTGCCTCCAGCTTCAGCTGGAGGTTGGAGGTGTTCGGAGAGCGCAGGCTTTAGCCGAACGTCTAAAAAAATGATTTCCTTGTGGCTCTAGCCCAATTCGGCTAAAGCAGCAAGGATGATCGTGCTTTACATCCAGCTTTGGGCTAAAGTCCGAATCTCGGAAGCAGCCCGATTTAAATGTAAGGATAATAATAAATGTCAACACTACCGCGCCGACGCCGCGGCTTTTCGCCGCTCCTTCAATCGAATCGGCGTGGCAAAAAACTCGAATTCGTCGCGTAACCGATTCTCGACATAACGCAGATACGAAAAATGCAATCCGCCCTTGTTTCCGCCCGAAGTAAACAAAACGAACAGCGGCGGATGCGTGCCACCCTGCGTTACGTATTTTACACGAAGCTGCGCAGGCGCGCCCTTCGCCGTCGTCGGCGCAGCGCCGCCTTTAGGCTGTGAAATGTTGTCTTCGAAAAACTTGTTTAGCTGCGCCGTGGGAATGCGAACATTCCTCGCGTCGAATGCCTTTGCTACCAGCGGCAATACTTTTTGCACACGCTGACCGGTCAGCGCTGAGATCGAAACGACGGGAGCCCAATCGAGAAACTTCATCTGCTGGCGTAGCTTGTCTTCAAACTGGTAGATCGTGTTCGTTACCTTCTCTTCAATCGCGTCCCATTTGTTAACGGCAATGATGACCGAGCAGCCTGAATCGACCGCGTAACCAGCGATGTTCGCGTCCAAATTCGTCACGCCTTCGACGGCGTCGATAATGAGGATGGCGACGTCGGCTCGTTCAAGTGCCTTTCGCGCCATAATGACAGAAAGCTTTTCCGTCATCTCAGTCGTTTTTCCCTTTCGCCTTATTCCCGCCGTGTCGATCAAGACAAAATCGCGCCCGTCGGCCGCCAGCGATGTGTCGATCGAATCGCGCGTCGTGCCGGCGATGGGCGAGACGATGACACGCTCTTCGCCGAGTAGTTGATTTAGCAACGAAGATTTTCCGACATTCGGACGGCCGATGATGGCGAGGTGTATCGTGTCAGTCGGAGATATTGCAGAAGCCCGCGCGTTAGCAAGGGCGACACCGTCAACGTCTTTGTCACGCGGAGCGTCACTGAAGTCGTCACTTAGGTAAAGCTGCGCGTATCGCCCTCGCTTACGCGCGGGCTTTTGCAACTCGCCGTCTCCTACCGCAGCCAGTTCTGACAGGTCGAGTTCCTCGATCAGTTTGTCCAATAGATCACCGACGCCGGTGCCGTGTTCGGCGGAAACGGGCATGAGTTCGAAGCCGAAGCGGTAGAATTCTCCCGCCTCGTCCTCGACCTTTTTCGATTCGACCTTGTTCGCCGCGATGAAAACAGGTTTAGAAGTGTTTCGCAGAAGCACGGCGATCTCTTCGTCCAGCGGCGTTACACCTGCTCGTGCATCGACGACCCAAACGATCGCTTCGGATTTGTCGATCGCGAAGCCGGCCTGCTTGAAAATGTTTGCGGGAATGACCGATTCGTCGTCCGGCACGATGCCACCGGTGTCGACCAACTCAAACCGCCGCGACTGCCATTCGACCTCGCCGTAGATGCGGTCGCGCGTAATGCCCGGCTCGTCGCCCACGATCGCCCGCCGCGTTCCCGTCAAACGGTTGAACAGCGTCGATTTGCCGACATTCGGCCGGCCTATTATTGCGACGAGCGGTAAACTTCCCATTCGCAACCGATTCTATCAAAGGTGCCAGTAGCCCGCACGCGAGTAAGGGTTCGTCTTCGAGACGAGATCCGTCCGAAAACGCGAGGCCGTGTGATTGACACGGGCCCTTACTCACATGCGGGCTACTGACACACGAGTTTAGTCCACGAAGATATCGAGTATCGTTCCGATCACGGTGCCGAGCAGCGTGTATTTGCCGCCGGAATACCGGCCGTATTGGTAGCGACCGTAGTAGCCGTCTTCGTAGCCGCGGCGAAATCCTTCACGGAAATAGTAGTTATACTCGTCAAGGCCGACATAATAACTGTCGTATCCGAAGCTCGCATCCTGGTAACCGTAGGAATTCTGATAACTGTATCCCCATCGATCCTGACGATCGGCGATGCCTGCACGATAACCTTCCTCGTAACCATAGTTCAACGCGTTGCGAAGCATCTGCGCTCCGTATTGGCTCGTATAGTAATACTGCCCGCCGCGATAGTAGCGGTAATTGTAAAGAAGGTTGTTGTAGTACCTTGCTTGCTGCAAACGTAGGCGGTCGCGCTGAATGCGGTCCCAATAACGCTGCTGGTAGTTCAGATATTGAATACGACGCTGCTGCCGCAGGTACTGCTGTCGCTGCTGCTGAAGATTCTGCCAGTTCCGCCAGCGTGCGTTGTAATTCTGCCAACGCTGCTGCTGAAGCTGCTGCTGCTGCCGTCGGTCGTAGTTGGCGTGAGCACGGCGTTGCGGCTCGACAGGAGTGTTTCGTCGCCGACGGTCGCGCATTTCATCGATTCCCAACCGACGCTGCGGCTGATCGCGCTCTTGCTGGCGTGCCTGCCGACGCCTTTCGGCTTCTTCCTGCGCGTGTGCGCGTTGTTTTGCCGATTCGTCGTTCTGCCGCCGTTGAACCTGTGAGTCGGTTTGGCGCTGCCGCCTTTCGGCATCCTGTTGAGCACGGCGATTTGCCCGCTCGTTATGTTGCTGTTGCTGCTGATCTTGACGTTGCCGCTGTATTTCCCGGGCGGAATTGTCTTGCCGCTGCGGCACACTCGGAGCATGCGCATTTTTACGAGCCTCGCTCGCCTCATGGCCGCGATTCTTATTTTCCTGCTTGCCTTCGCCGCGGCCGCGCTTATCCTGTCCGCGTTGAGCATTGACGTCGGCGCCGACAGCAACCACGAACATCGCGGCGACCGCCAACCCGAGTTTTTTTATTGTTCCTTTATTCATTTCTTTTCCCCTTTATGAGAGTATTTGCGGCCGGAGAGAGATTGACCCGCCTTTCTCCACTGCAAGCGTCGTACCACGACCGATGATCGTTATATTTTATTGAAAACAGACAAGTTGCAGGCCCACGGATCGATACCATTTCGTATATGCGTTCCGAAATAGTGTTCGGTTTATGTCCGGATAAATTCGTAGGAGACGTGCAGGTTTACTGAGCCGGGCTGCACCGTGTATCGAAATCCCGTCGCAATGAGACGCAGGCTGCCAGCGGTTTGAATCGGAAATGCGAACGAAAGTTTTTCGAGTTTTATTATCTCTATCGGATTAACCATCTGATCGATCGAGGACTGCACAAGCCGAGCGACGAGGGCGCTGCCGACGCCGCCAGTTCCGTTTAATGAAACATTTTTAACGCGAACACGCGCGAGAATGCGTTGATTTGCGGAGTCGAGCTCAAGGTCAATAATAGCCTCTGCCCATCCCGAAATGTCGACACAGCCTATGATCGGCATTTTATAATTTCCGACGAACGCAATCGGCGCGATTATCCGTCCTTCGCGAAAACGTACCGTGGTGCGAACGCCGTTCGTTTCGCGAACAACGCGGATCGATTCGCGGCACGCCGGATCGGTCTGCTCTCGAAGCTCAATCGAAGGCGGCTTGCCCTTTTGCAGCACCGTATCTATCGCCGCATCCATAAACGCCTCGTTCAAAGTCAGCGTCACCTCCGGCCGCTGTTGCCCGAAAACTGAAAGATTAAAAATGAAAAGAAGAGCGGAAAGAAAAAAGAAACGGATCGATTTCATAATTCTTCGTCCTTGAAAAAATCTTCGGGCAAATGCTCGCCGTAAGTGCGGAAATATAGCTGGCGTTTAAATTCTCGTTCGGAGAGATTTTTTGGCAGCGACGCGATGATCGCATCGCGGCTGGCAGCAAACATGGCCGAAGCAAAGGCAGCGCGTTCTTGCGGAGTTCGCTTCATCCAAAGCTCGTTCTGCAATTCTTCGATTTCACGCGTCGTATCCTTCAGCATATTGATCGCTAATTTTTTCTGATGCCTCTTTCAGCAATTCTTCCACTTCGAGCCTTGCCGCCCAACCATTTACATATTCTTCATCGTAACCGTTTCGCACCAAACTCGAAACGTCGCGAATCTGCATTTCGGAGTGTGTGTTCTTCGCCCATTTTAACTTCGAAAGTATCAAATCCTCTTTCGTCGCGATCCAAATATGAACCGATGTGACGTATTCGACCTTTTTCCGCCGCGAAAATGCCAATTTGCTGTAAGCGTCGTCCTTTCGAATGACGCAATCGACTTTGATGATTGTTTTCTGCTCCAGGATGTTGAACATTCGCTTATGCTCAATTGCGTGACGAACGCTTTCTTCCGCGATGTAGTAATCAGGATGAAAAGCCTCAACTATTTTTCTCACATTGCCCGACCCGATTTCGACAACAATATCGATATCGAGCGTGGTTCTAGCAATTGCGTAATGAGCAAGCGCCATCGAACCAGTCAGCATGTATGGGATTTCGATGCTTTCTAAACGCTGAGCGCAGTCGAGCAGAACATCGTTTTGTTCCTGCTGCCGCGTCACAGTCCGCTCCTCACAATATCGTGCAGTCGCAGGAGGCCGATGCAGCGGCCGTTGTTATCGACGACCGGCAGGACGGAGATCTGCGACGGGCGGTCTTCCATCATGCGGAGTGCTTCGAAGGCGAGCAAGTCGGATGTCGTCGTCACAGGCGAACGTGTCATCATTGCGGCGGCGTTCAGAGCAGCGAGCGATTGCGGATCGGTTCTTTCTATCGTGCGGCGAAGGTCGCCGTCGGTTACGATTCCGATAAGTTTTCCGTCGGCATCGACCACGTTTACAGCGCCGAGCGCCGATTTCGAGATAGCTTTCACGACATCGAGCCAACCGTTTTCGGCCGCGACGTTCGGGCTAGCGTGCATCAGATCGCGTACCCGAATCGTAAGTCGTTTGCCAAGTTGACCCGCGGGATGATTCGCGGCAAAATCCTCGACCGTCAACCCGCGCGATTCCATCACAGACATAGCCAGTGCGTCGCCAAGTGCAAGGGCAACGGTTGTTGAGGCCGTCGGCGCAAGATTCAGAGGGCATGCTTCCGACGCGACCGAGGCGTCGAGAAAAACATCGGAATGCGCAGCGAGCGACGATGCGGTTTTTCCGACGATCGAGATGACGGGAACCCCGCGCTGTCTGAGCGTCGGAATTATCGCGAGCAGCTCTTCCGTCTCGCCCGAATTGCTCAAAGCGATAACAACATCACTCGATGAGACGATGCCGAGGCTGCCGTGCATCGCGTCTGACGGATGCAGAAAGATCGCAACCGTGCCGGTCGAGGTCATCGTCTGCGCGATCTTCTGCGCGATCACGCCGGATTTGCCGACGCCCATCACGACGACCTTGCCCTCGGTTTTCAGGATTAGTTCGGCTGCGTGATTTATGCTCTCGCCGTTCAAACGTTCGGCAGCGTCGCGGATAGCACCGGCCTCGAGCCGAAGCAAGGCGGCAACGCGTTCGAGATGAGATTTTTGCGACTGTTGCGACTGCATTATTTTCCTTTGGCGACCGGTACAAACATCTCCGCGGCAATCAGCGATTTGCCGCCGCGAAGTTTCCGCGCCTGTATGAAATTTCCACGTTCGGTTTCGGCGCTGGCGTAAACATTATAGCACCGACGCGCTGCTGGTGGAGGCGGAATCGAATGGAAACATTCTCGGTCTCACCGACCTGAACAAAAAGATATGCGAGGTTTACTTCGACCGAATGTACGACGGCAGCCCGAAGGAACTCGCCGGTGCCTGCTATCACGAATTTGCGCACATAAAGTCCAACCAGGCCAACGAGATGCACAAGGACAAGAACGGCTACCTGAAAGGCTCGGCCCGATTACAACGGCAACCCGACCGATGACAACAACGCCTTCGTGGCAAAACACCTCGGCCGTGTTGTGAAAATGAACGGCGGTTACTAGATTTCAATTTTTTTCTGCGTGTTCTGTGTTTTCGGTGGTTCGCTTTAAGAAATCGAAACCTAGAAGATCAGCGCGCTGATTTTTCCATGAAATTTGAGATTGACTCATAATCAGCCGTCTCTGCTAACTCGGCCAGCTTGTCAGCACCGAGATAGGAGCTGACTATTAGGACCTTGTTGCTGTCGAAATAGACGGCAGTTGAGCCACGCCAAAAGTCATTGCCGCATAGGGGCCCGTCGCGAAGGGCAAAAAAACCTCTGATGCTGGTCAGATATGGCGGTATTATGCCTGTGAAGGTGAAATCGCGTTTGGCCGCTTTTTCCCTCGCTGAAGGTTCCAAACGAAGCGTTATCGAACCGCAGCCGAAGTAATTCGGATAGTCCGGATTGTTTTTCAGCTTTTCGTAGTGCTCACGTTCATATACCGCGGTCTGTTCGATGACCTTGCCGTATCGCTGTACTGGCTGCACGATCCGTTCACAGCCCGGAATTTGTGGAAACAAAATCGTCCAGTCGGAAGACTTATTTTTAATGACTTTGGTTCGGCTCTGAGGGTACGCGTAGTCCGCAGCCAAACCTGCGAAAAATAAAGTCACCAGAAAACAAAGATAGAGATACCTCATAAGAAAAAAATTGCTAAAACCGTGTCTTTTTTTTCGCGGCTATTCCACATTCACAAAATCCGTTCCCGTTCGCCCGAAGGTTTCGGGAGCGTACATCTCTTCGGCTTTGGCGGGCGGGACGACGAATTGGCCGGGCGTGGTGGCGCGGGCGACATAGGTGTAATTATAAACGCCTTCCCAGAGCAGCGACGAAAACGCTTCGGCACGCTCGTCGCGGAAATTTTGGTGCTCGAACCAGTTCCAACGCCACCAGTAATAGTTGTGCCCATATGATCGGCTGCCGACCTCCAGGACGCTCGTGTTTCCGTCACCCGTATCAGCAGGTATTGCCTCGGTAACTGCCAAACCGGGATTCAGAATTTCCAAACCTGCAGGCAGTTGATCAACCAACGCGACGTGGTAACGCCGGGCCTGCGCGACCATCGTCAGGCGCACACGAACACGCGCGCCGGATTTGATCGTCCACGTGCCGTCGGCATTTTGCTTCACGTCATCCTTGTCATCGACCGCTTCATATTTGCGCAAAACCGTGAAGCCGTAATCGGCCGGCTCGAGCTTCAGATTCTTCGGCGCGTATTTCATGCCGATGCGATAGTAGAGACGGCCCGCACCCTGTCGGTCGAGAAAGAGGTTCGACGTGCCGCCCTGATCGACCAAATACGACATCGGTATATTCAACACATTCGAATCGATCGAACGGCCCTTGAATGCTTCTTCACCTGCATACGTGTTGCCGAGCCATATGCGCGTCACAAAATCCGGCGTTACTTTTTCGAACGCGTTGAAATATTTGTCGAGTGCCAAGAGAATGAACACATTCTCCTGCGTGGATCCCCAATGCCCTTTCTTGCGGTGTGCGAGCAGGCCGCGAACTAATTTAGGAATTAAGTCGTTCGCCGGAGCGGGGACACTCCTGTCCCCATGAGCGTCGCTTCGACGCGAAGATTGTTCGTCCTTCGGACTCATGGGGACAAGAGTGTCCCCTCTCCGTGCGGATGGTTCGTCCTTCGGACTCATGGGGACAAGAGTGTCCCCTCTCCGTGCGGATTGTTCGTCCTTCGGACTCATGGGGACAAGAGTGTCCCCTCTCCGTCCGACCTTTATCAGAGCCTCCAGCAGCACGCCGTCTGCGCGGCGGTTTGAATACATTATCAGCCACGCGCCGTCGCCGTAGTTGGTGACGAAGTTTGCCGTCGCGGCGGTTTCGGTCGTTCGGTTCATTAAAAAGCGGACGATTGCTTCGACTTCGGTTTTCGAGCCGGGATCGTCAGCAAGGACCGAGAGAATCCAACCGAGAGCTTCGAAGGGGGTTTTGCTCAATCCGCCATCCGGTAGCGCACCCTCCCTACCGGTCGGGTTTCCGCCTTTCATCTCGGCGAGCAATCGTTTCGCTTTCGCAACGTCCTTGTCGTCCATCAGGTCGCGGACGTACATCGCGTATGCCGTTATTGTCCAACGCACCTGCGGAGAAGATTTGTACCATTGGTCGTTTAGGTGTTTTTCGATGTCCTTTAGATAAGGCTTCGTCTTGTTAAGCATTTCGTCCGGCACTTTGTAACCCTTTTGTTTTGCCAGCGCGAGCGCATGGGCGACGTGGACTGTGAGAAACGGATAATCGTAACGCTCGCGGTCGCGCTTCCAGAGGCCGAAGCTGCCGTCGCTGCGCTGACGCGATTGGAGAATTTCGATGTCGCGTGCGAAATATTTGTTAAGCTCTTCGGGCGTCGGCATCTCCTTCGCCTTGAACGCGCCAAGCACATCGCGCAATGCCGCGATCGAGATCATCCGCGACGCGATCTGCTCGGAGCACGCGTACGGGTAATTCGTCAGATAGAGAAATGCGTCGGTCAGCTCCTGCAGCTGCGTCGAGCTGGTTGTCACCTCGAGTCCGCCGAACTGCGAATACACGTCGCCCGGCGTTTGAATGGGCTGAATGATCGCTCCATTCTGATCTGTCGTGCCGTAAGTCGCAAACGCCTCGGTCGTCGCGGGCGTCCAGACGGGCAGCGAAATTTCGGCTGCGTCGTTGTGTTTGCCGGAGCTGACGGCGATCTGAAATCGCGCCGTGCCGGCCTTGACAGTAGAGACCGGAAACCGCACTTCTTCGCGGCTGTTGGCCTTTACTAAAACACGACGGCCCAAGGCAGAAACACGACCGGTAGGCAGTGTGCCCTCCGTTGCCTCGCCCGCTTGCGCAGGGGCACCCTCGCTACCGCTCGGGTTTCCGCCTGTTAGCTCCGCGTTGCTTGCCCGGACGGCGATATCGACAACCATATCTTTATCCGTCTGGTTCTGCACGACGACGGGCAGATCGACCTTATCGCCGAAGTTCATAAATCTCGGCGCGGACGGGCGAACCATCAACGGCTGTTTCGCCGTTATGTTCGATTCCGATTTGCCGAAACGTTTCCCCGCATCTACCGAAACCGCCGTCACGCGATATCGCGTCAGATTGTCCGGCAGTTTGATATCGACAGTTGCTCGCCCATTTGAGTCGGTTCTGACCGACGGGGAGAATAGAGCCAATGCGTTGAAATTCGTCCGAAGATTAACAGTCTCTTGATCAGATACGGCGTTTTCGTCTTTTGAGGTTATATATGCAACATCATTTTCAAGCCATTGCTTATAGGCTGCGTTTAGTTCCGATTTAACCCGACGTCCCTCACTAGCCGGCGAGGGTTCCGCAAGGCTTTCCGTCTTCCGCTTCGCAACGGGCGGTGGAGGCGGCTGTTTCTTTATATCGTCAGGATTTCCGAGCAGCACATCCTTTCGCAAATGGTGATCGGTCGTGCCGGTGCCGCGGGCTGTATAAAAGACAGTCATCGGGTCGGCGATGGTGTAACGCGAGAGGGCGAGCACGGCTTCATCGACGATCACGACGGCGACTTCGCTGTTCGTAACCGGCTCGCCGCTGCTGTCCTTTACCTCAATATCGACCTTCGTCTCGCCGCCGGGCGCGAGTGTTTTTTCCTTCGGCTCGGCGGTAACGGTCAGCTTGCGCGACGCGATCGAGATAGAGAGATTGATATTCCCGCTGGCAAAGGCCGGACGCGACGGAGCGGGGACACTCCTGTCCCCATGAGCGTCGCTTCGACGCGAAGATTGTTCGTCCTTCGGACTCACGGGGACAAGAGCGTCCCCTCTCCGTGCGGATGGTTCGTCCTTCGGACTCATGGGGACAGGAGTGTCCCCGCTCCGTGCCGCACCGACGAGATCGACCTGGGCGTAAATGTTCGGAAGGTATTTTTCGTCGAGCGGAATTTTCAGCGTGACAGAAGAATCCTTCATCGAAAACCGCTCGGTTTTTACGATGCCGTCGCGCCGCAGCGTCAGCACGCCTTCGGCGGGCGTGAAGGGCGAGATCACGAGCAGCTCGGCAACGTCGCCGGGTGCGTAATCTTTCTTCGAAGGAATGATCTGCACTTCTTCCTGTTCGACGTTTCGTTTCGGCGGTGTTTTTCCGCCGGGAACCCAAACGGTGATCTCGCTTTCGTTAAACCGCTCTCGGTCGTCCATCACGGTAGCGGTGATCGTGTACCGCCCGCCTTGTTTGGCAACAAACGTACACTTAGATACCCCGGCAGACTGGCTGCCCGCTGACGCAGGCGGTTCTGACAGCGACCGCACCGTGCACGTTTGCTCATCGACGGTGACTTCGTTCCACGAGCCCTTGTCAAACTGCCAATCTTTCAGCACGGCTTTGATCTCGACATCGCGCCCGGCGACGAGCTTGCCGTCGAGGTCCGAAACAATCGATTCGACCTCGATCTTCTCGCCTTTCTGCACGAAAGTGCGCGGCGTTCTGATGCCCACATATAGATCCGCAGGATGAACCAAAAGCGATGTCTGCCCGGCCCAGGTTTGCCGGTTCACGTCCTGCACGGAGGCGGACGCGGAGATGGCATATGGGCGCGGCGGTTTGACCGAATCGAAATCGATCTTGAGCAGATGCTTTCCGGCGGCGTCTGTCACGCCTTTGAAAGTCTGCGTCGTGCTGCCTGCGTAGCCGCGACCTTGATCGTAAAATCTCCACCACGGAACCCATGTGCCGAATGTAAAATCGTCGCGGTTGGGCGGCGTGTAATTGGTCGGCGTCGCCGTGACGGTCCAGTTTGTGTCGGCATTTGCCAACCCGCCGCCGGCGTAATATTTTGCCTCGACGGAAAGATTGGCTTGGCCGCCGACGAAATGCGGAGCTTCCGATTCGACCTTCGCAGAAACTTCGAATTCAGGCCGGCGAAATTCCTGAATCTGAAATTGGTGCGAAAACGTCTCGCCCGGCAAGCCGCTATTCGTTGAAAGATCGATGCGGGCATAGCCGAGATTCGCATTGTCGGGCAGCGTGAATTTGAAATCGAACGCTCCGAACACGTTTAGATTGCCGGTGCCTTTTGCGATCTCGTTGTTTCGCGGATCTTTGACCGACCACGTCAGCCCGCTCGCCGCGTCGCCGAGGCCTTCGACATCGCCGAGCTTTCCCGCGGTCAGCTTTCGGATGTAGCCTTTGACCGCTACCTCTTCCTTCGGCTTGTACATCTTGCGGTCGTCGAAAACGAACCACCGCAGCGAATCGCTCGGCGTCTTGCGATACCAGTTGCCGCTGTCCTGCCAATAGTAATCGGTGTTTTCCGGCAGAAACGCCACGTCCTTGCCGCGTTTTGCGATGAGCAGATTCATTCCTTTGTTCGAAATGTTGTCTGCAAGGCCGAGCCGCAAAATTCCGTTCGAGCCTGTTTGATTTGTCGGCGCCGGTTCGATCAATTCGGTCTCGGCCGTCGAGCCGTCCGCGTTCGTCGATTCGATATCGCCTTCGCTCGTCCCGCTGCCCGCGACCCATTCCCAGATAGTGTCGATCCAGCCTTTTTCCTCGGTAAGAGTGACGCCTTCAGGCGTTGAACGGCTTAAGCCGTCACTCTTGCTTCCGTTCGGATAGATCGAAAGCTCGACGCCGCCGAGCGGCTTTCCGGTTTTCAATTCGGTCGCAAAACCCACGAGCTCGGTGTTATCGACAAACGCGTCCAGCCCGATCTGTGTTGCCTGCAGCCAGGTGAATATTCGCGTCCGGTCGTATTTGTCGCGTCTCACGGTCGGCTCGATGTCGAGCACCACATTTCCGAAGCCGTCGTTGAGCGCCTTCGCGATATCGATGCGCGTCTCAACCATTTCATCCGGCACGCTTTTTATCGAAACGACATCGTCGGAAACTAGTCTTCCGGGAATCGCCGGTCGCCGATTGTCGTCGTAATTCAGCCGCCGGACGTATTGCATATATTGATGCCAGTCCTGCGGGTTGACGCTGTACATCCGCACACGTGCGGCGTTGTGATTGGTCGAATAGATCGAGAACGTCGGTTTCGACATCGGATCAAGTACCGACATCGCGCCGCCCTGCGCGTAGAAATTTTGGGGCGCGGCTCCGACTTTTACCATGGCGACCGCATTTGACTCAAGACCCTGGCCGAAAATATCGGACAAACCCTTATCAATCGTAATTTTGTACGTTGTGTTTCCCTTCTTGTATCCCTGAAAATAGACGTTGTTTCCTGATGGAAAAATTTTCAGTCCGTCCACCGCCGGATCGACCTTCACCATTTCCTTTGCAAATTTTGCTGCGTCGATCGAATTATTGAATTCCATATACCACGGTTCGAAAGGCGAGCAGGTTTTGTTACCTTGCCAGCCGCAATAACCGCGATTGAATTTGAACGGTCCGTAGGTATTAAAACCGAACGTTTGCTGAGCGGCTGTCGTCAACGGTCCTTCTGCAGATGGCGTTCCTTTTTCAACCGTTACAGAAATTCCGGAAGCCGCCGGCAACGCGTTCTCCGTCGAGCCGTCCGCATTGACAGCGCGAAATGCAAGCCAGCGGCCCGGCTGCGCTTGCTTTGATTGGTATGAGATCGTGCTGTCGCCGTCGATCTCTTCCTGCGTCGCAAGCCGCGTCGCGAGCTTTCGCCCACCGCCACTCAGGGTGATGGTTTTCAACACCGCTTCGGGATTGACCGCCTGATCGAAACGGACGAACATCAGCGCATCCCGGCGGACCGTCTGGCCGTTTGGGATCATCTGCTCGACCTTGGGTGGCGGCGTTGTAAACGTCCACACAAAATCTTTTTGCAGAGCCTGGCCCGTCGCCGATTTCGTTCCGGCTGGAATGCGTGCCGTGAATTTTGTCGCCATCGGGAAACGCTTGTCCGTATCGAACATCAGCGTTTTTGTGCCAAGCCAACGCCAGCGGCCTTCGACATTGGGCGTCAGTTCGACCGGTGCGTATTTCGCAGCTTCTTCCTGCGACGTAACCGCGACCATCGGTTGTGAAAATGTGACGCTCAGGTCGGGCGCGAGTGGGACTTCGCCATCGGGCGTGAATCTAATAACTTGCAGCGGCTGTTTGGCGGCCTCAATGTCAGGCAGCGGCCTTTGGTCGGCGGCGGGAAATTTTACCGGCAGCATATTGCCGGTTTTCGGCGCGGGCAGCGTTCCCAGGCGTTTGGCAAAATCGGTCTGATCGTTCGGATCAGTCTTGATCGCAGGCAGGCGGCCAAGCAGCTTGCCGGATTCAGTTTCAGAAAGAGGATCGGTCGATGCAGGCGGCTGCACTTCGCGCGTCTCGGCGCCTTGCGCGCCTTCGCTAAGGCGGAACGTCAAGCCCGACGGCGTCGATTGAAGTTTTATATCCATCGCCCTTCCGATTACCTGCCCGCCCACGTTCCCCGCAAATGGCACAAACATCGGCCACACGACCGAAAACACGATCAATCTCGAAACGAATTCTTTCATAAGGTGAGATTCCCTACCAATATTACTTCAACTTCGGATGCCGAACTATCGCATACGGTTCGTTCGGCCGGGAAAGTCTTTCCTCTTTTGGAACGCTGGCGAAACCGGCTTCTTGCAATCCGTCACCGCAACCTCCGTTTCTCCTTCAAAAAAAAGGAATTCCTGTTATACTGAATCGTGAAAATGCAACTTGCGCTCACAGGCTGTCGTAGAGGAATTGGCGGAAGTTCTTTTTACATAGTCATCTAGGAGCAGACAGATAAAATGGGATTGTGGGCTAGAATAACCAGAGTTTTCAGGGCGAGCACCGGCGCCGCCCTGGACAAGATTGAGAACCCCGAATTGGTTCTGCAGCAAACGATTCGCGACATGCGCGACCGCGTGCCGGATCTTAACAATTCGGTCGCGCAGGTGATGGCGACCGAGCGCCTTCTGCTGAAAAATCACGAAAATCTTGAGAAGCAGGTCGTCGATCTGGATTCGAAGATCAAGGCTTCGGTCAAGATGGGCCGCGACGACATAGCGACCGCATACATCGGCCAGTTGCAACAGGCGCAGCTTGATCGCGAGCGTACGGGAGCACAGCTCGAGCACGCCTCACTCGCCTCAAAACAGGCGCTCAAGGCTCGCGACAACTACGTCCTCAACATGAAAAAGCGCACCGCCGAGGCGATGCAGCTTATCTCCGCTGCCAAACAGGCCAAGCTGCAGGAACAGCTTGCGCAGACGATGGAGACCTTCAATATCGGTGACGACGCTTCGACCTTTAACGAGATGCGTGAAAAGATCGACCGCCGCGTTGCCGCCGCCGAAGCAAAGTTGCAGCT
>Ga0187893_10007202_pt1 | contig 18411 bp, 21 predicted proteins | sample MA1701074metaG_FD_139574 | JGI IMG/M metagenome (GOLD analysis project Ga0187893, IMG submission 139574) | White microbial mat communities from a basaltic lava cave in the Kipuka Kanohina Cave System on the Island of Hawaii, USA - MA170107-4 metaG ... | reverse complement strand
TTTGCCACAGACAAGTACGCCATCGTAGGAATCCACAACGAGAAGCTGCTGAAGGACCTAAAGGAGCTTCTTCTTGTGCCCGTATTCTCGCTGCGCCTGCTCAAGCTTGACCTGATCCGCATATTCATTACTGGCAACGCAAAGCACATAATAGCCCCCGGCTTCCTGCCTGACGATGAGCTGGACGAGCTCAAGTCTATAGCAAAGAAGGCAGGCGTAAAGCTTGCAGTCATAAACACAGAGCACGCGCTTGGCAACCTCGTCCTGATGAACGACCATGGAGCGCTAATCTCTCCACTCATCAAGAAACATAAGGAAGAGCTCCAGAACGTACTGGGAATCCCCACAGAAGTCGGGCAGATTTCGCTCCTGAACATCGTAGGGTCGCTGGGCTTCGCTACGAGCAAGGGCTGCATAGTGCATCCTGCGGCGCTGAACAACGAGGCGGAGCTGATTGAAAAGCTGCTCAAAGCCAAGGTCGATACGGGATCTGTTTCCTTCGGAAGCCCTTACCCCGGGGCAGGCCTAATCGGAAACGCTAATGGATTTTTGGCATCGAAGAACACTGCGGGACCCGAGCTTGAAAGGATTGCGGAAACCCTGGGCTTCGTTGACGTAAATTAAGAACTAATGAAGTCGCGGCTTCATCCGCCATGCCATGAGCTTTCTTTCTGCTTCGGTCTTTTCGTCAGTTATGTAGCGCTGTATCTCAGACTTTTCGAGAGGGTAGCCGTTATGGCGGGCCAGCATGATTGCATTCTGGACAGGCATCGAATCGTCTATTCTTCGGTATATCCTTGCCAGCTTGTGGTCGCCTTTCCCTTCGAAGTAGCTTGCAAGCTCATTTGCATCTACTGTTTCACTCATAGCGATACTGCGAATAGAAGGCTTAAATCCCTGTTCATCGAATTGGAAAGATGCCTAAGCAAAAAATGCCTTCAGAGCCTGCCGAAAGCCCCAACCAGCAGCTGCAGCGCAAGTACATCCAGATGCAGATGCTTCAGCAGTACCTCAGCGCGATGGTCGAGGAGAAGGCAAAGATAGACGAGAAGTTCAATGAAATCAAGCTTACCGCAATTTCCATGAAGAAGCTCAAGGAGCAGCCGAAAGGACAGGAGATGTGGTCCACTTTCGGCTCAGACGTCTTCGTGATGAGCGACATCAAGAGCAAGGACAAAGTGGTGGTAGGCATCGGCGCGGGCGTCTTCGTCAAGAAGGACACCGAAGAGGCTGCCCAGACCCTTGAGCAGAGGTCCGCGGAGCTGGAAAAGGCCAGCTCAGCCATAGCGGAAGAGGCGCTCCGCCTGCAGTCCGAGCTCATGAAGCTCGAGCCTGAAGTCAAGGCTCTCATAGAGAAAGCACAGCGCGAGCAAGGCGAAACCGGCGCAATGGGCGGCTAACTCTAGGCACTCGCGAACAGCTCAACAGAATTGTCTTCTTCGTTCGGCTCTTCCACTGAATTCTCCGAGTCCGCCGCCAAAAGCAGAGAAACATGGTCGCTTCCATCAATGAGGAAGTCTATCCTTCCTGCCTGGCGCTTGCCCGGCGCGGCGCTTGCCACATTCTCAACAGCTATCTGGTTGCCGCTGCCGGACAGGGAAAGCACGAACGGGCCCGAATCCACGGTGCCTACGTTCGTTATTTCGTAGTCAAGCTGCATGCGGCTGCCTTGCCGCAGGGCATGGGCATAAGCCACGCGCAAGTCCGCCTTCTGAGGGAACTCAGCGTACATCTCCCTTATTGCTTCCTCCACGTCAGGCGTTGCGTCCACAACGCACGTGTCTCCCCAGCCGTACATCACGCTGCCCTTCTCTCCGGAGTGGCCTAGCCCCAGTATGTGCCCTACTTCATGAGCGGACTGGAAGAAGGCAGAGCAGTCCGTGGTAGGGGAATTAATGCTGGCTGTCGCGCGGCTTGCGAAAGGCACTGCCCCTTCGTAGCCGAGGCTGAGCTCGGCTGTGCCGAGCTGCCCGTGCTCGATGTAATGGTTCGTGTCGAATATTATGAACAACGAAGCGTTCGAGCTTTCCTTGAATTCTATCGTCCCCTCGGAAAGGTCCTCCCAGAAAGCCAGCGCGCGGCGCACGGCATCGTAGTAGTTCGAAGGAACGCTTACTCCTGAAGCGCTGATATTATAGAGGATTGGCATGGGCCCCCAGCGGTGGCCGCTGTATAGCTTCGCGCCTATCTGCACTTTCTGCAGCGGCTTGACGCCGTGCCACACGTAGCTTACATAGGGGCCAGGCGCTACCGCAAGGCCTGTTGACGGAAGAGTTTCCTCGCCTGCAGCAGGCTCTGCAACCACGCCCGCAGTGGGCTGGAGCGAAACATAGAACAAGCCAGTAACAGCGAGCACAAGGATAATTGAGACAGGCGCATACCGTTCAATCATTAGTTTCACTAACCCAAAATATTCTTAATGATTTCGTCCGGCCTGAATTCCTTCAAGTCCTTGTATTCCTGGCCTACGCCGAGGTATAGAATAGGCTTCCTGATTGTGTAAGCTGCTGAGAGCGCTGCGCCGCCTTTCTCGTAGACGTCCGCTTTCGTGAGAATAATTGCGTCTACGCCGACTGCGTCGTTGAAAAGGCGCGCCTGGTCGTAGATGTCGTTGCCCGTAAGGGCGTCGAGCACAAGGATTTTCAAGTCAGGCTGGTTGACGCGCACGACTTTCTTGAGCTCGTCCATGAGGTTGACGTTGCTGTGGGCGCGGCCTGCTGTGTCCGCTATCACCAGCCTGCTTCTCGCGGCTTTTGCGTGCTTCTTTGCGTCGAAAATTACAGCCGCAGAGTCGGAGCCGTACTTGTGCTTTACTACTTCTGCACCGAGGCGGCGCCCATGCTCCTCGAGCTGCTCTATGCTTGCTGCGCGGAACGTGTCGCCTGCAGCCAGCACGGGCTTGTATTTCTTGAGCTTGTGCGCCAGCTTGGCCGCGTTCGTAGTTTTACCGACTCCGTTGAAGCCGAACATCATTATCACGAACGGCTCGTTTTTCTCACTAATCTTCTTCTCAAGGTCTATGCCCGGCAGGGATAGAACGTCCTTCATCGCCTCGCGGAGGGCCTCGTTTATTTTTTCTTCCACTTTTCCGCGCTTGACGGCCTGGCCCAGAAGGGCAGATTTGACGTCGTTCGCAATCCTCTCAGTGACTTCAACCGCGACGTCGCTCTCAAGCAGGGCTATTTCCAGCTCCTTGAGGAGCCTTTCAATGTCAGATTCTGTCAGTACTTTCTCGGTGACGCGCTTCAGGAGGCCCAGCTTGGGCTTCTTGGCAATCTTTTCCTTGCCTTTCACGGTCTCCAGTATGGTCTCAGAAATGAGCTCTTCCTTCTTTTTCTCAGCCGTTACAATCTCGTGCGCAATTTTCTGCTTCTTCTCTTCAGTAAGCATTGGAGGAAGTTCTTCCTTTATTTTCTGCTCTTCTTCCTTTTCCAGAATCTGCTCCGCTGCGGCCTTCTTTTCCTCCTCCAGGACTTCCTTTTCTTCCTCGACGGACTCCTCCACTTCCTCGGGAAGGTGCTCTTCATGTATCTTCTCCTCAAGCTCCTTGATCGTGGAAACGTCCTTTTCCAGCTCTTCCTGGACTTTTTCCTCGATTGGTTCTGCCGCGCTCGCCTCGCCTCGCAGCGGTCGCTCTGCTTCCCTTGCTCGGTCGGGTTCGCTTGGCGGGCGCTTCTCGATAGCCGTAGCTACCTTTTTCACGGCCTGCTGCAGCTTTTTCTTGAGCCCGCCGAACATGCGTATCAAACCTACTTTCCTTGACTATAATAAAAGCCTTAGAGAAGCCTTTTAAAAAGTGTCAGCCTTAGCTTCTGATACAATAAGCAGAGCACCGCCTTCGGGCGGAACGCTTCAGGTATTGGTGAACTATGCTCGAATCCTTATCATCAAAGCTGAAAGGCGCGCTGCAGAAAATAGCCAAGCTGGGCTCTGTCGACGAGGAGGCTGTGAATGCGCTCGTTGCAGAGATTGAACGCGCCCTCATCGCAGGGGACGTGGACGTCAAGCTCGCGAAGCAGCTCAGCGAGCAGGTCAAGAAGCGCGCTTTCGAGAAGATTCCGCAGGGCCTGACGCGCAGGGAGCACGTAATCAACGTCGTCTATGACGAGCTTACAAGGATCCTCGGCGGGGAAAAGCCCGAAATCTCGCTAAAGCCCAAGCGAGTGCTGCTTTGCGGCCTGTTTGGAAGCGGAAAGACGAGCACGGCTGCGAAGCTTGCCCGCTTCTACCAGAAAAAAGGCCTTAGGCCTGCCCTGATTGCTGCAGACACCTACCGCCCTGCCGCCTATGAGCAGCTCCAGCAGCTTGCCGACAAGATAAAGGCCGAGTTCTACGGAGAAAAGGGCGAGAAGGACGCGACCAAGATAATCAAGAACGCCCTGAAGAAAATCCGCGGGGACGTCATAATTGTAGATTCCTCAGGGAGGGACGCGCTGGACGCTTCTTTAGTGAAGGAAATACAGGACATCAACTTCGCCTTCAACCCGCAGGAGAAGATCCTGGTCATACCTGCCGACATAGGCCAGGCTGCCAAGGCGCAGGCAGAGGCATTCCAGAAGGCGCTGAAAATCACCGACGTCATCGTCACGAAGATGGACGCTACTGCCAAGGGCGGCGGCGCGATTACCGCCTGCTACGCCACGGGCGCAAAGGTCAAATTCATCGCAGTCGGAGAAACGCCCGAAGACCTCGAGATATACGACGCCAAGAAGTTCGTAGCAAGGCTGGCAGGAATTCCCGACCTTGAGACGCTTGTGGAGAAGGCGAAAGCAGTAGCGAAGCCAGAGCTTGCCGAAAAGATGCTCAAGGCCGAGTTCACGATGGAAGAGTTCATCCAGCAGTTCGAGGCAATGCAGCAGATGGGGCCCCTTTCTCAAATCACCGAGATGCTTGGGCTCGGGGGCAAAATCCCAAAGCAGCAGCTCGAGGAACAGCAGGAGAAGATGAAGAAGTGGAAGCACATAATCAACTCAATGACCCCGAAAGAGCGACAGGACCCTGACATGATAGACGCCAGCAGGGTCAAGCGAATAGCAAAGGGGTCAGGAAGCACGGAAGCGGAAGTCCGCGAGCTGCTCAGCAACTACTCGAAGATCAAGAAGATGATGAAGAAGATGGGCGCAGGCCGCCTGAAGCGCGGGGACATGTCCAAGATGATGCGCAGCATGGGCGGCTTCAAGGGGCTGATGTAGCATGTGGAAAGAAAACAATGCTGGAGGACGCTTATTTTATTCAAAGGAAGTCGAGCTCGAAGGTGACAGGGGGCACTTGATTGTGCAGACTAGAGACAAGAAGTCTGTCGATTACATCGGGGCTGCCGTCAATGCTAAAAGCGAAGACGAATTCGCACTCTGGATGATAAAATTCTTGCCTTTTGGAGTCGATTATAGTAACGGGATGATGGAATCCGGACATGTGCTGCAGAATCCATCTTGGGGATATGTACGACGCCAGAAAAAGATGCTAGATAAGTTCGCAGCAAGCGGAGAACATTTTGATGAGCTGTATCATCAAGTCCCTGACCTCAAGGATGACCTTGCGAGATGCCTGCGCACCTATTCTGACGATTACCAGAAAGACATCCTAGCAGCTTTTGGCGTTCCAAGAAGCATAATGAGATGACTACAGCAAGAACAAAACACCGTCATAAACAAGCTTCAGGCTTATGGCTGCTATTGCTACTAGGACAACTTTCCTGAATATTTTCTGCGGTATTTTGTCAACTACTTTTCTTCCGGTGTAAGACCCCGCAAGCGCAACTATGAGCAGCAGCGGGATGTGCCAATAGAATTCTGGCGAAAGGAAGCCGCTTCCGAAATATATGGGAACCCTTGTCACGTCCACTGCCAGGGCAATTGCAGCCGCAGTTGCTATGTAAACTCCCTTTTTCAGCCCAAAGGCATTGAGGAAAGCTGCACGCAGCGCGCCGCCCGTGCCTATCAGCCCTGCGAAGAACCCTGAGACTGCTCCTCCGGCCACGGCATTTTCTTTTGTAGGCCTGAAATTGAAGCCTGGCCTTGCAAGCGAGCCTAGCGAGAACAAAAGCAGGAAGGCACCAAGCACAAGCTTCAGGGCATCCTGGTGAATATAGCTCACCAGCAAGGCGCCTATCGCCGTAAGGACAACGCTCGGCACGCCGAAGAGCATAAGCATCTTCTTGCTCAAGCCGTGCCTGAAGAACGCTATTCTTCCCAGATTGCCGAAAATATGGAAGAGGGCAACAAGCACGAGTGCAGTCCTAAAGTCAACGAAGAAAAGGGCAAGCGGCAGGAATATGGTGGAGGAGCCGAATCCTGCTACTGTTCCTAAAACTTCCGCTGCGAATGCCGAAGCGAAAAATAGAAGCTCTATCATATGTGATACTGTCAAGCCTCTTATAAAAACTTCTGGCATTAGACATCGTATGGGCATCAAAATAGAGTTCAATCCTGACCTGTGCCTGAGGGCTTACGCAGAGGTGCGCAGCGGCCGCCATAAGGAAGAGTGCCTTCCCGAGAAGCTGGAAGAAGGCACCGCTCACCCGTTCCTTAAAGAGGGCCTGCGCAACTTCTGGCTGGAAGGAGAAGTACCGCTCAGGGAGACGAAAGGCGAAGGAAAGCTGTCGCGTCCGCTGGCGAGCATCGTGATTCTCGAATCTACGCATTTTCTCCAGAACGGGAAGCCTTACACAAAAGGCAAGTACAAGATCGTGGAAGTTTTTTCTGATAAGAGCGTTCATTTCGAAGGGTTTGACAGAGTTGAGAGCATCAAGTATGCCAAGCTTGCCTAAAGCCAAGACAAGAAAACGCTGCCCCAAATGCGGCAACATAAATGTAGGGCTATGGATGGGAGCCGCCGTCGGCGTTTTCTACAAGTGTAATAATTGTGAGTACCTGGGGCCGATAATAATCGAGGAAGACATCAGGAAGCCTTAGTCTCTGACTTCTTCTTCATCCTGTAGAAATACGGGGGGAGGTATCGCGGATTTCTCCGAACTCCAAACTTTCTTTCAATTTCCTTTGCAATCTTCTGATAATCGGGCGCGCCAGTCCCAGACTTCGTATACTGGTTCTTGAAATCATGTTTTCTATACTCGGGGTTGCTGCAAAGCTCTGCGAAATATTGCCTCTGTTCGTCCGTCCATGGAATAAGACCCCTGGACCTGATCTGGTTCTCAGAAGCGCCGCGCTTGTATCCCGGCTTGAATATTCCCAGCTTCTCGCGCATTATCTTCTCAGCGCCTTCCTTTGCATACTTACTATTTTCCTCTTTCGAAAGCGAATGGACTCCTGTCCCATGTTCCTTTGCCTGAAGGCCGCTTTCTTTCTGGGCTGCCCTCTGGTGCTCTGTGGAGATACGCCTAAGCTCTCCGGGAGGCATGAGAAGCTTCAGGGCGTAGCCAACCGCGTCCTCGGCCATCTTTTCAGAATTGAGCATGTATTTTTCCATGAAGCCGTATTCTTTTGCTATGTCGTTCTGATACCATCCTGACCTGAAATTTTCTGCAACCTGGGGATATTCCCTGGCTATTTTTTCGCCTACTTCCATCCTCCATTTGACTGCAGCTGCCTGTTTGGGCATCAATTTCTGCCTTCCCATAATTTTTGTAAAGCCGAAGTGCTTAAGAACTAAATCCCGAAAACCCGCTTCGCGTTCTCGGTAGTTATCTTCAGGACTTCCTCTGCGGAGATGCCCTTGAGGCCTGCGACGAGCTCGGCCGTTTTCCTTATCTTCCACGGCCTGTTTACTAATTTTTGCTCCACTCCCGGCGGGTGGTCCGGGTCGAGCCACGGCGAATCCGTCTCAAGCAGCATGTGGTTGAGCGGAGTCTTCTCTATAAGGCGCGGATGGCGCTTGGTGTACGTGGCGTTAGTGGCAAAGGAAACGTACCAGTCGGTACGCTGGCAGATGGTGCGGATGTCCGCCTCGGTGCCTGAGAAGCAATGAAAGATAACATGCGGATAATTCTTCTCGATGCAAATCTTTAGCTGGTCTGCCCACGCCTCGCGGCAATGGATTACAATAGGCTTGTGCAGGGCGGCGGCGAGGTCTGCGAAGCGCGTAAATATCCTCTTCTGTTCTTCTGCGTTAAAGGGAGCCTTGTACTCCAGCCCGATTTCCCCGATGCCTACGATGTCGAAGCGCGTCCCCTTGATGAGCTCCTCGTAGACCTCGATTTCCTTCTCGGTATACTGCCCGACTGCGTGCGGGTGGAACCCCAGGCAGAGCTTGACAAAATCCTCGTTGCCCTTCAGGATCTCGAACGCCTTCGGCGCGTCCTCAGGGTCTGCGACGCTGGTGACTATAGCAGCTAGCCCCTCCTCGCGCGCCTGCTTCACCACGGCGAGCGGGTCTTCCATCCTGTCCAGGTGGCAGTGGACGTCGACTCCTACTTTCTCTTTGAGGTCTGGCATAGGCTGTATTTTCTTTCGACGGGATTTAAGGGTTGGGTGCAGTGCTTAAAAGGATTTTGATTGAAGTCCTATTATGAAAAACTACCTTTTTGCAGCGATGCTGGCTATTGCAGGCTGCACGCAGCCAAAGCCATCTGCCGAAACGCCCGGGGAGCCCTACAAGATTGTAATTTCGGAGTTTGGAAAGTACAATCCTTCAAGCTCCGCCAAAACTATGCCTCTTCCGGAAAGCCTCAAGGCTTACGCCGAGCACGGGCTTGATATGGATGAAATTGGCGGAAAAGACGGCGATTCTGTAACTAACCCTGAAAAATTCAGGGAACTCGTATACAAAGAAGCTGAAAAACATGGCTATAGCCGTGAGAGAATCTCCCGGCTTTCTCCGAAGGAAACTATCCAGCTGACGTGCGACATAATTGCCGACAAGTTCAACTTTTACGGCGTTGCCCAGGATTACAAAGAGAAAAAGAGAATGGACAAGGCTTTTGCCAAAAGGGAGGAGAACAAGAAAGAATTGCAGAAAATGCTTGACGACCCGAAAGCTCCGGAGAGGGCAAAAGAGTACGCCAGGCAAATTCTTGATGAAATGAAAGATACGGACAATACCCTTGCCAGCATGAGGCTGCTTGAAGATGCGCTGTCAAAGTTCGGCGGCCTTTCTACAGTGGAACTCGATTCCAAGCCGATTGACGAAATTTTCGAAAAAGACGGCGAAATTGTGTGCAGGCACTACGCCAGGCTTGCAAAGGGAATATTCAACGCGCTGAAGAAAGCCAACCCGGGCCTGCAAAACACATACGTATCGTGCTATTCTGCAAGGGTTGACCACCTCTGGAACCAGGTCATAACGCTGGAGGAGGGCAGCAAGCCGATTGCTGTCGTATCATTCTTCGACCCGACTTTCTACGACAACAGCGGCTCTGCAGAAGCCGTAACAAAATTCCATCTCGGCGACCAGGCAGAATTGAAGGAGCAGATAAAGAAGGCCGAGGATTCCCAGAAATAATTGCCGCTTACTGCAACCTATACCTCAAAAACCCGCCTATCCCGCCTAATGCAGAAAATTGCTGGCCTTCGCGGGTGCCTTCTGTCACAAGTATGAGCTCGCAGCCGAACTGGCCTGCGAGGTCTTCCATAGCCTCGTCTATCTCTGTCTTGCTGACGAGGCGCTTGATTGAGTCGATCTTGCCGACAGGAATGAACTCCTCCTTGGGCCCTTCCTCTGTGTCGTACTTGACTTTCACGTACGGGGCGTTCTCTATAAGAAGTATCCTTTCAACAGCGCCGCGCTGTACCGCCTCAATAGTCTCCTTCAGGCCGTAAACCACGAGCCCGTAGGGCTTTTGCAATTCGCTCAGGAACGAAGCTATCAGGTTCCTTTCCCTTACTATGGCAGATTCCTTAAGCAATTCTTCTCCCCTTTCCACGGTCTCGCTCAGGCCGAAGTCGCCGGTGTACGACGTGTCGACCGTGCCCAGGATTTTTTTCTTGATTTCCGAGTGCAGGAGGTCCTGCCTGAGAAACATCTCCTTGCCCGGGCCGGGGCCGCTGACTATCACGCCCTGTATCTCCTTGTGCTCGGTGAATATCTTGTTGGCTGCGTCCGCGATTTCCTTCATCCAGTCTTCCATGAGCCCTTCTCGCACGCGTGCAAATCTTGCAGAGCTCTGGCCTCCGGCGCGCGTCTTTCCCGGAACTATGGACTCCATGTGGCTGATGGACTTGAGCTTCTTGCCTACCAGCAGCGCTACGTCCGCCTCGGAGCGGTCCATGCAAATAATGCCATAGACCTCCTTCTCCTCCACCATTTCCAGCAGGGGCTCGAGCTCGAAGGACTGGGAGCACCAGTAGAGCTTTGTGCGCAGGGGCTCAGGCGGCTCGATGGGGAATATCTGTATGTCAATTCCTCCTTCTTTCTCGGAGACGTTGCCGCAGTACATCGCCAGCCCATTGGGCGGGGTAGACTTATAGAAAGTATTCAGGTGGCGGATGATTTTTTCTATTGCACTCGTGACGTTGTTCCTGACTGCCTTGGACTTGATGTTCTCGCTTGTGCTCATCTCGGCGCGCAGCATGCTCACTATGTCTGCCAGGTTCGAGCCTGCGGGTATCAGCACAGAGACGAGCTCGGTGTGCCTCCCCTTGATCTTTCCAAGCATCTTCACAATTTTCTTGAGTTCGTGCTTCTTCTTTTCGTCTTCTTTCATTTCACTCAACTCTGAAAGGCTGCGCGCCTGTTCACGGCCAAATAAAGTTCGCTCCGCCCTTCGGGCGCCGCAGGTCTCGATAAGCGCTAATTCTATAAAGCGGCTAATCAAATTAAAGGGCGAGAAAGAGCGCTTATCTTTCCTTGAGGCTGGCGCCAGCCAGCCGATGCTTACTTATTAACAACTATACCAATGTTGAACTTTTCGGTACGGAAGCCCTCTGCAGGGCCGAAGACTAGCGTTTCAATCTTAAGCGTGCCGCGCAGGGCATCTGCAAGGCTCTCCAGCTCAGATTCTTCTATCACGACTTCCTTGAGCGGAGCGTTGAGCGGAAGCTTGTTCGTCGTCTTGTACTGCCTCACGGCTGCTATTACGTCTTTTGCCTTCTCGTACAGCTCCTCTGCCGCTTCGCTCATCAAATCCTTATCTGCCTGGGGCCACTTTGTCAGGTGGACTGAAGGCTCGCCGACAAACCTGCGGAAGTAGTGCTGGTATAGCTCTTCTGCGATGAATGGGGCGAACGGCGCCATGAGCTGCGTGACCTTGAGCAGGCATGTGTAGAGCGTCCAGAGTGCCTGGCCTGCCTTGTGGCTCTGGTAGATGCGGAACTTAATCATCTCGAGATAGTAGTCTGCAAGGTCGAACCAGACGAAAGTTTCTATGTCAAGCATCGGCCACCTGTAGGACTCGAGGTCTTTCGTGGCGCTCTCTATGAGGCGGTTGAGCTTTGAAAGCACTGCGCGGTCTGCAAGCTCGATTGTGTCTGAGTCGTATTCGACAAGCTCCTCAGGGTGCTTGATTGCGGACTTGCCCGCCTTGTCCATTGCCATATTGAAAAATGAGAACATGTTGTAGAGCTTGTTGTAAAAGCGCGAAGCATGCTCGAGGTCCTTCCAGTTGAAGGGATAGTCCGTGCCTGCCGTGGAGCGGCTTACCCAGTAGCGGATCGCGTCTGCGCTGCTTCTTTTCATGATTTCGCTTACGGGCGTGTAGTTGCCGAGACTCTTGCTCATCTTCTGGCCCGTCTCGTCCGTGACCCAGCCGTTGATGAGGACTTCCTTGTACGAAGGCTTCTCGGTCAGCATGAGCGAGCGCAGCATGAGGTAGTAGTCCCATGTGCGTATGATTTCCGCCCCGTTGGGCTGGAGGCTGGCGGGGATTTTTGCCTCCCAGCCTTCATTGGGCCAGCCCGCGTGCCAATAATTGGAAACAGAGGAGTCCATCCACGTGTCCATAGTGTCGGTCTCGCCGCGCAGCCTTGACTTGCACTTCGGGCACTTCTTCTCCTTCAGGGATGGGTCGACAGGGAGCTCCTTCTCCTCGGCAGGAATAATGTCATTGCACTTGTCGCAGTACCAGACAGGGATAGGCGTTCCGTAAACCTTCTGCCTTGATATTACCCAGTCCCACTTCAGGCCTTCTGCCCACTGGACCTGGCGCTTGGACATCCATTCGGGAATCCAGCGGACTTTCTTCGTTTCTTCTATGACTTTCTCGCGGAACTGCATTGCGCGCATGAACCACTGCTCCTTGTTCAGTATTTCTATCGGGTGCTTGCAGCGCCAGCAGCCGCCCACGCTCTGCTGCAGCTTTTCCTCCTTAAGCAGGCGCCCTTCCTTTTCCAGGTCTGCAACTATGACTTTCTTTGCTTCTGCGGTCGTCAGTCCCTGATACTTTCTAGCCACGGCGGTCATCTGGCCCTTCTCGTCGACAACGTCAATTATAGGGAGCTCATGCTTGATTACCAAATCCACGTCCTCCTTGTCGCCGAAAGTGCACGTCATCATGAGCCCGGTGCCGAACGACGGATCTACTTTGTCGCTCGCAAGGATCTCGACCTCCTGGCTGAAGAGCGGGACGATTGCACGGCGGCCTACGACGTTCTTGTAGCGCTCATCGTCAGGGTGTGCAGACATAGCCACGCACGCAGGAAGCAGCTCGGGCCTGGTCGTAGCTATTACAACAGAGCCGCCACCTCCTATGTTGAACTTTATGTGAAACATCTTTCCTTCACGTTCCTGGTATTCCACCTCGGCGTCGCTGATTGCAGTGCGACAGGACGGGCACCAGTTGACCGGGTGGCGCCCGCGGTAGGCGAAGCCCTTCTCCAGGGTTTTCAGGAACGACAGCTGCACCATCCTCATGTACTCCGGCATGGACGTCTGGTACTCCAGGGCCCAGTCCATTGAAATTCCCATGTCCGTGAAGCCTTCCTTCATCCCCTTGATATATTTCTCGGTCCATTCCTCGCACCATTTCACCCATATGTCGCGCGTTACTTCGCCCGATTTCTTGCCCTTCCACTTTTCCACCTTGCTCTCGGTCGGAAGGCCGTGCACGTCCCATCCCTGCGGGAAGTGCACTGCAAAGCCCTGCATGCGCTTGTAGCGGGCGACGAAATCTATGTAGGACCAGTTGAACAGGTGCCCCGGGTGAAGCTCGCCGGTCGGGTAGGGCGGCGGCGTGTCTATAGTAAAGACAGGCTGGTTAGGCTTGCGGTTGAACGAGAATATCTTCTCCTTCTGCCAGAACTCCTTCCACTTCGCTTCTATGGCCTTGGGGTCGAATTTCTTCTGGGGCTCCGGAGCATGCCCTCTAGGCACGGCTATGTTGGCTTCAGATTTTTTCTCAGGCTTCTTAGCTTCAGCTTTTTTCGTCATAGTCTCTTTTCCAGTAAGACAAAGCGAAAGGCTTGTCGCATTTCCCTTTGTTATGAGCTCCTCCCTTTGGTAATCGGCAGGAAGAATGGAGCTTCTTTCTATGATTATATGCTAAGTATATTAAATTAACTTAGCGGTCTGTACTATGGTTATGCACAGGATGCCGGCGGATTTGTGGAAAGCCCTCAAGGCTGACCCAAAAGCACTGGCGAAATGGGAGGATATCACTCCACTTGCTCGCAATGAGTGGATCTGCTGGGTCACCTCAGTGAAGAAACGTGAGACGCGGCGAGAGCATATTGGACGCGTGCGCTCGGAGCTAAAAGAAGGGATGCGCCGCCCTTGCTGCTGGCCCGGCTGCCATCATCGCTGAACTTTTTTCTTCAAGCGGGCTGATAGAGCTTTGACCAGCGGCTCTTCCTGCCCATTATTTCATCGGCCAGCAGCTTCCCTGCGAGCCAGCCCATTACCATGCCGTGGCCCCAGTAGCCCAGCCCTGCGTAGAGCCCGGGCTTGAATTCTCCGATGCGCGGGACGTGGTCTGGAAAGCCTGCAACCGTTCCGGACCATACGCTTTCTATATGCGCCTTGAGCTGGGGGAAGTAGTGGTGCAGGCCCTTCTGCGCGCCTTCGGTTGCATGGAACAGCACGCGGCCGTCGGGCATCTTCCTGAAAGTATGGTAGTGTTTGCCGAAGTTCCAGAGTATCTGGCTGCCTGGCCAGATGCGCGACAGGAGCCTGCGGCTGACTGGCGACGTGGACATGCAGGTTATTTTCTCATAGCCCATGCGTATTCCATCAAGCCTCGTGAAAGACTCAGTCGCCATGACGAGCTTATCTGCGCCTATCTTTCCGCCCGCCGTCCTGACGAACCAGCTTCCTTCGCTGACCGCTATCTTTGCAGGCGAGCGCTCGAATATCCTTGCCCCGGACTTTGCAGCCAGGCCCTGCGCGAACTGCACTGAGTTGCAGCCGCGGACGTCGTCGCTGCGTATCCCGCCGAGGAAACGCTCGTTGACGCAAACGCCAATTTCATCAGGCTCAAGCCACTTTGCCTTGAAGCCTGCGCGCCTAAGGGCCCTGTATTCGTCGCGCGCATCTTCGAGCTGGCTCTTATCTTGCGCTACTACAACAAGCCCGTGGCGCGCGAAGCCGCAATTAATTCTGCTCTTTTTCACAGCATGCTCCAGCTCTTTCAGGGCTGCATCGGTAGACTTCCATATTCCCAGGGCCTTTTTCCTTCCGAACTTTCCAATTGCTTCGGAAAAGTCGTGCTCCGTGCCCCTGACCAGGACGCCTATGTTCTTCGAAGTAGCGCCGCTGCCCAGAGTTTCAGCCTCGAGAAGCACGGTTTTGAGCCCGCTGCCCTTCAGGTGATAGGCTGTGCTTGCGCCTGTTATGCCGCCGCCTATGATTGCGACGTCTGCGTTGGCGCTTCCGGAGAGCTTCGGGTAGGTGCGCTTAAGCGAAGAACTCCAGGCAGGAACGTGCTTCATGCTACCACTTGGGATAGCGATAATAAAGCGTTTATTACAGCAGAGCAACTATCATTATGCCAGAAAAGAATAGCAAGGCTTCGGCAAAGAAGAGCGGGCCTAATGAGGCACGCTCCCAGGAGTCGCGGTGGAAGCGCGAATTCTCTGCAGGCGGCGTGATATTTCACTCTCACAACGGCAAGACCCACGTGCTGCTCATCAAGGACAGCTACGGCAGGTGGTCGCTGCCAAAGGGCCACATAGAGAAAGGCGAGACTTCCGAGCAGGCTGCACTCAGGGAATGTGCGGAAGAGACAGGAATTCCGCTTGGCGACCTGAAAGCTGTTGAAAAGCTAGGGGACATCAAATACGTGTACCAATTGCATGGGAAAAAAATCTTCAAGGCCGTTTCCTTTTTCCTTGTAGAGTCAAAGACCACTGCGCTCAAGCACCAGTGGGAAGTCCAGGATGCGCAGTGGTTTTCTCCTGACGAAGCTGCGGAGAAGATCGAGTACGCCAACACGAAGGAGATAATGAAGAAAGCGCTGAAGAGAATCAAGGGATTGTAATGGTAATACGAAGACTGCCGAACGGCAAGTACCGCCTGTATTCGATGAAGAAGAACCCGAAGACCGGAAAGCGCCGCAACTTAGGCACGTTCGACACGCTCGCGGCTGCCAAGAAGCACGAGCGGGCTGTGCAGTTCTTCAAGCACAGGAAGTAGCTACTCAACTTCCTTGTCCAATCTGGCCTTGAGCGCAGTGCCAGAGAAGAAATGCGGAAGCACCACGATGTGGTCGCGCGTTGCGACGTATTCAGGGCACTGCAATTCCAGTAGTATGAATTCGGCACGGGCCTGGTAATTCCTGTCCAGCATAGGCGAGTACCTCATATGCTGCCCGCCTGCTGTCTTTGCCTCGATTCCGTAGAAATCGACAGTGACGCCATCCTTTGTCGCACTGGAAATCTGAGGGGCTGTCTCAATCCCGTCGCTCTTGTAGAAGATTTCGTAGTTAGCTCCTTCCTTGGGAAAAGACGCCCTCACCAGGACTTCGGTTGGGGCTTCCGAGAACTCTATTGAACTGGCATCGGGAAACCTGTAGGCAACGCGGGTTGCCTCGTTGCTCTTCATTATGACTTCCTTCTCCGCCTTCTTCATGCAAATACCATTTCTTTGTATGGAATTAAAGCCACTCTCAGCGCATCTTCCATTTCCTTCTGAGTAGGCCTGCGCATGCGGTGCATATCCATAAGCTCGTGGAAATGGCCCCGGACGCCCATTCTGGAAGCGTAAGAGTCGACGACTGCGTACGTAAGCACGTCTCCGCTACTCAGGAGGTTCCGGTAGGCATCGAACACAATCTCCAGCCTTTCTGCGTTTTCCATTCTAAGGCTGCGGCAGAAAACGTTAAAAGGGTTTCAAGGCTAGTCATAGTATGCCCGTAGACAAGGAAGCTGTGATAGGAGAACTACGCAAAGTCATAGACCCGGAGATACGCCTGGACATCTACAGCCTCGGGCTTATTTACAACCTGGACATAGCGGAAGAAACCGTAAACATCAAGATGACTTTCACTACCCCCGGATGCCCGTACGGGCCTGCCCTCCTTGAAAGCATAGAAAACAGCGTCAAGGGCATAGGGGCAAAGCAGGTCAACATAGAAGTCGTGTTCGAGCCCCCGTGGTCTCCGCCAGAAGAATTGAAGTGGGCTATTGGTGCTTTCTCGCCGTGGTCAGCTTAGTTCTGCCGCTCTCGGCTAGTCCGTTAATGCTGCACTTCGTTCAGCTTAAACTCACACGTTCTCGAAGAAGCATAGCTTCTTCGGAATCCCGAATAGCCTTCGCTATTCGAGGAGTTCGTTTGGCTCTTAAGTCTTTCTATTCTGACAAAATACCTATGCAAGGCACAATGGATGAAATGCTCGACTCGCTCATGCCGAGCTGGGAAAAGATAGCCCAGCGCTATGACATAGTACTGCTCGACAACTGCGCAATAGAAGGCCACAGCAAGGGAAAGACTTTCCTCGAATACCTGTTTGACGATGACGACAAGGAAGGAAGCCTGAGAGGGCTGCAGAGCTACGAAAACAGGCACGGCGTCGTCAGCCTCGTGACCGATGCTTACGACAACATATGCACGATACCCGAAGTCTCGGAGGAGCTGGACAGGCTCCTCGTGCATTTCAGGAGGAACTTCAACCACCTGATACGCGCTCCTATTGAAGTCAAGGAAAGCTTCCCGGACTTCGGCGAAAGGGTCAGGACCCTCAGGCACATAATCCAGGACTTCAGGGAAATAAAGAAGCTCAGCGAACGGAACAAGATTGACGACCCTGAATACGGGCGATTTGCAAACCTTTACCACGCCTTCTCGGCGGCTGCGGACAGGGACTTCGGTGTCACGGACAACCGCCTGTCTGCGCGCGGAATATACGAGAACCTGAAAGGAAGGAAAGCAGCGATAATAACAGACGACGGCGACCAGCTCTACATAATGAAGGCTGCTTTCCCAGCTCTGCTTGGCATCGCTTCTGATAAAGTCCTGGAGAAGCTGAAGAAGAACTACACCCAGGTCTTCATGCCCGGCAAGAAAAACAACCTGCGCTACGACCTTGCCTACAGCACCACTTTCCTGCACCTGCCCCGCGTCCCCGAAAGCGCTGCGCACCATGCGCCTGAGCTGAAGGAAGCCATGGACAGAATCAGTTCTTAGGATAAATCTGCTCTCTCTGGCCGTTCTTCTTTATGCCCCACACCTTTATCGGGAGGGTTTCAGGAGACGGCTCTGCGGGAATGCCGTATACGCGGGGCACTTCAGTGCTGAGGGTAGAAAGTTCCATTATGTCAGAAACAGCCAGCCTGACTTTCTTATGATGGTCCTGGAAGAAGACTTCAATATTATTGGCCAAGAAATTTCTGGCAGCCCCTTAAGGTAGTCGGCTACTATATTGTATCCTATAGCATAGCCTGCCCAGCCCGGATATTTCCCGGTACCGAAGAAGACTTCTTGGAATAAGTTTTTCGAGCCCAGCATTGGCTTAAGCTCCGCGAACAGGCCCAGCGACTGCCCCCTGTCGAGGCTTACTGCCCATGGCTCGGGCCCCTCGCCTATCACCTTCTCCTGGAAGTGCTGAGCCACGCCCTCCTGAACGAAGTCGTCCAGCAGGGTCCTCCTTGTTAAATAATTTAGTGAGAATGCATGCGCAAATTCGTGGGCAATGGCCTTGCGCAATGCGCTTTGCCAGCCTTTTGCCGGATTGAGGTAAATATGGATAAGGTTTTTCCAGAAGCAATATCCGCCTACTCCGGACATCTTTTCCTTCACAAAGCTGTTTGCACTTGGGAACACGAAAATGTCCATGGCCTTCGCCCTGACAACGGAAAAGCAGGCGTTCAGCGCAGGAGTGATTTCAACTAACAATTCCTTCACGACGATTTTGTGCTTTGCATTGCTCTCTCCCGAAAAGTACTTCAGGTGAGCCTCCAAGCTTTCCCTTTCCCTAAAGCCGGCGTAGCCGCAGCGCTGGCTGTAAGGGGTTGCGGCGGCAAGGGCCTTTGCCGAGGCCGGCTTGTCCGTAAAATCGTGAATTCGTGCAAGCGTCCTTCCGCTGTCATCCCTTATCAGGTGGATTTGCATGGGAATCCCTACATGGCTTTCCAATGCCAAGAACATAAA
>Ga0187893_10007199_pt1 | contig 18419 bp, 19 predicted proteins | sample MA1701074metaG_FD_139574 | JGI IMG/M metagenome (GOLD analysis project Ga0187893, IMG submission 139574) | White microbial mat communities from a basaltic lava cave in the Kipuka Kanohina Cave System on the Island of Hawaii, USA - MA170107-4 metaG ... | reverse complement strand
TCGTCGCGCAGCCGCCGGTGCTGCTCGTCGAGCAGCTCGCCGATCCGCGTCCGGTCGAGCGGCGCCTCCGCGAAGACGCGCAGCGCGGCGAGCAGCAGGTCGCGCTGGATCATCGTGGCGAAGACCAGCCGCTCGCGGCGTCGCGTCGCGTCGCCGTCGCGGTCGAGCTGCGCGGCGTCGAGCAGGAGGCTCCAGACGCTCTCGTAGGAGATCGACGCCAGCTCGAGGGCGGGGTCGACGGCGCGAAGCTCGGCGAGCGCGCCGTCCACCGCGCCGCGGGCGCGCGCGAGCGCCGCCGAGGACCCCGCGCTCGCGCCGCCCTCGACCAGCACGAGTCCGTCGAGCGACGCGTCGAGGGGCTGCACGAATGGCACCGGCCCGGCATGCACGTGGAGGAGGCCGCCGAGGGAGCACGCGAGGTGGTCGATCCGCCCGCGCCGGGCGCCGACGCGGGCCGCCTCGGCCTCGTCGGCGAGCTCCGCGAGGCGGCGCGGCTCGGCGCAGCTTGCGGCCGTCCCTCCGGCCCACTCGATCAGGAGGCGCAGGACCGCGACGCGCAGCGCCGCGTTCCAGCCGGCGGCGTCGCCCTCCGGGAGGTCGCCGCTCACCTCGATGCGCGCACCCGACGGGAAGCGAGCTCCGCGGCGCACCAGCTCCCGGACCGCGGCGCGCAGCCCGTCGCAGGCGGCGCCGCCGCCGGCCGGCGCCGTCGACCCGTCGACGGCGATCGAGTCGCGGGCGCCGCCGACCTTCAGCTCGATCTCGAAGTCGGCGCGGTCCGCCGCCGGCGTGAGCCGCGCCCGCACGCCGAGATCGATCGCGAGCGCCACGACGGAGAGGCCCAGGTCGTCCTGCGCCTCGCCGAACAGGCAGACCCGGCCCGGCGCGAAGGACTCGAGGCGCTCCACGGCCGGCTCACGCCTCGGGGACGGCCGGCGGCATCGCGCCTCCCGCGTCGCCGATCAGGCGCCGGACCACGTCGCGATTGGCCGGCGGAAAGCGGAGCTCGTCGAGCGCGCGCAGCTCCACCCAGCGCGCGCCGCGTCCGGCCACCGCCGTCGCGTCGAGCTTCGCCGGGTCGTCGCAGGAGCACTCGAGGAACGTGAGCGCGAGCCGGCGCTGCGCGTCCCGATGCCACGCGACGGCGAGACGGCGCCCGACGCGGACCGCGAGGCCGGTCTCCTCGGCCACCTCGCGCACGCACGCCGCCTCGATCGTCTCCCCGGCCTCGCGCCGACCTCCGGGAAACTCGTCGAAGCCGCCGAGGTGCGCCGCGGCCGGGCGCCGCGTCACCAGCACGCGTCCCCCGTCCCGGATCACCGCCACGACGACGTCGGCCCAGGGGGAGTCGTCCGGCCGCTCGCGGCGCCGCGAGCGCCGCCCCTGGCGGCGCGCGGTCATCGATTCTCGACGCCCCACCAGGTGAAGCCGATCGCCGGGTCGTCGTGGCGGAAGCGGTACTCGTCCTTCGGGTTGTAGTGCTGGTCGGTGTAGTAGACCATCAGCATCTCGTCGCCCGGGAGCACCTCGTAGCCGTGGGCGATCCCGCGCGGGATCCGGACCGCCCGGGGGTAGAGCGCGCCGGCGAAGATCGAGTTGGCCACGCCGCAGGTCGGGGAGCCGACCCTGAAGTCCACGAGCACGATGCGGATCGTGCCCCGGATCGGCACGAAGATGTCGTCCTGCTCCAGGTGGAAGTGGAACGCCTTGATCACGCCCGCGCGCGTCATCGTGAGCGACGTCTGGCGCACCTCGAAGTTCTCGACGAGCTTCTCGTCGTCCCGGAAGATCTCGGCGAAGTGGCCGCGGTCGTCGGGCCAGCACTGCAGCTCCTTGACCGTCGCTCCCGCGATCTGGCCCTTCTCGGGGCCGACGTCGCGATGGATCACGTGATGCGCGCGCACCTTGACCGGCCTGGCTTCCAATCGCTCTCCTCGCCGGCGCCCGCGAGACCGCCCGTCCGCGCGTCGGGCGGCGGATCGTAGCCCGCCGCGCCACCGGCGCAACCGCGCCCGGCCGCGAGCCCGACTACAATCGCGCCGATGGTTCGCGTCGCATGGATCGCCGCCGCCGCGCGCAGCGCCGCCGGGGCTTCCGCGCTGCTCGTGCTCGCCGCGTGCAGCCGCGACGCGCAGCCGTCGGACGACCGCGGCGCCGTCCCGCAGCCGGGCGATCGCGCCGCCGCCCGGCCGCACTACGACGCCGCGGCGGCCGCCATGGCGCGCGGCGACGAGGGGTCGGCGCTGACCGAGGTCGATCGCGCCCTCGAGCTCGATCCGGCGCACGCGCCGGCGCGCGTGCTGCGAGCCGTGCTGCGCGCGCGGCCGGGCCCGCGGCTCGATCCGGGCGTCGCCGCGGCCGACCTGGCGGCCGCGCGCGCCCTCGGCGTCGATCCGGAGACGGTCGGCACCTTCGAGGGGCTGGTCCGCTTCCAGCTCGGCGATGCCGCGGCCGCGCAGCCGCTTCTCGAGGCGGCGTGGGCGCGGCCGGCCGCCGAGACCGACGAGACGACGCGCGCCGACGTCGCCCTCGCGCTGGGCGAGCTCGACTTCCGCCGCGGAGATCTCGACGCGGCGCAGCGCTGGTTCGTGAAGTCGCGCGCCCTGCTGCCCGGGCACCCCGCGCCGTGCGAGGCGCTGGCGCGGGTGGCCCTGGAGCGCGGCGACGCCGCGGAGGAGGAGCGCTGGCTCGACGCCGCGATCGCGGTGCAGCCGCGCTCGGTGGCGGCGCGATGCGCGCGCGCGCAGCTCTACGCGCGGACCGGGCGCGTCGAGGAGGCCGCGCGCGAGCGCGAGATCCACGCGATCCTGCGCCAGTTCGGCGACGACGAGTCGGCCGGCTTCGCCCAGGACCACGCGCGGCGCGCCGCACTGTGGCAGCGGCTCGCCGAGCTGCTCCCCGGCGACGAGTCGGTGCGTCTCGACGCCGCGCGGGAGCGCGCGCAGGCGCCGCGGCCGCCGGCCGCCGGGGACCGGCCGTGAGGGGGGCGGCCGCCGGCGGCCTCGCCCTCCTCGCCGCCGCCCGCTGCTCCGGCGCGGCCGACCCGCCGCCGGCGGCCGGCTGGTTCGTCGACGTAACCGCCGAACGCGGAGTCGACTTCCGCCATCGCCGCTGCGGCAGCGGGGAGAAGCACCTGATCGAGATGAACGGCGGCGCGGTGGCGGTGCTCGACTTCGACGGCGACGGACGGCTCGATCTCTTCTTCCCCCAGGGGGCGCCGCTGCCCGGCTTCGACGCCACCGGCGTCGACCTGCGCGATCGGCTGTTCCGGGGCACGCCGGGCGGCCGGTTCGTGGAGGCGACCGCCGAGACGGGCTGCTCCGAGCCGGGCTACTCCTTCGCGGCCCTCGCGGCCGACCACGACGGCGACGGCGATCCCGACCTCTTCCTGGCCAACTACGGCTGCAACCGGCTGCTGCGCAACGACCGCGTCGGCGGCGCCGTCCGCTTCGTCGACGTCACCGCGGCGGCGGGGGTGGCCGACGCCGCGTGGAGCTCGTGCGCCGTGTTCGCCGACTTCGATCGCGACGGCGATCTCGACCTCTACGTGGGGAACTACGTCGTCTACGACGAGAGGCGGCCGCACTTCTGCGGCGACGGGGAGCGCGGCCCGCAGTGGCGCAGCTACTGCCATCCCGACGAGTTCCCCGGCGCCCGCGACCAGCTCCTGAGGAACGACGGCGACGGGAGGTTCACCGACGTCACGCTCGAGGCGGGGCTTTCCCGGTCGGACGGCAAGTGCCTCGGACTGCTCCCGCTCGACTTCGACGACGATGGAGACGTCGACCTCTTCGTCGCCAACGACTCGACGCCCAACTTCCTGTGGCGGAACGACTCGGCGCCGGGCGGCGCGCTGCGCTTCACCGACGTCGCCGACGAGGCCGGCTGCGCCGTGAGCCGCGACGGGCTGAGCCAGGCGTGCATGGGCGTCGACGCCGCCGACGTCGATCTCGACGGCGACTTCGACGTGGTCGTGACCAACCTCGACATGCAGTACAACACGCTCTACCGCAGCGACGGCGGCGCGCGCTTCGTCGACCGCGGGCTGGAATCGGGGATCGGGCCGCCGTCGATCCCGTTCGTCGGCTTCGGCGCCCGCTTCCTCGACGTCGACCGCGACGGCGACGAGGATCTCGCGGTGGTGAACGGCCACGTGATCGACAACATCGAGCTCTACAAGCCGAGCCAGCGCTTCGCGCAGCCGATGCACCTCTACCTGAACGCCGGGGGCGGCCGCTTCGTCCCGGCGGGTTCGGAGGCGGGCGCCTGCTTCGCGCAGCCGCGCGTCGGGCGGGCGCTGGCGACGCTCGACCACGACGACGACGGCGATCTCGACCTCGTGGTGGTCGCCAACGACGGGAGCGCGCAGCTCCTCGAGAACCGCCACCCCGGGCCGGGCCGCTGGATCGGCTTCCGGCTGCGCGGCCGCGACCTCAACCGCGACGCGCTCGGCGCGCGGGTGACGCTCTCGGCGGGCGGGCGCGTGCAGCGCCGCGAGCAGCGCGGCACCTGCTCCTACAACGCATTCGTCGACCTGCGGCTGCACTTCGGCCTGGGCGAGGCGACGCGCGTGGAGTGGGTGGAGGTGCGCTGGCCGCGGGGCGGGGTGACGCGTCTCGCCGATCTCGAGCCCGACCGCTACGTCGAGATCGCGGAGCCCGCCGCCGCGCGCTGACGGCGCGCCACGCGCCTCAGCCTCCGAGCGCGCGACCGGTGCCCGGATCGACCACGATCCCGAGCTCCTCCCCGGCCTCCACGTAGAACAGGAAGCCGTACATCATCTCCTGCTCGGTCTGCAGCCCGAACCGCACGGTCGCGGCGGGATCGGGGTTCCAGGGGTTGAACGGCGAGTTGTCGAAGTGGGCCAGGCACTCGATGCGCGTGCCGGCCGCGAACCTGCGCGCCCCGGCCGGCCAGCGGTAGGAGGCCTGCCAGTCGAAGTCGAAGGTCGGGATCAGGAGCAGCGTCTCGCGCGCTCCCGGCTCGGGACCGTCGCCGGGCGCGATCGCCGTGAACCGCATGTCCCGGCCGCGCAAATGCATGTGGGCGTACATGCCGATCCCGATCGCGTCGTGCTCGAGCGTCCGGCTCGCCCGCACGGGATGGCTCGGGGCGCCGGGGGGGATCGCGAAGCGCAGGTCGGTCACCTGCAGGTGGCGGAGCCGCCGGAGCACCCGGTCGCGCGGGAAGCGCAGCGCGACCTCGATGCGGTCGGTCTCCTCGCGGCCCGTCGTGACGTAGTGGATCTGCAGCCCGAGGAGCGAGCCACCGGGGATCCGGAGCGCGGTGCCGGCGTCGAGCACCAGCGGATCGCCTCCCGGGACGTGGCCGGTGACGAAGTTCTCCGGCGTGAACGGATCGCCCAGGCGGACGTGCGCGAGGTTGCAGTGGTGCATCGCGCGCCGGTTGCGCGGACGGATCTCCACCGCTTCGACCCAGGTGTCGGCCGCGAAGACGAAGGGGAGCACGGTGTACTGGTAGGGAACGACGCCCGCCGCCGGCAGCCGCATCTCGGTCGGCGTGGCGAGGACGAGGTCGGGCGCGCCGATCCGCCACTCCGGCGCGCGCGCCGGCCCGTCGGGAGCCGTCGCGCTCGCGAGGTCGCCGGCGGGTGCGCCCGCGGCCGCCCAGTCGAGCAGCGCGCGGCGCTCCGCCGCCGGCAGCCGGCGGTCGTTCTCGAAGCGGCCGTGCGCGGCGCTCGCGTGCCACGGCGGCATCCGGCCCAGCTCCACCACCTCGCCGATCATCGCGGCGTGGTCGGCGGCGGCGTGGTAGTCGGCCAGCGGGAAGGGGGCGTCGCCTTCCTCCCGGTGGCACTCGACGCAGCGGCGGGCGAGGATCGGCGCCACGTCGCGCGCGTAGTCGACGCCTCCGCGCGGCGCCGGCGGCGGCGAGATCAGGCAGCCCTCCGCGCGCGTCTCGGGAACGGAGACCTCGCCTCCCGCGAGCAGCTCCGCGATCGCCTCAGCGAGATCGGCCCGCGCCGTCGGAGGGCCCTCCCCGCCGACGCGCAGCCGCCCGTCCACGCGCCCGCGGTAGCGCAGCCGCAGCCCGCCGTCGAGCAGCACCGCCTCGCCCGCGCGCGTCGCGCCGCACGCGCGCGCCGTCGAGTGGCGCCAGTCGCGCACGAACGGGAAGGCGATTCCGTGGTCGAGCGCCTGCGCCGCCGCGTCGACGACGCTGTCGTCGGCGCCGACGTTCACTCCGACGAACTGCACGCCCTCCCCGCCGAAGCGCCGTTCGAGCTCGGCGAGGGCCGGCAGGCAGCGCGGCGCGAACGGGCACTCGACGCGCGTGAAGTAGAGGACGAAGGCGCGCTTCGCGCCGAACTCCGCCAGCTCGCGCCGGCGGAAGCGGACGTCGACGAACTCGCAGGCGCCGATCGGATCGCCGATCGCCGGCGGATCCCCGGCGGCGGCCCCGGCGAGCGTCGCGGCGAGGAGTGCGGCCGTCATGCCGCGCCGATCATAGGCCGGGGCTCAGCGCACCAGCGGGCGCCCCTCGTCGTCGTCGAAGCTCCCGATCGCGATCCGGATCAGGTCGATGATCCACCAGATGCCGAAGCCGCCGAGGGTGATCAGCAGCACGATCCCGGTGACGATCTTCCCGACGTAGAAGCGGTGGAGCCCCAAAGCGCCGAAGAAGATGCACAGGAGCAGCGCCACCGCCCAGCTCTTCCCGAGCGCCGGGAAGAGCGCCCGCTCGAGCGGGTCGAGGGCGCTCCCGACCTTCACGCCGCAGTGGACGCAGACGTACGCTTCGCGCACGATCTGGGCGCCGCAGTGGCGGCAGTACATCATGCCGGGGGGTGCAGTGCGCGGCGGCGCGCTCTTCGGCGCGGTGGCGACGCCGCAGTGGATGCAGGCAGCCGCGTCGTCGGCGATCTGGGAGCCGCAGTGATGGCAGAACATTCTCGTCGCTCCGATCCCGCCGCCGCGGCATCGGCGGACGCCGCCCGGCGACGGCGCGTCTACGCGGCGGGCACCTCGCCGGTTCGACCCGGGGCCATGGAGGGAATCCGATGCGAGTCCAGGTGAATGCGGGCGGCGAGCCGGCGCTGAAGCTCGAGATCTCCCGCGACGAGCTCCCGATCTTCCGGGCGGCGCTCGAGCGCGCCAGCTTCATGGACACGCGGCCGGAGCTCCAGGGCGCGGTCCACGACTTCGTGCAGCGGCTGCTGGCGAAGCTCCCGGAGGAGCCCGACCCGCCGCCGCGCCGCGGCTGAGCGGCGCCGCGTCATCGCGGCCGCGGCCGGGCGAGGAGCGCGCGCGTCTCCTCCAGCATCCGCTCGAACTCGACGCGCGCAGCCGGCGCGAGGGGCGCCCGCGCGCCGAACTCCTCGAGCGCGGCGAGCGCGCCCGCCGGATCGAACTGGAGCTGACGCAGGCTCGCGAGCGCGCGCACGGCCGGGAAGTACCACGGCGCGCCGCTCACGGCCGCGGCGGCGGCCCGCATCCGCTCGGACGGGTCGACCGGCGCCGGATGGAGGTCGGCGCGCGCGAAGAACGTGGCGGCGAAGGGGTGCTCGGCTCCGGGCAGCTCCCCCGCGCGCCCGGCGAGCTCGCGCAGCTCCGCCTCCTCCTTCTCGTTTCTGCTCGGGAGCGCGAGCAGCGCCGCCACGTGGAGCTCGAGGCAGGCGGGATCGCGCGGCGCTCCCGCCTCGCGGTCGACCTCGCGCAGAGCCGGGAGCCAGGCGCGCGCCTGCTCCTCGGTGGGGGGCAGGTCGCCTCGCTCCACGAACCACGGCGTCCTCCCTGAACCGGGGACGCGCCGGCCGGGCGCGGTCGCCCCACCGGGCTCGCGCCCGGTGAGCGCGGCGAGCGGCGAGCCCGGGAGCAGCCGCCTCGCGAGCGCCGGCGCGAGCTCCCGGCTCGACGCCGGTGACGGCCACCGGCCCGCCTCCGTCTCGCCGGGATCGACGATCCAGAGCGGGACGGCGAGGACGGCGGGGAGCGGCCGGCGGTGGCCGAAGCCCTCCGCCCCGCCGAGCGCCTCGCCGTGGTCGCCGGCCACCGCCACGATCGTGCGCGCGTCGCGGCCGGCGCGCCGCAGCACGTCGAGCAGCGGACCGAGCGCGGCGTCGATCTCGAGGAGGCGCGCCCGGGCGCGCTCGCGGCCGGGCGGCTCCTCCCCCCCGCCTTCGACCGCGAGGCCGTCGAGCTGCACCCAGAGGAAGAAGGGGGTGGTCGCCCTGGCGAGCCAGCTCCGGGCCGCCTCGGCGGTGGCGGCCGCCCCCCGGCGCAGCCGGGTCGAGGCCGCGCCGGGTCCGACGAAGGCGAGCGCGAAGCGATCGATCGAGGGCGTCGAGAACTCCGCGAAGCCGCGCGCCACGTCGCGGCCGGCATGGAGCTCCGAGCGCGAGACGAAGGCGGCGGCGTGATGGCCGGAGGACGCGAGCTCCGGCGCGAGCGACGCGAGGAGCGCCGCGTGGGCGGCGTGACAGTCGGTCGATGCGGAGGTGACGGCGGCCGCCACGGCCGCGCGGCGCCGGAGCGCGGCGAGATTCGGCGCGCTGCCGTCGGCCACGCAGCCGTCGAGGATGTCGGGACGTACGCCGCAGAGGGTGAGCAGCAGCAGGTTCTGGCCGGAGCCGCTCGCGCCCGCTTGCCGCTCGGCGCAGCCGGCCGCGAGCAGCGCGGCCGCCAGGAGCGCGGCGGGCGACGCACGGCGCGCCACGCGGTCACTCCGAGCCCGAGGAGTGGTCGTGCACGATCTCGAGGCCGCCGGGGCCGCGCTCCACCACGAGCGTGAAGACGCCGTGCGGGTGGTCGGGCGGCCGCTCCAGCGTCCATCGGCCGAAGACGATCCAAGCGTCGCGGCCGACCGGCCGGACGTCGAGGTCGCGGAAGGCCAGGGTGCCGCGCTCCCCGGCGGGGTAGCTCGCGCGGTAGCGCTGCTCGAGCGCGGCGCGTCCGCGCACCAGCGTCCCCTTCGAGCCGACGTAGGTCATGCGCTGCTCCGACTCGGCGTAGCCGGCCACGAACGCGTGCAGGTCGCCGCGGTTCCACGCCTCGGTCTGCCCCGCGAGCAGCGCCTCGATCGCGGCGGCCGCCTCCGCGTCGGCCGCGCCGCCGTCCGCGCGGCAGGCCGGGAGCGCGGCCGCGAGCAGCGCGCCCGCCGCGAGTGCGCCGATATGCTGCCTCCTCCGTTTCATCGGGTCCTCCTCCACGAGCCCGCCATGTCCGTCGCGCGCTTCTTCATGATGCTCGGCCTCACCCTCCCGCTGGTCGGGCTGGTCTACGGCATGTCCTCGCTCAACGGCGGCGACCCGAAGTTCGCGATGTTCACCGAGCTCTCCTGCCTCGCGGCCGGCGTGCTCATCTTCGTCACCGCGCGCGCCGTCGAGAAGAAGCGGAGCCCGTGAGCGCGCCGGACTCCGGGCTTCCGGTCACGCTCGTCGACGTCGAGGCGGCTCGGCGACGGCTCGGGGACCGGATCCATCGCACGCCCCTGGAGCCCTGCAGGAGCCTGGCGCGCCCCGGCGGGACGCTGCTCCTCAAGTGCGAGAACCTGCAGGAGGTGGGCGCCTTCAAGGTCCGCGGCGCGCTCCATCACCTCCTCCGGATCGAGGAGCTCGATCCGACCCGGCTGCGGCGAGGGGTCGCCACCTACTCCTCCGGCAACCACGGCGCCGCACTCGCATGGGCCGCGCGCCAGCTCGGCGCGCGCGCCACGATCTACGTGCCCGCCGACATCCCGGCCGGGAAGCGCGCCGCGATCGAGCGCCACGGCGGCCGCGTGGTCGTCGCCGGCCGCACCTCCCTCGATCGGAGGCTCGCCTGCGAGGCGGCCTGCCGCGCCGACGGGAGCGCGATCGTGCCGCCCTTCGACGATCCCTGGATCGTCGCCGGCCAGGCGACCTGCGGCCTCGAGATCCTCGAGCAGGCGCCCGACGTTGCGCGACTGCTCGTGCCGGTGGGGGGCGGCGGGCTGCTCGCCGGCGTCGCGCTGGCGGTGAAGTCGCTGCGTCCCGAGGTGGAGGTGATCGGCGTCGAGCCGGAGGCGGCGGCGTCGATGAAGGCGGCGCTCGCCGCCGGCCGGCCGGTCGAGATCGCGGCGGGGGAGACGATCGCCGACGGACTCAAGCCGCTGCAGGCGGGCGCGATCACCCACGCGCTCGCCGCGCGCTTCGCGAGCCGCGTGGTGACCGTGGAGGACGACGCGATCCGCCGCGCGATGCGGCGGCTGCTCGAGGAGGCGCGCCTCGTCGTCGAGCCGTCGGGAGCCGCCGCGGTCGCCGCCTACCTCGAGGGGGCGGCCGGAGCGCCGGAGAACCGCGTCGCCGCCGGAGGCGTCACCGTGGCGCTGCTCTCCGGCGGCAACGTCGACTTCGAGCGGCTGGTCGGACTGCTCACCGGCTCCCCGCCGACGGCGGAGAGTTGACCTCGGGAGCGGCCATCGCGAACGCCTGCACGCTGATCCGGCCGGCGAACTTCCCGTCCTGTCCGGGCGCAGCGGACCGACGAGCGGTGAGGTCGTCCGCCGAGACCTGGAAGACCAGTCGGAACGGGGGCGGCGCGACCGCGCCCGGTGCGCCGGCGAGGAAGAGATCGAGATCTCCGGCGCCGTCGAAGTCGGTCACCGAGGGGAGGGTCGCGGGATCGAACGTCGCTCCCGCGGGGTCGACCGGAGCGTCGGAGTAGCTCACCGCCGTTCGCGCGCGTGGCGCCGCCTCCACCTCCACGACCACCGCGAGCCGCTCGCCGCGTCCGAGCTCCAGCCGGTGGCCGAACCGCCACATCGTGTCGAGGATCGTCGAGCGCAACGCATCGATCGCTTCCGCGTTGAAGCGCAGGCGCCGCGCCGCCCGGTCCCTGGGTCGTTGCGAGCTGAGCGACTGCACCCACCCGACGTAGCCGCGCCCGTCGCCCTTCGCCTCTCCGCGCGCCACCGCCTCCCACGCCTCGTCGTCGCTGCTCGCCGCCGCCGCCGGAGTTCCGGCGTCCTCGGGCTTCGGGTCGTCGGCCCACTCGGTGCGGACCGGCACCTTCAGGCTGAAGATCGCGGCGAGGCCGGGCACGTACTCGGCCTGGCTGCGCGAGATCGCGGCGGTCGCGTAGACGTCGAGCAGGGCGTCCGTGACCGGCCCGTACTCGCCGGCGCGCAGCGTCACGCGAGACGGGTCGGGTCGGAAGGAGGTGGCGCGTCGCGACGCGCGAGCGTCGGGCGCACCGAGGATCGCCCCGCGCCGGCTCTCGATCTGGCGATGGAGCATGCGCCGCATGGTCTCGAGCTGCGCGTAGGGTGCGGGAGGGGCGGCGGGAGCCGCCGGCTCCTGCGCAGCGAGGGCCAGGGCGAAGAGCAACGCGTTCGGATTCATGTCGGTCCTCCGTGAGTGCTGAATCGGGATGGGCGGGCGGGGGTCAATGGCGTTCGTCGCGCGCGGGCACCACCGGGAGCGGGATCGAGCGCGCGACGTCGTCGAGCGCGCCGCGCGTGAAGGCGAGCTCCGCGCGCGTCGCGCGCGCCAGGAGGTCGAGCTGCTCGGCGACGCCGCGGTCGCGGCGGAGGTGCTGGCGATCGACGGCGAGCGCCAGCGCGAGCAGGTCGCGGTCGTGGCGCAGCTCGAGCTCGACCAGCCGCTCCTCGAGCGCGAAGAGCGCGTCGGCGACGACGCGCGCCGGGAGCGCGTCGGACGGCGGCGGCGCGACGGAGGGCGCGGCGGGCGACAGCCGGGCGCCCCAGTGGCCGGCGGCGACCGCCGCCACCAGCAGCGCGGCGGCGGCCGCCACGCCGATCGGCGAGAGCCGCCGCACGCGCGAGGGCTGCGCCGCCGCGAGCCGCAGCAGCGGGCCGGGGATCGGCGCCTCCGGCGCGACCGTCGCGTGGTCGAGGGCGGCCCGCGTGCGCTCGAGCGCCGTGAGGCGGGCGCGGCAGCGCTCGCAGCCCTCGAGGTGGTCGCGCACGTCGTCGGCCGCCGATCTCTCGCCGAGCGCGAGCAGCGGGAGCAGTGCGGTGAGCGCGTCGCAGTTCATGGGATTCCTCGCTGGGGGAGCGCCGGAGCGGAACGGATCGACGCAGCCGCTTCACGGCCGAGCGGCCGCAGCCTCGACTGGAGCCGGGTGAGCGCGCGCGCGAGGCAGCTCTGCACGGTCGTGCGCGGCCGGCCCACCACGACGCCGATCTCGGCTGCGGGAAGGTCGTGGAAGTGGCGCAGCACGAGGCACTCGCGCTCGTCGTCCGGCAGCGACTGGAGCGCGGCCCGGACGCGAGCCGCCAGCTCGTCGCGCTCGATCGCCTGATCGGGAGCGGGCTCGCGCGACGGCGCGCGCACGGCGGCGAGCGCCCCGGCGAGGCGCGCTTCGCGCCGGGCGCGCTCCCGCGCGTGGTCGCGGCTGAGGTTCACGACGATGCGGAACGCCCAGGTGGAGAAGCGGGCGCGCTGGTCGAACCCCGGCAGCCCGCGCCAGATGCGGATCCACGCCTGCTGGCGCAGGTCGAGCGCCTCGTCGCGATCGCTCGAGAGGCGGGCGGCCAGCTCGACGATCGCCCGATCGCAGCGCCGCACGAGCTGGTCGAACGCGGCGGCGTCGCCGCCCTTCGCGCGGCTCGCCAGCTCGCTCTCGGTCGACAGGTCGGACGCCATCGGGGCTCCGGAGGGGCGCGCGTCGGCGCGGCGGTGCCGTTGAGACGCCGCATGCGGGACGGCTGACGACCGAATCCGTTGGGACGGAGTCCGCGTCAGCCGCCGCGTCGGCCCCTCCCCGGGTCGCCGCCCCCGGAGCGACCGCGCCTCGCGCCGCGCGGGTGGGCGGCGTCGTACACCTCGCGCAGCCGGCGCCCGGAGACGTGGGTGTAGATCTGCGTCGTCGTCACCTGCTCGTGGCCGAGCAGCTCCTGCACCGTGCGCAGGTCGGCGCCCCGCTCCAGCAGGTGGGTGGCGAAGGAGTGGCGCAGGGTGTGGGGGCTGCCGCGCGCCGCGACGTCGGCGCGCCGCAGGTGGCGCAGGACGAGGCGGTGCACGCTGCGCGTGGTGAGCGGCCCTCCGCGCCGGTTGAGGAAGAGCCGTTCGCTGGCGGCGCGCCGCTCGCGCAGGAGCTGCGCGCGCTGCGGCAGGTAGGCGTCGAGCGCCGAGCGCGCCGGCCGGCCGAGCAGCGCGACGCGTTGCTTCGATCGCTTGCCGAGCACCACGACCGTCCCGTCGCCGCGCAGGTCGTCGAGCGAGAGTCCGGTCAGCTCCGAGACGCGCAGGCCGGCGGAGTAGAGCACCTCGAGCACGGCGCGGTCGCGCGCGGCGAGGAAGCCCTCCCCCTCCGGCGCGGCGATCAGCTTCTCGACCTCCTGGGTGGTGAAGACCTTCGGCAGCGGGCGGCGCTGGCGCGGCGCGCGCAGCGCGAGCGCCGCGTTCCCGCTCACCACGCCCTGCCGCTCGAGGTAGTTCAGGAACGAGCGCACCGCCGAGAGCCGGCGCGCGACGCTGCGCTCGCTGTCGCGGCCGCCGAGCTCGCGCCGGTGCTGGACGTACTTGCGCAGGTGCAGCAGCGAGATCTGGCCCGGCTCGCGCACGCCGAGATGCTTCATGAGCTCGAGGAACCCGACCAGGTCGTGCGCGTAGGCGCGGCGCGTGTGGGGAGAGCGGCCGCGCAGCCTCAGCTCGTCGAGGAAGGCGTCGAGGTGCCCGAACAAGTCGGACGCGACGCTAGGATGGGCCGCGCCCCCGGTCAACGCGACCGGGAGATTCGCGCAGCTTCGCCGGAACGCGTCCCGTGGTGAATCGCGCGGCCCCGGCCGCGGCTCCCTTCGGCCTCCTCGAGACCCTGCGCTGCGTCGACGGCGCCGTGGCGCTGCTCGAGCTGCACCAGCGCCGACTCGCCCGCTCGTGGCCTCGCTTCTTCGGCGGGCGGCCTTCGCGGCTCGACCGGATCGCGGCGGCGGCGATCGCCGGGTCGCGAGGTGGCGCCGCCCTCGTGCGCGTCACCTTCCTCGGCGAGCGCGGCGGGCCGGCGCGCGCGACGGTGGAGGCGCGCCCGCTGCCGGCGCCGCCGCGGCAGGTGGCGGTCGCGATCGCCGCATCGCCGCGCGGCGATCCGGTCGCCCGCCGCCGCCACAAGTGCGCCGATCGCCGGTGGGTCGAGAAGCTCTCGGCCGCCGGCGCCTTCGAGACGCTGGTGTGGGACGACGACGGCGGCCTGCTCGAGGGGACGCGCTCCAACCTCTTCCTGCTGCGCGGGAGCGAGCTCACGACTCCCGGCGAGCGGCTCGGCCTCGTCCCGGGCGTCGTGCGGGCGCGAATCCTCCGCATCGCCCCGCAGCTCGGCCTCGCCGTTCGCGAGGCGCGGATCGCGCCGGCCGATCTCCGCGGGGCCGCGGGGCTGCTCCTCACGGGCAGCGGCGTGGGAGTGGTCGCCGTCACCGAGTGCGACGGCCGGGCGGTCGGCTCGCGGGCGGCGGCCGCGCTCGCGGCCCGCCTCTCCCGGGCCGCGTTCGGCACGGAGTGATACGATCGCGCGCCATGAGCCTCCTGCCGCCCGTCGGAACTGGAGAGGATCGATCATGAAGCGCAATCGCCTCCTGCAGGCCATCCCGCTCGCCGCGCTCGTCCTCGGGTTCGCCGCGCCCGGGCGGGCGGGCGCGCAGATCTCGGTCGAGGACCGCGTGTCGAGCCTGACCGAGCACGTGAAGAAGAAGTCCGACGACCAGGCGTGCGTCGTCATCGACGGGCTCGCGCAGGCGTTCTCCGGCATGTCCGAGGAGGACAAGAAGAAGTCGGTCTCGGCGCTCGAGAAGTGCCTGAACGCCAGGCGCGAGGAGGGCGACGACAAGCTGTTCGAGGCGGTCGTGAGCGCCTTCGCCAACCTCGGCGAGTTGGGCGAGAAGGCGACGCTCAAGAGCCTCAAGTCGCCCAACGTGGAGAAGCGCCGCTCGGTGCTGCACAAGGCGCTGCTCTCGCTCGCGTTCCACAAGGATCCGGCGCACGTGAAGACGCTGGTGGACTACCTGGTCCACAACGAGCCGATCGTGGTGGCGGGGGCGGCGGAGGGGCTCGGCGGCTACGCCGACCGACCCGAGAAGGAGCGCAAGATCATCGTCGAGGAGCTGGTGAAGAACTACGCCCAGTACGCCTCGGCCGCCTCCAACAACCAGGCCACGAACGCGCAGAAGGCGCTGGCGAAGGACCGGCTCAACACGGTCGAGAAGCCGTTCCAGACCGCGCTGCACCAGCTCACCGGCCAAGAGTTCAAGGACGCTCCGACGGCGCAGAAGTGGTTCAACGACAACAAGAGCAAGAAGTGGTCGGACGCCGCCGCGGCGGGCGGAGCGCCGGCGAAGAACTGACCGGGATCGCCTCGTCCTTCCGCGGCGGAGCTGCAGCACTTGGCCTGGCGCCGGCTCAAGAACCTCTTCTACGAACGAATCCTGCGGCCGATCCTGTTCGTGCAGGACTCGCCGCGGTCGAAGGCCGGCGGAGTCGCCCTCGGCCTGTTCGTCGCCTTCACGCCCACGGTCGGCGTGCAGATGCCGATCGCGTTCGTGACGGCCACGGTGTTCGGCGTCAACCAGCCGCTCGCGCTCGCGATGGTCTGGATCACCAATCCGGTCACGGTGCCGGCCATCTACTACTGCGAGTACCGCGTCGGCACTTGGATGCTCGGCATGGACGCCATCGGCAGCCAGAACGACTTCTGGCGCGAGTGGGAGCGCATCTCCGCGGTGCATCCCGGCTATCTCGACCGAGTGCTCCACCTGGCCAAGGACGTGGGCTACCCGCTCGTCCTCGGCTCGCTGCCGGTCTCGGTGCTCCTCGCCGTGCTCGGTTACCCGATCACGCTCTGGTTCCTGAACCGGAGGGCGCGCCGGAGCTCCGAGCTCACGCTCCATCCCGTGGCCGGCGAGATCCTGCCGGAGCCGACCCATCCCGCGGAGGCGGGCGGCGCCCCGGTCGCCACACCCGGGAGCGGCCGCGCGCGCGCGCCGCCGGACTCGGCGCTGCTGGGGGCGTTCGTGGCGGCGCTGCTCGCCGGCCCGCCGGGGTGCACCGAGTCGGCCAACCGCTACACCACGCGCGAGCCGCAGATCGAGGCGCGCACCGAGGGCGACCTCGAGCTGCACTACGCGTGGCCCGATCCCGACACCGTGCTCGTGGTGGGGCCGCTCCACGCGGCCGGGGGGCGGCGCGACTTCAGCGCCTCGCGGCTGGACGCGCTCACCCACGCCGGCCAGCCGCGCCTCTGGCTGACCGTCACGTTCTGGCGATTCGCGGCCGGCGCGGCTCCGCTCGACCTCGGAAGCGACGGCGTGCGGGTGGCCGCCGAGGCGCCGCACGGAAAGGTCGAGAGCGTGGCGCCGTCCAAGCTGCTCGACGCCGTGGACGATCCGGCCGCGCGGCCGGTCGTGGCGACGATCACCGGAGCCGGGCGGCTGCCGCCGCTCTCGGGCGGCCGTTCGCTGCAGCTCGTGGTCGCGCTGCCGACGGCCGCGCGTCTGGCGGAGCTGCGTTCCCTCCGCGTCGTGCTGCCCGACCGGACGATCGCGCTCGCGCGAACGAGGGCGGTCGCGCTGCTGTGGGACGAGTTCCGTTCGCAGCCGAGCCGCGAGCGGCTCGAAGCGGTGCTCGGAAGCGTGCCGGTCGCGGCGGCCGATCGACCCGTGGAGGGAAGCGGTGGAAGCGAGCGGGAACCGGGGAAGTGACCGGCCCGACGGCCTCCCGGCGCTGGTCGGTGTCGCCCTCGCGACCGCCGCGCTGGTCTGGTTGGTCGTCGAGTACCGGGAACGCGCCGGCGGTGCGGCGCGGTCCGCCGCGTCGACCGCGGAGCTCGAGGGCACCGTCGCCGCCCTCACCCGGCGGATCGCCGAGCTGGAGGCGGAGCACCGGACGCTGGCGTCGCTCGCCGAGCTCGGCGCCCGCGCGGCGCCGGGCGGCGAACCGGCGCGCTCCACGGCCGCGCGGTCGCCCGCCGCCGACCTCGCCGCGAAGCCGGTGCTGGAGGAAGGCGGCCTCGATTCCGCGGAGCGGGCGCGCCGGATCGGCGACGACGCCATCGCGCGGGCGCTCGAGCACGCGGCGGTGCTGCCCGACTTCGGGCCGCCGGCGCTCGCCGAAGGGGCGCCCGGCGCAGACGCTTCCGACGAGGACGCGCCGCCCGCGCCGCCGCCGGCCGACGTCGAACCGCTGATCGCCGCGTTCAACCAGCTTCTCCGCGACGCCGGCCTCGACGGCTGGAAGCTCCTCACGGCGGAGCCCGATCCCGCCGGACGGGCGCTGCGCGCGGTGGTCCTCGCCCAACTCACCGGGCAGGGGACCGCGATCGGGTCGCTCTCCGCCGACCGGCTGCAGCTCGAGCGAGATCCGGCGACCGGAACCGCCGGAGTGGAGCTGTCGGGGGCGAAGGGATCGGAGGGGGGATTCGAGGTCCTCTACCCCCAGTCGCGCACGCGCCTGGAGATTCCCGGGATCCTCCCGCTCGACCTGCTGGCGCCGTGTCTGCGCGATCTCTTCGGGATCGGATCGGCGGCGCCGGGGAACCTGGAGAAGGTGAGCGGCGACCAGCTGGTCCGCGCGATCAATCGCCCCCTCGAGCTGGCGCCGGGCCTCGCCCTGCGGCTGCGCAGCGTCGACCGCCTGGAGGACGGGACGCTGCGCAAGGCGGTGATCGACCTCGACTTCAACGAGCATGGCGCCGCCACCCGGACCGTCTTCGCCGAGTCGGCGTGGTTCGAGCTCGACCCGGCGGCGGGCTACGCGGAGCTCTGCTGCGAGGGCGGCGAGATGCTCGAGAAGGGGCTGCGGCGTCCGCTCTTCCGCGGCCGGCTGCGGCTCCCTCTGCGCGACATCAAGCCGGAGAACTGGAAGGGGGTCCCGGCCGTGCGCCCGTCCGGGGGACCGTAGCGCGTCCGCGGCGCGACGTCGGGCGCGATCCGTTCCGGCCCGGGATCGGCCGACCGCGAATCCCGGCGCGCCGCCTATACTCCCGCCGCCACGGCTCCCCCGAAGCGGGGAGCGGGGCGGACGATCCGCAAGGAGCAAGATCTCGCGAGCCGCGCGGCGCTCGCGAGTTTTGGCAAGGCGAACCTTTCCACGACCGCCTTCCGGGGATGCTGGCATCGGTCGAACGAGACGCTCGAGGCGCGGCGGGGTGACGAGGCGGGGCGGCGACGACGCCGCCGTCCGCAGTCCGCCGCCGCTCGCCGGCTGAGCGTCGAGGTCTCCCTCCTCGCGGATCCGTTCCACGCCTGGCCGTGGATCGGGAAAGCACCTGCGACCGCCCGCGCCCGGTCGCGACGAGAGGTCGGGAGAGACCTGCGTGGACTACGTCATCGCCATCGGGGCCACCGCGGCGGTCGTCGGCGCGCTCGCCTTCGTGCTCCTCCGTCGCCGGCCCGCGCCGCCGCAGCCCGCCGACGCGACCGGGCCCGCCGCGCCGCCTCCCGTGGAACAGCGGCCGACGCCGGCCGCTCCCGGCAACGAGGCGGTCGCGGAG
>Ga0187893_10007198_pt1 | contig 18419 bp, 14 predicted proteins | sample MA1701074metaG_FD_139574 | JGI IMG/M metagenome (GOLD analysis project Ga0187893, IMG submission 139574) | White microbial mat communities from a basaltic lava cave in the Kipuka Kanohina Cave System on the Island of Hawaii, USA - MA170107-4 metaG ... | reverse complement strand
TTGGCGAACGCCAGGGCCGCGAACTGATTGGACGCGACCGCGCTGCCCCCGTTGAACCCGAACCAGCCGAACCACAGGACTCCGGCGCCCAGCAGCGTGTAGGGAACGTTGCCGGGGAGGAACGCCTGGCGCCCGTAGTTCGTGCGGTTGCCCAGGACGAGCGCCGCGGCCAGCGCCGCGAGGCCGGCGTTGACGTGCACCACCGTGCCGCCGGCGAAGTCCAGCGCGCCGAGCTTGCCGAGCCAGCCGCCGCCCCACACCCAGTGCGCGATCGGTCCGTAAACCGCGATGATCCACAACGTGATGAACAACAGGTAGGCCTTGATGCGCATCCGGGAGACGATGGCCCCCGAGACGAGCGCGGTCGTGATGATGGCGAAGGTCGCCTGAAACGCCATGTAGATCACGTGCGGGATGCTTGGGCCGAGGGGGTGGCTGGCGGTGAGATCGACGCCCCTCAGGAACGCCCACCGCAAGTCGCCGATCACGACGGTGCCGGGGCTGAAGGCCAGCGAGTAGCCGACCACCGCCCACGCGACCAGGCAGTAGGCGAGGGTCGCGAAGCTCATGAGGATCGTATTGAGCACATTCTTGGTCCCGACCATCCCACCGTAGAAGAATCCCAGTGCCGGTATCATGAGGAGCACGAGCGCCGTGGACGTCATCATCCAGGCGAGATCGGCTCCGTTCAGCGGTGCGGTCGGCGGCACGGCGCTCCCTCCTTACTTGGTCAGGGACTCGGTGGCGGAACGCGGCTCGACGATGGCCGTCGGTACGGGCGGCGCGGCGGCGAGCGGTCGTACGACTTGAAACATGGTGCGATACCGCGTCCAGGCGCGAAGCATCGTCCGTGCGCGCGGACTGCGCGTCCGTTCGAGGTGCACGCGAATGAGTCCCCGCAGCACCTCCGCCTCGGCCGCGTCCAGGGGGGCGGCGGCAACCGACTCGCCGTTGCAGCGGCCGGCCAGCGACTGGTCCTGATCCAGAACATAAGCGGTGCCGCTCGTCATCCCGGCGCCGAAGTTCCGCCCGACGCGGCCGAGCACGACCACCGTGCCGCCGGTCATATACTCGCAGCAATGGTCGCCGGCCCCTTCGACAACGGCCACGGCCCCGGAATTCCGGATGGCGAATCGGTCCCCCGCGCTTCCGGCGGCCACCAACATTCCCGCCGTAGCGCCATACAGCGCCGTGTTGCCCATGACCACGTGCTCGACCGAGGCGCCCCGAATGACGATCTCTCCACCGCACAGGCCCTTGCCCACGTAGTCGTTGGCCTCACCGTCGAGCTCGAGGCGCATGCCCCGCACCGCGAACGCCCCGAAGCTCTGGCCGGCGCTGCCGCGGAATCGCAGCCGGACGGCTCCGCTCGGGAGGCCGGCATCACCGTGCCGATCGGCGATTCGCCCGGCGATGCGCGCGCCGACGGCGAGGTGGTGATTGCCGATCGGCCAGGTTCCCTCGAACGGCTGTCCGCTCTCGAGGCACGGGCCGAGCGACTCCAGAATCACCGCATCGAGCGAGTCGATTCCCGGCCGCTCGGTGCGCCCCAGGGGGCGGGGGCGGGGCGGGGTAGACTGCTGCAGCAGCATGGACAGGTCGAGCAATTGCGCGCGCGGCCGATCGGGCCGGTCGACCCGCTCGAGCAAATCCGTCCTGCCGATGATGTCCTGCAGGCTCCTGTGTCCGGCTGCGGCGAGCAGCTCCCGCACTTCCTGGGCGAGCATCGTGAAGTAGGCGATCACCTGCTCCGGAGTGCCGCGAAACTTCTTCCGCAGTTCCGGGCGTTGCGTTGCGATCCCGGTGGGACAGCTGTTGAGATGGCATTGCCGGGCCATGGCGCAGCCGATGGCCACGAGCGCGGCGGTCCCGAATCCATAGCTCTCGGCGCCGAGTGCCGCCGCCAGCACGATGTCCCGGGCGGTGCGCAGCCCGCCGTCTGTGCGCAGCTCGACGCGCTCCCTGAGCCCGTTCTCGGTCAGGATCGCCTGAGCCTCGGCCACACCGAGCTCCCAGGGCGACCCGGCATGCTTGATCGACGAGAGCGGCGAGGCCCCGGTCCCGCCGTTATGACCGGAGATCAACACATAGTCCGCGTACGACTTCGCGACTCCGGCCGCGACGCGCCCGACCCCGGCCTCGGAGACGAGCTTCACGCCGACGCGGGCGCGCGGGTTGACCTGCTTGAGATCGTGGACGAGCTGCGCCAGATCCTCGATCGAATAGATGTCGTGGTGTGGGGGAGGCGAGATCAGCGACACCCCCGGCGTCGCGTGCCGGAACCGCGCGATGAACTCGGTCACCTTGTGTCCCGGCAGCTGTCCGCCTTCGCCGGGTTTGGAGCCCTGGGCGATCTTGATCTCCAGCTCGTCGGCCCGCACCAGGTATTCGGTGGTCACGCCGAACCGGGCCGACGCGACTTGCTTGATCCGGTTGTCGGCGCGGTCGCCGTTCTCGCGCAGGCGAAAGGTCTGCGGATCCTCGCCGCCTTCGCCGGAGTTGGATCGCGCCCCCATGCGGTTCATGCCGATCGCCAGGGTCGCGTGGGCTTCGGGGGAGAGCGCGCCGAGCGACATGGCGGTGGACACGAACCGGCGTCGGATCGACTCGGCCGGCTCGACCTCGTCCACCGGGATCGTGGTCCCGCGCCGCAGGGCGAGCAGATCGCTCAGGCTCAACGGGCCGCGCGACGCGACCTGACCAACGAACGCGTCGTACCGCTCCGGCGACGCGGACTGTACCGCCTGCCGCAGGGCGGTCACCGTGGGTGGCGCCCACGCGTGGTCCTCGCCATCGCGGCGATAGCGGACGCGGCCGTGATCGGGCAGGGGCACGATCGGGGTTTCCCGGGCGGAGCAGGCGGCGCTCTGACGCCCGAGGACGTCCTCGGCGATTTCGGCGAAGCCGATCCCGCCAATCATGGACGCCGTACCCGGAAAGCACTGGTCGATTACTTCCGCGCCGAGTCCGATCGCCTCGAAGATCTGCGCGCCGCAGTACGAGGCGAGCGTAGAGATCCCCATCTTCGCGAGCACCTTCAGGAGGCCGGTCTCCATGGAGGCGCGCAGCGTCGCCGCCGCTTCGCGACCGCCCTCCTGGCGGACGCTTTCGAGCGCCAGCCACGGGTGCACGGCTTCCGCTCCGTAGCCGATGAGCGCGGCACAGTGGTGGACGTCCCAGGCATCGCCGGCCTCGGCAACGAGGCCGATGCGGTGGCGCAATCCCTTACGCAACAGGTGATTGTGCAGCGCGCCCACCGCCAGCAGCATGGGAATCGGAGCGCGCTGCGGGTCGCTGCCGCGGTCTGAAACGATGAGGATTCGGGCCCCCTGCTGAATCGCAACTCCCGCCGAACGACACAGGCGGAGCAGCGCCGGTTGCAGGGCACCGGGACCGGCGCTCGCCGGCCATAGCGCGGGGACCGTGATCGCTTGCACTCCCGCGACGTTCCGCAGTGCCGCGAGCTCCGCCTCGAGCAGGACCGGATGCGTCACCCGCACCAGCCGCAGGCCGGTCGGCCGTTCGGCCAGGATGGAGCCCCGCCGACCCAGGTGCATGCGCAGCGACATGACGCAGGACTCGCGGATCGAGTCGATCGCCGGATTGGTGACCTGCGCGAATCGCTGGCGCAGGTAGGTGTAGACGCTCCGGGGAAGCGGCGACAGGGGGGGCAGCGGGGTGTCATCCCCCATGCTCCACACGGGATCCTGGACTTTTTCGCTCATCGACTCCAGCACGTAGCGGAGATCTTCAAAGCCGTACCCGAAGGCGAGCTGCTTCATGCGGACGTCGCCCGCCGCGAGCGAGGCGGACGGTTCCTCGTGCTCGACCTGGAGGTCCCGTATGCTCTGGGCGACCCAGCGCGCGTAGGGACGACGGATCGCCACCTCGCGCTTGGCCTGGGCCGAGTGGAGGATCGCGCTGCGGCGCGTGTCCACCGCGATCAGCTCGCCCGGGGCGAGGCGCCCGCTGTCAATCACTTCCTCCGGTGCGAGATCCGCGACGCCGGCTTCCGAGGCGGCGATGAGCACTCCCTCGTGCGTGACCTTGTAGCGGCATGGGCGCAGCCCGTTGCGATCCACGGCCGCGATGGCCGTCACGCCGTCGGTGACGGCGAGCGCGGCCGGACCGTCCCAGGGTTCGATCAGACCCTCGTGGTACTCCGCGAACGCCCGGAGCGCCGCATCCGGCTCGGGAGCGCCCTGGGCCTCGGGGACGAGCATCATGAGCGCGTGAATGGGGTCGCGCCCGCCCCGGACCAGCAGCTCGAACGCGTTATCGAGGCTCGCCGTGTCGCTCCCGTCGGCCCAGATGACCGGTTTCAGTCGTTCGATCGTGGCGCCCCACTGGGCGGACGCCAGCAGCGGCTCGCGGGCCCGCATCGCATTCCGGTTCCCCCACAGGGTGTTGATCTCGCCGTTGTGCGCCAGCAGCCGGAACGGCTGGGCCAGGGCCCAGTTGGGGACCGTGTTGGTCGCGTAGCGCTGGTGGAAGACGGCGATCGCCGTCTCGAACCCGGGGTGGCGCAGATCGTCGAAGAACGCCGCCAGCTGCGTGCCGGTCAACAACGCCTTGTAGACGGTGGTGCGGCACGAGAGCGAGCAGACGAAGAACGGGTCCACGCCGGCTTCGGCGGCTCGCCGCTCGATCGCCCGCCGCGCGAGGTACAGCCCGCCCTCCACCACGTCCTCGTCCGACCCCGGAGCGAGTCCGAGGAGCGCTTGCCAGACGGCCGGGCGGGTGGCGCGGGCAGTGGGTCCGAGCTCGGCGGCGGACACCGGCACCTCCCGCCAGCCCAATACCGGGAAGCCGTCGCTCCGCAGGACCTGCTCGATGAGGTCGATGGCAGCCGAGCGCGGCGACTCGTCCATGGGGAGAAAGAACGCGCCGACCGCGAACGGCTGGTCGGGAGCGAGCGGGAAGCCCAGCCGTGCCGCCTCGTCCAGGAGGAATCGTCGGGGAATCTGCGTGAGCACCCCGGCTCCGTCGCCGGAGTGGTCGCTGGCGGCCGCGCCGCGGTGCGCCAGGCGCGCCAGGGCGGTCAGGGCGAGATGGAGAACCGCGTGGTCAGGTGCGCCCGAGCTTCTGGCGACGAGCCCGACGCCGCACGCGTCGCGGTCGCGCCAGGGGTCGGGCATTGGTCCCTGACCGCGTCGGTCCCACGCGCGGCGTTCGTGCCTCGCGCTCATCGCCTCGCCTCCCCCCTCCCCCCGCGCCAACGGCTGGGTTCCGGCACGCTTCCTTCCTCCTTCCCAGGTTCACACGCAAAGAAAAGCCCGCTCCGAGTTGGGGAGCGGGCCGGGTTTGCAGTCGTTCACTATGCGTGCTTAACTCGCCCGAGCGCCCCCCGAGGGGTTCAGGTGATTCAGATAGAGGGCGCAGTTTCGCAGCTGGACGATCATTGCCGTGTTCCCTCGGGCGTTGAGTGGTGCGACAGCTTCACACCAATATAGTTGTCGGCGTCTCAGGAGCAACAGCGAATCGCTCACTCGGCGAGGACCGGCTCGAATTCGAGCGGCATCGCGTCGGCTGCGCCGTCGTGCGGCTGCCGGTAGACGAAGGTCTTGCCGGCGTAGTTGCGCAGCACGACGCCGTCGTCGTCGATCGACTCGACGTAATTGGGCAGCAGCGGAACCTTCCCCCCGCCGCCCGGGGCGTCGATCACGAAGTGCGGCACGGCGAGCCCGCTGGTCCAGCCGCGCAGGGCCCGGACGATCTCGAGGCCCTTCTCGACCGTCGTCCGGAAGTGCTCCGCCCCGGCCACCTGGTCGCATTGGTAGATGTAATAGGGGCGCACCCGGGCGACGAGCAGCTTCTGCATCAACCGCTTCATCACGTCCGGGTCGTCGTTCACCCCGTTGAGCAGCACGGTCTGACAGCCGAGCGGGATGCCGGCGTCGGCCAGCATGCCGAGGGCCCGGATGGCCGCCGGCGTGAGCTCGTCGGGGTGGTTGAAGTGCGTGTTGATATAGAGCGGATGGTATTGGGCGAGCACCGCGCACAACTCGGGAGTGATCCGTTCCGGCAGATGGCACGGGACCCGGCTGCCGATACGCAGGATCTCGAGGTGCGGAATGGCCCGCAACCGGGCGCAGATCTCGTCCAGGCGCCGGTCGGACAGCATCAACGGGTCGCCGCCCGACATGATGACGTCGCGGATCTCGGGATGGGCGGCCAGGTACTGGAACGCCGACTCGAGCTGGGCCATGGGGATCTTCTCGGGATCCCCCACCTTGCGGCGGCGGGTGCAGAACCGGCAGTAGCTCGCGCACACCGGGGAGACCAGGAACAGCGCCCGATCGGGGTAGCGGTGAGTGATGTTCGGGACCGGGGAATGCTGATCCTCGGCCAGGGAATCGACGATGCCGTCCTCGATCTCGAGCTCCTGGACGGTGGGGACGTATTGTCGCCAGATCGGGTCGCCCGGCGCCCGGATCAGATCGACCATCGCCGGGGAGATCCTGAACTCGAAGTTCAGGGCGGCCTGTTTCAGCCGCTCGATCTCCGCGAGGTGCTCGGGGCCGAAGCGTTCGGCCAGCGCCTCCAGCGACGCGATGCTGCGCTTTCGCAGCAGCTCCTGCCAGGTCATCTCCATGTGCCAAGATCCTTGGTATAGATGACGAGATCGTCACCCGGCGCGTAGTAGCCCGGAACGGTCGCGGCGGCGGCGTACCCTCGCCGTTCGTAGAACCGCCGTGTCGGGGCGTAGTCGGGCCGGGACGATGTCTCGACCACCACCAGGCGGCCGCCGTCGGCCGACAGCGTCTGTTCCACCGCATTCACCAGTTGCGTCCCGACCCCCTCGCCGTGCCGGGCCCGGTCGACGGCGATCCAGTACAGGTCGTAGGTGCCCGTCGTTCCGGGCGTGGGGCCCCAGCAGGCATAGCCGACCAGCCGGCCGGCGTCGAAGGCGCCCAGAAACCGGTAATCGTCGTCCCCGTTCAGGGCCTCGTCCAGCATCTCGCCCGCGATCGCGACTTCGGCCTCGCGAAAGAGGCCGGTGTCGCGCACCAGCGACTCAATTCGGTCGCGGTGTGCGCGTGCGACGGGTTGGAGCGAGCAGCTCACGCGCGGCCTTGGCTCCCTGCGCTTCGCGCAGCGCCACTTCAGCGATGCGGCGAATCAGCTCGGGATAGTCCCAACCCGCCGCGAACGCCATGCGCGACAGCCCGGCGTCGTCGTTCAGGTCGGGATTGGGATTCACCTCGAGCACCCACGGCTTGCCTTTGTCGTCCACGCGCAGGTCCACCCGGCCGTAGCCCTTGCCCTGCATCGTGCGCCACGCCAGCTCAGCCACCCGGATCAGGCGATCGGCGAGCCGCGCCGAGATCTGGGCCGGGCAGATCGGGACGCTCCCGATGTCTTCCGCGGAGCCGGTGTGCCATTTGGCGGCGTACGTGAGGATCGGCCAGGATCCTTCGGGCATGCCGGTGAAATCGATCTCGGCCACCGGCAGCGCCCGGTTGCCCACCAGTCCAACGTTGAATTCGCGCCCGGGGATGTATTGCTGGATGAACACCTCGTCGAACTGCTCGGTCATGAGCGCGAGCTTGGCGCGCAGCGCTTTGCGGTCCGACACCACGGAGCCGCGGTCCAGCCCGGCGCTGGCGTCCTCCGCCGCCGGCTTAATGATCGCCGGCAGGGGGAAGTCGTCCGCGATCCGCCCACCCTGAGCCACGGTCCAGGGTGGGATCGGGACGCCGGCGCCGGCCAGGATCGCGTTGGCGATGGGTTTGCGGCGGCAGAGGGAGATGGTCCACAGCCCGCAGCCGGTGACCGGCACGCCGGCGAACTCCAGCGCCGCCACGACGTGTTCTTCCCACTGCGACACCCCGTGTACTCCCTCGCACAGGTTGAACACCAGGTCGGTGCGCCGGGCCTCGGCGAACCAGCGCATGTCGTGGCGGACGGGGAGTTTCTTCGCCTCGTGGCCCATCCCCTCGAAGATGAGGGCCACCTCGTTGACCGCTTTCATGACGCCCGCGATGTCCTCGGCGGTCCAGTCTTCGGCGCCGGGATCGTAGATGATGCCAACCTTCACGCGGTCGCCCCCGCCCGCATCCCGGTGGTCGCCGGCACCACCAGCTCGCGGCCCGTCAGCCGCTTCCAGGCGAGCCGGACCACTTCCTGAATCAGCTCGTCGTAGGAGAATCCGGCGGCGCGCGCCGCCTTGGGGAAGCAGCTGTTCATGCGCGGGTCGGGAATGATGCCGGGCAGCGGGTTCAGCTCCACCACGTTGGGGATCCCGGCTTCATCGAGCCGGATATCGGCGCGGCACCAGTCGCGGCAGCCGAGCGCCTGGTAGGCGTCGAGGGAGACGATCTCGATGTGCCGGTAGGTCTTCTCCGGCACCTTAGCGGGGCACTCGAAGATGTCGAGCTGGTGCTCGGCCGTGTCCCAGATCCATTTCGCCTCGTAGCCGTACACCGGCGTCACGCCGGGCGGAAGCGTCGAGAAATCGAATCCCACGATCGGGAGGCAGTAGGCGTCCGCCCCGTTGCCGAGGATCGCCACCGTGAATTCCGGTCCCGGGAGATAGGTCTCCACCAGGACCGGCTGCTGGTAGGTCTCTAAAAGGAAAGCGACCCGCTCGCGCAGCTGCGCCCGCGTATGGCATAAGTTATTGCCAAATATGCCTTTACCAGAGCCTTCGGCGACCGGTTTCACGAACAACGGATAGGGGAGGCGCACTCGCGCCAGGTCGGCCAGCACGCTGACCAGCGCGAAGCGCGCCGTCGGCACCTCGTAGTAGGCGAGGATCTCCTTGGCGCGCGCCTTGTTCAACGACAACGACAGGGCGAGTGGATCGCTCGCCGTGTAGGGGACGTTCAGGTATTCGCAGATCGCGGGGACGTGCGCCTCGCGATTCTGGCCGTACAACCCCTCGGCCATGTTGAAGACGAGCTGCACACGGGCGCGGGAGAGTTTTTGCGGAAACGTGGCGTCGGCTTGGAGCCGAATGACGCTGCCGAAGAGAGTAAGAGCCTGCTCCACCGCGTCGATGGTGGTTGGCTCGTCCCACTCGGCGTAGACGTCGCTGTTGTGACGCGGGGCGTCTGTAGCGGTGTTGGGATCGGGCTTTTGATTGTACGCGAGACCGATGCGCATGTGGTCTCGGGTGACCTCCTAATAAAAGGGGCCGTTCGTGGAACGGTCCGCAACTCTGGTAACTCCTTGAACTCATGAATGAATACGAAAAAGACGGGAGATGCGCAATAGGGGAGAGAAGGAAAAACTGCGTGGGGAGTGGTGAGTGGTTTGCTCAGCGCAACGACGTCCATCACCGGATCGAACCACTCACCACAAACCACGCCGTTGAGTTTTTCAGACTTTGTGGTACGCCACGCGCGCCGCCTCCTGGGTGTCGTCGGCGGAATAGATCTCGAAGTCCGAGAAAAACGCCGGGGCCTCCGCCTGGAGCACGCGCAGACACGCGATCGCCATGCGCCGGATCTCCAGCTCCGCCCCCTCACCGCAGCGCAGCTCGAGCATCGTCCGCCACGCGCGTACATTGCCGGAGACCACGACCTTGGTCTCGGTCGCGTTGGGGAGCACGCTGCGAGCCGCTTCGCGCGCCATCTTGCGCCGGTGAATCTTGTCGTCCACCCACTGATAGCGCGCGATCAGCCCTTCGACCGCGCGCACGTACGCCGCCTGCGCGTCCACCACCTGCCGTTCCCATTCCGCCTCCAGGGCCGCGTCGCCCTGGATGGCCGGAGGAACCACGAACGCCGCGTGGGACTCGTCGACGTAGCGCTGTGACAGCTGCGAGTACCCGAAGCCGGCGCGGTGACGCACCAGCTCGTGCGAGCAGGACCGCGAGATTCCCTCCACGAGCAGCACGTACACGGCGTGCTCGAGCACCGAGCCGTGTCCCTGCTTCTTGATGTTCTCCAGATATTCCGCCGTGGCGCGCTGCGCCGGATTGTGCTGGCTCATGTAACAGATGCGGCCGGCGAACTCCGCCAGGCGTTCGCCATCACTGGACGCGCCCTTCCATTGAACCGCGAGGTGAGTCGGCTCGATGAACTGGGGCCGGGCGATCAGCGTGATGCGCGGGGCGCGGAAGATCTCCATGCAGGTGTCAGGTGTCGGGGATCAGGGGTCAGGGTTGCGCCAGTACCTGCCTGGGCGTCGACCAGCTCGCATGGCGTTCGAGGTCACGGAGCCGGCCCGCGATGTCGCCGGGAATTCGGGCCGCGTCCGGGCCAACCTTCATATCGGCGAGCGGGTCCCAATCGGCCGCGGGGAGTATAACACCGGGATTGAGGAGCGAATCCGGGTCGTACGCCTGACGCACGCGGCGAAACAGATCGAACACCGCCGTTCCGAAGAACGAGTGCAGGAGCCCGGCCCGCAGTCGCCCGTCGCCGTGTTCGCCGCTGGGCGTGCCGCCGAGCCGGTGTTGCAATCGACTCGTTGCGTCGTACAGGTCGTGGAGCCGCTGCCGCCAGCCATCGCTGCCCAGGTCCGGAAGCACGTTGACGTGCACGTGCCCGTCGCCCGCGTGACCGAAGACGGCGACGGGAATGCGATAGTCGGCGGCCAGGGAGCGAACCCCGATCACGTAGTCCGGCAGCTGCGCGAGCGGAACGCAGCCGTCTTCGATGATCTGCAGGGAGCGCTGCCGTTCGGGCAGGCGAGACAGCGCGGGACTGGCGTGGTGGCGAATGGTCCACAGCTGCTCCATTCCCGCGCGGTCCACGGCCGTATCCACGTGGACGACGAGATGCTTCACGCCGCGCACGGCGTCGCCGACCACCCCCTGAGCCGCGGCGGCCGTCGGACGCTCGAACTCCACCAGCACCAGCATCGCCACGCTCTCCGGGACGGCTCCGCCGGCCTGATTCACGAATTGAATCAATGACGGGTCCATCAGCTCGATCGCGGCCGGGCGCAATCCCGCGAGGAAGGGCAACGCCTCAGCCAGTGCGTCAGGACCGGCGAAGCCGAGCGCCGCGCCGGCCGACTCAGCCGGTCTCGGGGCCAGTCGCCACTCGACCGCGGTCACGATTCCCAGCGTGCCTTCGGCGCCGATGAACAAATCTACCTCGTCACCCGAGGCGACGAACGCATCGAGCGCGTAGCCGGACGAGTTCTTGCGGGTCCTGGGAAACGACCCGGTGACCGCCACCCGGTCATCGTTGGTCAGCGCGACCCGATCCCCGCTCCCCGCTCCCCGCTTGATCCACCGGATCTCCCCATCCACTCCGACGACCTCGACCGCTTCGATCCACGGGCGCACCGACCCATGCTGCACCGACCGGGGGCCGGCGGCGTTGGTCGAGACCATCCCGCCCGACGTCGCGAAGGCGCCGGAGGACGGATCGGGGGGGAGCCGCAGGCCATGCGCGCGGGCGGCCTCGTTCACCTGTGCCCATGTCACGGATGCACCCACGCGCGCGATGCGTCGCTCGGGACGGATGTCGATGTCCGTGAATCCCCGGCTCATGTCCATCACGATGCCGCGACCGACGTTGCCGCCGGCCATGCCGCTGCCAGCGCCGCGGGGAGTCACGGGCAGCCGCTCAGCGGCCGCGCGCTTCAGAACGGCGACGACATCGGCAGGACTGGATGGAATAGCGACGGCGCGGGGTATGATCCGGTAGATGCCGGCACCCTCAGAGTAGGCGGCAAGCAGACGAGAATCGGTGAGAAGGGCGGGCATGCGCTGAAAACTAATTGCCAGAGGGTCAGACACGGGCTCGGACGTTCAGCCGCTCCCTCGGGTCACTCACCGAGTTTCTGCTTCAACGCTTCCACCAGTTGCACCGCAATCCGATGCCCATCGGATCCTTCAGGCACTACGACCTCCAGGTCCCGATCCGGCCGAGACGGGTCCAGCATGGGGCGGTACACCGCCTCCACGGTGACCTGGCTCTTGGAGGGGATATAAGGATCCGCCCAGCAGCGAATCTTGATTGAGTTCAGCAGGTCGCCGGGGTCCGCTTCACCCGACGTCGACACGTGTGTGCGGACATTGTACCAGGCGGTTTCGACGTAGCCGTCCTGCGGGCTGGACCATTCGACGCGCAGCCCCTGGCTCGTGAGCCAGCCGACGGCTTCCGGCACGACCTGGGGAGGCGGGGCGCCCAAGACCTGCACCAGCGACTGCGGCGAAGGCAGGAACGGCGGCCGCGTCGTCACCGGCGTACAGGCGGCCAACAAGACCAATGCGGAAAATGGAATGGGGAATGCGGAATGCACGCCCCGAGCTGCCGCCGCGCTTCGGGAACCGGAGCGCGAACGGCAATTCCGCGTTCCGCATACCACATGCTGCATTTGATCAGTGGTCATGCGGTGCCGTTCCCGGCGCATGCTCGTGCGGCTTGGCTTTCGTCGTATCGGACGCCGAATCCATCGCCGCGCTGGAATCCGCGTGCTCGTGCGGCGCCGTGCCGGGCGCGTGTTGATGATCCCCCACCCGGTTCTCGATCTCGGTTTGCATCATCGAGGTGGGGATCCCGGCCGCGTGCTCGAACACCAGTTTCCCGCCCAGCTGGCCGACGCGCACCATGATGGCGAGGGCCACCAGCATGATCACCTTCAACACCTTGTCTTCGCCGCCGGAGAGCTGAAACCGCCGCCACAGCTTCCACGCGAGCACGGCGGTGAACAGGCTCATCGTGACGATCCCCCATGTCTTGTGCTGCTGCATCAGCAGGTGGATCGCGTCGCCGTGGTCGATCCTGCTTTCCGCGAGCAAGCCGACGATCACGGAGGCCCAGCCGCCAATCACCCCGATCCACAGGCTCCAGATGCCGGCCCACAGGAGGGATTCGCGCTTCATGAGCCACCCGGCCAGGTCGAACAGGACGGCGGCCAGCAGCAGCGCGGCGGGAAGGTCGTTCAGCGTGGCGTGCAGCCGTGGCAGATCCATGCCGAACATGGTGAACCAGCTCCTTGGGTCTCAGAGCCCCAGGTTGGAGACGACGGGAGGAGTGGCGGAGTAGTCGTAGAACCCCCTGCCGCTTTTCCTGCCGTACATCCCTGCGAGCACCATGCGCTTCAGCAGGGGCGGCGGGGCGTATTTCTGCTCCTTGTACTCCGCAAACATGATTTCGGCGATTCTGTAGGTGGTATCGAGGCCGACGAAATCGAGCAGGGTCAAGGGGCCCATGGGGTAGCCGCAGCCCAGCTGCATCGCCTTGTCGATGTCGCCCACGCTGCCCACGCCATGCTCAACGGCCCGGATGGCGTCCAGCAGATAGGGCACCAACAGCAGGTTCACGATGAACCCGGAGTTGTCCTTCGCCGCCACCGCCTCCTTCCCGAGCGAGCGCGCGAAGGCGAACGACCGTTTGAACGTTTCCTCGGACGTCGTGACCGTGCGCACCACTTCCACCAGCGGCATGAGCGGAACCGGATTGAAGAAATGCAGCCCCACGAAGCGATCGGCGCGCGTGGTGGCGGCGGCCATGGCGGCGATGGTGAGGCTCGAGGTGTTGGACGCGAAGATCGTTCCGCCCCCGCACAGCGCGTCGAGCGCCTTCCACAGGCTGTTCTTCACCTCCAGGTCTTCGGTCACGGCTTCGACCACGATGTCGCACGATTGCAGGTCCGCCGTGGTGGTCGTAAACCTGAGGCGCTGCAGCGCCGCGGCGCTGTCAGCCGATTGGAGTTTCCCCTTCTCGACGAATTTGGCGAGCGACTTCTCGATCCCCCCCTTGGCCGTGTCGAGAATCGACTGCGTCACGTCGCGCACGATGGTCTCGTACCCCGCCGTCGCCGCGACCTGGGCGATGCCGCTGCCCATCAGGCCGCTCCCCAGCACCCCCACGCGCGTGATGTCGGACATGGCCCTCTCTCAAGACTGGAATTGTTTGCGAATCTCGTCGGCGATGCGCAGAAACGCGCTCGCCCGCGGGCCGGGCAGCGCGTGCTCGGGCCGGATTTCCCCCCGCTCCAGCCGGTCCAGCACCTGCTCGAGCCCCACCTGGATTCGCTCGCTCTGAGGACGGTGGCCGGCGAGCACGGAGAGCGCCCCCAGCGAGAACAGGGCGGCGGGCAGGACGGCGATCGGGAGCAGTATGCCGAGAGCGACGGCGACGCCGGTCCCGGTGGCTCCCGCGGCGACCAGCCCGGCGGCGCCGCCGATCCGCGCCTGTCGGAGGTTGCGGACGTCGGCCACGAGCTGAACGTGACAGAACCCGCTTTCGAGTGGCATCACCTGACCGGAGACTTCCGTCGCCCGCGTGAGGGCGTAGGTCTTTCCGCCCGCCTTGAACCCGCGCTGCATCGACGCCATGAAGCCGACCTGGGGCTCCCACGTCGTGCGGTCGGGGTATCGCCGCTTCACGCGCAACAGCTCCTGATCCTCCATCCACAAGGACAGGGCGCGCTCGACCGCCCCGCGCTCGCCGGGCACCACGCGATGGGCGGCGATCCGGCGTGGTCCCCCGAGCGTCCACCCGTGTGGAGCGGCGTCCTCGGTCAGGCGCGTGCGCTCTTCGAGGAGCGCCTGTTTCAGGTACCGATCCGGGATGCCGACGTCCTTGCCGAGCGCCAGCAGCTCGCCTTCGGTGAGGCCGTCGCCGATGTCTCGCGCTCCGGTCTGCAGCTCCGCGGCACGCTGGATGATGCGGTCGAGCGCCTCCCGGCTGATCAGCTCGCCCGCCATGCCTACACTCGCACCTTGCCCTTATCCGGAACCGGTGGCAGCGCGTCACCCGAAGCGCGCGCCGGCAGGGCGGGCGCGGCGCTGTCGGGGGAGGCGCGGCGCCCGATGGCGTCGAGGAGACCCTTGAACAGGTCGATCGGAATCGGGAAGATCGTGGTCGAGTTCTTCTCGGAGGCGATTTCGGTCACGGTCTGCAGATAGCGGAGCTGGATCGCAGCCGGCTCCTGGCCGATGACGGCCGCGGCCATGGCCAGCTTCTCGGAGGCCTGCAGCTCGCCTTCCGCGTTGATGACCTTGGCCCGGCGCTCGCGCTCGGCCTCCGCCTGCCGCGCCATGGCGCGTTTCATCTCGGGGGGAAGATCCACATCCTTCACCTCGACGGCCGACACTTCGATGCCCCAATCGTCGCTGCGCTGGTCGATGATCTTCTTCAGGATGGCGTTGATCTTCTCGCGGTTGGCCAGCAGCTCGTCCAGCTCCGTCTCGCCCAGCACCGAGCGCAGCGTGGTCTGCGCCAGCTGACTCGTGGCGTAGAGATAATTCTCCACGAAAATGATCGCTTTCACGGGGTCGTTGACCCGCATGTAGAGCACCGCGTTCACCTTGATCGAGATGTTGTCGCGAGTGATCACGTCCTGCGGCGGAATATCGACCGCCATCACGCGCAGACTCACCTTCTGCATCCGCGCCAAGAGCGGCGGGAGGTAGACGAGGCCGGGCCCCTTGGCCCCCCAGGACCGACCCAGGAAGAAATACACCGCGCGCTCATACTCGCGCAGCACGCGCAGCCCGGAGAACAGAAACAGACCGACTCCCGCGAGGACCGCCAGTAGAACGTCGCTCATGGAGACTCCCTCAATCCCCGAGGGCTTCGACGATGACGGCCAGTCCCTGTCCGCCGCCGATGCAGGCGGAGCCGAGACCGAATCGCTTGCCGGCGCGCCGCAGGGCGTGGAGCAGGTGAATCGTGATCCGCGTCCCGCTGGCCGCCAGCGGGTGGCCGATGGCGATGGCGCCGCCGTGGACGTTGGTCCTGGCGCGGTCGAGACCGAGCTCTCGCTCGACGGCGAGATACTGGGGCGCGAATGCCTCGTTCACCTCGACGAGGTCCATCTGATCGAGGGTCATCCCCGCTTTCTGCAGGACCTTGCGCGCGGCGGGCGCGGGACCGATGCCCATGTACTTCGGCTCCACGCCGACCGGCGCCCAGGCGACGAGGCGCCCGAGCGGTTTGTGCCCGCGGGCCTTCGCGTACGACTCGCTCGCAATCACGGTGGCGGCCGCCCCATCCGAAATGCCCGACGCGTTGCCGGCGGTGACGAGGCCATCCTTCTTGAAGTAGGGCTTCAGGGCGCCGAGCGCCTCGAGCGTCGTCTCCGGGCGCATGTGCTCGTCGGCCCGGAACTCAACCGTCTGGCCCTGCTTCTTGATCGGTACCGTGATGACTTCATCCTGGAACACGCAATCGTCCCAGGCCTGCTTGGCGCGCTGCTGCGAGCCGACGGCCACCTCGTCCACTTCCCGGCGGGTGAGCTGGTACTTGTCGGCGAGGTTCTCCGCGGTTTCCGCCATGGAGAGGCCGCACTGTGGATCCTTCAGCGCCTCCCACAGCAGGTCTTCGAGCGGCGCGGGTCCGAGGCGCAGTCCCCAGCGCGCGCCGCGCACCACGTGAGGAGCCTGGCTCATGGATTCGCCGCCGCCCGCCAGGACCGCGTCCGCTTCGCCGAGGATGATGAGCTGGGCGCCCTGCGTGATCGCCTCGAAGCCGGAGCCGCACAACCGGTTGACGGTGACCGCCGGGGTCTCGATCGGCAGTCCGGCTTTGAGTCCCACGTGACGCGCCAGGTAGATGGCGTCGGCCGATGTCTGCAGCGCGTTGCCGAACACCACGTGACCGATGTCGGCCGCCGGCGTGCCGGCGCGCTCGAGCGCGTGGCGGCTCGCGGCGGCGCCGAGGTCGATGGCCGAGTGCTCCTTCAGGGAGCCGCCGAAGCTGCCGAACCCGGTGCGGACTCCAGAGAGAAAGACGACGTCGGTGCTGCTGCCTTGGGTCTTCACACAAACTGCCTTGAGCGGGAGAACGAGGAATATACAGTGGTCGCCTAGGCCCGCCGCGCACGCTTCCAGTAGAAGTACGCCGGGGTCCCGACCACCACGATGCCGACCCCGGCCAATGCCTGCACCGGCCGCGACACGAACGTATTCACGACCACGACGCCGCCGGCCGCGATGAACAGCGCGGGCGTGACCGGATAGCCGGGCACGCGGAACGGCCGTGGCCGGTCCGGACGGCGACGCCGCAGCACGAAGACGCCGGCGGCGGCGAGACCCGCGAACAGCCAGCTCGCGAACACCACGTAGGTAAACAACTGCTCGAACGTCCCCGTCAGCGTGAGGAACGCGGCCCACAGGGCGCTCGCGAGAACGGCGAACGCCGGGGTTCCGAAGCGGGGATGCACCTCGGCCAGCTTCGAGAAGAACACGCCGTCGCGGGCCATGGCGAAGAACGTCCGGGGGCTCGTCAGGGTGAGCCCGTTGGACGCGCTGAAGACGGAGATCAGCACCGCCGCGCCGACGACCTTCGCGGCCACCGGACCGTACAGCTCGCGGACGGCATCGGCCGCGACGCGATCGGACGACGCCACGCGATCGGGTCCCAGCGCCGCCAGGTAGCCGACGTTCGCGATCACGTAGATGGCGACGAGCGCGGCGGTTCCAATGATGATCCCGCGGGCGAAGCTCCGCTGTGGGTCGCGCGCTTCCCCCGCGGAGTTGGTGACGTTGACCCACCCTTCATAGGCCCACAATACGCCGAGCAGCGCGACACCGGCTCCGGAGAGCACGGCCCCTGAGATCGGGACGGTAAACGCGCGGCGGGCGCTGGCGTCGCCCTCGTGCCCCAGGAGAATCCCGCTCGCCGCGAGAGCGAGAATCGCTCCGACCTTCACGGCGGTGCTCCAGTTCTGGACCGAGGCCGCCTGCCGTGTTCCCGGATGTTCACCGCCGCCACCACGGCGATCATCGCCACCGCCACCAGGCGCTGGGCGAGCGCCCCGATCGAGATGAACTCCCCGGCGTAGGTCGCGAACGCCACGGCCAGCGTGGCGAGCGAGCCGGTGTTGATGGCCAGGAACAGGGTCCACCCCAGCAGGAACGCCGGCAGCGGGCCGAATGCCTCGCGCACATAGGCGTAGCTGCCCCCGGATTCCGGGTACAGGGCCCCCAGCTCGGCGAAGGTCAACGCGCCGAGCAGGGAGAACACGCCGCCCACGACCCACACGACGAGCGCCAACCCGGGGTCATTCCCCGTGTTGCGCAGCACGGCCCCGGGGACGAGCCAGATTCCCGAGCCGATGACGGTACCGATGACGACGAGGACCAGGTCTCGGGGCCCGAGCGTCCGCGCCAGGTCGCGGGACATCAGAGCTGGCGCAACACGGCGGCGGCGGCCTGTGCGGTGGTCGCCGTTCCACCCAGGTCGGGCGTCCGCGTTCCGCCGGCGAGCGCGGCGCGCACGGCGCGCTCCAGACCGCGCGCCGCGGCGGCGTGTCCCAGCTGCTCGAACATCAGGGCGCCGGTGAGAATCGCGGCCACCGGATTGGCGACGCCTTTGCCCGCGAGCGGCGGCGCGGATCCGTGCACGGGCTCGAACAATCCGGCGCGGCCGGGGTGGAGGTTGGCGCTGGCCGCGAGCCCCAGCCCGCCCACGAGGCCGGCCCCCAGGTCGGAGAGGATGTCGCCATACAGGTTGTTGGTGACGATTACCTCGAACCGCTCCGGTTCCCGTACCATCTCCATC
>Ga0187893_10007197_pt1 | contig 18420 bp, 15 predicted proteins | sample MA1701074metaG_FD_139574 | JGI IMG/M metagenome (GOLD analysis project Ga0187893, IMG submission 139574) | White microbial mat communities from a basaltic lava cave in the Kipuka Kanohina Cave System on the Island of Hawaii, USA - MA170107-4 metaG ... | reverse complement strand
GTCGTCAAAGACGACATGAAAGACTCCTCCCAAGATTAGTAGGGCAGGTTGGTAACCTGCCCTACCAAGCTTGATTGTTTCAGGGCGTCGTCAAAGACGACATGAAAGACTCCTTTCCGAGGTTGCGCAGCCCAGTAAAAACAAGTCCTGCCTGACAGAAAGCCTCAGGGTTAGTCATAGGTTGTCTGTCCCTACATCAAAACGGTCAACGCAAATGCGGCGACCAGCCCGAACGCGCCGGCTACAAACAGGACGAGCAACACTGTGCGCAGCAGCGATTCGAGACTCATAGCTAATAGACTTCTTTGCGATCGGTTAAACATTGTTTTGTCCTCCTTGCCAAAAGTTTTCTGTGGTCCGCACTTCTTTCTGGTCGCGCATAAGTGGCAGAGCGGGGCTGAAATGTGTCAACAAAATTTGGCGTTGACCGGCTGCTTCGTCATCGAGCGCCACCCCATCTGACGGCGTCTCAGGGAGCGAGCGTTGGGGCGCTGCGAAGCTCTGCAGGGTAACTATGCGGCAAGCGGAAAACTCCGAGGTATTGCCGTTCGGATCGGTCGCCGTCGCGGTAATGAAATCGTTGAGGGCAACCGGTATGTGGATAGTGATGGAGCAGGAGGCGTTACCTGAGGCATTCGTCGTCACGCTCGTCGAGCTGATGAACGTCTTGCCTTCGCCATGACCGGGTGGAAAGCGAGAATTAAAGCGCCGAGAGGGAAATGTATGAACGCATTGATGAAACTCCCTGTCTCGCCCTTGTTGCGTATATCAATGAAGAATTGCGCCCAGACGCGCGGTTGAACGATGTGCGACACACCAATGACGAAGAAAGAGACGATGGCAAGTTTTTGGATTGCTGCTTCCATGAGTTTATCCTCGACTTACAGCGGTTTGCGATTGCGTGCGACGTGTCAGTAGCCCGACCGTGAGGGAGGGCGGGTTTCATCACATCAAATTCAATTGGTGGTCTGCTACAGCCCCTTTGGCTTCCACGGCTCGCGGTACGTTCCGATGACCAATTGATTGGCTTCAGCGTCACCGATGACCTGTTCCTTTCACGTTGCGGTTTCCCTTCCGGCCGGAGGTTCGCCCCAGCCATTTGAAGATACAGATGTGGTTCGGATTAGTTTTGCTTGGACGGAGATTATGCTTTCGGGCTGGCGAAAAGTCTTCCCCAATCGTTGAAAAAGGCTTGACGAAATTTTGACGCCCGGTTGTCCAAGGTCTTTTCTGTCGCCAGCCGTTAATCAAGCGCGATGAACCGGATGTCGCGTGTGTCGGCGTCCGCTGCGGCGAAGTCGAGCAAACGCGCGCCTTCTTCGGTTAAGGCGACAGTATCCTTTTTGGACAGTTTTGTGAAAGGCTTGATTGTGAGGGTAGCGTCACGGCGTTCGCGGATGATCTTCCAGGTTCCGTTGGTGAAGCCATCAACGAGCACGATGCAAGGCATCGGGCCGTCCATCGTGAAGCCTTGCTTGTGATACTCGTCGGTAATGACGCGGGTGCGGTCGGCGTGTGAAAGCAGCAGGTTGTCGTAATCGTACAGGAAGCGTGGCGCCGCCGGGGTGTCGGGATCGGGGCGTGGCGCGTCGGGCAGATCGAACAATTCGGCGCCATGCTCGTCGCAGAAAACGACAAGGCGTGGCCGTAGTCGTTCGGTCACTTCGCTCAACCGGGTCAGCCCAGACCATGTCTGCATGTCTTTCACAGTGGCCGGGCCAAACGCTGCCAAGTAGCGCAGGATCATCTCGTCCAGCGATGGGGCGGACGCGAGAGAGCGACCCAACCAGTGTTCGACTGTGGTGTGCCTGGCCTGCCCGCTCGCGCCCCAAACACCGCGCGGTGGCGTTTGAACCAGCGGTACCCACGCGCGGATGGCTTGAGCGAGAGCCGCAGTGTCGCGGTCTGGCCACCGCTCAGCCAATAGTTTGCCGAGTTCGCTGAAGGTGAGCGGACGTTCTTCGACCAGCGCCCGGCCAGCGGCAATCAGCGCCTCGGCGTCCAGTCCGACCCAATGCCGCCCAAAGCTGCCTTTCGTGCTGCGCTCGATGACAGATTGAACCAGGGGACGCAAAGTCAGGCAGTCGCGGGCAGTGACCAAATGAATGGTCGAACGCATCAGCGCGATGCGCACCACCTGACGATTGATGAGCAGGTGGGCCAACCGCTCCGGCTGAAAATCTTCCAGCCGCGTCCACAAGCCGTGATACCACGAATGGGGCGTCTGCGCCTGCAGGCCGACCAATTTCTCGATTGCTTCAAGCATCGGCATCCGCCAGCGACGCAGCAGCATCTGCCGCTCCAACGTGGCGCGGTTGATCGCGCGCCGGCTGAGCGCGGCGCCGGATCCTCCACGACCTTTCACAGCGCCTCCGCGATGGCTTCGCACACGTAGTCCATGTTCTTCTCGTTCAGCGCCGCCACGCAGATGCGGCCGCTGCCGACAATGTAGATGCTGTATTCGTTGCGCATCCGCTCCACCGCTTCTCGTGGCAGGCCAGAGTAGGAGAACATCCCCCGCTGGCGTTCGATGAAGCTGAAGTCCTGCTCGACGCCTTTTTCGCGCAGCCGTTGGACGAGCAGGCCACGCATCCGGCGAATGCGTTCGCGCATCTCTGTGAGTTCACCCTCCCAACGCCCGCGTAGTTCAGCGTCAGTAAGCACAGCCGCGACGATCTGCCCGCCGTGCGAAGGCGGATTGGAATAGTTGGTTCGGATGACACGCTTGATCTGGCTGCGGACACGTTTGGCTTCTTCATCGTTCGCCGCCAAAACCGTCAACGCTCCGATGCGCTCCCGGTACAAGTTGAAAGATTTCGAGAACGAATTGGCGATCAGGCAAGGAATGCCGGCCTCGGCGAAGGCGCGCACAGCAAAGGCGTCGGCGTCAATGCCCTCGCTGAAGCCTTGATAGGCGAAGTCGAGGAACGGAATCAGGTCAGCGTTTTGAAAAACGTCTACCAGCCTCATCCACTCCTCCTGGCTCGGATCAACTCCGGTCGGGTTGTGGCAGCAGGCGTGCAACAAGACGACGCTGCGGGCCGGCAATCCCTTGAGCGTGTCGAGCATGGAGGTGAAGTCGAGGCCGTGCGTCTCAGGGTCGTAGTACGGATAGTCATTGACGACGAACCCGGCGGCCTCGAAGAGCGCGCGGTGATTCTCCCAACTCGGATTGCTGATCCAGACTTGAGAGGCTGGAAAGAAACGCTTCAGGAAATCCGCGCCCACTTTGAGCGCGCCCGTCCCGCCGAGCGTCTGCACCGTCACAGCGCGCGCGCCAACCATCGCCGCCAAATCTGCGCCGAACAACATCACCTGCGCTTGTTGATTAAAAGCAGGAATGCCTTCAATCGGCAAATAACTCTTGGTCTCCTCCTTCGCCCGCCATCGCTCCTGGGCTTCACGGACGACCTGCAAGATCGGAACCTTGCCCGTGCCGTCTTGATAGACGCCCGCCGCCAGGTTCACCTTCTTCGGGTTCGTGTCGTTGGTGAAGGCTTCGGTCAGCCCAAAAATCGGGTCGGGCGGACCCAGTTCGATCTGCGCAAAAGGAGAAGCTTGCATTGTCATTACTATTTTCCCTTTCAATTGAATTGGCGTTAATTTCTTCCACACTTGGCAACGATTAGCGTGAGATCGTCATGCTGTTCGTGAGGGCTGAACTGTTGAACATCATCAACAATCGCCTCGACCAGATGCTGCGACGACAGTTCACGATGTCGCCGCAACGTTTCGATCAGGCGCTGCTCACCGAATTCCTCTTCCGCATCGTTGAACGCTTCGGTCACGCCGTCGGTGTAGAGCGCGAGTACGTCGCCCGAATAGAGCCGCCGCTCTCCTATCGAGCAATCCCATTCTTCAAAGAGTCCCAGCACCGTGCTCGTGGAATCGAGCCGTTCAACGTCGCCATCGCTCCTGAGGAGAAGAGCGCAGAGATGCCCGCAATTCGCGTAGCGCAACCGCTGCTCTCTGTCGTCATATTCGGAAAAGAAGAAGGTGGCGTAGGAGCTTTCGGTCGTGTTCTCGTAAAAGAGCCGGTTCACGGATCGCAAGAGGCGTTGCGGCTGATCCAACGCGATGGCGCACTGGCTGCGCAGGTTCGCCTGCAAATTGGCCATCAAAAGCGCGGCGGCGATTCCCTTCCCTGAAATGTCGCCGATTACCAGCCCAAGTCGTTCTCGCCCCAGATCGAGGAAATCGTAGTAATCGCCGCCGACCTGTCGAGCCTGGATGCAAATCCCCGCGTAATCGAGCGTCCGAAGCGGCGGCGCAATTTGAGGAAAGAGCCTTGCCTGCACCTGTTTCGCAATCTCCAGTTCCCGCGCAGCGCGGCGCTCGGCTTCCAACTTCTCGGCCATCGCGCGGCGTTGCGCTTCGATTTCCTGAGTCATCGAGTCCCACCCCACAAGCGAAAAAGAGTTCCCATCCACATCTTCGAAGGTGGTGAATAGTCCACCCCAAATAGGAGTCTGCGGAGGATGATGAAAGTGAACCCCGCGCTTACGCCACTCCTCATACGTGGCATTGACATCTTCGGTGATAAACCCAACCTCCCTTGACTGGCCAATCAGGTCATATCGCTCAGAGCCGGGCGCCGGAGTGACAAGCGCAAAGACCGCGCTGCCATCGGGAGGCGCAACCGCTATCCAGCGGCCACCGTCTTCGAAGCGGGTATCACTGACCAGACTGAATCCGAGCTGGTCCAGGTAGAATCGCAGGCTTCGATCCTGGTCGCGAACGAAGATGGTAACGTGGTGAATCCGGAGGTAAAGGCCCTGTTGATCCACGGGAAAAGCGGACTGACCCGAAGGGGATGAAGGAGAGTTGCTCATGGACGTGATTATAAAAAGGGGAACAGACCAGCGCAATCACGGATCGAGCAGTCGCACAAAACCTTCCTGGACGAAATGCTTGTCGGTCGTCAACGCTTCGAGGATTTGCCGTTCGCGCATCAGGATGAAGCTGACTGCGTCACAGAGTGAGTAGCTTTTATCCAGTCGAGCTTCGAGCAAAACCATTGCCGCCTCGTGCAGTCTCTCATCAATCCAGACGACTTCGACACGTGGCACGCCTGCCAAATCGCGGAGAATCTTGAGCGCGTTTGCGCGCGCCACGCCTCGCGCGTGCGCCAACGCTACAAATTCGGTCAACACATAATTGGTCGTAACGATCTGCTGTGCCTGCCGGTAATGATTCTCAGCCACAGGTTGCCGGCGATCCCGAACATCGTACATGCAGAACAGACCGGAAGTGTCCATGAACATAGGCTTGCCTACTCATCCAGCCCCGCGCCGTACTCGCGGGCTAGGTCTGCATCAATTCGTTCGTTATCTGCTGAATTCGGATCGCCGCTATCCCACGCGCCGATCCAGCGGGCGAATCGTTCCTCGGCCAGACGTTTTTCTTCCTCGCTGAGCGGTTTCCTTGCGACGTTGTCAACTTCGAGCAACGTGACAATCGCCCGGGTTTTTTTGCTAAGCCTGATTGGCTCCAGCAGTGTGACATTCCCATTCACGTCAATTTCAGCTTCGATGGTGGTCAACATACTCAATCTCCGTGTCGTAAATCGGCTGCCAAAAAATCATCTCCCGGTTGGCCATCATACCGCAAAATCGTTCCGCTTTCCTCTTAACTCCATGGCTGTGCAGCCTTGGATGAATGGCGCTGCCGGCTTTACCAAAATCGCGTCAAAGCCGATACTTGCCTTTCAACGATCACATTCTTGCAATCACACGTTGAATCTAAACCTGACCATTCTGAAGCGAAAGGACTTTCAATCCATGTACACGCAGCGATTGAATTATTCTCGACGAGGCTTTCTCGCTCTTACCGGCGTTGGGCTTTATACGGTTGGACACGCCGCAACCGTGTTTGAAGGACTCACCGCGCGACAAGTGATCGAGCGCATTCAAAAAAACGTCGGCGTCCCGTGGCGCAGCGAAACCGTGGACACCTTCAAAATCGGCAACCCCGACACCGTCGTCAAAGGCATCGCCACCTCTTTCAGCGCGACGCTCGACGTTTGCCAGCGGGCGCACGCCGCCGGAAAGAATTTGATCATCGTGCACGAGCCAACGTTCTATAACCACAACGACGAAACGGCCAACCTGAGCGGCGAGATTTACGAGACCAAACGAAACTTCATTGAAAAGAACAACCAAGTGGTCTGGCGCTTTCACGACCATTGGCACGCGCGCAGGCCGGATGGAATCCTGACCGGAATGACCGAGGCGCTGGGCTGGGCGAAGTACCGGTCTCCTGAACAACCCCGGCGGTTTTCGCTACCCAGCGTCACGCTGGAGGGGCTGGCGAAAAGCATGCAAGACCGTCTTAACGCGCGCGCGCTGCGCGTCATCGGTGATCCGCAACTGGCCGTGCGCAACGTAGTCTTCTCGCCGGGCTTCAACAACTTCCCCGGCATCGCGAGGGCGCTGGATAGCCCTGACGTTGATGTGGTGGTGATTGGCGAAACGCGTGAATGGGAAGCGGTTGAATACGCCCGCGACACAATTACGGCAGGCAAGAAGAAAGGCTTGATCGTCCTCGGCCACGTCCCTTCGGAAGAATATGGGATGGAAGAGTGCGCAAAGTGGCTCAAAACCTTTATCACCGAAGTCCCAATTCAATATCTGCCAGGCGGCGATCCATTTTGGCGGCCTAAGCCGTAAAGATCGGAGCCAGCTTCGCAATTGCACTGACAGGACGATAATTCGCGCAAAATACTTTGCCCATTGGCTGAGATTGTGTAGTATCACGCCCGTGCTCCAAGCATAGAAGGTCTAATTGCCAAACAGACTTTCTCCACCCGCTCAATTGGCCCATATCCGGTTTAGTGCTCCGTTTAATTAGGGCGTCTTCCGCCAAGCCAATGGCGAGTTGTAAATTTCTACCCTCACAATTCAGTAGGACACCCAGCTATGAAGATAGAAGATTGGGAAAGCAGATTTGAAAAAAAGCTTCAGCAGATTGCCCCAAGCGAACGGCAGAAACCTGGGGCGCTCTTGCCGCTCATTCCCTGCCATGAGGAATGGCAAGAGTTCGTCGAGCATATTCAGTCCGAATGGCGGATCGAGGAAGGCTATTACTCTGTCCGCCGGGATCGCCCGCATTGCTTTTCCGTGTTGTACGGTGGAGTCGCGTTTTACAAATACGAAGAGAATCGCTTCTGGGATCATTTTGCGGAAGAGGTTAAAAGCAAACCATTACCCGCCAATAAACAGCAGGAAATCAATGAAGACTTTGCCCGAACTGCGGAAAAATTCGGGTTGACGATACTCCGGCAGGCGAACCGAACGAACTACGTTGGTTCTGCAATCTATCATATCGGTATCCCGCTTTCTCTGTGGGACGATTTTATCAAGTTATGTGCGTGGACTCTCTGGCACGATGAATGGCAAACACTCGCGGACGGCGAATGGGCTGAACTGGTCAACAGACGTGTTCACACCAGCCCGCGACTCAGGAAGTTTTTGATTGATAATCGTGAAACGGCAACTACGCTGATTCGGGAAATGCACGACGCGCGACGCATCCTGACTGAGGACGAAACCCTCACCATCCAAGGTCTGAAACAAGCTTGTCTGCTGCGTCAAGAATATTTCGATGAAGTGCCTGAGACCGCTGAGTTCCTCCGGCCGTCAAACCCCGATTCTCTGTTCAAAGATCGCGCCCGGCTTATCTGGGATGAAGAGAGGGCGCGCATCAGCTTGCACTTGCCTGCGGTATCCAAAGGCAAACTTCCGGCCACTTGGATAGTTGATAGCCAAACCCAGCCTGCCTCTGCCACTGCTGATATCCTGACGGTAAACTCAGCCGCTTTCACGGATTCTGTGCTGCTGAAGCTTGAATCCGGCGAACAAAGCGGAGTGCAGAGGTTGCGTGGGATCGCGCCCTTTGGTCTGTTTGATTGCGAGCGAAACAAGTTTGTGAGTCCGGAGCGCGAAATTTTGCCGCTTGGCAGCTATGCGCTGCTCGCACGTGAAGCGTTGTGCGATCTTCATCGGCGTGGTTTTGACGATGAAGAGAATCAGGCAAATGTATTGTGTGAATTAGAAGACGGGACGCAGTATCACATCACGCGGTTGTGGCCTATAGATAAAAGCGCAGAAGTTTCTTTCTCGCATTCAGGGAGAACTCAGAGGATCGCTTTTCGCTCTGGCCTAAAGATCGAGGCCCGTATCTTCGCCGGTGAAGGCAGCCATGCGGCCAATTTCAGCCGCTATCAGGAATGGATCAAAGTTGAGCGTCTGCCTTTGCTTTGTCTCGCCGTTCCATTTGGTTCGTTTGAGGAGTCGGAATCCATCTTGCAGCGCAAGTTTCAAGTTCGTGTTGGCGAACAAACAACAGAGGGGAGGTGGGAAAAGCGCCACGAGGATGAGCATCAAGAGTTTTACGTTTGGCGCTGGATCAATGAACCGCAGCCACGAAAGAAAGGGAGCGTGTCGATCAAAGCGCCCGATCTGGGCATTGGGTTCGATTACCAGATTGAAATGCTACTGCCAAAACCAGGGTTGGCAGATTGCATGCAGAATTTGCCTGGAGCGTTTTTGCCCTGGTGTTTGCTGGCGCAGCCAGGTGCCGGAATGAAAGAAGGAATGAGATGGCAGGATTTGTTGCTGGCGCGAGAAGCCATCGCGCCGAATGACCGGTCGCCGCTCAATCAGTTGCAGTACCGTCTCCGCGAATATGTGAATTGCGGTTTGCTCGCCCGGCAACAACACAGTTGGGTGATAGCCGAGTCGAGGGCGCTCATTGAGTCTTCAGACAAGTCTGGTTTCCGCTTGAACTACTGCGGCAACCCAGCCCTGCTTTGGACGATGTTCCGGCATCTCCATTCACAATTTCCTGATTCATTACCCGTCATCGAAGTCATCAATCAGCGTGGCGAACTGCCGTTTTTGCAAATGGAATGGCGGGAAACGCAACGCGCTGCTGTGTTGAAATACCTGCAAAACCATCACGTCAATATCGTTTCAAACCTCTGGAGGCCTTAGCCATGGAATCACTCAACACTCGATTTGAGAAAGAAGTTTTCAACCCTTATCGCGACCTACTCAAAGCCGAATACCGCATTCATTCGCAATTCGATCACGCCAAGCAAATCTGGGAAGAGAAGCTAACGATGGAAGAATTGGTCAACGGTCCGTATCTGGAAAAGTCGCAGATGTACGCGCCGGGTGATTCACTCGATGAGCTTCAACTACACGAAAAGACGAAAGTTACAATCAGCAAGCGGCTCAGCGGGCGCGGCCTGTACAAACATCAGACTGAGGCGCTCAAGGTGATTCTGAACGGAGAAAACGCCGTTATCGCCACCGGCACAAGCAGCGGTAAGACGTTGTGCTATCAGATTCCAATTCTTGACGATTTGCTGCGCGATTCATCGCCGGGACTGCGCGCAATCATCATTTACCCGCTCAATGCGTTGGTCAATGATCAATTGACCGAGTGGGAAGAGATGCTGAAGGATCACGGCCAAATCACATTTGCCCGCTTCACAGGTCAGACACCAAATAACCAGAAGGATTATGAAGCGCGGCTGAAAGAGGTCATCGCTCAACAATTAACAGATGAGCGGCTCACCCAACAGCAAATACAGCGTGAGATTCAAAGACAGTTAGAAGAGAAGCTGCAAAGCGATCTGCCCAACCGTCTCAATCACCGCGAAGCGATACGCGAGAATCCACCACACATTCTTATCACCAACTTTTCAATGCTTGAGTATTTGATGGAACGCCCAGTTGACGCGCCAATCTTTGCCGACGCGCGCTTGAAGTTCCTCGTACTTGATGAAGTCCATGCTTATCGTGGCGTGCAGGCGACCGAGATCGCTTTTCTGGTGCGGCGACTCAAAGATCGGCTTGGGCTTGAGCAACTGCTTTGCATAGCCACTTCCGCCACACTGGGCAAACCAGACGATCCAGACAGTAAAGCGAAAGTGCGCCGGTTCACGTCCGATCTTTTCGGCGAACTCTTTGTCGAACCCAATCCAATCTACGGTACTGCCGCGCAGCCGCAATTGGCCGCGCCATCTTTCTCGCCGACACCTGCACAATACATCGCTGTGGCGGAAAAACTACGAAACGGTCAGGAGCCAGAAGCACAACGGCTGCTTGCGCCGAACCTATCAACACTGTCATTGGCGGCGTCGCTCGATCACGATGAGAATCTTTATCGCCTGCGCAAAGAAATTCTGACCAAACCTACTTTGTTGGCAACAGTGGCAAGGGCAATTTGGCCTGATGACTCACAGGCAGAAGACGGATTGCAGGCGTTGCTGGAAATCGTCGCTTCGGTCAAACAAAATCAACCGGGCGAAGACTTATTGCCGACACGTCTACATTACTTCGTGAGGGCACAAGACGGCTTGCACGTCTGTTTACATCCACAATGTCCAGGGCGGCGGGGCGGGAAAGCGGCCTTCTTTGTCTCGCGCAAAAATGGGGATCAAACTGCGGAAGGTCTCTGCCCTTTTTGCAGTCGCTCCCAACTGGTTGAAGTCGTCACCTGTCGCAAATGCGGCTGGCTTTATGGCGCATTGCAAGACCTTGGCCCGCGCCGCGCACAGAGTCCCGATAAAAACGCAGATGAGCCTGAGCCCAAATTCGATTCTTTCTCTACCGAACTCGGCTGGGCGGCAGATTCCTTCTGGTCATATTTCAGCGTTGAGAGTGACTTGCCCTGGCCTTTGCAACCCAAAACTGATGACGATGAAGAAGAACAAGACAAACTGTTTCTCAATCCGGCTAAACTGCAATGGTGCGCTGTCTGTGGGAAAAAGAGGGACAATGGCGCGGGAGACAATTGTCAATGCGAAGCGCCGCAGTTACGCAACATTTTGGTCTTCCATCGTCAATGCCCGGCGGACAAATACGAAAACATATACAGCCAACAAAAGAAACCATTGACTGCGTGTCCGAATTGTGGCGCAAGAAACAGTTCGGGATTGGAACCTGTTCGGCGGTTTCAAGAATCAGACGATGAAACCGGACTGGCAATGGCACTGCCGTTGGCCCATTTTCAAGTCAGCCAGCAGCCGTCCGGCAACAAACCGCCGCGCAAGCTACTCTGTTTCACCGACCATCGTCAACGTGCCGCTGCGTTTCCCGCGCTTCTCGAAGAAGAGACTTTTGCGCACGACCTGGGCCGGAAAATTGTTGAGGTAATTTACGCGGCTAACAAGCCTGTTGATTTGGTTAGTTTGGGCGAACGGCTAGCGGAGATTGCCGACCAGCAATCGAATGAATATGACCCAGATTTCTTTTTGCCGACCTCGCGCTTCCCAGACGAACCGCTTGACGCCAAAGGCCGCGCTAATCTGTGGCTGGCAGAAACCTTCAGCTACTTCGGCATTCCTGATTCAGCCCGCGAGTCGGCCGAAGACCTCGGCTTAGTAGCGGTCGAATATGAACTAAAAGAAACTGAGCGGCAGATTTTTCACACGCTACTCACCAATGCCGCGACTTCAGCGAGGCTTTCGCTGTCTGATTCGACGGCTGCGCTGCAAACGTTGCTCGGCTTCTTGCGTCACCGAAAAGCATTCACACTGCCCAAAGGCCGTGTTGCGCCCGACGCTGTTGCTTTCGGTCGCGTCACGGCAGACCTAGCCTGCACGCTGAAACGCGAAGGTAATGATCGCCCTGGCTGGCTACCGAAGATCAATCAGGATGGCAGCTATCGTGACAACTTCATAACCGATTATCTGCGGCGTTTACTCAACCTGCCGCAAGCTGAGACGCGACAATTGGCAGAAGATGTCTGGCATTTTCTCACCTCGCGGTTCCTGCTCGTTGATCCATCAAATCGAGGCCGATGGAAATTGGATCACGAACGGCTTTACGTCGTGAGGGCGGTTAATCGCTATGTCTGCAATCGCTGTGGCATTGTGACAGCTTACTCAGTTCGACAATGCTGCTCGCGCAAGGCGTGTGTTGGCCAACTGGAAGCGCGTGAATTCAAAGCCGAGCACGAGAACATCATTGCGCACTGGGTAGTCGGTGTAGACAAGCGACGCTTTACCACACTCAAATCCGAAGAACACACCGCCCAAATCAACAAAGACCTCGCCAAACGAATTGAGGATGAGTTTCGCGCTGAGGGCGTCAACCTGTTGAGCAGCACGACTACATTTGAAATGGGCATCAACATCGGCGATCTGCAAAAAGTGCTGCTGCGCAACGCGCCGCCGTCAAGCGCTAGTTACGTGCAACGTGTTGGACGAGCCGGGCGTGGCAAAGACAAGAATGCCGTCTGCGTCACGCTCTGCCGCCGCACTAAATATGACGGTGATGCTTGGCGCAACCCGCCGATGCTGATGTCGGGCGAAGTCCGCACGCCGACCGTCTTCATTGAAAACCGCATCATCGCGCAGCGCCATTTCAACGCGGTGGCTTTTGCGCGCTTCTTGCGCATCAAAATTGCTGACGAAAAGTTGTTGGGTGTGGACGTCGGACAAAAGGTTCCGCTCGCTCCCTTCATGTCGTTCGAAAGCCGTAATGGTCTTCCTTCAGACTGGCTGAAGGACTATTCCTCCACATTGTGGCTAGACTTCTCCGCCTGGTTGGATCAACAAACAGAAGCTGACCTTTTCCACACTCAGTCCAGCCAAGTGTTTTCTGTTGCGCTCTCCGGCTTCGACGCGGCGCGCAGCGAGACCCGGCAAAACTACGATAAAGTGCTGAAAGAAATCGTCGAAGAGATGACTGCACTGCTGGCCGAACGCAGACAGATGTTCAACACAGGTAAAGCCACTGGCGATATTGATCACGCCGTGCAAAATCTGTTGGGCAGCGACGTGATTGCCGTGCTAGCAAAGCGTGGGTTTCTGCCGCGTTATGCTTTCCCGTTGGATGTCGTTACGCTGGAAACGGGCTGGAGCCGTTGGTCACGCGATGCGGAAGTGGAGTTGAACCGCGACCGCGCCATCGCCATCTCGGAATTTGCGCCCGGCGCTCAGGTCATTGCCCGCAAGAAGATCTTTTCCAGCGCGGGGCTATACATTGCTGGCAAAACCGACCGGCCGGAACGTCGCTGGTTTTCCAAATGCCCCGATTGCGAGCAAATCCGTACTTCACTACCAGAATCAAAAGACTCCTTGAAGGTTAATTGCGAGGTTTGTCAAAGGCCGATTACCGACCAGCGCATAACTCCCTTTGTCGAACCAACAGCTTTCAGCATCAGAATCGGCGAGGCAGAAAGACACCGCCGCACTTCGTTGATTCGCCAGCGGCAAGGGTTGACGCACTTCATTGATTCGGTCGCAGACGCGGATTTTGAGGAGCACGGACAGTTTCAACTTGCGTTGAAAGACGCGGGCAAGCTGTTTCGCTACAATCTCGGCCCTGAAAACAAAGGATTCATGCTTTGTCAGGTCTGCGGTCACAGCGAACCGGGGCGCAGCTTCAAAGCTGGCAAGAAGCATAAACGATTGCGCCCGAGTTCAGGCAACTTCGAGTGCGTGAATGAGCACCCCTGGACGAAACCGCTGGCCTACGGCCATCAGTTTGAGAGTTACTGTTTGATTGCGCGCCCGAATTTCAACAGCTCGTCCGTTGAATCGCTCGCCTATGCGCTGCGCAAAGGACTATGCAATGTGCTCGAAGTGGAGGCTTCTGATATTGGCGTTTCGTGGCGCTGGCTTGCAAATCGGCGACTAGGAGACAAGAAGGCTGAAATCGTTCTCTACGACCTGACGCCCGGAGGCGCAGGCTTTGTCAAAGAAGGGTTTGATAGTTGGCAGCAGGTGGTCGAAAGTGCCGTGCGGGTTTGCAACGACTGCTCCTGCAAAAAGGCTTGTTATGCTTGCCTGAAGGATTTCAGCAATCAATCCTACCATGACCGCTTGAACCGCTTGATGGCAATAGAATCGCTCGCCCAGTAACTTATCACTGCGCGGCTGGAGAAATTGATAAGTGAGGGAACTAACTGTTGAGCCCCCTCGCCATATCGTGTCAAGATGTGGTTTTGCATTTCAAAAAGATTGGATTCGGATATTTTCCCACAACCAACTCTCAATGGCCTGCAAGCGTCTGACTTTTAAATAAACGTCAAGAGGCATCGAAGTTGAAACATCGCCGTTGCGGCAAGCGTAAGGGTGTGGGCGTGTCCAACACACTACATTTAGGAGAAGGGATGCCATAGCGCATCTTGGAAAAAAAATCAGCAGCGCAAGATTTCTGTCGCTGCGCACAAACCAAACGGAGGTAATTTTGAAAAAGCAGATTCTGAGTATCGTCGCTACACTGGCCTTTGTCATTCCCATGTCAATCATCGGGTTTGCGGGCCTCACCAGCCGGGTCACTGCGGATGTCCCGTTCGATTTCAATGTTGGCGGTAAAGAGTTCAAGGCCGGCAAATATTCTGTCAGCCGGCTCAGCCCAAACAATACCGCCGGCACATTGATCATTCGCAGCGCGGACAACCGCGAGGTGGCCAACTTCAACGTCAACCCTGTTTATGGCAAGGGCGAGACGCCGGCGAGTTTTGTTTTCCGTCGCTACGGTAATCAATACTTCCTGGCGCGGGTTTTTGATGGAGATGGCAAACAAGGATATGAGCTAACGAAGTCGAAAGCCGAGCGCGAAGCGGCGAAGAAACGTGACATAATCACGCAAAACGCCGTTGAGCCGGAGGTCGTGACGGTAGTGGCTAAGCTCGGTCAGTAAGGGCCGCTACATTCCGATCCCGCAATTCGCCAACCCATCGGAGACCATAACGAAACCGGTCAGCAAACCGGGACCCAAATCCAAACGGCAATCCGCAGCAATTTTTCGGTTGCGGGTTGCCGTTTCGTTTTTGCCATCAGGTTATGGCTTCGGTTTCAGAGTCGCTGGCTGGAGTTCTTCGACCTCTATGTTGAAGCGCTGATATTGGCTGAACTCGAAGGTCATGTCTTTGTTTGTTCCATTGAACAGCGCCACCTTGCCGATGGCATTGAGTCGAATTCGTTTGGGAACCCACAACCCGTTCGGCAGGCGCATCTGTTCATAAACGATCGTTTCCGCGTCCAGAGGCGCGGAGGGTGTCTCCGGCTCTGTCGCTGCGCGCCTGGGCCAGGCTTCCAGGCGGGCGACCACTTTATCCACCGCATCTATCCAAACGCCCCCGGCCATTTCGTCCAGGTACCGTTCGCGCGGAGCGTTCGCATTGCTGGCGCACGATTGAATGTCGAGCGCGATCATTTCGCGGCCAGCCAGCCGGTCGTAGCGAGGCGCGCCGAACCGGCACTGTCTCAGAAATTGCGACACTCCGATCCACACGCCGTCCCCAGACGGACTCACCCCGATCCCTGCGGCGATATATTTTTCCGCGCCAGCCGCGGGCGCGCCGCTCGGCTGAAGAGCGTTTTCGTGTTCGGCCTTCTCTATTTCTTTTGCGGCCCGCTGCCGTTCCTTCTTCAGGCGCTTTGGCGAAATCGGCGCGCCATCCTCGTTGATCAGGCTGATGACGTGGCGGTGATGCCCGAGGACTTTGATCGGATAGGCTTCATATACGCTGACGCGTTCAACCAGCTTGCCACGTTGATCAAATTCGCGTGAAAGCCGCGTCTGAAGGTACGTGTATTCAGGCAATCGTAAATGCATCGCTGTTCCCAGGCGGTCGCTGTCGCGGATCAACCGTGGGATGTCCAGCGAAGAGAGGGCCGGAAGTTGAGCGCCATTCACTGTCAGTGAAATGGCCAGCGCCAACAGATTGAACCGGCGCCGGAATTTTATGGCGGGTTTCCGCAGGTTTTTGCCTCCGGGCCAACACCAGCTCGCTTCAGTCTTCATTTTGGGTTTCATTGTTCGACCTCCTCGCGCGCTCAGATCGGCATCCGGCGCGGATTCCACCGTTACGGCCACTTCGCCGAGACATCAAACTCAACCAGTTCCTTCTTCGAGTTCCGTTTCCGGATTGCCCGGATACTAATCTCCGTGAAGCCAAGTTCAGCCATGATCCGGGCGTATATCTTCTCTACCGACAGAAGCTCGCCATAAAAGGTGGAGTTGCCGACAATGTAATGCAATTCCGCTCCGGGCGCCAGAATCTCACGCAGCCCGGCAAAGTGCTTCGCCATATCAACACAATATTTGCGAATGTAGTTGGCAAGGAGCGCGCCATTCGCATTGCCGGGGCTTGCCACGCGCGCCAGCGTCGTCTCGAGTTCATCCGAGGTGTAAGCCTTCTCGTCCGGCGCCCAATCGTTCAGGCGGCTGGTGGCCACGCCCCACGTCCCGCCGATCGCCAGCCAATCGAGGTCGCCGGCGTCTCGTCCGTTTTCAAGGAAGCGCAGCCAATACATATACGGGCGCAACTCGCGGATATAAGACATCCGGTTCGCATAAGGAGGCGATGTCACAACCAGATCGAAAGGCTCCGTCTTGAGCGCGGAAAGCTCCCTCGCATCGTGAAGCGTTGCGCTCGCCTCGCCAGCGGGGTTCTCGGCTGCTCCTTTTAGAACGAAAGCGAGGTCCTCCTTGAACAGCCCAGGGTGATCGGGCTGAAGAGCCGATTCGAGCTGGGCCGTGTCCTTGAACGACATTGACTGGTGATTGAAGGCTGCGTTCGAGCATGCGATGAGCGTGCGGCAGAAAGCGATGCGGAGAAGCCGCCCTTCATCGGTTTCGGTAGAAACGATCTCGTCAATCGCGGCCTGGAGCCGGCAGAGAAAATCAAGCGCCTCGGGCGGCCACCATCTTTCAATGTTATGAATCGGCGGCGGCGGGCCTGGCTCAGCGCCGCCGTTTCCGAGCAGAGCGAGAATCTCCTCGCCCGAGTCACGAGCCTGCGCGATGGTCGCAGCGGAGTAGCGCGAGGTCTTAGCCTGGCCAAACCACACGAGGAAGGGGTTGATGTCGGTAGTTACAGCGTCGTGGCCGTGATAAGCCGCGCTCAGCGCGGTCGTGGCCGTTCCGCAGAAGGGGTCAAAGACGCGCAGGCGCCCTTCGGTTCGATCCATCAATTCTTCAACGATGCGGACGGAATAGGCCGGCGTGAGACGAAGCCAGCCGTGCCGGCCAGTCTTGAGATTGTACTTGTGAGTGTAGTCGGCGCGTTGTCGCAATTGGCTGAATACGAGATTGTTCATTTTGCCTCCGGCGTCAAGAGGGCGCGGAGTACTTCGTCAATCTCCTCGCGCAGCTTTCGTTTGTTCCGCTCGAAAAAAGCGGCGAGATCATAACCGACGACCTCTCGCGTGAAGTCATAGGTCGAGCGGAGGGGATCATTCGCGCCCGTCAGTCCGGTCAGCACCGACCACTTTTCTGCGCGGTAGCGGATCAGGATGTCGGAGTCAATCTGCGCTGAGAGGATGACGGCGCAGGGGAAATAGCCCTTGATGTAGGCTGTTGCGGCGTTGGCGATATCGGCGTTCTGGCGCTTCGAGTCCTTGCTCTTGTAGCCTTGCCGGACCTCGAAAACAGCGCCGGCGAGCGCTGCGAAAATGCCGCTCTCGACTCCGACAGCCGCGGCGGAGTCCCTCATCCAGTCCTGGAATCGCGCGCGCGCCGGCTGATTCGGAATCTCCGCGACCGGGACACGTCCATCGAGATACAGAGTGCGTTTCTTGCCGCTGGCGCCGGTTATCTCGTATGACCAGACAACGGCCTCCGGAGAAAGACCGAGGGAATCCTGAAGCACACGCCGGAACAGCCGTTCGCAGCCAATTCCGATCTGGCGATAAACGCTCGTCATTCCGCCCGCAGCTTTGTGCGCCGCATACATCAGCGGATTATCGAGGCCGAACCAGTTATAAAACGGATCTTCCTGATAGAGCGCTTGGAACTGCTCAAGCGTGAGGCCCGCGCCCTGCCCCTGGCCGAACTTGGGCCTGTACTTCGCACAGACGCGAATCGGATCCAGGATGACATCAAGATACTTGGCGTCATTCGGTGTCAATTGATCTGACCTCTTTCGAGATTTCATGGGGCGTTCGTAAGCGTGGATCACCCGGACGGAGCCTCCCTGCTGAATTTCAAAACGCGCTTCTATCGGCATCAAGAAGTCTCTTCGGGCTTGCCTATCGTCTCCCTGATCACTTCCGCGAGACTGACAATCGCCGCGCGACCATCGCCCCGGAAGCTCGACCCGTGCATCGTCGCCAGAGTTCGTGGTTCCAGCGCGGCCAGCCGTCGAAACGTGCTGTCAGTGTAAAGCGTGTAAGGCATGTCTTTCGCCAGAGGCCCCGCCATACCGGCAATAATTGATTCACGCGCGCGTTCCACAATGCCGGACTCAATCAAAGGCTCCGGGTCTCCGGGTTGAAAGAAGAGGTCGGAGCAAAGCAGCGTCCGGTCGTTTTCCTCGAAGAAAAGCCCCGCGTCCCAGCCGTGTGGGAAGTGAGGCGTGAATAAATACCGCAGGCGATGGCGGCCAATTTCAAACACCTCGTTATCGCTGAGCGCGCGCGCAGGCCGATCGGCGAAATCTTTCAAATTCACC
>Ga0187893_10007195_pt1 | contig 18423 bp, 13 predicted proteins | sample MA1701074metaG_FD_139574 | JGI IMG/M metagenome (GOLD analysis project Ga0187893, IMG submission 139574) | White microbial mat communities from a basaltic lava cave in the Kipuka Kanohina Cave System on the Island of Hawaii, USA - MA170107-4 metaG ... | reverse complement strand
CGAAGCCCTGTGATTATGCGGACCCGATCGACAGCGATCTCGTCGCGAAGCCCGCCAACGCCGGCTCCGTCGCGACCCGCGCCGACCCCAGTCCGCATAATCCCCGTGTCTGCATAAGTCGACTACGACCACGTGGCGGTCGTCGATCAGTCCGCGGGGCGCAGAGTCGGCGTCGAGCAGGAACTGCGCGACGGTTGTGGCGCGTAGGCCGGCGGAGGTCTCGAGCTCGGCGGCGGCGCGCGCCGCCAGCGCGATGCCGATCGGGCGGTACCCGGCCGCTCGCCAGACCTCGGCTGCAGCCGCCAGCGCGTAGGTCTTGCCCGTACCAGCGCGACCGACGACGACGTCGATGCCGTGTCCGGATGTCGTAATGGTGCGAACCATGTGGTGCTGCTCGGCGGACAAGTCGACGCGGTCAGCAAGCACCGCGTCAACGACCGTGGGAGCGACCTGCCCCGCCCCGACACCACGGCTTGCTGCGCCGTAGTCGAGTAGTCGCTGCTCGACCGCGAGCATCTCGGTCGTCGACCACCGCCGGTCGCCCGCGACGGGTGACGCCACGGTGCAGTTCGGTCGCTCCGGTTGTGCGGTTCCGATGACCGCCGGCGCGCGGTGGACGATCGGGACCATTCGCTCGTCGGCGATCGCGAGATCGGTGAGGTCTTCGAGCGCATGGAGCGAGGGCTTCATGCGGGACGGCAGCGCTTCGCACCAGGCTCGGGTGACGTCGCGTCGGTCGAAGCTCGCCTGGAAGGCCGTCAACCCATTGGGGGCAGCCATCGCATCGACGACCCACCCGAGGTCGTCGTCCGGTTGCTTGTGCTGGTGGCTCGTCGCCGCGAAGACCGCCGCAGCGGCATCGACGCCTACCTCACTCGCTTCAGCAGCCCACCGCTCCCGCAGCTCGGCCGGCTCGACGCTGTAGTCCTTGGCCGTCTTCGTGCGGCGCTGCGCGACCTCAGTCTCGTGCCTCGACGCGTCGGTCGTTCCGAGCTCCTCAGTGATGTCGGCATGGCGCTTCGAGAACCGCTCGAGCAACCGGCGGTCCATGCCCACGACCTCGGCGTAGCCGTTGCGCACCGGCCCCCATTCGACGCCCAGGCGCTCTGTGGTCTCGCCGCGAAGGATCGCCTGGTAGACGAACCCCGCTGTCCGGGCGTGCTTGTAGAGGACTGGCGAATGGAGCGCACCCCAGCCACCGTCCACCCGCTCGGCGAGGTTGGCGGCGAGGGCATGGGTGTGGAGATGCGGGTCGCCGGCGCGGCTCGTGCGGTGACGGAAGGCGGCGATGACGAGCCCCTCGGCGCGGATCTGCTGCACGAACCCCGCGACACGGCGACGGGACACCGTGGCGTGACGCTCGAGGTAGCGGATGGCCTCGGCGACGGCGACTTCGTGCGCGGCGACGATCTCGTTCGCAACGTCCGCTTGGGCGAGACCCCACAAGACCGAGACCGACTTGGGCGCGCAGAAGGTGAGGTCCCAGCCGGGAACACGCCTCGCGCCGGCGCGCCCGGACAGGCGGTCGCCAGACGAAGGGTCGAGGCCTCCGAGGGCTGCGCGCAGTTGCTTGCCGGGGACGTCACCGGCGAGGCCGAGGCGCGCCGCGCCTTGCCCCATCCACGCACCGGGCGTCTCACCGTCGCCCGTGTAGTAGTCCTCGATGCCGCGGGCGACTTTGGCGAGGTAGTAGTTCTCCTGCCCGACGCCGAGCTTCGCGATCGTCAACACACGATCCGTATGCGTCGACGACGCGGCGAAAACGTCCGCGGGTGCACCCCTGTGCATACTGTGCCAGCCCTCCCCAGCGCCCTCCCCGGCACCCTCGTCCGTGCCGCCGGCGCTCTGCCGGGTCCGTCCTCCGGGCCCCCGTCCGGCCTCCGGCCTGGCCCCGCGCTCCGATCCCGGCGCGCGCCCCTCGGTGCTACCGGCCCACGCGCGCCGCAGGCCCGCCGCGCGGGGCGACGGGCCTCGACGCCTCGAGCTCACTACGCGGCGCAGTCGGCCGGCGTCAGCCCGATGGCCTCGATGATCCGGCGGGCGCAGCCGATGACCCGATCGGCTGTCGCGGTGACGAGCTCGGGCTGTCCATCGGACCAGGCAGCCACGTACGGGAAGCTGTAGGCGCCCGACTCGAGCCCGGCCGTCGTCAGGACTACGAAGGCGACGCTCTCCGCTTCGACCTCGGCACGTCCCCGGCAGCCCATGGCGTACTCCGTGCCGTCGTGGAGCAGGACGTGCGCGAGCTCGTGGGCGAGGGTCTTGACGGCCTGGGCCGGTTCGACGTCGTCCCGGACCCGAACAACCTTCGGGCCGAAGAACGTGCGCCCGTTCGCACCTGGGCATGGCCCGCGCTCGACGGTGAAACCGGCCGCCTCGACCTGCCTGGACAGCAGGTCCCACAGGGCGGCGGGGGCGTCCCCCGTAAGCAGTGCTGGCTGGACGTCGGGCAGCGGGGGACCCTCGCACTGCTCGATATCGAAGACGTGCACGACCCGGAAGCCCCGCAGGATGCGCACCGCCCCGGGCTGCGCCTGCTCGTCCTCGTCCTCCTCCGGCCGGCGCCGCGAGACGACGGGCGCCAGGATGCCGATGCTCTTCTCGCCGCGTCGCACCTGGTAGCCGAGCGCCTGCCAGGTCCGGTAGCCGGCTACCGCAGTCGCCTTGGGGCGCTGCGCCATGATCAGCAGCACGTTGTTTGGCGAGTAGGTGTGCATCCGCCTGGACGCCTCCAGGAAGCGGGTCCAGTCCTCGCCGGACACCAGGTCGTCGATGGCTCGAGTCAGCTGCTCGTGGACCTCGGCGAGCTTGTCGTTCTTCGCCATGCGCTTCGCTCCTCTCAGGACCGCCAGCCGGCGGGACGCCGGGCTGGTCTGAGAGGCCCGCCGGGCACGGCCGGCGGCGGGGTCAGGGGGCGGGCGGAGCCCGAGCGAGAAGCGCAGCGGAGGCGCAGCCGGAGCGAAGCCTCGCAGCGACCCTTGACGCCGCCGCGCTGGGCCGTGCCACCAGAGGGCCCGGGACCAGCCCGGCCCGCCTGTGGTGGGGCCAAGGAGCGATCGCGGGGGGCGCACGGTCACCGGCGGGCCGGGTGCCTCGGGTGATCGAGCCCGGCCCGGAGCCCGCTCGAGATCGTGGTGCGGATCTCACGCTCGCCGAGCCCTGCGGAGAGACCTGCCGCCGTGAGCGAGTGGACGACTTCGTGCTCGTCGAGGTGCCCACCGGCGACGAGCTGGCCGAGGGCGAAGGCGGCCCGGTTGAGGGTGTGGTTGCGGCAGCCCTCGATCGCCCGGCGCACGTTGGCGACCTCGCCGTCTAGCGCGGCGCTCGCCCAGGCCGTGTACGCGTGGTCGCTCGGTGCGACCATCGGCGCCGGGGCCGCGGTTCGCCGGCGCGCCGGGTCGATCAGGTCGAGCAGCCACCCCGGCAGCTCGCTGACCGGGTTGCAGTTGGCCCACCGGTACGTGCCGCCGGAGCGATGCTGGCTGGGCGGGACGAGGACGTAGCCACCGTCGCCTCGCAGGTCTATGCCTGCGCCGAGCCGCCCAGCACTGTTCGGGATCGCAGTGCCGGGGTGGGCGAAGTACAGATGGCGACCGCCGCTGCCGGTCTCGACCTCGAGCGTCCTCGGGGGCTGGCCGTGCTCGGCGATCAGCCGCTCGAAGCTGCGCTCGCCGCCGGCGTCCGGGTCGATGTCGATCACGACCAGTCCTGCGCCGTCGGGGGCCGCGCCGGTGCGTACGCCAGGGTTGGCGGACGGCCAGCGCCGCCACCACCGGGTGATGACATCCGGGTCGCACGTGGCGTCGTGGAGCCCGTGGCGGGTCCGCGGGTGCTTGCCGGGGCTCGGGCAGTCGCTCGTGCCGCAGCTGCACCGGTCGCCGCATGGCGTGTGGCAGGGAAGGACGGGCCAGCCGCGCTCGGCGAGCCGTAGGGCAGTAGCAACCGGGTGGTTGTCGGTCATGGTGACCTCCGCTGATGAGATGCGGTTCGCGGCGGCCGGGTGCGCACGGGTGTCGTGCACGGCCGCAATCAGGGCTCCGGGGGACTCCCCCGAAGTCGGGCTGGTCGCCGTGGAGGACTCCCACGCCAGCGATGGAGGGGTGGGCCGGCCGAGCTTCCCCGACCCGTGCCGGCCCGCCCCCATCACCCCGCCTCCGGGCGGGGGAGCTCGAAGGTCTGCCGCTGCAGCTCGGCCACAAACTCGGGCAGCCGCTCGACCTGGCGCCGGCTCAGCGGCGGGGCTGTCATCCGGACCAGGAAGTCGCTGTCGCTCAGATCGGTGACGATCCGGAACTGGCAGAGCCGGGCGAGGGTGCGCCTAACCGGCCCGTGGCGTGCGGTCGAACCCGAGAGCCCGTGTGCAGCGCCGAGTGCCTCGACCGCCCACGTGACGTCGGCCTCGCGGCGGAGCTGGGCGGCGAGCGTTCCCCACATCAGCCACGAGCTCGGGCCGATGATCGGGAGCCAGGCGAGCCTGCTCCAGTCGCCGTTGGGGTCCTGGCCGTAGGGGTCGATGGCAGGGTCGGGCCAGGGGTTGAAGGTGAAGACCTCGATCTCGTCCATTCGGCGGATCGCCTTTCGCCGGGGCGGTGGCTGGTGGCGGCCGGCGGCCCCGGGAGCGTCGGCTGCGGCTCCCCGTCCACCACGGCCCGATCCGCGGCCGGTCCACCGGCGCCGTAGGCGAGGCGAGAGCGCAGCGGGCCCTAGCGAGCGAGCTTGCGAGCGAGTGGGTCGAGCCGTCCGGTTGACCGGGCGCCGGGCCGTGGTAGGGGTGTCCAGCTGCCGGCGCCCGGGTCGCAGGTGTCGCCAGCGCGCGCACGCGAATGCGTCCCGCCTGGATGGCTACCGTGGGCCTCAGCTCGACGCGGGCTCGTCGCGTCCACTGACCTCCAAGGCGCGCGTACGGCGTGCCAGGACGCTGGAGGAGCGATGGACGCGGACCGTGCTGAGGTGATCTGGCTTTTCGACGTGGCTTCCGAGCCCGAGGGGCCGGTCACGTGCGGCGTCGACGAGCTCGCCGACGTGGTGGCTCAGGCGCTCGCTACGGCGGGATGCACTGACGTTGGCGTCGACGGCGTCGTCAGCCATGTCGAGCTCGAGGGAGCGGCCGTGGTCCGGTTCGACCTCGTCGCGGGCGGCGATCGGTCACGGGCGAGATGCCTCGTGACCGCACGGGCGGCGACGGACGCCTTCGCCGCGCTCGCCGGAGCGCGAGTGAGGGTGTGGGGTCGGCTGCGGGTCGATGCGACTGGCCGGCTCGAGGTCGAGGCTCAGGAGGTGCTGCGGATGGACGGTCGGTGACTACCAGGTCCGCTCTTAGGCGACCGAGGCCGGCGCCGTGCGTCCCGGGCCGAACACCTTGTGGCGATCGTGCAGCTGGTGGTGCACCGCTTGCACGACGGCGGGCAGTCGCTCGAGCTGTGCCGCGGTGACGAAGGGCAGGCTGCAGCGGACGACGAGCCTGTCGTCGCCGAGCTGGCGCACGATGCGGAAGCGCTCGAGCCGGCGAAGCGCCCGGGCGATCCCCGACTGGTTGCCCTGTGGGGAACCAAGCCCGACGAGGGCAGACAGCTCCTCGAGTGAAGTGGTCCAGCCTGCGGGGTGGATGCTCGCGTTGCGGGCGAGCACCTGCCACGTCGTCCAGCTGGCGGGCCCGACGACCGGCAGCCACACCCGTCCGGCGTACTCGCTGCCCGGCACGAAGTGGGCGCAGTGACCGCCAGGATCTGCGAGGACTCGAAGCCCCGTCCCGGGCTTCACGCCGCAGCTCCCAGCTGGACGAGCACGCGCTCGGCGCGCTTGCGGTGCTTCTGAACGGTGCGCACCGCGGCTCCGCGCTCGCGAGCGAGGTCGACCATGCGCCGCCCAGCGATGCGGCTGGCAACCACCAGTTCGGCGTCGTCCCGCCGGATCAGGTTCTTCGCGACCGCCTCGCGCACGATGTGCAGGAGCTCGACAGCCGGGTGGGACTCCTCCTCGATTGCCACGCGATCGTCGACATTCTCGAAGAAGAAGGTGTCGCCGCCGCGAGGTAGCTGGCGGCGCAGGAGCTCGGCGGCATCGAGGAGCACGTTTGCTGCGATCTTGGCGGGCCGTCGCGCGATCGGGTAGCAGCGGATCCGGTCGTACACCGCGGCGACGGCAGCGGCCTCGCGCTCGGAGTCGGTCCCGAGCGCCCACCACTTCCGGGCCAACCGGCGAGTGCCCGGGAGCAGCAGCTGGAGCAGGATCCGGGCGGCCAGCTCGTCGCCTTCGACCGAGCGGGCGGCCAGCAAAGCGAGGATCCGGTCGGCGGCCGCCGGGCCTCCGGTCTCGGCCCGCCTTCGGACCCCGGCGAGATCCTTCGCGCCGGCTTCGGCGAGCACCTCCGGCAACGCCGCTGCGGCTGCCCGGCTCGTCGCCAGCCGTGCCCAGTCGCGTTCGAGACGTTCGAACAGGGATTCCATGTCGCACCTCCGTCGTTTCGTTGACGGAGCGAAGGTGCGATGAGCGAGTCCCCCCAGAAGTCCGCGCGACGATCCCCAAGTCGACGTCACGGCTCCGCACGCTCTCCCCGGTCTCGGGGGAGTCCCCCGTCCACAGGCTGTCCCCAACGGGTCCACAGAAGTGGCGGAGTTGTGCCCCTAGCGCCTCACAGGCTCGAAGGTGAAGACTGATGACACCGGTGTAACTACGGCTGTGTTCTCCGACGGCGCGCCGGTGACATCGAAAGGTTTCTTCATGGACAAGGAAATGGGCGCCCGCAGCATCGACGGAGCATTACACGGCGTCACCTACGCTAGGAACGTGTGTTCGGTAGGCCAGACCGCGGAGGCGACGTCGTGAGCAAGGCCGCGCTCGTCGCCAACGTGCTGCCTGTCGAGTTCGCGTTCGAGACGCTCGAACTCCTGGGTCGTGACGTCGAAGATGGCGAGGAGCTCGCCGCCCTTCGCGAGTCGTTGGCACCGGAGTGGAGTGTCCAGTGGGAAGGCTCGAAGGTGTACTTCCTTCGCCTTGTCGAAGGACCGGCCGAGGTCACCGGTGCGGCCCGGACCGCACTCCCCGTCGAGGACAACCTCCGGCTGCTCGCCCGGCTGACCACCGACGCTCTGGTACGTCGCTTTCCCACCTATGAACCGCTGCGCCGCAAGCCCTTCACGTTCCTCGGCCGCAAGCAGGAGTTGATGGCGGATGCCAGCTCGGTGCTCGGCGTCAGCCACCCCTTGTTGGGCGAGTTTCGGATCTGGCCGAAGTACTCGCTGGACGCGCGAGTCATGGAGGTCAAGTCGGGCGCCCCCTTCGTAGGGCTCACCATCGACCTGGCGACGCGGTGGGAGATCGCCGCCGACCTGGAGGCGCTGCAGCAAGCGGGTATCGACCTGACTGGCCTCTTCGTTGTGCGCCGGAACGCTGACCCGGAGCTTCGCCCATTGGTTGGCCGGATCGGGACGGTCCACGACGGCATGGTGAAGCTGGCCGAGAGCACCTATGAGGTCGAGGAGCTGCCGGCCGCCACCGTCATGCTCGAGGGCCGCCGCGAGGCTTTCTCGCGATGCTTGAGCCGGCTACTCGGATCGAGGGCATCCCGATACGACGATCACCGCGACAAGAAGATCGGGGAGCTCCTCGGCGGACCAGCGCTGCTCGCCGAGGTGCAACGCGTTGCAAGCGTCCTCAGTGAGAAGCCGCTCGAGCTGGCACAAGGCATGACCTGTTCCGTTGGAGCACCGCTGCAGATCACAAACTCGCACGACTACAAGTCCATCGTCGAGACCCGCCAGCTCGACTACTGCTTCGACGCCGCCCGAACGAAGCGCCACCGATACGCATGGCCGGGCTTGGAGAAGTACGGCCCGTTCAGCCGTGACACGTTCGCCCGGCCTTCGCCTCAGATCCTCGTCGTCTTCCCGCAGGCGACGCAGGGTGCGGTCGAAGCATTCGTGCGCCAGCTGCGCGACGGCATCCCTGGGCAGAGGAACTACCAGGCCGGCTTGACCAAGACCTTCGGGCTCGTCAACCCGCGATTCGAGATGGTGTCGGTGACGCCGACAGCCGACGTCACGCCGGCCGCCGCCTACTGCAAGGCGATCGAAGGCGCGCTCGCCCGAGGCGACCTACCCGATGCCGCGCTGGTGATCGTCACCGACCGAGACGGCGACCTTCCCGACGAGGTCAACCCTTACCTGCACAGCAAGGCGATGCTCTTGATGGCGGGTGTCGCGACGCAGCACGTCCGCCTCAGCAAGCTCTCCAGCCCGGCAAGCTCGCTGCAGTACATCCTCCAGAACATCTCCATCGCGTTGTACGCCAAGCTCCGCGGCGTCCCGTGGACGGTCGATCAGGACCTGACCATTGCGGATGAGCTGGTCATCGGGATCGGCACCGCCGAGATGTCCGACTCGCGGATCCACGAGCGGCACCGGTACGTCGGCATCACAACGGTCTTTCGGGGCGATGGCAACTACCTGCTTGGGCAGCTCTCTCGCGAGGCGTCCTACGAGGAGTACCCCGCCGTGCTCAGGGACTCGGTCCGAGGCATCCTGGAGGAGCTCAAGCTGCGTAACGGGTGGCAGAGCGGTGACACGGTCCGCGTGGTGATCCATGCCGCGCGGCCACCGCGCAACGTCGATTTCGCGCATCTCATGCGGCAGGCGGTACAGGCGGTCGGCAAGGACCAGCACATCGAGTTCGCGTTCGTCACCGTCTCCCACGACCACCCCTTCGCACTCTTCGACACTTCGCAACAGGGTCGGCAGACGGCGAAGGGGACGAAGGGCGAGTACGTCCCGGACCGCGGCCTCATCGTCCAGACGAGCCGGTACTCACGACTGATCACCACGACCGGTCAGACCCTCGTGAAGCGGGCCGGCCTTCCGCTCGCCAGACCCATCCAGGTGCACTTGCATCGGCACTCCACCTTCACCGACCTGCATTACCTGTCGGAGCAGGTTCTGAAGTTCACCGGACTGTCATGGCGATCAACCACGCCGGCTGCTGACCCGGTGACGATCTATTACTCCGAGCTCATCGCGCGGCACCTCGCCCGCCTGCGAGCAGTTCCTGACTGGTCTCCGAGCCTCCTCGACGCACGGTTGCGCACGAGCAAGTGGTTCCTCTGATCGAGGCACTCGGCCACAGCATCGGGGCAGAGATCTCGGCGCTCCGGGCGCAAGTACAAGGCGCGTGGCAACCGGAGTCACCTGAGGCGGGCTTTCTCGAGTGGGCTGCCCGTGCGAGCGGAACGATCGTCGACCTCCCCGCTGCGCCCTTCGTGCCCGACACGATCCCCACGCAGCGCTGGAGCGAGGCTCCTGTCCTTGCAGCCTCCGGCTTTCGCATGGAGTCCGAGGGGCTGTCGTTGATGCGGGAGCGCTGGCTTGAAGGCATTGGCCGGCTCATGCCCCGGGATGCAGTGCCGGCGGATCGCAACTCGTTCTTCTTCCGCCCCGTCGAACTGCTCGGCATCGCAATCGGCGCGAGGGCAGTCCATGCCGTCGAGACGGAGCCCATCAACTGGCTGCGAGCGCTGATCAACACGAACACCGCACTTCTACCAACCAACGGCACCTGGGGAGCGATGCTCACCGCCCTGGCCCATCGTGAGGTCGGCGACGAGCGGCCCGTGCAGGCCACACACGCTCCAGCGACCATCCTCGACGCGGCCGCTCTGCTCTGGCTGCACCTCGTCGATGTCGGCCTCGCCAAGTCGTTGAGCACCGCGAGCCGTGAGGAGCTGTGTCGCCGTGTCTTGCTCGACGCCACTCGCGACGGCGTGAAGGCGACCGGGATCGGCGAAGCCGGCATCCTTTGGATAGCTCTCGATCGCGCCGTGCGCGCCGCTGTTGACGGCGCGGATCTGGAGGCGAATCGGTCAGCCGACCTCGTCATCATGATGTGCCGGCGGTTCCCGCTCCTCGTGGCAGAGCTCCACAACCGCCATGCCAACCGCCCACCCCTCGAGCTCGCTGACGAGTACGACGTCCAGGATCTCCTCCGCGCCCTCCTACGCGTCCACTTCGACGACGTTCGGCCTGAGGAGTGGAACCCGAGCTATGGCGGCATCGCCTCGCGGAGCGACCTTCTGATCAAGTCCGAACGGCTCGTGATCGAGACGAAGATGACGCGCAAGAACCTTGGCCAGAAGGAGGTTGTGGAAGAGCTCACCGTCGACAAGGCGCAGTACCGGACGCATCCGGATTGCGGCACGCTCGTGTGCTTCGTCTACGACCCGCAGAAGCGACTCTCGAACCCGTCTGCTCTCGAAGCAGACCTCTCCACCGCGGATCCCGACCTGACCACGCACGTGGTCGTGAGTCCGAGAGGGCTCTAGCGCGGTGAGGCCGGCTACTCGTCGCCGGTGTCGGCCCGGCGGAACGAGACCTTGGCGTCCGGGAACGCCTCCACGAGTGTGGTGAGTGTTGGCTCGGTGTTCAGACCCCACATCTTGAACAGGACATAGGTCTCCCCGGCCGTCTGGTCGACGAGCGGGTGGTCACAGAAGAACCGCCGCACCTCCGCCTTCGGATCTGACTCGGCGAGCGCCGCGCGCACGGCCTCCGGATCGGTAAGCAGACCGGGCAGGACACGGAACGCGCGGTCAGGCATCACGGCGCGGATCTCGGCCAAGGGAACACCGCGACCTGCGAGTTGCTCAACCATCACGCGGATCGAGTTGCGCTTGTTCTGGTCCGGGAGCTCAGAACCTTCGACAACGATGTGGTAGCGGGTGAAGTCCCGGCCGTCGGAGCTTGCTCGTACGCGTGCCGCGTCCTTTCGACGCAGCCGGACCTGGTAGTCCGCTGCCTCGGGGAGCGGGATCACCTGCTGGATGTCGAGCAGGACCTTGTCGTCGAGGTCGTACGGGACGAGGCGGACGCAGCGGATGTCCATACCCTCGAAGCCGTTGAGCCACAGGACGGCCGTCGTGATCTCGCGACCGAAGTCCGCGGAAACGAGGATGATCCGCACGTCGGTGGACAACGCCGGCGGCTCGTCGTCTTCGGCGTCGAGGAAGGCCAGCAGTTCCGCTCGGGGATCGAGGTCCTCGTCGCTTCGATGCTTCGCAGAATGAGCCGTGAAGGCTCGGAGGACTTCCTCGAAGCCCATTGATGAGATCATCGCTGCGTACCGGAGGGCCTGGAGCTCCATGTGACCGCCGTCGTCGGTCCGCTTGAGCTCGATGACGACCAGCCGGCCGGACTTGTCCAGCGCCAGGAGGTCGATGCGACGCCGAGCGTCCTCCCACTCACCGAATTCCTCAGCGAGCACGAGGAGGTCGTCGCCGAGCGGTGAGATATCGTTGCGAAGCAGCCGCTGGAGGTCCGCTCGCTCGTACAGGCCGAGCGTCGCGAAGCCGGCCACGGGCTGGCGCTTCAGCCCATCTTCCCCAACCTCGTAGAGCGGCATCGACGCACTCCCAGTGTCTCGTCGTCCCAAGAGCGTAGGCACCGACCTCGATGCTTGCCCCGACGAGCACCGGTCAGCTCGGCACGTGCGCTGGGGGCCTGACATCTCCCGCGGGATCGCTGCTTCAGGTCTACCTGTGCCGATTCGCGGCATAGCGTCGTGGCGATGACCGCAGCGGAGAGCCTGGCGAACCCGATCATCAGTTCGCCGTACGAACCTCCCGAGCACCACTTCGAGATCGGGCCGAGCGGTCCGACGGGAGTGCTGCTACCAGGCCGTCGTCTCAGTGAGTCGTTCATCCCGATCCCGGTTTCGAAGAAGGGGAAGCAGGAGCAGGAGCAGCTCGACTTCGACGCCACGGGCGAGCGCCGCGACAAGAACACCCTCATCAACGACATCCGACGCGAGGTCGAGCGGTGGCGTGCGAGCAACTGGAACGGCGTCACGCCGTACACCCGCAAGCTGCTCACGCACTGGGCCCCGGGACCGCATCGCGACGACCCGGTTCTGTTCTGCCAGCGCGAGGCAGCCGAGACTGCGATCTTCCTTGCCGAGATCGCAGGACGTCACGGCACCGCCGACTACCGCCGCCGTCTCGAACCCGAGAACGAGCTCCACAACGATGGCCTTCCGCGTGTTGGCCTCAAGATGGCGACCGGCACTGGCAAGACCGTCGTGATGGCCATGCTCATCGCCTGGCAGACCATCAACAAGGTGATGACGCCCAAGGACGCGCGCTTCGCGAAGCGCTTCCTGGTCGTCACCCCCGGAATCACGATCCGAGATCGGCTCGGTGTGCTGCACCCGGAACGAGACGAGAGCTACTACCGCGAGCGAGACCTCGTGCCTCCCGACCTATGGGATGCCGTGCTGCAGGCCCAGGTCGAGATCGTCAACTACCACGCCTTCCTGCCGCGTGACTCCAAGGAGATCCAAGGCGTCGCCAGCAACACGCGCAAGCTGCTCCGTGGCGGCAAGCCAGAGATCGCTGACGCCTTCCGCGAGACACCGGACATGGTCGCCGCCCGCATCCTTCGCGCCTTCGGGACGGGCAAGGGCGAGATCGTGGTGCTCAACGACGAGGCACATCACTGCTACCAAGACAAGCTTCTCGAGAACCCCGATGACGACGCCGACAAGGAAGACAAGGATCGGAACCGCGATGCCCGCGTGTGGTTCCGCGGGCTCCACGACCTTCGACGCAAGGCGGGGATCAAGACGGTCTACGACCTCTCAGCCACGCCCTACTACCTGAAGGGCTCCGGCTACAACGAGGGCTTCATTTTTCCCTGGGTCGTCAGCGACTTCTCGCTGATGGATGCGATCGAGTCGGGCATCGTGAAGATCCCGCGGATCCCCGTCGACGACGATGCGGCAGGCCGGCAGCTCGTGTACCTGCACTTGTGGGACAACATCCAGCCGCCGCTTCCGAAGCGTCGGTCCGCCAAGGACACCGACCACGGTCCGCAGGGATGGCCGATCCCCGAAACGCTTGAAGGCGCGCTTCGCAGCCTCTACCGCAGCTACGAGGGGAACCACGCGCGGTACGAGGCGACGCTCGCCGCGCTCGGAGAGCCGCCGCCCGTGCTCATCGTCGTCTGCCCGAACACTGTCGTGTCCAAGCTCGTCTTCGACTGGATCGCCGGCCGAGAGGTCGAACTCGGCGACGGCACCACGCGGCTGGCGGCGGGCAACCTGCCGCTCCTCAGCAATGTCGAGGACGGCGTCTGGACAACGAGGCAGCGCACGATCCTTGTTGACTCGGCTCAGCTCGAGTCCGGTGAGCCGCTCGGCGCCGACTTCCGCAAGGACGCTGCCCGAGAGATCGAAGCCTTCAAGCAGGCATACCGGGTGCGGAATCCGGGCGCCGATGTCGACAAGCTCACCGACAGCGACCTGCTCCGCGAAGCGATGAACACGATCGGCAAGAAGGGCAAGCTCGGCGAGAACATTCGATGCGTCGTCTCGGTTGCGATGCTCACCGAAGGGTGGGACGCCAACACCGTCACGCACATCCTCGGAATCCGCCCGTTCCGCAGTCAGCTCCTCTGCGAGCAGGTCGTCGGTCGCGGGCTCCGACGACGCAGCTACGCCATCAACGAGAACTCCGGTCACTTCGAGCCGGAGTACGCGGAGATCTATGGGGTTCCGTTCGCGTTCATCCCCAGCGGCCCGCCCCCACCGAAGCCCAAGGACCCTCGGCCGGCGATCGAGGTCAGAGCGCTTGATGACCGGTGGCCACTCGCCATTCGCTTCCCCAAGGTGGACGGCTACCGAGTCGAGTTGCCCGACGAACCGCTACATGCTGACTTCGACGGCGACTCGAAGTTGCACGTCGACCAGACGATGGTTGCGCTGTGGGTCGAGAACCAAGGAGTTGTCGGCGAGGCGGAGCAGGTCGACCTCGACGACATTCGCAGTGCACGTGAGCAACGCATCGCGTTCTCGATCGCGAAGACCCTCGTCCAGCGTGAGGAGTTCTTCGCTGTTCTCGCTGGGGTCGAGCGCCCGTGGCTCTTCCCTCAGCTCGTGGACATCTGCCGACGCTGGCTGGACGAGTGCGTGACGACCGACCCTGGAGTCACCAAGGGCCATCTCCTTCTGACCCAAGCAGGTGCCCGAGCAGCGGAGAAGGTGTTCGGATCGATCGTTCGCTATCCGGACAACCGGCCGACGATCCTCCTGCCGATCGTCCGGCGGTTCGACCCGATCGGTTCGACCGACGAGGTTCGCTTCCTCAGCCGCAAGGTTGTGATGGATCCACCCCCGACGAAGTCGCACCTCAACCACGTGGTGCTCGACGGCGTCAGAGGCAACTCGTGGGAGGAAGGGCTCGCCTATCTGCTCGAGCACAACGACCAAGTCGCTTCGTACGTCAAGAATGAACGGCTTGGGTTCACAATCCCCTACGTGCACGAGGGTCGAACGCACGACTACATCCCTGACTTCCTGGTGCGCCTGGTCACTGAGCCTGACGACGTCGACCGAACGCTCATCGTCGAGGTGTCGGGCAGCCGGAAGTCCCCAGGCCCGACCGCTGCGAAGGCCGAGACCGCGCGCAACCAGTGGTGTGCTGCCGTGAACAACTGGGGCGAGTTCGGGCGGTGGGGCTACGTCGAGGTCCGGAACCCGGCGCAAGCACCGAAGCTGCTCGACGAAGCCATCGACAACCTCTACGCCGACCGACCGATCATCGGGCTACCGGCCTGACCGCGAGGGATTTCATGCCTGCACGAAGGACGAAGAAGGCAACCGGGCCGACGCCCGTGGACGCGATCACGCACGCCGATAAGCGCGCCAACCTGCCGACCGCCGATGCGCAGGATTTCGTGTCACCCGAGCTCGATCAGCCCACTCCCGTCCGCTATCCCCGCGACCCCTCACTCGACCCCCAGCTCGTGTGGAGGGGGAAGGATGCGCTCGACGGCGAGGACCTCGTCACCGATGCCCCAGCGATCTACATCCAAGAGAAGATCGACCCTCGAGTCATCATCGAGAACCTCCGCAGCACTGCGGGACGGGCGGAGGACGAGCCCGAGCTGACGTTGTTCGACTCGTTCGATGGTCTGCCAGAGCTCGACCTCGTGGACTTCTATCGCCACGAGGCCAACTGGTCGAACCGCATGATCCTCGGCGACTCGCTCAATGTCATGGCCAGCCTCGCGGAGCGGGAGGCGCTCCGTGGCAAGGTCCAGATGATCTACATCGATCCGCCGTACGGCATCCGGTTCGGAAGCAACTGGCAGGCTTCCGCCAGGTCCCGCGACGTCAAGGACGGGAAGCTTGAGGACGCGTCGCGTGAGGTCGAGCAGATCAAGGCCTTCCGAGACACGTGGGAGCTCGGCATCCACTCGTACCTTGCCTATCTCCGGGATCGGCTGACCATCGCACGGGACTTGCTGACGGAGTCCGGCTCAGTGTTCGTGCAGATAGGGGACGAGAACGTTCATCTCGTTCGATCATTGATGGACGAGGTGTTCGGGCGGGCAAACATGCTCAGCGAGATCGTGTTTCAGAAGACAAGTGGGTTGACGTCTGAGTTCCTGCCCGCGGTTGCGGACATGGTGCTTTGGTACGCGAAGGACCGAGAACTCGCAAAGTTTCATCAGCTCCATCACCAGAAGGACGTCGGCGGGTCCGGAGGTGGGATGTACACCTTCGTCGAGTTGCCAGACGGGTCACGTCGGCGGATCTCTGCAGCCGAGCGAGCTGACCCGTCGCTTCTCCCCGAGGGCTCGGAGCCCTACCGATTGTCCGACTTCACGTCACCGCGAGTTCGGACGTCGCGGTCTGGCTACTTTGAGATCGAGGTCGGGGGTCGAAAGTTCCTTCCCAACAAGGGTGAGTGGAAGACCCATCGCGAGGGAGTGAAGCGGCTCGACTTGGCCGGCAGGTTGGAAGCGCTAGGTACGACGCCTGCGTACGTTCGAAAGATCAACGACTTCCGCGCCTTCCCCATCAACAACCTCTGGACCGACATCGGCGGGGCCGCTGACCGGGTCTATGTCGTGCAAACGACCACGAAGGTCGTCGAGCGCTGCATGCTGATGACCACTGATCCCGGCGATCTGGTACTCGATCCCACCTGCGGATCAGGTACCACCGCTTACGTCGCGGAGCAGTGGGGGCGGCGTTGGATCACAATCGACACGTCCCGAGTCGCTCTGGCGCTCTCGCGGCAACGGCTGATGGGCGCTCGGTTCCCCTACTACCTCCTGGCTGACTCCGAGGAGGGCCGGGCCAAGGAGTCGTCGCTTTCTGCTGCACCACTGCCGGTGGCGGACACAACCAGGGACATTCGGCATGGGTTCGTCTATGAGCGCGTGCAGCACGTGACGCTGAAGTCGATCGCCAACAACCCGGACATCAAGGAGGGGATGTCTCGCGACGAGATCGATGAGGCGATCCGGCGACACGCCGACTACGAGTTCCTCTACGACAAGCCCTTCGAGGACTCGAGGACGGTGCGCGTTGCAGGGCCGTTCACCGTTGAGAGCCTGTCTCCGCATCGTTCGCTCGCATTTGCAGGGAGCGCAATCGATGGAAGCGGAGCGGTGAACCCGGAGACCGATGAAGTCGCCTCGCACGGTGAGGCGACTTTCGAACAGACGATCCTTGCCAACCTGCGCACCGCCGGCATCCAGAACGGTCGCAAGGACGAGCGACTCACGTTCGACACGGTGGAGCCGTACGCCGCGTCCTACATCCAAGCGCTCGGCGAGCGCGACGAAGCGACCGACGGCACGCCGAGACGCGTAGGCATCACAATTGGACCTCAGTACGGCACTGTCGGCCCCTCGTTCATCAAGGACGCTGCGCGCGAAGCCAACAAGGCTGGCGATCTCGATCTCCTCTGCGTATTGGCGTTCGCGTTCGACCCGGCCGTACTTGGCAGTTCCGACGAATACGTCGCGTCCGACGATGGGTTCGCCAACGTGGCAGCGGAGCGACGGCTTGGCCGGGTTCCGGTTCTCCTCGTGCGGATGAACGCTGACCTCGTGATGGGAGAGGAGCTGAAGAAGACCGGCGCCGGGAACCTCTTCACTGTCTTCGGTGAGCCCGACATCGAGGTCCGGACCACCGGTGACGAACTTCAGGTGGCTCTCCGAGGCATTGACGTCTACGACCCCAACACTGGGGAGATCCGCAGCAACGACACGGGCCAGGTCGCCCTTTGGATGATTGACACGGCCTACAACGATGAGTCGTTCTTCGTTCGTCATTGCTACTTCACCGGCGGACAAGACCCCTTCGCACGGCTCAAGCGTGCTCTCAAGGCTGACATCGACGAGGAAGCATGGGCCTCGCTCAACCGCACCGAGTCCCGACCGTTCCCGAGACCGGAGACCGGGAAGATCGCGGTGAAGGTGATCAACGACTACGGCGACGAGGTCGTCAAGGTCTTCGCGGTGTAGCCCGTGGCCGGAGACGCGCCGACTCCGGCGACCGCCGGCCAGTACCTCGCACGACGGCGCAACCACCTCGGATCGATCAAGAAGGACCTCGGCGACCTCCAAGGATGGCGGTCGCTTATTGCCGAGCTCATCCAGAACGCCGACGACGCCAAGGACGCGACCGAGATGGCGTTCACTATCGATGATGACGCGCTGTCGGTGTGGAACGACGGAACGTTCTCGAAGTGCGACCAGCTGGACGCTCGAACTTGCCCCTGGGAACTGCGCGGCGATCCAGCCTGCGACTTCCACAGCTTCAGCGACGTCGCTGGCGGAGCGAAGGAAGATCGGGAAGACGCCACTGGTGCATTCGGGATCGGTTTCACCGCGGCCTACCAGGTCACTGATCTGCCCGTGCTGACGTCGTCCGGAAAGCGGTGGACGATCGACGAGACCAGACCCGAGGACTCACGGATCTTCAGCGAGGACGTCGTCGACGCAGGCGGCACCGTCTTCTTGCTCCCCTGGGCTCGTGAGCTGAGCTACATGCGACGGGAACTCGAACAACCCGTCATCACGTCTGAGTCGATCCAAGAGCTCACCGAAGAGCTCTTCGCATCGGTGCCGGAGTCGATGCTCTTCCTCCGCCGGCTAACCCGCATCGTGGTGTCCTCCGAGACTCGCACGGTGACGTTCGACCGGGACCCATCCGACAAGACCATCGAGGTTCGATCGTCTGATGGCGAGTGCTGGCGCTGGCATGTCCTCGACGGATCGTTCGCCCCGGTTGCTGAGGATCTGCGCGCCACGCATCCGAACGAGCTCCCGCGGCGACGCTCGCCGTCTGTCTCTGTTGCTCTCAATCTCACCGGTGACTCACCATCAGGGCGGTTCTACGCCACGTTGCCGACGGACGAGGCGACATGGCTCCCGCTCTCGGTCCAAGGTTCGTTCTTCCCGAAGCCCGACAGGAAGCGGATCCGCCTCGACAACGCACCTCGCGACGAGTGGAACAGGGCGATCATCGACTTATGTCGACACCGGGATTATGCGGCCTGACGCTGGCAGCGAGTCAGGAGTACCTGACGTTGCTGGCCGTCGCGTGGGGCGGCCCCGGGACTTGTCGACATAATCCCGGCTCGCT
>Ga0187893_10007194_pt1 | contig 18429 bp, 19 predicted proteins | sample MA1701074metaG_FD_139574 | JGI IMG/M metagenome (GOLD analysis project Ga0187893, IMG submission 139574) | White microbial mat communities from a basaltic lava cave in the Kipuka Kanohina Cave System on the Island of Hawaii, USA - MA170107-4 metaG ... | reverse complement strand
GCCGGTCAATCCGGCGCGCTGAGCGGGGCCGGTCAATCCGGCGCGCTGAGCGGGGCCGGTCAATCCGGCGCGCTGAGCGGGGCCGGTCAATCCGGCGCGCTGAGCGGGGCCGGTCGATCCGGCGCGCGGGCCGGCAGGCGGAGCTGCGGAACGTCAGCGCAGCGCGTCGCCCTGCTCGGCGAGGAGCCGTGACAGGACCTTCGCCGCGGGCCGGAAATCGGGATGCCCGCGCGCGAATCGCAGGATTTCCCGCCGCACGGAGTGCACCGCGTCGAGCACCCGGTCGATCGTGCTGCGCGCGCGCCGCTCCTGCAACCGGCACGCGAGCCGCGCGAACCTGATCAGCGTCGTGCGATCCGGAAATGCCTTGCTCCCCGCCAGCGTGAGCGCGAGCGAGTCCCGCGGCTGGTACGCGCGCGTGCACACGATGTCGAACGCCGGCGCAAACCACACCTCGGATTCGGGATCGGCGTAGAGCACGCCGAAGTTCTTCAGATGCGCGTCGCCGTTGCCGAGCGCGCACGAGAGCGCGACCATGACGAAGAGCTGCTCGAGCGCCTGCGGCGTGCGTTCCGGGGATACGAACTGGGTGATCCGACGCGCGATCGTCTCGTACGACGAGTCGTATCGCCCGGAGCTCCGCAAGCCGTTCAGCACGCAGAAATCCTCGAAGCCGAGATAGTCGCCGCCGGGACCGAGGTCGAAACGCTCGACCACGAGCACGCGGCGATCGGTCGAGAGCCGTACGCGCGGAACGGGGAGGCCGCACAGCCCGGCGGCCCGCATGCAGAAGAACTCGTTCGCCGCGAGCTCGGGATACGCCCGCGGGTCGAAGCTCTTCACGATATGGGTCGTGTCGCGGTGCGTGATCCGCTCGACCGGATCGGCATCGCGCACGAGCACCTTGGGCTGCATGCCCGAGACACCCGAAAGCCTGGCGTAGCGCTCGAGCAGACTTTCCATGAGATCGTCCGCGCCCTCGTAGGCGAGGAGCGCGCGGACGCTTTGTGCCGGCACCTCGGGGAGTGCGTCGCCGGGAGGGGCGTAGCGAAGCCGGCCGATCTGCGAGGCGCCGACGATTCCCAGCAGATCGAGATCGTCGAAGCGCGGGATCGCCTTGCCGAAGTCGCGCGTGAGGCGCTCGCGCAGCGCGCCTTCGGGCAGGCTCATCTCGAAGACCGGGTGCACGGTGTTCGACGAATCGTACTGATCGGGAACCACCGGCATGGTCAGCGAGACCGCCGAGCGCGCCGGAGCTTCGCTCGAGTAGCCGAACAGGAACTCGAGGTCGTGCACCGCGCTGCGGGTGAGCCGCCCGGCGCGCTCGCGCCCGGCGTGGACCTCAAGCGCGGCGCGCTTCATTGCGCAATTCGGCGAGGGTCGGGCGCGCCGGCCGCTTCACGACCTGTATCACCAGACCAAGCACGCCGCACAACGCGATGATCTTGCGCAACCCGATCTCGCCGATCGTCCCGCGCTCGATCGCGGAGACGGTAGCCCGGCTCATCCCGAGCCGTCCGGCCACCTGTGCCTGCGAGAGGCCGGCACTCTTGCGTGCGGCTCGAACGGCGGTGCCCAGAGCGATGACGTCCATGTGTGTGTACTATATACGATACAAAAAAGTGCGGGAAACTGGTAATGTATTAAATATGATGCACTTCCGGGAAGCGAAGGCGCAAGGCCACGGCGATCTCCCTGCTCGCTTTCCGGCAGTGCCTGGGAGGGCCCGCATCCGGCAGGACCGGGTCGCGGACGAAGAGCCGGTCGATCCGGCGAGAGACGACCCCGGCCGGTCAATCCGGCGAGATCACCTTCGTGCCCGACTCCGCGAACACCCATGCGAACGCGATCCCGCCGGCGATCGCGTAGTTCTGCTTCACGAGCGGACTATTCTCGAAGACCGCCCCGCTCAGGTTGTCGTAGCGGACGTAGGCGCCGACCCAGAATTTCTCGAAGCGGCGGCTGATTCCGGCGACGAAGGTAGCGCCGGAATAGCCGCCCCGCGCGGTGTACGCGGGGCGCTGGGGGGTCGCGAACTGGGTCGGGACGCCGTAGAAGTACTCGTGGAAGTTCTGTGTGGCGTAGGCCGGCCCGAGGCTGAATCCCACGTTCCACCGCTGGCCGAAGAGCTCCGGCCGGATGTCGAGGTTGAGGTGCGGGTAGAAGGTCCAGCCGATGTTGTGCCAGTGCGAGAGGTCGGTCGCGATCGCGGTCCGGGCCGGCAGGCGGAGCTGCAGGCGGTAGTTGTAGTCGATCCGCCGGTCGCGTGCGAGCGTGAAGACGAGCACCGGCCCGATCTCGAGCGTCGCGTCGAGATCGGGCATGCCCTGGCGCGCGTCGTTGTCGCTCGAGTCGACCGGCGGCGTGCCGAAGACGCTCACGTCGAGCTCGACGCGGTCGGACTGGAGGAAGATGCCGCGGATGCCCTCGCGGTCGACCTTGAAGTGGTCGCCGCGATAGACGAAGTACGGGATCGGGAAGACGTAGCCCCGGCCCTGGTTGGCGCCGCGGTAGTCGGGGAGATAGAGGCCGGTCGCACCGACGCCCGCCTCCCACAGCGGCCGCTCGACCGCGCGCGCGTCCGGCGGGACGAGGACGGCGGCGAGCGCAGCGGCGGCGAGGGCGGCACGCACCGCTACGCCGCTTCCACCGGCCGGATCGCCTCGCGCCGGCGACGCCAGGCCCGCACGCTGGTGCGAAGCGCGGCGAGGCTGAAGAGGTAGTAGATCGCCCGGAAGAGGTAGAGCCGCGGCCGCACCGGCCCGCTGCGGAACACGTCGCCGGCGAGGAAGGACACCACCGCCGACTGCACGCCGAGGAGATTCTTCGGCCCCATGATGAGGTCGCGCATCGTCGGCGAGGTCATGCGGTAGATCATCCACGAGAAGGTCTTCAGCCCGCGCCTCACCTGCCGCTCGAAGTCGCGGTAGAGGAGCGGCGCGGCGCGCGGATCGCGGAGCGCCCCCTCGACCACGTCGGCGCCGAGGAACGCGCTGTTCATCGCGAGGTAGACGCCGCTCGAGAATACCGGGTCGACGAACCCGTACGCGTCGCCGACGAGGATGTAGCGGTCGCCCGCCATCCGGTCGGCGTGGTAGGAGTAGTTGCCGGTCGCGGTCGCCGGGCCGGTGAGCTCGGCCGCGCGCAGGCGCCCGGACAACTCGGGCGAGAGCGCGAGCGTCGCGCGGAAGAACTCGGTGAGATCGCCCTTGCGCGTCTTGAGGTAGTAGGGCCAGCACACGGCGCCGACGCTCGTCGTGCCGTCCCGGAGCGGGATGAACCACAGCCAGCCGTGCGGGAACCAGAAGATGCTGATGTTGCCTTCCTCGCGCCCGGGCTGGCGCTCGGCGCCGGTGAAGTGGCCGAAGATCGCGGCGCTCGAGTGCTTCGCGTTGCGGCGCTTCAGCCCGAGCCTGGCGGCGAGGAAGGTGTCGCGCCCCGAAGCGTCGACGAGGAACCGCGCGCCGAAGCGCGCGGCGCCGCCGGCCTCGTCCGCGGTCGTCACCGCCACCTCGTCCGGGCCGAACTCGACCGCGGCGACGCGCGTGCCTTCGTGCACGCGCGCGCCGCGCGCGGCGCAAGTCTTCAGCAGCAGGTGGTCGAACTCGGACCGGCGCACCTGGTAGGCGTACGGCCACGACGGGTCGAGCTGGGTGCCGAAGTCGAAGGTGAGCGAGCGGCCGTGCTCGGCGGAGCAGAACTGCGCGCCGTACTTCAGCATCGCGATCGCCTCGACCTCGCCGCGCACGCCGAGCCGGTCGAAGAGCGGCAGGTTGAGCGGCAGGAGCGACTCGCCGATGTGGAAGCGCGGGTGGCGGTCCTTCTCGATCACGACCACGTCGAGCCCGCGCTCGGCGAGGAGCGCCGCGATCGTCGAGCCGGCGGGGCCGCCGCCGATCACGAGGACGTCGCAGCGGTCGTTCGGGGCGGGCGGGGCGGGACTTGCCGACATGCGCGGGAAATCTACCACGGCCGGGGTTGGAGCCGGCGCCGCGGCTCTGGAATAATGGATTCATGCCGGCCGAGACGATCCCCGCCGCCGCCCCGCGCGCACGGCCCTGGCAGCCGTACGCGGCGCTGAAGGCGAGCGCGCTCGTGCACGCGGGCGGGCTCGCCGCGTTCGCCGCGGCGCCGGAGCTGTGGCCCGCGGCGCTCGGGGCGATCGCCGCCAACCACGCCGTGCTCTTCGCCGCGAGCTTTGCGCCGCGGAGCCGCCTGCTCGGGCCCAACCTGACCCGGCTGCCGCCGGAGTCGGCGCGCCGCGGCGAGATCGCGCTCACGTTCGACGACGGCCCCGACCCGGAGGTCACCCCGCGCGTGCTCGATCTGCTCGACCGCGCCGGCGCGCACGCGACGTTTTTCTGCGTCGGGAAGCGCGCGGCGGCGCAAGGCGCGCTCGTGCGCGAGCTCGTGCGGCGCGGCCACGCGGTCGAGAACCACAGCCAGCGGCACTCGAGCGCCTTCGGCTGGTACGGCCCCGCGCGGCTGCGCCGCGAGATCGCGGCCGCGCAAGGCACGCTCGCCTCGCTCACCGGGCGCGCCCCGGCGTTCTTCCGCGCGCCGTTCGGCGTGCGCAACCCGTTCGTCGACGCGGTGCTCGCGCGGCTCGGGCTCGCGTACGTCTCGTGGACGCGGCGCGGCTACGACACCGTGGACGGCGACGCGGCGCGGGTCGCCGCCCGGCTTGCCGGGCGGCTCGAGGCCGGCGACGTACTCGTGCTCCACGACGGCGTGGCGACCGGCGCGCGCCGCGCGCGGCCGGCTGTGCTCGAAGCGCTGCCGCAGCTCCTGGAGGCCGTGGCGCGCCGCGGCCTGCGTCCGGTCACGCTCGCCTCGGCCTGTGGCGAAGGACCCGCGGGCTGAGGCGCTGTTCGACACCGCCGCCCGCCGGTTCGCGCCGGCCGGGCGGTTCGCGCGCCACTTCGCGCGCGGCAAGATCGGCGCCGACCCGGTGTTCGCCACGCTGCTCGCCCGCGGGCTGATCCGCGACGGCGCGCGTGTCCTCGACCTCGGCTGCGGGCAGGGCTGCCTGCTCGCCCTCCTCGCCGCGGCGCCGGAGTGCCATCGCGCCGGCGCCTGGCCCGACGGGTGGCCGCCGCCGCCCGCGGGCCTGCGGCTGCACGGGATCGACCTGCTGCACCGGGACGTCGCGCGCGCGCGCCTCGCGCTCGACGGCGCGGCGACGGTCGAGCAGGGCGATCTGCGCACCGCGCCGCTCGTGCCGAGCGACGTGATCGTCCTGCTGGACGTCCTGCACTACATGGAGCCCGAGGCGCAGGACGCGCTGCTCGCGCGCATCGCCGCGGCGATGGCGCCGGGCGGGCTGTTCGTGACGCGGGTCGGCGATCCGGCGGCGGGTCTCGCCGCAGCGCTCACCTGGACGGTGGATCAGCTCGTCGCGGCCGCGCGCGGCCAGGGCCTGCACCGCTTCCACCGCCGCAGCATCGCCGGCTGGACCACCGCGCTCGAGCGGCACGGTCTCGCGGTCGCGACCGAGCCGATGAACGGCGCGGTGCCGTTCGCGAACGTGCTCATGGTCGCGCGGAAGGGCTGAACGGCGGGGGCGTCGCGGGCCGCCTCGCCTCCCGGCTCAGGCGCGCTTGAACGGCTCGTACACCCACTCGGCCTCGATGCGGCCCTCGCGGGTCTCGACGCGCACGCGCGCCGGGCGGTTCGCCTCGGCCCAGCTCCGGGCGTAGCTCACCGCCACCGTCTTCTCGGAGAAGAAGTGATTCTGCGTGCTGCCCTTGGCGGTGACCGCCCAGCCGTACACCGGACCGGGGTAGACGACGAAAGTCGGCGTTTCGCGCATCGTGCTTGGTGAGAAATTTGCCGCAGACGGGTGGCGGCGGCGCGTACGGCGTCGTGCCGACCGTGACGTTGTTCCTGCGCGGGGCGCTGTCGGGCCACCGACAAGGGTGCGGCGCGGCGAAAAGCCGGCCGGGACCGGGGGACGGGAGCGAAACCGGGAAACCGGGCGAGGCTGCGGGCGCCGGGGCCCCGATCGCCCCCGAGTCGCGCCCGAGTCACCCCCGAGGCACCCCCGAGTCACCCCCGCGCCGTCGCGAGCGCGCGCTCGAGCCGCGCCACCCCTTCGGCGAGCCGCGCCTCGCTCGCCGCGAAGCACCAGCGGACGAAGCCCTCGCCCTCGGGGCCGAACGCGACGCCGGGGGCGAGGCCGAGCTTCGCCTCGGCGACGAGCCGCTTGCAGAAGGCGAGGCTGTCGGCGACGCCCGCGACGCGGAAAAAGGCGTACATCGCGCCCGCCGGCGAGTGCGCCTCGACGCCGGGGAGGGCGTGCAGCCGCTCGACGAGGAACTCGCGCGCCCGCGCGAGGCGCGCGGCGAAGCGCTCGACCACCGGCTCGCCGCGCGTCACCGCGGCGACGCCGGCGCGCTGCACGAACCCCTGCGCACAGGAGGTGTTGTACTCGATCAACTTGCCGAGCTCGGGCACGAGCGCGGGCGGGGCGACGAGCCACCCGAGCCGCCAGCCGGTCATCTGCCAGCTCTTGGAGAAGGTGTTGGTGCTGATCACCCGGTCCCCGGGCGCGGCGAGGTCGAGGAACGACGGCGCGGCCGCCGCGCCGGGCCCGGCGTAGTACAGCCGCTCGTAGGCGTCGTCGGCGACGATCCAGATGCCTTGCCGGCGGCAGTGGTCGAGCAGCGCCTGCTGCGCCGGGCGATCGATCGTCCAGCCGGTGGGATTGTTCGGGGAGTTCACGTACAGCGCCCGCGTGCCCGGCGCGAGCGCGGCGAGCAGGCGATCGAGGTCGAGCGTCCAGCCGTGCGCGCCGAAGTCGAGCGGAACGCACTCGACCGACGCGCCGAGGATCTTCGGGATCTCGACCAGGTTCGGCCAGAGCGGCGTCACCTCGACCACGCGGTCGCCCGGGCCCACGATCGCCTGGGTGGCGAGCATCAGGGCGGACATGCCGGAGCTGGTGACCGCGATGCGCTCGACGTCGACCGGGCGGTGGAGCCGCGATACGTACGCCGCCAGCGCCGCGCGCAGCGGCGCGATGCCGAGGTTGTGGGTGTAGAAGGTGTCGCCGGCGCGCAGCGCCTCGATCGCCGCCTCGCGGATGAAGTCGGGCGTGACCTCGTCGGGCTCGCCGAACCAGAACGCGAGCACGTCCGGGTCGCCGAAACCCGCGTTCGCGACCTCGCGGATCTTCGAGCCGCGGAGCGAGCGGACGGCGGGGCGGGCGGCGGGCATGGCGCGCGATTCTCGCACGGTGCGCGGGCGGTCCGCCCTGTGGCAAGATCGAGCGATGCTCGGGCCGCGCGACAGCCTGGACCTCGCGACGCTCGGCGCGCGACTGCGCGCCGGCGGGCTCCGCCCGCGGCAGGTCGTCGACGGCGTGCTCGCGCGCATTGCCGCGCGCGGCGACGACAGGGTGTGGATCCACCTCGCGCCGCGCGCGGCGCTCGAAGCGCGCACCGCCGAGCTCGAGCGGCGCGGACCGGGGGAGCTTCCGCTCTGGGGCATCCCGTTCGCGGTCAAGGACAACATCGACGTCGCCGGCCAGCCGACGACCGCCGCCTGTCCGGAGTACGCGTATTCGCCGGCCGGATCCTCGCCGGTCGTGCAGGCGCTCCTCGACGCCGGCGCGATCGCGATCGGCAAGACGAACCTCGACCAGTTCGCGACCGGCCTCGTCGGCACGCGCTCGCCGTACGGCGCGTGCGCGAACGCGTTCGATCCGCGGTACATCGCGGGCGGCTCGAGCTCGGGCTCGGCGGTGGCGGTCGCCGCCGGGCTCGCGAGCTTCGCGCTCGGCACCGACACCGCCGGCTCGGGGCGCGTGCCGGCGGCGTTCAACAACCTGGTCGGGCTCAAGCCGACCAAGGGCCGCCTCAGCACGCGCGGCATGGTGCCCGCGTGCCGCTCGCTCGACTGCGTCTCGATCTTCGCGCTGACCGCGGAGGACGCGCGCGCGGTGCTCGGGGTCGCGGGCGGCTACGACGCGCTCGATCCCTGGGCGCGGCGGGCGGCCGCTGCCGCGCTGCCGGATGCGATCGAAGGCTGCCGGATCGGCGTGCCGCGCGCGTCGCAGCTCGAGTTCTTCGGCAACCGCGAGGCCGCGCGGCTCTTCGACGCGGCGGTCGCGGCGCTCGGGCGGCTGGGCGCGCGCCGGGTCGAGATCGACTTCGCGCCGTTCGCCGAGGCGGCGCGGCTCCTCTACGGCGGGCCGTGGGTGGCGGAGCGCTACCTCGCGATCCGCGAGCTCTTCGATCGCCGGCCGGAGGCGCTGTTCCCGGTGACGCGGGAGATCGTCGCCGGCGCGGCGCGGTACAGCGCGGCCGACGCGTTCGCCGCCGAGTACCGGCTGCAGGAACTCCGGCGCGCGATCGCACCGGTATGGCGGGCGATCGACCTCCTCGTCACGCCGACCGCGGGGACGATCTACACGATCGCCGAGGTGAACGCCGACCCGGTGCGGCTGAACACCAGCCTCGGCTATTACACGAACTGCATGAACCTCCTCGACCTCGCGGCGATCGCGGTGCCGGCGGGGTTCCAGGCGAACGGGCTGCCGTTCGGGATCACGCTCGCCGCGCCGGCGTTCGCAGACGAAGGGCTGTGCCGCCTCGGCGGGGCCGTGCACCGGGTGCTCGTGCCGACGATGGGCGCGACGGGGGTCGCGCTGCCGGCAGCCGGCGAGGCGCAAGCGGCGCGTGCCGCAGCCGGACTCGTGCGGCTCGCCGTGTGCGGCGCGCACATGTCGGGCCTGCCGCTCAACCACCAGCTCACGGAGCGGGGCGGGCGGCTCGTCCGCACGTGCCGAACCGCCGCGCACTACCGTCTCTACGCGCTCGGCGGATTCTCGCCGCCGCGGCCGGGGATGGTGCGCGCGGAAGCCGGCGGCGCTGCGATCGAAGTCGAGGTCTGGGCGCTGCCGGCGGAGCACGTCGGGAGCTTCGTCGACGGCGTGCCGCCGCCGCTCGCGATCGGCACCGTGGAGCTCCAGGACGGCGAGCGCGTGCGCGGGTTCGTGTGCGAGGGCTACGCCGCCGCCGGCGCGCAGGACATCTCGGCGCTCGGGAGCTGGCGGACGTTCGTGCAGGGCGGCTCCGTCTGAGGCCGCGGCGATCGGAGGCCGCAGGCATGGGGCGGCCGCCGGCGTGCGCGGGCGCCGTGCTAATCTCGACCCCGGAAACGACCAACGACCGCGAGCGAGACCTGCAGATGGGCGATCTGACGCTCGACCCTCAAGTGACCCGACGTCCCCTGACGGTCGAGGACTTCCACCGGATGGGAGACGCCGGGATCTTCGGCGCGGAAGACCGCGTGGAGCTCGTCGAGGGAGAGCTGATCAACAGGGCCCCGGTGAACAGCCTGCACGCCGGTACGCTGAACCGCCTGAACGGCGCGTTCTCCCGGCTCTATCCCAAAGTGATCGTGGCCGTCCAGAACCCGCTCGTTCTCGGGGCGGGGAGCGAGCTGTATCCCGATCTCATGCTGCTGCGACCGAGGCCGGATGACTACGCCGGCGCCAACCCCGGCCCCGGCGACGTCCTGCTCGTCGCCGAAGTCGCCCACGCGACGCTCCGTTACGACTCTGGCGCCAAGGCGAGGCTCTACGCGCAGCACGGAGTCGTCGAACTCTGGGTGCTGGCAGCGGAGAAGAAGGAGCTGCTCGTGCACCGCGAGGCGGGTCCCGAGGGCTACCGCGACGTCCGCACGCTCGGTGCCGGGACCGCCATCGCGCCGCTGCTCCTCCCGGACCTCACCGTCCGCGTCGACGACCTCTTCCCCCGGGCTTGAGCCTTGCGGCGCACTTGGGCGGGTGCGCTGGCCCGATCCTCCCGATCCGCTCAGGTCGCCTGAAGAAAGTCGAGCAGCAGGCGCGCGGTCGCCTCCGGCTGCTCCTGCTGCACCCAGTGCCCGGCGCCGTCCACCCAGTGGACGCCGAGCATCCGCGTGCAGCCGCGCGCCTGCATCGCCTCGAGGTCGCCCGGCTTCTGCAGCGGACCCCAGTCGGCGCGGCCGGCGATGAAGACGCTGGGGACGTCGATCGTCCGCCCGGCGAAGACCTCCAGCTCCGCGGCGTAGCGCGGGTCGGTGGCGCAGCGGTACCAGTTGAGGCCGCCCTGGAAGCCGGTGCGCGCGAACGCCTCGCCGTAGACCGCTAGCTCCTCGTCGGGGAGCCAGCGGCACGCCGCGATCTGCGCCGGCGAGGGCATGTCGGGCGCGACCGTCTCGGCCATGTTGCGGTCGCGATCCATGATGTAGTACGCGGGCAGCTTCGCGAACTCTTCGGCCGTCCAGTCGCGCAAGGCAAACGGCCGGTTCTCCGGCCAGTCGGCGCTCTTCACGTGGTAGTAGGCGCGGAGGAACGCAGGGATCCCCTGCGGGCAGTCGCGCATGTCGGCGTCCGCCGCGCGGGTCGAGTAGTACCACTGGTAGTGCTTGCGCGGCCGCGGCAGGGCGCTGAGCGCCGCGTGAGGGATCGCGCCGAAGAAGGCCGGGGCGGGCGCCGCCGCGTGGCCGTCGGCGGTGCCGAACGGCAGCGACGGCGTGCCGGCGAACGGCGCGCTCATCAGCGCGACCGCGGGGAAGACGTCGGGGCGGACCACGGCGCACCACGCCGCGAGCGGCGACCCGAAATCGTGGCCGACCAGGCCGGCCACGCGCGGGTGGCCGAGCGCGTGGACGAGGCCGATCGTGTCGCGCACGAGGTTCAGGAACCGGAACGAGCCGACGTCGCCGTCGTAGGCGCCGTCCCAGCCGGTGGTGAGGCCGTAACCGCGCTGGTCAGGCGCGACGACGTGGTAGCCGGCGGCGGCGAGCGGCAGCATGACCTTCCGCCAGCTGTAGGCGAGTTCGGGGAAGCCGTGCAGGAGGAGAAGGCAGGGCCGGCCGCGGTGCTCGAAGCCGGCCTCGAGGAAGTGCAGCCGCAGGCCGTTCACGCCGGCCGCGAAGCGCGACCGGATGCCCGCGGGGAGGGGCGTCACCGGGCGTTGCGCCGCGCGCGGCGCCGCTAGGGCGCGACCGCGACGCCGCGCACGCCGTTCGCGGCGATCACCCTGGCGACGAGCCCCGAAGCCTTGGCGTCGGCGACGAACTCGCGCAGGTACTGCGCGGCGGCGTTACGCCCCTTCGGCGTGCCGACCGACTGCTGGACGGCGGAGAAGCTGCCGTCGAGGACGCGCGAGCCGGGATGCTTCTCGGCGTCGGCGACGAGCCGCGGCTTGAGGCCGGCGAGAGCGTCGAGCTTCTCCTTCACCCAGAGCTGGTACGAGCCTTCGATCCCTTCGGCGCGCACGAGCGTCGCGTGCTTGAGCGACCGGCTCAGGTACAGGTCGTAAGCGGCGCGGTCGGCGATCGCGATGCGCACACCGGCGCGGTCGACCTCGGCGATCGTGCGGATCGGCGAGCCGGCCGGGACGAGGTAGCTCGTCTCGATCTCGAGGTAGGCGGGCGAGAAGTCGATCTCGGCTGCGCGCACCGGCTCGTTCGCGAGGAAGGCGACGTCCCACGCGCCCGCCTTGCCGCCGTCGGCGAGCTTGCCGGCCTGGTCATAGTGGACGAACACGACCGCGAGGCCCGCGCGGCGGGCGATCTCGCGGCCGAGGTCGGGCGCAATGCCGCCGGGCTCGCCGCCGGGCGGCGGGCGCTTCGTGAGGAGGAAGTTGCCGAAGTTGAGCCCGACGCGGAGCTTGCCCGTCGGGGCGAGTTCGGCGCGGGCGGCGGGCGAGGGGGCGGTCGTCATGGTGGCGCGATGGTAGCGCGAGTCGGCCGGCCGCCGGTCGGTCACTTCGCCCGTCGTGCGTAACTGACCGTGAGCATCTCCCACACGTGCCCGTCGGGCTCGCTCCAGTAGACGATGCTGCCGCCGTGCTGCGTGTTGATCCGCATGTCGACCGGTCCGTGCGGGGTGCTCCGGTATTCGATCCCGGCCGCTCTGATCCGCCCGAGGATGGCATCGAACTCCGCCTGCCCGACCCGGAAGCAGTAGTGGTGAACGGGAAACGGCCCGGCCGTTTCGTCGAAATCCGAAATCGAGCGTCAAGCCGTCGCTCACGTACACGGGCGCGAACGGCCCTGCCCCCGATTCCGCCCAAGGCACCCCGAGCAGGCCCGCGAGGAGCTGCGCCGACGCGGCCTTGTCCCGGGCCGGGACGATGAAGTGATCGAGATGGATCGCCATTGTCACCATTGCCACGACCCTATTTTCCGCTGATCCGCGGCGGTGCGGGTAATTCCGGCTGCTCCACCGCGGGCGGTGCGTCTTCCGCCACCCTGACGACCTGGGTGAACTGGAAGAGGGTGTTCGCCCCGGGACGCGCGGACTCGCCGAGGTCGACCCGCAGATCGCCGCGCCAGTCCCACACCTCGACGACCCGCACGACGCGGCCGCGATTCGCGCCGACGAGAAGCTCGACCCGATCGTCGGGATGAAACGGATAGCCGTTCCGCTCCGCGCGGTAGTGGTAGAGGGGGCCGAGGAGGAAGGGCCCCAGCAGCGCCGCCGCGCAGAGGCCGATCAGCAACGCGAGTCCGAGCAGGAGCAGATAGCCCTTCGCGTCGCCTTTGAATCCGGCGAGCTCAGGCGGTGGACCCAGAGCGACCGCCATGAGCGCGACGCAGAGTGCGGGAAAGACCACGATCCAGATCCGGGCGGGCCAGTTTCGGGCGTAGAAGGAGCGGGCTCGTTCGGGGGTCATCGTGACGTGCCTCGGGCTCGTCGGGCCGCGCGAGCTCGCGGTCGAGTCTAGCGCAGCCGGTGGCGGTGAAAGTCGCCCGTGGTCGGGCGAGTGGCGGTCAACCGGCCACGGGCACCCGCAACGTCAATCGCTCGGACAGGTAGCGGGCCACCGCACCTGCTTCGAGGCGCGCGCCGGCGAGGCCCACGTGGCCGTCGGGGCGCAGCAGGTAGAAGGAGGGCCGCGGGATCCGCGCGCGCTCCAGCGCCCGCACGTTCACCGGATCGTCGGGCACGCAGTGGGTGCGCATCAGGTCGTCGGAACCGAGGGCCGGCGGCAGCGGCTGCCCGATCGCGATCAGGTGAAAGCGCGCGTCGTCGAGCCGCGCGAAGAGGTCCTCGATCGGGCCGTCCGGCGAGAGCTTGAGCTCGAGCCACGGAAAGCGGTCGCCCGCGGTCGGCGCGCCGCGCGGCAGCCCCGGCAGCGCCTCCGACAGCGGGCTCGCGGGATAGCGGATGCCGATCTGCGAGACGGTGCGGAACGCGAGCTTGCGCACGCCGTCGAAGCGCATCGCGAATGCGAGCGCGTGCGGAAACACCCGGGTGCGCAACAGGCTCGCCAGCCGGCGATCCGACACGACCAGCGAAAAGGCGCGGTCGGTCGTCGCGAGCAGGCGCTCGGCCACCGGGACGCGCTCGGGCTCGTAGCTGTCGAGGAGCCGTGCGCCGGCGCGGCCGGCGGCGACGAGCGCGAGCTTCCACCCGAGGTTGTAGGCGTCCTGCAGCCCGGTGTTCATGCCCTGCGCGCCGACCGGGCTGTGGATGTGGGCGGCATCGCCGAGGAGGAAGCACCAGCGGTCGCGGAAGCGCGCGGCGCGGCGGTGGTGGATGCGGTAGGTCGAGAACCAGCTGCAGGATGCGATCGCGAGCCCCGCCCCGGTCTCCCGGCGGAGCGCCGGGGCGAGGCCGTCGAAGTCGAGGTCGTCCTTCGCGCGCAGGTCCGGCGGCACGATGCCGACGAGGCGCCAGTGGTCGGCGCCGCGCATCGGGAAGAAGAGGTGGAAGCGGTCGCGCCAGAGGTAGACGTTGAGCTCGTCCGGAACCATCGGCCCGGTCGCGATCGTGTCGGCGACGAAGAACACGTGCTCGTAGGGCGCGCCGGGAAAGCCGATCCCGCTCAAGCTGCGGACCGCGCTGTGCGCGCCGTCGCAGCCGGCGACCCAGCGCGCCTCGATCCGCCCGGTCGAGCCGTCCTTGCGGCGGACGGTCGCCGCCACGCTCTCCGGCCCCTGCACGAGGCCGACGAGCTCGGTGTCCCATTCGATCGCGACGCCGTGGCTGCCCAGCGCGCGCCCGAGCAGCCGCTCGTTGTCGTCCTGGCCGAGGATGAGGAGGAAGGGGAAACGGCTCAAGTCGCGCCCGATGTCGCCGAGCGGGACGCGCGCCGCGCGCTCACCCTCGGCCCAGAGATTCGCGCCGGTCGCGCGCTGCCCGAGGGAAAGCGCCTCCTCCACGATGCCCAGGTGGGCGTAGATCTCGAGCGTCCGGGCCTGGACGCCGAGCGCCCTCGTCTGCACGGACGGCCCCGAGTGCCGGTCGATGATCGCGGGACGGCGCCCGCGCCGAGCGAGCTCGAGCGCGAGCATCAGCCCGGTCGGACCGGCGCCGACGACGAGGACGTCGGTGCGCGCGGAATCCGCCGTCATCGCGGGCGGAAAGCCGTGCGGCATTTCACCTGCCTGCGCCGACCGGGCCCCCGGCCAAGGCGAAGGTCGTGTCAAGCCAGTCGAACACCCGGCGGTTGAGGAGCGAGCGATTGAACATCTCGCAGTGGTCGCCGGCGCCCTCTTCACTGATTTTGACGTTCCGCGAGATCAACAGGAATCCTGTTCGACTCGGTCTCGACATCCCAGGCTTGAGCGGCAATGCGCCAGGTGCCAGTGTCTCGGACGAGCACGATGGCGCTAACGTCGCGGGTGACAGTCGAGTCGTTCTCGAGCATCTCACACGCCGCGAAGGCGACCGCGACGTTTCCGAACACTCGCACCGTGCAGCCGAGGGGCGTCTCTTCGAATGACACGAGCTTACCTTCGGCTCGCAACCCCTTCATCCGCTCGATGAATTGATCGATCGTTTGAGGCCTTACTGGACGCGCGGCCGGGAAAAGGCGCGCATCGGGAAGGAAGCCTTGTGCGAACGCGACCCAGTTCGGATGTTCGTCGCGCTTCCAAGCGAGACTTCCAAACTGGGTGCGTACGATCTCCTTGATCAGGGAAACGTCATTCGTTTCAGTCTGTCTCTTTTCGGCCATGCTTCCCTCCAATCGACTTGCCGAAGTGAAGCGACACTCTCGGGTTGCGTTGCCCGTGACGCCCAACGTTCGCGCTGAGCCGCCGCCGAAAAGCGCAGCGACGAGGGCACAGCCGGCAAGCGAAGCGCGCTGGCGGCGGTCGGCTCGGGCGCGCGGTTGAGCGTAGTAGCCTGTGCTTGCTGCATGCGGGGGTTGGGCGTCACTGTGGCACGCGGGCAAGTGGCCCGAAGAATCCAATGATGCGCTCGATTCGCGATCCGTCAGACGAGATGAGCGCGATATCGATTCCCTCAGGAAGCGCGGTTCCGTCTGCCTCCACGACGTGCCACGCAAATCTTGCAACACGATGGTGCGTGTCAACACCGCTAGTTCGTAGGACGGAAGCTCCGGGGCGACGGGCGCGGACGGCTGCGATGTGGTTCAAGAGTTCCTGGGCGTTCGAGGCGTGTACTGAGGGATCGGTGTACGTAGCATCTGTCGCCCATACGGATGCGAGGAGATCAGCTCGGACCGCTGGGTCGTCCTCATTCCAAACCCGGCAGTAGCGATCGATCAGTGCTGTGGCGTCCACCAGTCTCTTTCCGCTAACGACCGCACGGCCTTGCCTGTGACGTCCAACGTGCCTGCATCGGTTGGTCGGGCGTCACTCGGTTTGGGTAACCACATAAATGCGGCCGGCTGCCGGAGCGCCGAACCCGAAGAAATAGGACGTGTTACCAAGGAATAGTTCGTACTGAGGCCGGTCCGCGTCCACAACCTCTCCTTCCAGGCTCAACGTCTTCTGAGGCGGAGCATCTGGGCGCCTGGTAAAAGCCATGCCGAGCGGCACCTGAAAGAGGAAGACTGGATCCTTGAGTGATTCGTAAGACCCGGGCGCCTCGTCATCGAGCAACCACTGAGGTTCCGCTCCGATCCGCCACGCCGACGGATCGATCGACGCGTGTTGAATGAGCGGATGATAGTCACTGGGGACCTGAGCGGTCGGTGCGTCCGAGACGACGATACGAAAGTTGGTTTGGTAACGTGTCAGGAACCCCGGTGGAATGGCGGCACCACTCAGGGCGACGCTCGGCATCTCAGGAATGAGAGCGTCCTCCGAGCAGCAGGAAACACACTGGAACACCGCGACCAGCGCCCCTTGCCAGCGGTGGTCAACCGGCAGCGCGACCTGGAAGAAGAAACACATACGCTCGGAGCAAAGGGCACACGTGGGAATTTCGGCGCCGCTGGAGAGGAACGGCCGCCCGCCGACGAAAGATAGTGAGACGTCGCCCGGACCCGCTGGCGCGATCGCGAATGGCTGAGTGAAATCGCGGATTCTGCGGTCGTCGCGATCGTACTCGGCCCAGTACATCACGTTTCGGTAGTCGGTGTTGGCGTTCGCGACGAGATCGAGCAACTGATCGGTGCTCCCCGAAGCCAGATGAACGATGCAGCGAATGACGCGCAGCCCTTCGACACCCCTGTATTCATCGAGTATCGCCAGAACGCCGTCCAGACGCTCGTGCGGGAAGTCCGCTGCTATCTTTGCCACAACGTCCGCGGGTAGCGAGGTTCGTTCGGTGCTCATTCAATTGAGGCCCAACACAGAGTCAAGCTGCGAAGCCCCATCCTGGCTCGGCTTCGTCGGCTTCGACTCTTTGTTGGGCAGCGCGCCCGGTGCAGCTAAAGTTGGGCAGCCGATTGACGGAACGGGCGATCATTTCCTTTCGTTCCACCATTTGAGCGCGATTTCAAGGCGATCGTCGCCCCAGAAGATCTCCTCTCCGACCGCGAAAGTAGGTGACCCGAACACCCCGAGTCTTCTGGCTTCGTCAGTCTCCGAATCAAGGAGATTTCCGATAGGGACAGAATCGGCCTTGGCGAGAACAGCAACAGCGTCATGGCCAATACCTGCAATCACAGAGGCGAGGTGAGTTTGCTCGGTAGGTTCCTTATGTTCGATGAACCATTTGCGATACACGGCAGTTGAATACTCAGGGCACCAGCCCTCCTGCGACGCGACTAGCCCGACCCGATGGGCCAGCGTGCTAGGGGAGATCGGGTATGGCGGTATTCCGTTGAAGGGTATTCCGAACTGTGCAGCTCGGCGCTCCACATCTCGCCACATGTATCTTGTCTTCACCGGTTTTCCAACGTACGGGCGATTGTTCTGCTCAGTCATGATGGCTCGAGCGTTGTACGGGCGCCAGCGTACCTGCACGCCGGCATCCGCACAGAGATTCCCGATCCGCATCACGGAAAGGTACGAGTACGTGCTGCCATACGAGAAGAAGAAATCGAACGTCTGGACCATCGCTGCTACATCCTCGGGTGCCTAACGATCGGCGGTTGAGCGGCCGGCCGAACGCAGCGCTCGACCGTGATGAGCCAGTCGCCGGCCGGTCCGCTCCCACCGCTGGTTAGGCTGCTCGTTCACGATATGAATCACGCATCGGGCTCCCAGAGGCGCTGTCGAAAGTACTCACGCCAGGCGGCGGGCAGCGAAGGATGGTCACTCGCACGCTCCAGGAGCGATTGATTCGCCGCATCAGTCGCGTACAGGGCGACCACGTCCGCGACCGTCAGGCGCCTCTCGTCGCGCGCGAGGCGCTCGATGGCATCTCCGGGACACACCTCGCCCTCGCGCTCGACGCTGAAATAGAAACCGCTTCGGCCGCTCCGCAGGAACCGCTTTACCATGTCGGGTCGCCCGAAACGGACCCCTAGCTTGTAGCATGGCATGCGCGGCTGGGTGACAACGAGTTCCGCAGTCCCGACGCGGTAGCGGTCGCCAATCCAGACCTCGTTCTCCAGCAGCCCCTCGGTCGTGAAGTTCTCGCCGAATGCACCCCAGGTCAACTCAGCATCCGGCAGTTCGAGACGCCAGAAAGCGTAGTGCTCCACCGGATACGCGTACACGGCCTTCTCCGGTCCGCCGTGGACGGACAGATCCGATTGCTGGTCGCCTTCGACGTTGCCACGAGCGACGTGAACGCGGCCTGATATCGGCGTCTTGAAAATCGACGTCTGGATACTCCGCCCTCGCCACTCCACCTCCCGCGGTCCTCCCACACTGATCGCCACGAGCTTCATGCAAATTCCTCCGAGCGGCCTAACGTCCGCGTTGCGCCGCCGCCGAGGAGCGAAGCGACGAGGGGACCGCAAGCGCGCGAAGCCCGCTTGCGGCGGTCGGCTCGAACGCGTGGTTGGGCCACGTCATCTCTGGCCTCGCCTGACCTTACGCTCGCGCAGGAAGAACAGCAGCATCAGCGCAGGAGCAGCTGCGATCACCCAGTACGGTAGGTACGTTGACACCAAAGCTCCCGGGGTCGGCGGCTCGGAGAGCCCGCGGGTATTGACGACCCAAACAACCAAGGCGATGACTACGGAGGCGGCGATGAGAAAGCGCTGCAGCCCAGCGTATGCGCTCAGGCGCTCCCGGCTTCGCCAAAGATACAAGCCCCACGCGTTCAGGACAAAGAAG
>Ga0187893_10007192_pt1 | contig 18433 bp, 18 predicted proteins | sample MA1701074metaG_FD_139574 | JGI IMG/M metagenome (GOLD analysis project Ga0187893, IMG submission 139574) | White microbial mat communities from a basaltic lava cave in the Kipuka Kanohina Cave System on the Island of Hawaii, USA - MA170107-4 metaG ... | reverse complement strand
TATGAAGAAAAAGTGCTGCAAACCGAGCAACGGCTGCTCCAGAAACTGGCGGCCAAATACAATCTGGTGCTCCAGCCCAAAGCGACCTGAGTCGGGTCGGTTCATGGAAAGGGGGAAACTTATCCCGTCGTGGACTGAAAACGGACGCGTCCTTTGCTTCCGAGGTGGGCTACATCCTTCTCCTGTGGGGAGAGGGATGGGGTGAGCGGGAAGGTGATTCTCCTTCCTTCAAGCAACGTGCAAGAAAAGTGAGATGCGCCCGTACGTCCGTCCGAGGAGTCTATCTGGTCGCCCGACTGGCTCGTTCCGGCTCAGGATAAGGCGCGAGCTTCTCCCGGAAGAACCGCAGGCAAGCCGACTTGATGTAGGGCACGTAGAGCAAGGCGGTGTAATGGCCCGTGGGCACGATGATGGTTTCGGGGTTGCCCATCGCGCGGCGCAGTTCGAACCCCTTCTTCGTCGGCACGGCGGCGTCGAATGTCGCCAGCACTAACAGGACTTTGCTCGGGTCGATGAACGGCGCCACGGCGAGCGGATCGCACGCCAGGCACGTTCTCAACTTCTGCTCGAATTCAACCTTCGAGAGGCCGCACTTTTCCAGATAAGGCGTCCGGCGGCGCACAATGCCGCCTTCCCGGCTGTGCGCAATGATGTAGGGCAGATCGCCTCCGGCCAGTCCGATGCAAGCGGCGCGAATCCGGGAATCGAGCGGAGTCAGAAACGCGGCGCGGATGCCTCCCATGCTGATGCCGAAGACGCCAATGCGCGAAGCGTCCAGTTCAGGCCGGGTCTCAATCCAGTCGATGGCCTGCCGCGCATCAATGGCGGCGTGTTGGAGCGTGTTGTTGATTTCCCCGAGGTCGTCGAGAGTTCTCTTCAGCCTGTCCCGCCGGACGAGAACAGCGGCCATGCCTCGTCGGGCAAAATAGGAGCAGAAAAACCTCTCCAGCGGATAACCGCCGCCAATGATCGGCAACACCACGATGACCGGGAAACGATTCGTGCCGTAAGGCCGGTAGAAATCCAGTTCCAGCATGCGATTCGTCCGGCTGGCGGCGGCTGGCATGGTGAAGCGATGCACGGAGTAGCGTCCGTTGCTCTCCAGATTTGACACGGTGCAGGAGACGGGAGTGTGTTTGCGATAGGCCACGAGCGCCGCCGTTTCAGCAGGCACGGGCTGGGGCGAACGTGCATCCGACGATTGGCGGAGATGGCAGCAGCCGGTGGAGAAAGCCGCCGTCAGTGAGATGAAGGTGAAGAGTAAAACCGGACGCACAACGAGATGATCGGCAGATGGGCGGTCTTCTTGAGCAACGACTGTTGGCCGCGTCAGTGTCGGACCTCGATCAAATCTCCCGGTTCGAGCACCGGATTGTCCTGGCCACGGACCAGGCGCCTTGGGTTGATCGGGAATACCTGTCCCTGGCGGGTGACGGTGATGAACCGGGGATCCCAGTTCCAGGTGTATTGCGCCGCGACGAGCGCCTGCGCGAGCGTGAGTCCTTCGGTCCAAAGAACGCGCTGGTTCCGCACATCGCCGCGAAACCAGACGGCGGGCTCCTGGTTCGCCTGTGCGGCCATCGCGCTCTGTTGGGTTGCGACGAACGCCTTCTTCTCCGCCTCACGCCGCGCGGCCTCTTTGGTAGCGCAACCGGTGAGGACAACGGCAAGCACGAGAATAACTACGGATGGACACGGATGGACACGGATACCAGGTACTTGCACGATTCCAGAATCCGTGTTCATCCGTGTCCATCCGTGGTTGATAACTTCTTTATCCATTTCAAATTCAGAACCCAGGTTTCACAGTGTAATCAACAACTCGTCGGCACTTCCTGCAACACTTCGACGCAGTGCGGAATGGCGCCGACGACGAAGCTTAAACACTCGACTGCCCCGCTTGGTTTCCCAGGAAGGCAAATCACCAGCGTCCGCTCTGCCACGGCTGCGAGGTTGCGCGAGAGGATGGCGTTCCTGGTTATCTTCATGGACTCCAGGCGCATCACTTCGCCGAAGCCGGGCAACTCGCGAGTGGCAATCTCCCGGATCGCTTCAGGCGTTACGTCGCGCAGGGCCACGCCGGTGCCGCCGGTGGTCAGAATAAGCTGGCAGCCCTTGTTGATCTGCTCGCGGATGGCGCGTTGGATATCGCGCTTCTCGTCGGGCACCAGAGCGTCGGCGAGCACCTTCCAGCCGTAGCCTTCCGCGGCCTTCTTGAGCGCGGGACCGCCAAGGTCGTCGTAAAGTCCTTTGCTCGCGCGATCCGAAACGGTGATGATGCCGGTGTTAATTTGCATGGGCCAGTAAGTCTGTAGTCAGTATCAGGTCAGTAAAGTGGAGATTGGATGCGGTTTCCGCAGTGTTAGACTTTTTCATTGATCACCGTTTCTATTCGATAGCCATCTGGATCGAATACAAACGCAGCGAAATAGTGCGCGCCATATTCGGGATGGAGTCCTGCTCCGCCGTTGTCTTTCCCACCGTGCTCCAGTGCTGCTCGATGGAATGCTGTCACAGCCTTTCGAGATGACGCTGCAAAGGCGGCATGAAAACCGTCGCCGGGAACAATGGCCCCTCCCGGCCGCAGCTTGATGGCGAACTGGTCGTCGCCGCCCGGTAATCCGTAGCCGACGCTTGTGTCGTCCGTCCACACGCGGACGTAGCCCAGTGGAGCGAGCGCCGCATCATAGAAGGTGGCAGAACGAGCAAGATCAGCCACGGCAAAGGAGAGGTGGTGCAGCATCTGCGTCACTGATTGTTGCCAACCCCTCTCTTGATCTTGGAAACCAATTTGACCGTTGTGATGACCATCTTTTTGTCCACCGCCTTGCACATGTCGTAAATGGTGAGTGCGGCGATGGTAACTGCGGTGAGGGCTTCCATCTCAACGCCTGTCTGCGCGGCAATCTTCGCGCTGGCGGTGATGACAATGCGGTCCCGACTCTTCGGAATGGTGAAATTCACCTCGCAATGCGAGATCGGCAGCGGATGGCAAAGCGGGATGAGTTCGCCCGTCTTCTTCGCGGCCTGGATGCCAGCGATACGCGCGGTGGCAAGAACGTTGCCCTTGGCGATGCGGTTGGACTCAATCAGATCGAGCGTGGCGCGTTGCAGGCGAATCTCGCCGCGCGCCACGGCTTCGCGCAGCGCAATCGGCTTGGCGGACACGTCCACCATCGCGGCTTGGCCTCTCGAGTCGAGATGGGTGAGTTTCAAAGCGAGTTCCTCCATTCCAGAACGGCGGCGCGGATGCGCTCTCCGGCGTTAAGGCGTGGCTTCACGAACTTCGGTGTGAACCACGGAAAGGTTCCGATCAAATCATGTGTGACCAGAATCTGGCCGTCGCAATCCGGCCCGGAGCCGATGCCGATAGTGGGAATCGAAACCGACTGCGAAATTTCTCTGGCCACCGGCGGCGTGACCAGTTCCAGCACGATGCCGAAGGCGCCGGCTTCTTCGAGTGCCACGGCATCCGCCAGCAACGCTTCACGCTCAGCGTCTTTTTTGCCTTTGATGTGATAACCACCTTCTTCAAGCACACTCTGCGGCAACATACCAACATGACCGAGGAACGGGATGCCCGCGCCGATAATGGCTTTGACTTGTTCAATGATCGCCCGGCCCCCTTCTGCCTTGACCGCTTCAGCACCCGCGGAGCGCAGGCGGCGTGAGTTTTCCACCGCTGCACCGGCTGTCACGTAGCTGCGGTAAGGCAGGTCCGCCGCCAGCAACGCGCGCGGCTTCGCGCGGGCCGCGGCGCGGACGTGATGCTCCATCTCGGCCATGGTGACATGCGTCGTGTCGGGATAGCCGAGCACGACCATGCCGAGCGAATCGCCAACCAAAATGAGCGGCACACCAGCCTCATCCAGCAGCCTGGTCATCGGATAATCGTAAGCCGTCAACGACGGGACTTTCTCCCCGCGCTTCTTCATCGCGCGAATGTCGGCAGGCGTGACTTTGGCCACGGTCATGCCAAACGATTGCGGGCGATCCCGCCAGCGACAAGGGGAAAATCAGCCTGTTGCGGTTGGAAGCCCCAATCCAGGCAGGCTCGCTTGCCAATGGAGCGCTCCGCGCCTACTTTCCCGCGTGCCAAAAAACCGTAACACTTCTACGCTGGTTCCTTGTCCGGCCTTTTGGTTGGTTCTCACGGCTTCACTCCTCCTGAATGGAGCGGGTAGTTGGTGTTTCGCCCAGAGCTTTGCCAACGGCGTTCGCCACGGCGTTGTCACCGCGTTCGAGATTACGGAGGCGTCGGGCATCGTCGCCAGCCGGCAGAATCCAGGCGTGTTGTGGACCGAGAATGACTCGGGTTTCGGAGGCAGCGTGTTCGCATTGTCCACCAATGGCGCGCTGCTCGCCCGCTACTACGTGCCCAACGCGTTTGGCGGCAATTACGAGGACATCGCCATCGGACCGGGACCCGACCCCGAACATCAATACATTTATCTCGGCGACATCGGCGATGATTTCCTCGGCCGATTTTCCATCCGCGTGTTCCGTTTCCCGGAGCCGGCGATTTACTTATATCAATCGAACGCGCCGCCGATCCTGCCGGCCATTGCCGCCCAGCAAATTGAGTTGCGCTACCCGGACGGTCCATTCGACGCGGAAGCGTTGATGATCGATCCGCTCACGGGGGATTTGTTCATTGCAACGAAGCAAACCAACAGCGCGCGGCTTTACCGGGCGACTCGTGCGGAACTGGATTCTGGCGGGCCGGTGGTGATGAGTTTTATTCGGGAGATGTCGTTCAGCGGGTTTCGCTTGGTATCGGCGGGTGATATCTCGGCGGACGGACGGCTGATCGCCATGCGCCGAACCGGCCGCGCCTGGATCTGGAACCGCGCGCTCACTCAGACGGTGGGCGATGCCCTGGCAGCCAATGGGGCGACGGCGCCGGTGGCCGAGGAAGAAAACGGTGAGGCCATTGGCTTTCATGCAACCGGTCTGGGCTACTACACCATTGGCGAAGGCTACCCGACGACCAACTACTTTTTCCGCCGCACCTCCAGCCTCCCACCGCAGCCCGTGGTGTTCATCAGGCCGGGCGACGTGTGGCGCTACCGTGATGCCGGCGCGGATGAAGGAACGGCGTGGCGACAACCGTCGTTCAACGACTCGACCTGGCCGACCAATTCGGCGCAGTTCGGTTACGGGCAGGGCGACGAACGGACGGTCGTTTCGTACGGCATCGACGATTTTGAGAAGCACACTACCACTTACTTTCGCAAACAGTTCACGCGGCCAACCTCCGTCACATGGACGAATGTGGCGCTGCGCGTGTGTTTCACTGACGGCGTGGCCGTGTATCTCAACGGCACGGAAGTGCTGCGCCGCAACCTTGCGCCCGCCGCGCTCTTCAATCAACTGGCGACGGCCTCCAACGCCGACCGGCAGAACTTCTGGGTCTCGGTCCCGCTCAACCCGGCGTTGATGGTGTCGGGAGTGAACACGGTGGCCGTCGAGTTGCATCGGCTGTTGTCGTATGGCCCCGACCTGAGCTTCGATCTGCAACTGCTCGAAGGAGGTGTGGAATTGCCGATGCGCTTCACCGGCCCGCCGCGCCTGACCGCCGGCGTGTGGCGCATCAACATCGCCGGGCCATCTGGTTCGTTGGCACGAGTTGAAGCCTGCGACGATCTATCATCCTGGGTCGAAGTCGGTCAGGTGGTGTTGACCGGCGGCGTAGGACAGTTTCAGGAAAGCGCTGCTGCCGCTATTCGTCACCGCTTCTATCGGCTGAGGAATTAATGTCGGGAGGGTGAGGCTGCCGCTGAACCCCTTCTGCATCGCACGAATCGTCCCTGACGAATGGGTTCGGCGGGAGCCTCATCCTCCCGGCGGAAAAGTTTCCTTTGCCTTGGCCTTTGGCGCTTCTATCTTCGGTTCGCGCTCGATCATGAAAGTTCCCTGGCTGGATTCACTCTCTCCACGCAGCCGCAAGCTCGTCCTGTGGGGCAGTGGGGTGCTCCTCTTCTATACCATCGCCGGGTTTTTCATCGCGCCGCCGATTGTGCGTTCCGTCGCTGCCAAACAAATCTCAAAGCAACTCAACCGCGACGTAACCATCGCCAGGGTGAAGCTCAATCCTTTCGCAATGTCTGCGACCATTCAGGGATTTCTCATCCAGGATAAAGATGGCAAACCGTTCGTCTCGTGGGATGAGGTTTATGCCAATTTTCAGTTCTGGTCGCTGCTCACGAAGACCCATGTGTTCAAGGAAATCCGCACCACGCATCCGTATGCGCGAATTCAGGTGAACCCGGATCGGTCGCTGAACTTCTCGGACATCCTGGAAAAAATTGCGCGGGAAGCCGCCGCTGCACCCAAGGGAGCGAAGCCATCCAAGCCCGTTCAACTGCGTGTCAATCAGTTGAAGATTTCCGCGGCGCGCGTCTCAGCCACCGACCTGACTACGAAACAACCCTTCACGAAATTTATCGGGCCGCTGGAACTGACGCTCCAGAATTTCGCCACCAACCCCGACAACAAGAACCCTTATTCGTTCGCCGGTTCGACCGACGACGGCGAAAGGTTTGCCTGGAGTGGACACTTCTTCCTCGATCCCATCCGCTCCATTGGCGAGTTCTCGTTGGAGAACCTTTCCATCGCCAGACACGCTCCGCTCTACCGGGAACTGGTGCAGTTCGACATCCGCGACGGCCTCGTGGACGCACGCGCTGCTTACCAGGTCGAACAAGGCGCCCACACGAATATCGCGCGCCTGACCAACACCAGTTTCACGGTCAAGTCATTGAAGGTCGCCGAGCCAGGCGCGACCAATAACGCGCTCGAAGTCGGCCATTTTACCATTGAGGGGGTGAGCGCCGACGCCTTTGGGCGCACCGCACAAATCCGTTCGATTTCCGCTGGCAATGGACGCATCGCGCTTCGTCGTAACGCCGACGCGAGCGTCAACCTCATCGAACTGTCGAAGCCCAGCCCCGAGGCAGCCAACGTTGCTGGTTCCATCGTGGTCCTGCTGAATTCGGTGACCAACGTCGTGCAATGGCTGATCAGCACCACCAACAATTGGATAGGCTCACTCCACGAGTTTAACATCACCAACTTCGCCGTACGCCTTGACGATCACGCCACCGCCCGGCCGGTCCGGCTTGATCTGGATGACATTCGCGTGAGTGTGCGGCACGTCTCCAACGTTCCCGGCTCCAATCTCGCCGCTCAGGTTTCCATGCGGTGGAACAGCAATGGGACCATCAAGACTGACACTGAGTTATCGCTCCTTCCGCTAAAAGCCGACGTGAAGCTCGCGCTCGACAATCTGGAAATACGCGCGCTGGATCCATATCTCGATCCCTTTTTGAATTTGTTGATTACGCAGGGCAGCGTCGGCATGAACGGCCACGTCCGGGTGGTTCCCGATAGCAATGCCTTTCCGGCGGTTTCGTTTCAGGGCGACGTGTGGGTGAACGACTTCTCCACCGTCGATGGCCTGATGACGGAGGACTTCCTCAAGTGCGGCAAGCTGCGCATTTCAGGCATCGACGCCAGGTTGAATCCCCTCGAAGTCGCCATCAAAGACGTCTCTCTGCACGATGCCTATGCCCGGCTGGTCATTGCCTCGGACAAGAGCAACAATTTGTTTGCCGTAATGAAAAAGGACGCTGCGTCCGCGGCGTCGCCGGAGTCGGAAAAGCCCAAGCCGGCCACAAAGAAATCCGGCAAGCCAGCGCCAATGATCGAGTTGCCCACGAACTTGATCGCCTCGGCGCGCTCCTCTCTGCCGAAGATCACGGTTGGCGCGGTCGTCTTCACTAACGCCCAGTTGAATTACCTCGACCGCTCCCTCAAGCCTGGTGTGAGCCTCGCCGTCTCTCAAGTCAACGGCCGCATCTCCGGCCTCTCGTCGGAAGATGTTTCTCGCGCCGACGTGAACCTGACGGGGAAAGTGGATAACACCGCGCCGATGGAGATCTCGGGCAAGATCAATCCACTCAGCACGAACGAATTCACCGACCTGAAAGTAGTGTTCCGTGGCATCGAACTGATGCCGACCAGCCCTTATTCGGGCAAGTTTCTCGGCTACCGCTTGAACAAGGGAAAACTCAGCCTCGACCTCCATTACCAACTCGCCGCTGGAAAGCTCAAAGGCCAGAACCTGGTGACTGTCGATCAGTTGATGCTGGGGGAAAAAGTGGAGAGTCCCGACGCCACCAAGCTCCCCGTCAAGCTTGGCATCGCCATCCTCAAGGATCGCTCCGGCAAGATTGAACTCGAGGTGCCGGTGGAGGGCAGCCTGAGCGATCCGGAGTTTCGTTTGGGCAAGGTCATCACACGCGCGATTGTCAATGTGTTCACGAAGATCGTGACTTCACCATTCGCCGCGCTGGGCGCCGTCTTCGGCGGCAAGGGCGAGGAAGTGAGTTTTCAGGATTTCGCCGCCGGCAGCGCCGAGTTGCAGGACGCGAACAAGCAAAAGCTCGATCTCGTGGCCAAGGGATTGTTTGAGCGGCCTGGCCTGCAACTGGAGATTGAAGGCAGCGCCGATGCTGCTGCGGATCGTGATGCGCTGCGCCGGCTGAAGCTGCAAAAGGAATTCCGCACGAAGAAATGGACGGCGCTCCGGAAGTCCGAGCGCTCACGCCTTACGCCGGACCAGGTAAACCTGACGCCGGAGGAATACAGCGAGTATCTCAAGCAGGCCCACGCGGAAGCGTTCTCGCCCGAAGCCATCGCCGCTCGTGCGATCAGGGCAGGAGTCGCGTCGCCCTCCTCATCGCCAGCTGTCGCGTCGCCGGCCGGAAGCGCCGCACCTCGGTCTGCTAAGACCGAAGTGCTGAAAGGCGCGACGGCGCTGATAAAGGACGTTCAACGAATGGAACCGAAGCTTCCGGCGCGCGACCTCGAAAGCCAGTTGCTCGAAACGATTGAGATCACCGAGAGCGACTTCAGCCTGCTCGCTAACGAGAGGGCCAGGCAGGTGAAAGATTACCTGCTGCAAAACGGCAGGGTCGAACCGGAACGTGTGTTTATGGCGGGGATGGGAAAGGACGCCAGGGGCAGCCGGGTTTATCTTCACTTGCGGTAGCCGACAACACACTTTCCCACTCTTGAAATACGATGTCATCGTCATCGGCGGCGGCGCGGCGGGATTGATGTGTGCCATCGAAGCGGGGAAGCGCGGCCGTTCGGTGGCTGTGCTCGAACACAACGAACGGCTGGGAATGAAAATCCTGATCTCCGGCGGCGGGCGCTGCAACTTCACCAACCTTCACGTCGGGCCGGAAAATTACCTGTCGGCCAACCCGCACTTCTGCAAGTCCGCGCTCGCGCGCTACCCACCGGCGGATTTCCTTGCGCTCGTCGAGCGGCATGGCATTGCCTGGCATGAGAAGAAGCTTGGGCAGCTTTTCTGCGACACGAGTTCGCGCGAAATCGTGGCCATGCTGCAACGCGAGTGCGACGCGGCCCGTGTGCGGATTCTTCTCAACTGTGTGGCCCGTGAGGTGCGCAAGCCGAGGCTGTATGAACTTGTCACCAACCAGGGCACGCTGACCGCCGAGGCGCTCGTCGTTGCGACCGGCGGCTTGTCCTTCCCGAAAATGGGCGTGACCGACTTTGGCTATCGGCTCGCGCGGCAATTCGGTCTGAAACTCGTCGAACCGCGCCCCGGCCTGGTGCCGCTGACCTTTTCCGAAGCGGACCAGCAGTTCTTTGCTGACTTGAGCGGCGTGTCGATTGACACGGCGGTGCGATGGAACGGTCACGCCTTCCGCGAGAACCTGCTCTTTACTCATCGCGGGCTGAGCGGGCCAGCCATCCTGCAAATCTCAAACTATTGCCGCGACGGCGACGCCATTACCGTCGATTTGTTGCCGCAACAATCCGCATTTGAATTCCTTACCGCCGTGCGCAACCAGGCACGCGAACTGGCAACCGTGTTGAGCGAACGACTGCCGCGTCGTTTTGTCCAGAGCTGGTGCGCGCGCTTCGTTCCGTCGCAGGCCATGAACCGTTATTCCAACCGGCAGTTGGAGGACATCGCGCGCCGCCTGCACAATTGGGAACTTTGTCCTGCCGGCACCGAAGGTTACGCGAAGGCCGAGGTCACTGTGGGCGGCGTGGACACCAGCGGACTTTCCTCAAAAAACATGGAGGCGCACGCTGTGCCCGGGCTGTCCTTCATCGGCGAAGTGGTGGATGTCACCGGCTGGCTGGGAGGCTACAATTTCCAGTGGGCCTGGGCTTCCGGGTTCGCTGCGGGGCAATACGTCTAGCACTCACCCGTTACTTCGGCAGCACGGCGTTGGTGCGCCATTGAGCAGTCACCGCCCAGAGGTTGATCGGTGAAACGGCGCGGCCGTAACGGAGAAAACGGGCGCTACCATCGGCGAAAGCATAGTTGGAACCGCCGGATGTGGATGGCCCACCACCGCGCGAGTGCCGGCCTTCTTCCAGCTTGCTGGTGTCGTCATCATCCCGCAGGTCCATGTGTTTGTGCGTGAACTCAGTGAGCTTCTCGCCAAAAGTGATAGTCTCGGACGGCTCGCGGATGGCGGAGGCGGGCATGCCCGCCGGCCAGTCGTGCGCCATGAACCTGGCGAAATCGGCCGCTGAAAGCGCGGACTCGAAGTAATCGTTCCAGCCGTTGACCACATAACTCCGCGGCGCGGAGTCTGGCGCATCGCCGGGATTGCCTGGCTGCTGGGAGAAATCTGTCGGGCAGACGAGCAACCTGAGGTCTTGATAGTAAGGCTGCAATCGGGTCATCCAAAACGGGGACTGACGTGGAGTGAACTGATCTTCGTTGTCATCGGCATACATCTGCAGGGCGAGATTGAACTGGCGAAGGTGATTGACGCACATGATGCGCTTTCCTGCTTCCTTTGACCCGGACAGCGCCGGCAGCAACATGCCGGCAAGGATCGCAATGATCGCGATCACCACCAGCAGTTCGACCAACGTAAACGCGCTTCGGCGTGCTTTGGACTGAACGGACTGTTCCATGTTCGTTTTCATAACATCTGCTACATCGGCGGACAGCAAGGTGCTCTCAATTGGGGAGAGATGTTCCACGGGTCCGTCCGTCGTGTTGGACTGTTCCGCCGCCAGCTTCCCAGACCGACGCCCGACGGTGTTTATTCAAATGGATTCTCGCGGTGGTCATGGGTCGCACCCGGCATTTGCCTTGCGTTCATCCCGCCGGGAAGAAATAAAAGGCCGTCCCAACTGATGCCGTAACTCAACAAATGCTCCATATGAATTCCACGACAATTTCCCGCCGTCGCTTTGTGAAAACTACCGCTTTCGCGGCAACCGCGCTGGCTATACCCACGGTTTCACACTCAGCGGTAATCGGGGCCAATGATCGCATCCGCTTCGCCGTTATCGGCTGCGGCGGCATGGGCACGGGTCACCTCAGCAGCCTCGTGAAACGCGGCGACGCGGACAACATCAAGGTGGCGGCCGTGTCGGAAGTTTATCAGCGCCGCCTCACGCGCGCGAAAGGCATCTGCCAGGGCGACGGCTACATTGACTATAGAAGACTTCTCGACCGACAAGACATCGACGCCGTGCTTGTCGCCACGCCGGATCACTGGCACGCGAAGATTTCCATCGACGCGATGGAGTCCGGCAAACACGTCTATGTGGAAAAGCCGATGACGCACACGGTCGAACAGGCCATCCGATTGCGCGACGCGGTGAAGCGCACCGGCAAAGTGCTGCAAGTCGGTCCCAACGGCACGGCGAACGATTCGTATTGGGTAGCGCACGAAGCGATTCGCGCCGGGCGCATCGGGAAGGTGACCTGGGCGCACGGCAGCTACAACCGTAACGCCCGCGTTTGCCTCTTCAATGAGCACCAGAAGATCGATCCCACCGCCGGCCCAGGCAAAACCGGGGAGGACTATATCGACTGGAACATGTGGCTCGGCCACAAGTGGGGCCTGGCGCCGAAGATTGCCTGGAACCCGGAACACTTCTTTCGCTTCCGCAAATATTGGCCCTACAACGGCGGTGTCGCCACCGACCTGCTTTACCACAAACTCGCGCCACTGCTTATCGCCATTGCCGGGCCGGACGGGGAATACCCGCTGCGCGTCAATGCCGGCGGCGGCCTCTACGTCGAGAAGGATGGACGCGACATTCCAGATACGTTCCTGATGACGGCGGATTATCCGAGCGAATGGTCCCTCTTCCTCGTGAGCGTGCTGACGAACGATTCCGGCCTGCCCGATCGCATTTACGGCAAACACGGCACGATGGACCTCGGCGGTGAACCGTTGCTAAAAGTCAACGGGCCGTTCGCGGCTGAGTTCAAAGCAAAGAACGACGGCAAGGAGGAAGCGCGTCTCCCCATCAAGCAACGCCGCGATCTCGAAGGCAATTTCATCGACGTGTTGCGCGGCAAGGACAAGCTGGCCTGCAATGCCGACTTGGGTTGCGCGACAATGGTGGCGATCAAAATGGCCGTCGAATCCTACCGTCAGAAGAAGACGATGCTCTGGGACGCGAAGAAGGAGAAGGTCGTGGCCGGGTGAGGGCGGGCTATGACCGAAGCGCCGCTGGTAACGAACCATTTATTTTAACGCAAAGGCGCAAACGCGCAGAGAGCTGGCAAGGCACGGTGGTTATCAACAAGGCGGCGGAACGGTTGGTCACTCCATGCTTCATCTTTGCGCCTCTGCGTCCCTGCGCCTTTGCGTTAAATCCAGTTCACCTTCGTGGCAACAAACCCGCCGCGACGACAAGGGCCGAGCAGAGCATCGCGAAGATCAGGACCAGCACCGCCCCGTTCAAGAGAAACACCAGTGTCCCCACTGAAGCGCGCCGATAGCGCGGCCACACGCCCTTACGCCACTCCAGAAGGCACAGCAGCGCGACGACGCCGAGGCAGATGAGGACACCGTGGCGCATGAAGAAATCTGACACGCCGATGAACCCCAGCATCGTCGAGTCCATGAAGCCCGTATCCCGCCAGAGCGTCTTGAGCTTGGGGAAGACAAAGACACAGGACAGCGCCCAGATGGTCACAGGCGGCAGCAGGAAGGCGGCGGCCTTGAAGTAAGTCCGCCACCAGGATTCGATGTTCGAGTTCGAAGGCAGTGCGTTCATAGGTTTGGTTCAGAGGGACAACGGATCGTTCATCTCCATCAGACAACCGCGATGCCCGAATCTCACGCGGATTTAGCTTTGGAGCTTGTTGCCGCGTTGCGCCTGTATTAAGTCGAAGATTCGTTTTGCGAGTTTTTCGACAACTTGCTTCTGCTGGTCTTCCGTAAGCCATTCCTGATAGAGAAAATACTGACTGATCCCAGCCGGGTCGCAATGAAAACGAAACTTACGCTTATCGAAGGTGACCATTAAGCCGGCATTAACTGAAAAATCATTCGTGCTAGCCAATTGAAATCCTTCCCAGCGATAGTCCAGTTCAAGATGGCGAAGAAGTATAGGCTGCCCTCGCGTCTCTCTTACGAAAACCCGATGTGAGGCGGAGAAACCTTCAGCCCAAAGCTCACCAGTTTCATACATGCTGATAAGGGACTCCGCGCCTGTTGAACGGGGCAAGCGTTGTCCTTTTTGCGGCGTGACATCTGTTGCGAGGCTTATCACCAAAGCGTTGCTCGCAAACATGTCATCGAACTGGCGCACTTTTCCATCAATTCGAGAATGTAGCGGTGCAAGCTTGTGCTTGAGCAGGGCGAGTTGAATCTTTTGAGTCAGTTCCACCGGCTTGGGTGTGTTTTGCAGCTCTTGCTTTAGCAGGGTGACCTGCTTTTCAATATCATCGCTGTCCTCAATGGATTCACCACGCGCGCCGCGCAGAAAAAGTCTCTCAGAATCAAGCAGGCACTCGCCGACAAATGAAACGAGCGGCTTGATGTCGTTGGCGTCTGCTTGGCGGAGAGCAGCAACGTACGGCTCACGCTGCTGGAGTTTGATGACTACCGGTGGAAATCCGTGCCGCATCAAAATCAAATTCATCAATATGCGCCCTAACCGTCCATTGCCATCATCGAATGGATGGATGGCAAGGAATTGATGATGGAACCACGCTGCGTGAGGCAGCGGGTGAAAGTCGTTCTTCACTGATTCGGCACGGTGGACCGCAATCAATTCGCCTATTCTTGGCACGACATCCTCAGGGGCGGCGTATTGATGCACCTGACCGCTGCCCATCCGAACGAAATTCGGGGTGGTCTTATACTTTCCAAGTTCGACACGCTTCTTGACGATCTTGCCGTCGAGAGTGACTGCTTCCGTGTCATACGGCTCACGAAGGAGAATCTTGTGCATCTCCCGGATGGCCGCCTCTGTGAGTTCCTCTTTCCGCTGGATATAGAGATGGAGAAAATCGATTAGCTCGTTGTGTCCTTTTATGTCGAGGTGATCCTTGAGGGGCTTGCCACTGGCGGTAAGACCTTCGAGCAGGAACGCGCGTGTCTCGCCAGGTGTAAGTGAGTTGCCCTCGATTGCATTCGAGTGATAGTTCCAATCGAGCCGGAACTTCTGCAGGATGCGATGTTCTACTTCTGGCTTAAGCGGACGGAGCTTTTCAATCTCCACTTTGAGAGCATCCACCTCTGCCAACAGTTCATTGAGCTGCATGGTGGTTACATTACGGCGAATCGGTGTTGTGTCGCAAGTCGGAGTGTGGGTGCCTGGCCGGTGATTTTTGTGGCGACACGGGGCGCGCGGCTTGTTACATCAAGCCGCATCCAGATGCGTCGTGGTCTTGAATGGTTTTCGTTGTCCGTGAGCGTGCTGCTGTTCGCCGCGCTCTCGCTGGTTTGCACGAAGTGTCTTGCGGCTGATGGCGCGACCATGCCGGACAATGCCCTCACCGAAACCGAGGCTAAGAACGGGTGGCTGCTGCTGTTCGATGGCCGGACGACGGTCGGCTGGATGAACAGCGACCGCTCCACGCCCCGCACGCCGGTGCAGGACGGCGCGCTCAATCCGCACAAGGCCGGGCATTACATGCTCGTCCATACGCAACAATGGTCGAGTTTTCTGCTCGCGCTGGATTTCAAAATCACCAAGGGCTGCAACAGCGGCATCTTCGTGCGCACCGCCTCGCTCACGCCGCGGCCGGGCAAGGACGTTGGCTTCAATGGCATCGAGATCGCCATCGACGACACAGCGGGCGCGGGCTTCCACGACACCGGGGCGGTTTATGATCTGGTGAAGCCGCTGAAGAATGCGATGAAGCCGGCGGGGCAGTGGAACCACATCGAGATCGCTTCGATCAGCAACCGGCTCGAAGTCGTATTGAACGGCGATCCGGTGACGCGCGCCGACCTTGAACTATTCGCCGCGCCGAACAAGCGGCCCGACGGCAGCGCGCACAAGTTCGACATCGCGTTCAAGGATCATCCGCAGCAGGGCTATATCGGTTTGCAGGATCACGGCAGCCCGTGCTGGTTCAAGAACATCAAATTGAAACCCATTCTCAACCCGTAGCAGCCGACGTGAGGAGGCTCTGCTCTATTGCCGATTTTAGATTGCCAATTTCCGATTTAGAAGTTTGAGCCTCCTCACGTCGGCTGCTACGAAATGATTTTATGAGCGACAACAAACTGACCGGCAAAACGGCGGTCATCACCGGCGCGAGCAAGGGACTGGGCAAGGCCATGGCGCTGGCCCTGGGCGGTGCGGGCGCGAAGCTGGCGCTCGTCTCGCGGAACAAGGAGCAACTTCAGGCGGTCGCCACCGAAACTCGAAAGCTGGGTGCGGAGGCGGAAGTTTTTGTCACGGACGTGACGAACGAAGAACAGGTCAAGCGGCTTGAGGGCGAAGTGTCGGCGAAGTTTGGCAAGGTGCAAATCCTCATCAACAACGCCGGGATCAACATCCGAAAGCCCTCCGTCGAGTTCACGCTGGAGGACTGGCGCGCGGTGATGGACACGAACCTGACCAGCGTGTTCCTCATGTGCCGCGCGTTTGTGCCGGGCATGAAGGGACAAGGATATGGCCGTATCCTGAACTTGACCTCCATCATGAGCCACGTCGCCATCGCGGGCCGCACGGCCTACGCTGCGAGCAAGACCGGCCTGCTGGGTTTCACCAAGGCGTTGGCGCTGGAACTCGTCGCGGACAAGATCACCGTCAACGGCATCAGCCCTGGCCCGTTTGCGACCGAGTTGAACAAGCCCATCCTCGAAAATCCGGAGGCCAACGCGCAGTTTCTCTCCAAGATTCCGCTTGGTCGCTGGGGCAGAGTTGAGGAGGTCGGCCAACTCGCACTCTACTTGTGTTCCGAGGACGCGGGTTTCATCACCGGCACGGATATTTTGATCGACGGTGGATGGACGGCGCAGTGAGACACCCTGCAGATTGCTGAACACCAAAAGCAGCCTGGGATTAAGAGTATGATTAAGATTAGGAGCAAGAACGATGGAGTTTCTTCGGCGGCTTTGTCTTAATCGTAATCTTTATCTTAATCGTAATCTCCTCCAACACATGACACCCTTTACCGCAGAACTCATCGGCACGGCGCTGCTCATTCTCCTGGGCGATGGCGTGGTGGCAAACGTCCTTCTCAACAAATCCAAAGGGCACAACGCCGGATGGATTGTCGTGGCCACTGGCTGGGGACTGGCCGTGGCGCTGGCGGTGTATTGCACCAATAGCTTCAGTGGCGCGCACTTGAACCCGGCGGTGACCATTGGCATGGCAGCCATCGGCAAGCTCGCATGGGCAAAGGTCGGCAGCTATCTCCTCGCGCAAATGACCGGGGCGTTCCTTGGCGCGGTACTGGTGTGGCTGGCCTATCTGCCGCACTGGAAGGAAACGCAGGACACAGGCGCGAAGCTTGGGGTCTTTTGCACCGCGCCGGCGATCCGCAGTCCGGGATCGAATCTGGTGACCGAAATCATCGGCACGTTCGTGCTCGTGCTCGGCGTGCTGGCCATTCTGACACCGGAAAATCTCCAGCCGGATCATGGCTTCGATACCGGACTTGGGCCGTTGCTGGTCGGGGTGCTGGTGCTGGCCATCGGGGTATCGCTCGGCGGCCCGACGGGTTACGCGATCAATCCAGCACGCGACCTGGGCCCACGCATCGCACACGCCCTGCTGCCGATTGCAGGCAAGGGCGGTTCGGATTGGAGCTACGCTTGGGTGCCAGTGATCGGGCCAATCATTGGCGGCGTCCTTGGGGCGTTCTTTTACCGCGCGGTCTGGCCTTGAAGATGAGAGAGCGGATTCTCATCACCGGACCGGGCGGACGCGTCGGTAAGGAGATTGTTCCTTTGTTGCGCGAACACTTCGCGTTGCGCCTGCTGGATGCCGGGCCGCTGAAAGCAATTCCACTCATCGGCGACGACGAGTTTGTGCAGGCGGACATTCGCAACTTCGCAGCGATTCGTAAAGCGTGCGACGGTGTGAAAGCGATGATTCACCTGGCTGCCATCTCGGATGAGGACGACTTCCATACCAGGCTGCTGCCGGTGAACCTTGAAGGCACCTACAATGCCTTCGAAGCCGCGCGCCAGGCGGGGTTGAAGAAAGTCATCTTCACCAGCACGGGCCAGACGGTGCTTTACTACCCGGCAGGCGAATGGGTCACACCGGACATGCCCGCCCGGCCCTGGACGGTCTATGCCTGCACGAAACTCTTCGGCGAGGCGCTGGCGCGGCTTTACTCCGACCGGCATGGCATGTCGATGATCGTCATCCGCCTCTGCTGGTTCCAACCGTACGACAGCGAGCCGCTCCGGCAGATGCCTGACAAACAGCACGAGTGGTGCAGTCCGCGTGATTTGACGCAACTGCTCGTGAAATGCATCCGGAGCGATGTGTCTTTTGGCGTATTCTTCGGCATCTCGAACAACACGGGCCGTTGCTACGACATCAGCAACGCGCAGAAGCTGGTGGGCTACGAGCCGCAGGACAATGCGGTGGAACATTGTCGCTCCTCGGGAGGGTGACCCGTCCTCCGTAGCGGTGGCGGCGCAAACGTCAGCTACAACCCACGGTCCACTGCCACTGCGGAGGGTGGAGGCTCCTGCCGAACTTTGATTCTTCGGCTGAACCTTAATCTCCGCGAAAGAATGGGTTCGGCAGGAGCCTCACCCTCCCGTCATTTCCGCGACCGCGGCACTTTCATGGACAGAATGCTCGCTCCATGCGTTACCCAGCCGCTGCCGCCGATAATGACGCGGCGAACCGGGAGCCCGGTCTTCGGATCTCTTTTCAGCGGCGGGTCACTCATCTTCTGTTCGACTTCAAAGCGGCGGGGCTTTCCCTTCGAATTCTTAGGAATGGTTTCGTAAACGTAGGTCGCCATGACCGGAAGTTTAGGCACAAGCCGCGAGTCCTTCAATCCTCAGTGATGGCACCCTGAATCCTTAGCCAGCGTTTAGAGCGTGGTAAAAACGCGTTCTCGAATTGCGGAATTCTCTGCACTGGATATTGGAGGGGCTTGCGGCGGATCGCGTCGGGGTCGCCAAGGCGCGGCAGG
>Ga0187893_10007191_pt1 | contig 18433 bp, 7 predicted proteins | sample MA1701074metaG_FD_139574 | JGI IMG/M metagenome (GOLD analysis project Ga0187893, IMG submission 139574) | White microbial mat communities from a basaltic lava cave in the Kipuka Kanohina Cave System on the Island of Hawaii, USA - MA170107-4 metaG ... | reverse complement strand
GCAACTCCAATGACAGAAGTCGGAGATTTGCCAGGAGAAAAATGGAATTCAAGGCATTCAAACCCTGGTCAGTTTGTTGCTTCTTGTTCCTTCTGGTTTGTGGGTGCCGTGGCTCCACGGAAGACCCTGAGAAGGCGACGTCGGTTGCGCGCTGGCATCCATTCAACATTGTTGTGGTCACTATTGATACGCTGCGCGCCGACCATCTGGGTTGCTATGGATACATTGGGGCCAAAACACCTAACCTGGACAGTCTTGCCGAAAAGGGGACGCTGTTTGAAAATGCCGTATGCCAAGTTCCGATTACGCCGCCATCGCACGCCAGCATGTTCACGGGGACTTATCCGGGAGTGCATCGAGTTCGTAACGTCGCTGGGTTCAACCTTGACCCGTCCCATCGAACCTTGGCAAAGATGCTTCAGGACAGGGGCTGGCAGACAGCTGCATTCGTCGGTGCTGCCGTACTGGCAAGAACCACGGGCTTGAATCAAGGGTTTCAGACCTATGATGACAAGATGGATGACCCGGAGCTCGGCGCCGACTCACCTCAACTACGCGCTGGGCGCGTCGTCGACAGAGCGATTGAATGGTTGGGAAAACAATCCCAGCAGTCGCCGTTTTTCTTGTGGGTCCACGTTTATGACCCCCATGCTCCCTATGAGCCGCCCGCTTCTTTTAGGAGTGAATACGCCAAGCAACCCTACGATGGTGAGATCGCGTATGTTGATCGAGAGCTTGGGAGGCTTTTTAATGCGGTTGAGACAAGGCTTCCGCAAGACAAGACCTTTCTTGCGATGTTATCAGATCATGGAGAAGGGTTGTCCGAGCACGGGGAACCCACTCATGGAGTGTTTCTCTATGACTCGACACTGCGGATTCCGTGGATCCTGTCCGGTCCAGGCATAGCGGCCGGAAAGCGTATTAAGGAACAGGCTAGAACGATTGATCTTCTGCCGACTCTGCTGAGCCTGCTGGGAGGAGAGATACCTTCAGAATGCCAGGGCACCAACCTGCTTCCGGCGCTCTCAGGACAAAAAGTGAATACCGCCGTCTCCTACGCGGAATCTCTCCTGCCAAAGATCGACATGGGGTGGGCCGAACTGCGCGCGATGAGAACTGCCAAGTGGAAGTATGTTCGAGCGCCTCGCCCCGAACTCTATGACCTTGTCAAGGATCCCCAAGAGCTTGTCAACGTAATCCAGCAGTATCCTGGCGAGGCAGAAAAACTGGAATCGCAACTCGGAGACCTCACCTCCACGGGAGCCGGCAGGCCGGAAGAGATTCAATCCAAGACAATCAGCTCCGAAACGGAGCGGCAGTTACGGTCTCTCGGGTATGTCTCTGCGGGGTCACAGCGTCGGCTCGTGCTCTCTGGACAAGGTACGGACCCAAAAGATCGAATCCATATCATGCAACTGCTGGATGAAGCGACCAGCCGCCAGAGTAAAGCGCCGCCTGCGCAGCGAATCCGATTGTTGGAGCAAGCGCTGAAGGAGGACCCGAACAACAGCACGCTCTATCTTGTCCTCGGCACAGGCTATGACCTGAATCGGCGAGAAGCGGAAGCATTGGCTCTGTACCGATTGGGAATCGAGCGACAGGTCGGTGCCACCAGCAAGATGTACGCTCGAATCGCCAGGATCTGCGGACGTCAGGGCATGGTGGACGCTGCGATTCAAGCCTTTGAGTTGTCTCTGGAGAGTGATCCCACAAGCATCGAGACGCAGGAAGAACTTGCCGTCGCCTATATGCTTCGCGGAAGACTCGCGGAGGCGGAACGGATTTTGAAGGGGATTCTGGTGCTGAATGAAGGAAACGCCAAAGCGCACAATAGCCTGGGATGGATTGCCTTGAAAAAACGAGAAACTTCTCTGGCGCGCCAACATTTCGAGAAGGCATTGCAGCTCGACCCTGAATTGATTGATGCCTATATCAACTTGGGAATGCTCCAAAAAGAAACAGGGGATCTAGAACGTGCGCGCGCCAGCTTCGAAACCTTCCTGTCAAAAGCCTCGAAGACGGACTATCGGAGTTCCATCCGGACTGTCAAGACAGAGTTGGCTGCGGTTTTAAGAATGCAAAGACAGTTGGCCACCAAGTCAAATACGCCACGCTAATGCCCTCTTTGGTCGAAGATGCAGCTGAAAGTCACTAGATGGAACGCCAGCTTGATTCCAGCCGCCCTCTTGGGTGTCTTGATCATCAATCTGAGTCGGAGTGGGGCCTCGTTTGAACCGATCATTGGCGCTTCTGTGAAGAATCCAGCTAAGGTAACAGCGCCGCAGGTTCAGTTTGTCGACAGTGCCAAGGAATCCGGCTTGACGGCTCGTCACGTCACTGGCGGTGAAGTCAATAAGGAATACCTGATCGAAGTCAACGGCAGCGGCGTGGCGCTGTTCGACTACAACAATGACGACCTGCTGGATGTCTTTTTGGTGAACGGAACAACGCTAGAAGGTTTTCCAAAAGGGCAAGAGCCGACCAACCATCTGTACCAGAATCTCGGGAAAGGCACCTTCAAGGATGTCACCGAAGAAACCGCCTTGGTCCGAACGGGCTGGGGACAAGGAGTTTGTGTCGGAGATTTTGACAACGACGGCCACAGGGATTTGTTCGTGACCTACTACGGACAAAATGTGCTCTACCGCAATACAGGCGAGGGAGCCTTCGCTGATGTAACGATGAAAACGGGCCTGAGTCAACAAACCACGCGCTGGAACGCCGGATGCTCGTTCGTCGATTACGACAAAGACGGAAATCTTGACTTGTTTGTGGCGAACTACGTCAATCTCGATCTCAAGAACTCCCTTTCCAAGAAGAATGAGAAGTGCGTCTGGAAGGGTATTCCGGTTGTGTGCGGCCCACTCGGTCTTCCGACGGGCACAAATATTCTTTATCACGGCAATGGAGACGGAACCTTCACTGACGTCTCGGAAAAGAGCGGGATCGCACGCTCTAACACCGGCTACGGCCTTGGATCGGTCGTCTCGGATTTTGACAATGATGGCTGGCCGGACATCTATGTGGCTTGCGATTCCACAGCTAACATCCTTTATCACAACGCTCGCAACGGAACATTTACCGATGAAGCTTTGCTCACGGGAACAGCTTTCAACAAAGATGGAAAAGAACAGGGTGGGATGGGGGTGTCGGTTGGAGACTATGACAGGGATGGGTACTTCGATATCGTAAAGACCAATTTCGATGGAGACACGCCGACTCTTTATCACAACAACGGAGACGGCACCTTTTTCGATAACACGTTGATGGCAGGCCTAGGCCGCTACACTCAATATGTGGGGTGGGGAACGGGTTTTGTGGACATCAACCAGGACGGCTGGCTAGATATTTTTATGGTCAACGGGCACATCTATCCCGAGGTGGACCAACACAAGTTGGACCGCTCCTATCGACAAAATCGGCAGGTTTACATGAATCTGCGTGACGGTACGTTTGCCGACTTCTCCACTCAAGCTGGACTAGCAATCAAGGATCGCAGAAGTTCGAGAGGAGCCGCGATAGGCGATCTCGATGGAGATGGCAGCCTGGAGATCGTGATCAACAACATGTACGACACACCGAGCCTGCTCAGGAACAGTGGCGACAAAGGAAACTGGGTCATCTTCAAAACACTCGGAACTAAATCGAACCGCGATGGTATCGGAGCGCGGGTTACGATTTTTGCCGGCGGTCGAAGACAAATGGACGAAGTCAGGAGCGGGGGCAGCTTCATCTCTCAAAACGACCTTCGACTGCATTTCGGAATCGGAGATTTATCCAAGGTTGACCGTGCCGAAGTGATGTGGCCCAGTGGTCGGAACGAGTTTTTCAGCGATCTCAAAGCCGGAGAAGTCATTCTCCTTGAAGAGGGCAAGGGGAAGGAATTGGGGGCCGCCGTTCCTCAAACAAGATGAGTCAGCTTAGAGTTCAAGCTTTAGCTTGTATGATTGAGGGACGGCCTTGAGGCTGAACTCAAAACCAAAGAGTGTTCAGGAATTCTATAGCGCAGATCTGCCATTTTCTGCAGGTCTGCAACTTTGGACTGAATCCAGAAAACGCGGTCTGCGCTACATCGCTCAGGTATCGAGCAGCCATGAAGGTTCCAGCGATTCTAATTTCCCTGTTGGCAATTGCTTCGGCACCTTTCTCTCCGCAAGGAGCGCGGCTGCCAGCCCAATCCGCTGAGGGATGTCTTATCCAAGCAAAACGGCATATCGCTCAAAAGCAATTTCCTGAAGCAGTCTCTGTCCTTCGACGCTGTAAACAGATCACTCCTGAGAATCCCAAGCCCTATTTTCTCTCGGGAATTGCCTTAGCCGAGTCAGGTAGGTTGATCGAAGCAGCCTCAGAACTCGCTGAGGCGGTTCGGCTCGGGCCAGCGCATTCTGAATACGCCCTGTCATACGCCAACGTGCTTTCGTTGCTTAAACACAAGTATGCCGCAGCCAAGGTCCTCACTCGATTTGAAAAGCTTGAAAAGTTAGATCGTCTAACCACTTCAGGGCTCTGGCTTCTCCATGACATCTACAGGAGGCTGCTGAAGGAAGCAGCTGCTCTTAAAGTTCTCGATCGCCTCAGCCTGCGTGAGCCGAACAATCCCCGAGTTCACCTGCAAAGGGCCAGGATTTACAGGCTCGAGGGAAAGCTTGATTTAGCCGAGTTGGCCTTGAAAAAGATTCTTGGGAATCCCATGACAACTGCTGCCGCCCACTATGAACTCGGGAAAATCCTCGAACAACGGATGGAACCCGATGCGGCCAAGAACGCCTTGCTCAAGGCGGTGCAACAAGAGGGAAACAATCCGGAGTATCTCAGCGGACTGGGCAGCGTGTGCCTTGCACGCGGTGAAGTGGATGAGGCCATCCGGTTTCTCGAGCGTGCCGAACCATCCGCCGGCTCATTCCCCCAGATCTACTACGCTCTGGGACAGGCCTATCTGAAAAAGGGAGAGCGAGACAAAGGCGCTGCCTATCTCAAGAAGGTGCAAGACCTGAATGCCGCGCTGCGAAAGAAGCAGGTTGATGAACAGGAGGAGCTCACACTCATTACCCTGGGAGAAGAACGGCTCGACGAAGGAAAAGTCAAGGAAGCAAAATCGCTATTTGAGCAGGCACTGACCGTCAATCCCAGGAATTGGCAGGCTAACGAATATCTGGCGAAGATCGCGCTCAATACGGGCGAGTCGGAGCTTGCAGGGTCGCACATTGCTGTTCTCGAAGAGATCGACGTGTATTCTTTCGAGGCAAACTTTCTGAGAGCCATGTACTGGTATCAGCGCCAGAATGAGAAGCAGGCGCGTGATTTTGCGCTCAAGGCTACAGCCGCTCACCCTTACGACCCGGACCTGCGCAATTTGCTTGGGAACATCTACCTGAAACTTGGCTTGACCGCCAAAGCGGTTGAAGAGTATTTGCTCGCCAGTAGGCTTGCGCCGGAGCGCTCTGAATTCCGAGAAAACGCGCAAAAGGCTCGAAAGCAGATGTCCTTGCCTCAAAAACCGTTTCGGGAATAGTACAGCTGAACAATGCGCAGCCCACGCAGCTTACATCACGCTGCTTAGGCAAGTCCCAGAACGGATTGTTGCAGCAGTGAACCGAGAGTAGTGGCTGACGAGACTCAACTGAAGAAGGCTTCTAGCGCGAAGTTTTTCGAGCTTAGGAGTGCCGGGGTGAACCGTAAGCGGGGTCCGCGGCATCGGAAAGCAACCCTTTCCAAGACCGGGACTCTCCGGTCTTGGAAAGGGTCCATCCGGTGACTAATTGCTAAAAATCAAACCGCAACGAGAACTGAATGATTCTTGGTTCGTTGGGCTGCTGGCTCAAGTCCTGAAGACCCAGAGTGGTGTTAAAGCCATTTTGACCCGGACCAACATCAAGGGGATGATTGAATACGTTGAAGAAGTCAGCCGTAAATCTCGCGTTCATGCTCTCCTTAATCTTAAAATTCTTGAACAAGGAGAAATCTGTGTTCCAAGCTCCTGGTCCCATGTAAAACGCTCTGGCGTTGGGATTGACTATGTTCGCCACAGGCGTGAGCCGAGTCGTCCCGTTTGCCAGCAGCAGGGGCAAGCGATTGCTGAAATCGGATCCGAGTGGTCGAAGCACCCGTTGGGATCGGTCATCCGGGGTAGCACTGAAGTCTCCCTTGAACCAGATCCGTTGGGGTTTTCCCTGGAAGGTGATAATGGTGCGCTGATCCGGACTTAACGTAGGATCTCCTTGCAGGAAGCGCGAACCATCGACACTTCCCCACAATCCCCCCCTCCATTCACCGATGGTTGCCACCTGCCAGCCACCCAAGATCTGGTTCAGCGGCCCAGTCAGATCGCCCCCAAACCTCTTTCCGTTTCCGAACGGCAAGTCAAAAATACCATTGTATCGGAAGCGGTGAGCTGGGACGTTGGTTGAGTTGTAATAGAGAAGTCGCAATCGGTCGTCGTAGCTGAGACCCGGTTCCCCAAAGAGGTTGATGTTTTCCGGAATGGAACCTTCACCGTTCGTTGCGTTGATATTCCCGCCGCCGCTCGTAAAACCACCTGAGTCCGAAGTCGTAAGTGAGCGGGTAAATGTGTAGAACACCTGGAACGCAAGTCCGTTCGAATACCTCCGCTCCAACTCAACTTGACCGGAGTTCGTATTCGAATAACCGGTGCGTGTTGTCGTTCCGTCGAAATTCCAGTTGGGATTCACTCGCATCAGGTCACGATTCCCCGGCGGCGCCAACTTTGTCCTCGCCACGTAGGTGTACTCAACCTGAGAGTTGAGGCTCAACTTTTGTTCCAGATCGCTCCCGTGGTCGCCAATGTAGCTCAAACGAAGTGCAGTATTCGGCAACACTTCCCTTTCCAACGTCACATGCCAGGACTGCGCCCGGCCATCCTTCCAGCCCCGCGGGTCTTGGGCCCGGAAGCTTTGGGCGCCAGGAGCAACGGAACCCGTAGACAAATCGATGGCCGCTTTTCCTACGAAGACATTATCGGCAGGCCGGTTCTTCAACGCATAGAGTGGATCGGTACCTGTCGGATTAGTAAAGTTATTGACATAGCGCAGGTTCAACGGCGGGTTTGTTCGGGAACCCTGCAGGATTTGCGACAGCGGCATCGTCCAAAAATACTCGCCATAGCCGCCACGCAGAACAGTCTTATCCGTAAGCCGGAAAGCCGCACCCAGGCGAGGACCAAAATTGTTGTTATCTGCAGCGTAAAGATTCGCCGGAAGTCCAGCCTCGTCGGCGGTCCTCCAAGTCAAGCCACGCCGCCGATAAGCATCGAGCACGCCACCAGGAATCCCTGGCATGTCTTCGATACGAACATTCTTAGGTGTGACCACTTCGAACCGATTGGCGAAGTTGTCGATATCGACATTCACCAAACGGTTGTACTTTTCTTGATAGGGCCGCCAGTTGTCCCAGCGGACACCCAAATCGAGGGTCAACCGGGGAGTTACTTTCCAGTTGTCGTGCACATACAAACCAATCTCCTGCTGTTCGAAGTAATAGTAGCCGCGGTTATAATTGTTGCGGATTACCGAGAACAGCCCCAAAGCCATCTCGGCCGCTCCGGAGCCGGTATAGGGTGCGCGGTCATCGTTTATGGGATCGTACAAGGCTGTCCAGTTTGGACTAAAGTCGTGCGAGCCTTGGGCCTGCTGCAACTCACGGATGTTGTCGTACTCAAAGCGGACTTTCCCGCCAAATTTCAAAGAATGCTTTCCCTTGATCCAAGTCAAGTTATCTTCGGCCACGTGCGAAGTAAGTTTCTGGTCGCCGCGATTGTCTCCGTCCCAGTCAAAGTAGGCTTCCCCGGCAATATCATCTGAGTAAAACGTCGGCCATCCCGTGGCTCCAAATGGGTTTGGAAATCCCAGTGCATCCGGCCAATTCGTGTCGTCGGCTCGTGTCCCCTGCTGATGGCTGGATCGGTGGCTGGAGGCCACCAGCTCATTCAGAAAAGTGGGAGAAAAAATGTGGTTGTACTGGATCGCGGTGGTGTTGATCTTAGTAATGGATCGTCGACTTCCAAACGCATCTTCCAGACCATCTACCGGATTCCCATAGACCCCACCCAAGGTTCCGGCTAAGCGGTAGCTGCGGGTGTATCTTACGGACAGGTTATCCTTGTCTGTGAACTTGTGATCCACTTTGCCCGTATAACTGTCTTGATCACCCTTGATTGGATAGAATCGCTCGATATTCGGACCCTGAAAAGGGTTGGTGCTGTTGGTCGGTTTAGCCGTGAGCGTTTGTAGTTTCTTAAAGAATGGAGAAATCCGGTTCTCGGGAATGCGGTTGTTTGGGAAAGGCTGGCGAACACCGTTGGCATCCGTCGTTAAGGGATCGTAGATCGTATACTTATTCCCGTTGGTGTCCACCAATCCACTGAAATCCCCCGCCCAAATCGCGTCTGTCGGTACACGCTGTTGGGAAGTGCCATTAAAGGATGTTTGCCTCTGCTTGTTGGCTTCATAAGCCCCAAAGAAGAAGGTTTTGTCCCTTATGATTCGTCCACCGGCAGAAGCGCCATATTCATTGCGGATCAGTTTTGCCGACGTTTCGCCATCCTGTCGCTGCCGGGCTCTCAGCCCCCAAGCATTATTGCGATGGGTCTCAAACACACTTCCGTGAAACTCATTCGTGCCACTGCGCGTGACCAGCGTCACCGTGGCGGGCCGGGAGTACTGGGCGCTGGAACCGATCGTCTCGATACGGAATTCTTGAACGCTGTCTAAGCCGGGTCGCAGACGTGCAATGCCTCCACCGAAACGGTCAACCACGGAGGCGCCATCCTGAGTGATCTCCAGCGATCCCACTTTGAGTCCGTTCACTCGTGCGCTGCCCTGTACTGATTCGACCCCGGGTGTTAGATTGAAAAGATTGGCGACGTCGCGTCCGTTCAAAGGCAATTGTCGAATTCGCTGGTAGTCTTTGACGTCGGAGACTTCAGCGCTTTCAGTCGTGATCGGCGCGGCAGCGCCGACAACCTCGACAACCGTTTCGACGTTGCCCAGTTCGAGAGCGACATCCACAACGGCTGTCTGCCCCACTTGAAGTTCCAGTTTGCTTGACCACTTTTTGAACCCTGTAAGCTCAGTAGTCAGCGTGTAAGACCCTCTCGGCACACCTCCGAGATAATAAATTCCAACCTCATTGGTTTGGGTCTTGTGGGTGACGTTAGTGAGATCATTGGTCGCGGTGACGGCCGCACCAGGCACGACCGCCTGATTCGCATCGCGGACCACGCCACGAATCACGCCGTTTCCGCCTTGCCCTAACAAGGGAGTTGGAACTATCAATATCCCCACCAAGGTAAATATGACGACGACAGTGCAAATGCCGGTCGCGGTCATTCTAAACCGTTGCTTACTCATCGCATGCTCCCTCTCGACAGTGCGAGATACTGTAAATGTACCGAAAACTCTGGTAACGAATCGACTGGGGACTGGAACTAAGAGACTCTCGGCGTTGAGAACCGTGCGTCACAGCACGCATTAACTGCTGTTGTGAAAGTCACCAACCGAATTCTCTTCGCGCGCCTCGAAACCTTGGGAACGAATTACTGGAAAGTTAAAACAAGGCTTAGTTACTTGTCAAACAAAAAAAACTCAGCATAGCCTGAGCTACACCTCTGAGCACCTGGCCCGTATGCTGCTCCGTCTCGAGTAGCCCTTCGCATGAAAGCTGCGGGAAGGGTCACATTCAAAGTCCGTGAGCTAAGAGTCCGTGAACTAAAAGGCAGACATCGTCGTGGCTGTGCGCCCTCGATTTCAGTTCACTAGGACGGACTGAAATCTGGCCAACTCTCGGCAAGAGTTCCGGGCGCGATCGCACAAATGCACCTAGGAAAAACAAGCCTTCAGTAGGAGCCGAAACCGGTGCAGCTTGCCAAGGATCTGGTGAAGCATGTCCATGCCAATTCCCTCCCATGCTGTGGCGGATGGCCCATGAACCCCGCTTTGATTGGGATTATAATTGCCTCATGACACCTAGCATTCTTCTTTCATTAGTTCTCGTCGTCTTTCCTGTTTTACAGAAGGCTGATCACTCTGAAGCTGGGCGCTGGTTCGAACAGGCACGCCGGCATTTTGAAAAACAGCAGTGGGACCAGTCTCGCTCAGCCGCCTTAAAGGCGCTACAGGCCGATCCCCAGTTCGCGGACGCAGAGATTCTTGTCGGGATGATCGCACGGGCACAAACTCAACTGCCGGAAGCCGAACAGCATCTCAAGCGAGCAATTGCGCTGGAGCCTTCCAACCCGCAAGCGCACTCCTATCTCGCGGGTGTCTATCTGCAGCAGAAGCGGCTTACCGAGGCGGAACGCGGTTACCGCCAGGTTCTGAAGCTCAGTCCGGACAACCCGGTTGCCCTCTACAATCTGGGATTGATCGCTCTGTTGCGAGATCGACCTGCCTTGGCCCTTGAGAATTTCGAAAGTGTGCGCCGCAACAATCCAAACGACATTCCCTCGCTGATGGGTATTCTGGAAACTCAGCTTCTTCTCAAGCGCAACATAGAAGCTGGACGGTCGGCCGCGAGGCTCGAGGCGATCCTGGACCCCTCCGACCCCCGATTGTTTCAAATGGCGACACTGCTGGCAGTACACGCTGAGTATTCCAGCGCCATCCAGATCCTGGAGCGCCTGAGCAAGCAGGTGCCCGCGTCTTTTGAGGTGCTTTACAACTTGGCCCTGGCTTATGTTCAAACTGGGCAGAATGACAAGGCGGCACGGGCACTGCGTTCCCTTCCTGCTTTGGACCAAAAGGCTGAAGGACTCAACTTGCTGGGACAGGTCGAACAGAAAAGAAACCAGCCGGAAGAGGCACTCGAGGCGTTCAGCCGCGCCGCTGCTCTGCAACCACAGAACGAGCAATTTCGGTTTGATCACGCCAATCAACTGCTTCAAGCAGGGAGAGGAGAGAAGGCTGCGGAAGCCTTTAGGCAAGGCTGCCTCGAGTTTCCTCAATCCTGGAAGATGCGGACAGGCCTCGGAGCCTGCCAGTATCTTTCGGGGCAATACCAAGGAGCGGCTCAATCGCTGCTGGAAGCTGTCCGGATCGAGCCTGATTCTTCAATCACCTTCTTTCTTCTGGGCAGGCTCTACCCGCTCGTTGTCGATTTGCAAGAAAGAATTCGCGAAGCTTTCAGCCGTTACCTGGATCGTCCAAGAACGGACGCATGGGCCTACTTCAACTTTGGAAGCATCCTGTTTCTGCACGCCCAGTCACAAACTCAATCGGATTTCGAGCCCGCAGTCCGCCATCTTCACCGAGCCTTGGAGTTGTCTCCGCGATTTCCGGAAGCCAGTCTACAACTGGCCATGGTTTTTCAAACTCAAGGCAAGCTGGATGAGAGTGTTCGGATTCTCGAGCAGGTGGTGACTTCGGCACCGGAGTTGGCGTCAGCTCGATACCGGCTGGCTCAAACCTACCAGCGGTTAGGTGCGAAGGAAAAAGCCGAGGTTCAATTTGGGGCCTACGAAAAACTCAAGGCTCAGTCTAAGCCCGAAGAGGAGATACACTCGCTTCTTCAAACGGTGGGCCGATAAGTGGAGGCGCGTCTTGCGCCGTGATTGAACCGTTGCGGCAGCTTTATACACAGCGTCGTTAATTCCATCGCACCCTCACCCGGCCTTCGGCCACCCTCTCCCATGGGGAGAGGGGCTCGGGGTGAGGGGGTAGATGTAACGGAGCGACGATCATGCGAATTTATTTATGTCGCCAGGAATAGCCGCTGAAGCTTGATAGCTCTTCTGGCAGGAGTCTCCAAACTCATCGATCTGGACTGACTTTCAGGATTTTGACTAGCTCTTTTCTTGTCAAGTCTTCTTCCTGTTTCTGACGGGTCTTCAACCCTTCAAACTGTTTCATGAGAACTTGTGCCTCGGTCAATCTGCCTGTCTTCCGGTAAGCCGTAGCCAGCTGATAAAGCGCTGTCGCGTTCTCAGGCTCTAGCCTTTTGGCCGTCTGCAATTCCGTAACGGCAAGCTCAAGTTCATTGCCGGTAAGATAGGTCTGTCCAAGTAGAACGTGCGAATCCGCGTGAGCAGGGTTCAGTTTCAAAGCCCTTTTCAACGCCGAGACGATTTGTGCTCGTGTTCCTGGCTGGTTCTGCCCTCCGCCTCGGACCCAGGCAAGAGCCAGTAAGTAGTTCGGTCGATAGTCATCCTTGGCGAACTCGGCTCCCGCCTGCAATGACCGAACCGCCTCCTCCAGCCGACCGGTCTGAAGTTGAGTGAGCCCCAGGCAAAGCCAGGGAAGCACCCAGGATGGGCTATTCCGGCTCGCCTGGCGAAACGAGTCCTCCGCCTGAGGCATCTTATCATCCAGTGCTTGAATCACGCCCTGCTGCAGCAACAACCGCGCTGACCCCGGAAGTGCCCTAAGGCCTCGGTTCAACGCTTCCAAGGCAAAAGAGGTGTTATGGTGGGTAACCGCAAAATTTGAAAGTGCCGCATAACCCTCCTCGGATTTCGGGTCTTTTTCTAAGGCACGGCCATATGCGTCGTAGGCTTTCTCGGGCATTCCTGCGCCGTCATAAGCCTCAGCGAGTAAGAGGTAGGTCTCACTCGAAACTGAACTCTGCGAGGCCAGTGTCTCGAAGCTCTGGACAGCTGCGGCATAACGCTGAGCTTGCAATCGGGCGAGTCCCAGGTTCCGAATCAGCTTTGCCTTGTCAGGATAGCTGGCCTGGATTTTTTCGAAGGCTTGAACGGCCTGATCGTAAGAGCCATACTGGCCAAACGTAATCCCTGCTTGAAACCAGCTCTCCTGATCGAAGTTTGCAGATTTGCTTGCTGCGTTTAGCAGGCGATCCACAAATGCTTGGTCCTTCGTAGCCAAAGCCGTTTCCAAAACTGCCGGAAAAGCTTCTGGATTCTCCAGGGCAAGGCTCCCGGCCTTAAGGAAGTGATCTCTGGCCTCAGAGAAGTCTGAACGCTCGTGTCCGCGCATGCCTAGGTAGAAATGAGGCGTCTGATCGTCTGGAGACGACTTGAGCACCCGTTGGAATTCACGTTCCGCTTCCGGCTTCAGATCGGAGAACCACAACACAACCCCGAGATTCTTCCGCGCTGGAAGCAACTGGGGATTGATCGCCAACGCCATCCGGTAGAACTCTGCGGCCTTGGTGAACTGCTGCAGCTGAGTGTAGGCGATGCCGATCTGTTCGCAAACCGCAGTGTTTCGCGGCTGATCTCGGTGGACTTCATGCAGAAGCGGCAACGCATCGATGATGTTGCCTTGGCGAATCAACCGTTGCGCATTTTGAAGTTGGACAGAACTCGGAGGCTGCTGGCCGGATGTGGAACTGCGTAGAATCAGAAGCAGAACCAAGATCCTGCAGAGAGAGGAACAACTCATTTCTCAAACCCGGAGGTGAAGTCAGCCGGCACGCCGTTCTGCCAACGACAAAGAGGAGACGGTCATGCCAAGAATACCCGAAAAGCCCATCTCCCCCTCTTAGATTCACACTGCCGAGCCAACCCGTTGACTTACCACAGAAACTTCAAAGCAAACTGAATGATACGTCCGTCTGAGGCAGCGCGAACGAGTCCGAAAGCCCCCGAGTTGACCGTGGTACCGACACTCGTGAAGTTCACCTGGTTAAACGCGTTAAAAAATTCGGAACGGAATTGCAGCTTGTAAGGCTCCCGAAAGAGGAAGTCTTTGATGATCGAGAAATCACTGCTGTTGAGTGCCGGTCCGCTGATCAGTCCGCGACCTGCATTTCCATAGATTCCCCGCGGCACGTTGTTGGTCGGAACGAACGCATCCGTATTAAAGAATCGGCTGACCATTGCTCCGTGATTCGAGTGATCGAGTTTTATGGAATCTCTCGTCATTCCGCTTCTAATAAGGGCTAACTGATCGCCAAAAGTTCCATCCAGAGCCACATCGTCGCCCATGATGAAGGTCAGCGGGGCGCCACTCTGAATCGTGTGGATGCCAGTAAAGCTCCATCCACCCAGGAGTCGTTTGGCTACGGCACCGTCAAACTTCAGCGGTGGAGACCACAACCACGAGGCTACCACTGCATGACGCCGGTCCCAGTCCGAACGGCCCCGCTCCTGTTTCAGGTCAAATGGGTTGAACACCGTGCCGCCTAAGTTATCCGTTGAGCTGCTGTCAATGGACTTGGAGAGCGTGTAGGAACCGAGAATCGATAACCCACTGGAGAATCGCTTGGTGACCTGCGCTTGGAAGCTGTGGTACCAGCTCCGGAAATCGTTGCCCAGCAGGAACCCGTTCGGGCTGAGAATGCCGGGCTCGAAGATCACACGATCGTTGACGTTTTGAGCTGAAGGGGGAGAACCATCGATAGGGGAATTGACGTATCGCGCCGGGTTATAAGTGCGCAACGCAGGAAGCTTGATTCCAATCTTGCCCGCATACGCGGCTTCAACCATCAGTGTAGGTGTGAGCTGCCGTTGAACGGAGAGGTTGAACGATTGTATGTAGGGGGTTCGCAGCGAGATGTCAGTTAGCACGCCTCCGATGGGGAGGGGGAACAAGGGACAATCGTAACCAGGATAGGCTGAGATCTTCGTACAACCAAACTGACCGCTCGTATTCGCGGGAGGTGGGGTGAGCCCAAGAGAGCCGTAGGGACTCTCGATCCGCCCGTCACTGATGAAGGAAGTGCCGGCAAAGGGTGAGTTCTCCTGTGCCAGAGAATCAGCATTGATGCTCTCGAAGAACATCCCATAGCCCCCGCGCACGCTGGTCTTTCCATCGCCAAACACATCCCAGGCAAAGCCGATGCGGGGAGCGAAATTGTTCATATCGTCGTTGGCCAGTCCCCGGGGCAGATCGCCGGGGAACAGAATACCCAACGGAGCATCCGGCACAACCCTGGACTGCTGTCCGGGAACGACAGTGTTGATGCGATCGTTTCGGTCACGCCAAGGGAGAAAAGGCTCGTAGCGGACCCCGTACGACAGAGTGAAACGCGGCGAAATCTTGAAGTCATCCTGAAAGTAGGCAGAATGCGCATCCGTGATTACATCGGTGTCGCGGATCCCAAAGCCCAGAGACAGACTATCGAATGCTCCCAAGAGAAAATCAGCGGTGGGATCACCTGATCTGGCGCCATTGAAAGAGAAACCGGGCGAACCGATGAAAATCTGACGGAAGTCCAGATGCAACAATTCATACCCAAACTTGAAGTTGTGTCGCCCCTTGATCCAATTAAGGCTGTCCCTAAACTGCCAGTTGGTGTTCAGGAAGCGGGTTGTGAATCCAGATCCGAGATTGAAGTTGCCACCCACATCTACCGAAACTGCGCCCGTGGGAACGTATTGGGGCATATTGATACCCAGCGTTACCGGATCGATGGTCTCAGTCTGCAACTGATTAGAGGTCGTGCGCAGCATCGTTCCCGTGAACTGGTTGAGAAGAGAGGGACTGAACGTGTAAGTGTCGCTCAGCGTAAAGTGTCGAGTATTCTGCTCGAAGCTTTCGGAGATGAAATCGGGAATATTTCCACCGGACGCGAAGGGATTGGAACGAGTGTTCTTGTCATCGTAGTACGTGCCATTCAAGGTATGTTTACCGCTTTGGTTCCAGTCGACCCGAACCATCCACATATCTCCATCCCGTGGACTGGCTGCCAGTGAGACAACACTCCCGGTGGAAGATTGCGGGACAAAATTCAGCAGGTTCTTTGCGACCGGGCTGATACAACCTGCTGCAACGCGATTGGCCGCAACGCAAGGATTGCCCGAAGCATCCCTGAAAGGTAGCCCTGTCAGCGTATCAATGGGATTGGTCAGCGTTACGCCAGCCCCGGAAAAATCACCATTCCGCTGAGCTGCTGAGGGCACCAAAGCCTCGATCGTGTTGGCTTCCCGCCGATCCCGCAGGCCCTGATACGATCCAAAGACGAACAAGCTGTTTTTCTTAATCGGACCGCCGGCTGCAACCCCAAACTGGTTTTGCTTTTGGGCGGGCACTCTCGGCTGAAAGAAACTCCGCGCGTTCAAGGCATCATTGCGCAGAAACTCCCAAGCCGAACCATGAAAATCATTGGTTCCCGTCTTGGAGACGACGTTGACTTGAGAACCTGGATTTCGACCATACTCCGGTGCAAAGTTGTGAGTCAGTATCCGGACTTCCTGGATTGCATCCGGCGGAGGATAGTTCATTCCCGTGTTGCGCGAAGGGTTGTTGAAATACCCGCCATTGAACGTGAACAGGTTCATGTTGGGGCGTCCGCCATTGACGTTCATTTCCGGCCCGCCACGAGCGTCACCCAGTTGCTGAGGCGCCTTCACATTGAGCACCCCCGGCATGATACGGGCCAAGGCCATGATGTTCCGCCCGTTCAGCGGAAGATCAACAACGCGACGATCGTCAACCAAACCCGACAGTGTTGGTGACACGGTGTCCACCAAGGGAGCTGCTCCTTCGACATTGACCAGTGTCTCAACCGAACCGAGAGTTAACGCCGCATCGACCCGAATATTCTCGTTGACTGTCAGTGTGACACCCGATCGCACCAGTTTTTGAAAGCCGGCCGCGTCAAAGGAGATTTCATAGGTACCAGGCAACATCGCAACAAAGTTGTAGAAGCCTTCAGAATTGGCCTGTGCCTGGCGAGTAATCTGTCGCTCAACCTGGACGGCAGTGACATTGACCGTTGGCACAGCGGCGCCGCTCGGGTCTTTGACGTATCCACTGATGGTGCCGGTCACTTGCGCCTCCGACACAGAAACTCCGAAGAACATGACCAACAAAGTGGGTGTGAGCAGCCACTTCGATGATGTTCTCAACACAGTTCTAAACCGAATATTTGTTCTCAAGCCCATAGCCATTACTCCTTTCGGTTAAGACCTCAAGTACTCCGCACTCGCACTGAGGAGCTGAAAGCTTTATCTTGATCGCGTGAAGGATCATCCAGATTCGGACTTCAGATTTCGGACTGCATCGGGGAGACTTCAGACACCGGAGTCTGGGACAAAATTGTTAGCGGTTAGGCGGTCACACCGGATAAAAAGCGAGGGCAATGACGTCGTTGGCACTACTCCAGCGTGCGTCGCAGCACGCTTTGGCTCCTGATGTAAAATCGCTATCCTAGTTCTCTTTATTCTCTTTTACGCCTCCCAAACCTTGGGACGAATTGCGCAAAAAAGGTAAACAAGGTTCAGTTACTTGTCAAATAAAAAAAACTTGACACTCCCATAACCTGGGACTATACCTCCCACCATTTGGTTCCGTATCCTGGCGCCGTCCCGGCCGAAATTGAGAACAGCGATGCTGTGCCACGCGATTCGCCGGCTGGCTTTGATTTTCTTTATTGCCTGCCAAGATTCCAAAGCTGAAAACCCGCGATCGTTTGACCCTGGGCCGCTCGAACCGCTTCGCGTCAACGCTGCAGCAACGAAGGTCGGCTTCAAAGTCCGTGAACTAAAGGCGGACATTCCCGTCGCCGTGCACCCGCGTCTCGCGTTCGTGACCACAGACTATGCGGAAGAGCCACTGATGGCGCTACGTCGTCAATACCCGCTCGAAAAAGTCGCCGCTGGAGGGCGTGACGAATGGCAAAGTCAGCTGTTGCTCAAAGAGTGGGTCCACAAAGCGATTCCGCCGGGAAGTCCCCGAGTCAGTTACAACAACGCCTTGGAGATTCTCGAGCATGCGGCTCGCGGCGCTACTTTCTGGTGCACGCACTACACCATCACCTATGCCGAGTGCGCCGCTGCACTCGGCTGGCAGGCGCGCAAAATTGGAGTCGACCGCAAGCACGGCCCGGAAGGCATGGGCAGCAGCCACCACGGAGTTGCCGAGGTCTGGTCGAACCAATTTCGGAAATGGGTGGTGATCGACGCACAAAGCAATCTGCACTTCGAAAAGGCGGGAATCCCACTTTCAGCCTGGGAAATTCGAGCGGAGTGGCTCAAGGATGGCGGCAAGTCAGTGGACCACGTGGTTGGTGTTCCACCTAGGGCAGTGCAAAAGAATCCTGCCATTGTCTGGTGGGAGCACGCAGAAGATGAGACTTCGGTCTACTTCTGGATGTACCTCGAAAACCGGCTGATGGCTGCGCCAAAAGGTTCCAGCGAACCGCAGCCGCTCATCTTTCTCCAAGACGACGCCAACGCGCGTTTGATCTGGTATCAAAATGGCGACCCGGAAACCAAAGGCAGCGAACTCCATCAAGGATATTTGCGAAACCGGTTTCTACCGACACGGCGCATCGAAGATGTTTATTGGACTGTCGGTGTCGTGGAGGCGACCCTGACTGGAGTGAAGCAGGGATCGATCCAGCTCAGCCTCGACAGTTACTGCCCCAACCGTACAGGCTACCAAGTCTCGCTGGATGGCGTGCGCTGGCTGCCGGTGAAGAATGAGAAGAGCGTCGAGTGGCCGCTCAAGGTTGACTGGGATTCGCTACGGCTGCGCACAGTAGGAGTGGGAAATGTAACGGGGCCTGAGACCTCCTT
>Ga0187893_10007190_pt1 | contig 18437 bp, 15 predicted proteins | sample MA1701074metaG_FD_139574 | JGI IMG/M metagenome (GOLD analysis project Ga0187893, IMG submission 139574) | White microbial mat communities from a basaltic lava cave in the Kipuka Kanohina Cave System on the Island of Hawaii, USA - MA170107-4 metaG ... | reverse complement strand
CTCGTGCCGACTCGACCGCGAAGTAGTATTCGCCGGCAGGGGGTTTGAAGCGTTTGGGCAGCTTGTCCGGCATGATGGGTCCGTCCGGCAAGGCGGCCATGGCTTGGTCGATGATGTGCATCGACTGTTGCATCTCCTCGACGCGGACCATGTAGCGATCGAAGGTATCGCCGCCTTCGCGCGTGGGCACATCGAAGTGAAAGCGTTCGTAGATGCCGTAAGGTTCGGCCTTGCGTATGTCATAGCTGACGCCACATGCACGCAAGCATGGTCCGGTGATGCCGTAAGCCAGCGCAGTGTCTTTGTCGATCACGCCAACGCCTTCACAGCGGCGCCGGAAGATCACGTTGTCGCGCACGAGTGCGTGATAGTCGGGCATGCGCGCACGCAAGCGCGTAAGAAATTCTTTGGTATGGGCGACGAATACGTCGTCGACGTCCATGGTGACTCCGCCGAAGCGTCCGTAGCAGTAGGTGAGTCGCGAGCCGGTAACGCGATCGAGGATGCCGAGAATCTGCTCGCGGTCGTCGAATGCGTACAAAAACGGAGTGATGCCGCCGATGTCGAGCAAGAATGTGCCAAACCACAATAGATGGCTCGAAATGCGATTGAGCTCGCAAACGATCACACGAATGTGCTCGGCGCGCTCGGGCACTTTGATACCCATCATCTTCTCCACCGCCTGACAATAGGCGATGTTGTAGATCATGCCGCTCAGGTAGTCGACACGGGACGTGTTGGGCAGGAACATCAGATAGTTCCTGTTTTCGGCCATCTTCTCGTGGGCTCGATGCGCATAGCCGATGATTGGTTCGGCATCGAGGATCTGTTCGCCCTTCATCTTGAGCAGCAACCGCAGCACGCCGTGCATGCTTGGGTGTTGCGGCCCCATATTGAGGTAGTAGATGTCTTCGTCATCGAGACCTGGCTGGGCCTGTGCTCCTGCGAGCTGCATCGCGAGGCTCATGTTCACCGACTCACTCGCTCGGCGCATCCTCGATGCGACCGAAATCTTTCAGCAACGCGTGGAACGTGGCGTCCTCGGGCAGCAAAATGCGCTTGAGGTCCGGATGTCCCACAAACCTTACCCCATACATGTCGAACACCTCGCGTTCGTTCCAATCGGCTGCGGGAAAGATCGACGTGATGCTCGTGGCTTGCTGACCGAACTCGAGATCGACGTGCAACCGATGGCGCTCGGCGTGTTGCCAGCAATTGAACGTGTAACACAGGCGAAGCTTTCCGGCCGTGGCCCCGCTGGTATGACGCAGGTCGAGGCAGGTCAACATTTCGAGCATGTATCCTCGCTCGCGAAACGTCTTGGCGACTGCCGGCATGGAAACATGGTCGGACACGTACGTATGATGGAATCCGTGCTTGGCGTAGTCTCCGGCCGCGCGCTCACGTACCAGGCCCGCCGCCTCGAGCTCACTGCCCAACTCCATGCTCATCCTTTGAATCTCCGCCCAGCCTTGACCTTGTCTTCGAGTTTGAGAATGCCGGCGATGAGGGCCTCCGGACGGGGCGGGCAACCCGGAATGTACACGTCGACGGGGACGAGCTCGTCTGCGCCTTCGTGGATGGCGTATTGATTCGGGTACTTGAATGGCCCACCGTCGATGGTGCATCCACCCATCGCGATCGCCCACTTGGGCGCTGGCATTTGATCCCACAGCGCTTTGATGACCGGGCCCATCTTGCGCGAGATCGTTCCCGCGAAGATCATCACGTCGGCCTGCCGTGCGCTGGGGCGAAACACACCGGCTCCAAACCGATCGAGGTCGTATTTGGCAGCGCCAGCCGCCATCATTTCGATGGCGCAGCATGCCAGCCCGAACGTGAGCGGCCACAGCGAGTTTGCCCGTGCGTTGTTGACGAGGTCTTCGAGCAAGTGAAAGCGCACGAATGGCGCTACGGCAGCGAAGTTCTCGTGCTCGTTCGCGGCGCCTTTGCGCAACTTGATGAGCGTGGGTTGGACGCTCGCGGTGGTCAACTCTTCCTTCACTGCCATTGGAACACCCGTTTGCGCCACGCGAACACGATGGCGAGCGACAGGATGCCGAGAAACATCGAGATCTCGATGAAGTCACGCCAAGCGTATTGGCCGTACACGAGCGCGATCGGGAACAGGTACAGGATATCGACCTCGAACGCGACGAAGATGAGCGCGAACAGGTAAAACGCGATGCTGAAACGGATCCACGCGCTGCCTATCGTGTCGATGCCGCATTCGTAGGTGTCTTGGGTTTTGGGACCGCGATAGCGTGGACCTAGGAGCATTGGCAGCACCAGGGGAATCACGGCCAGCACGATCCCGATCGCCAGGAAGCCGCCCAGGATGCGGTACTCGTGGAGTGTGTCCATGTGAGGTTGCGCTCGGGCAGGCCCGAGGATAGGTGCCTGGAGCACAATCAGCAATGGCGCGGGAGGACACATTCTGCTCGGTCTTTCCGACATGAAAGGGACGAGCGCTCGGCGCTGATGTGATGCCGGATCTTCGCGCGTATCGCGCTTATCGCGCGTACAATGGCTCGGCGTTTTGCACGACGGGGATCGACGCGCGCTCGCGCTAGACTGAAATCCAATGACCAAGCGCCTCGAGGACGACGCAACGCTGCTGGAGCGAGAAGATCTCGCACCTACACTGGCAGTGTTCCGAGTGAGGCCCGATCGCCCCAAGCCCGGACCCGAGCCGTGGTTCGTGCCGGGCCAATACATCGTGCTTGGCCTGAACGATTCGGACGATACCCATGTTGCTTCGGTGCGTCGGCCGATGTCCTTGTCTTCGTCGCCGTTGCAACACGATGTGCTCGAATTCTACGTACGACACGTCGATCGACCGACCTCTCCACTTCCGTTTACGCACCTATTGTGGCGCTTGCAAGCCGGCGCTCGCATGCACGCCCGTCTCGCGCCTGCCGGCATGTTCACGCTCCCGCATACCATCACCGCGGACGATCGTCGGCTCAAGCTGTTCGTAGCAGCGGGAACAGGGCTGGCACCGTTTATCAGCATGGTTCGCTACGAAGCTGCGCGCGATCCTACACGGGATCTGTCCGACATGGCCGTCTTGCATGGAGCGAGTTATCCACAACATCTGGGCTTTCGCGATTCGTTGGAGCGCTTGTCCGCCGAGCGAGGTCTCCACTATTTTCCGAGCATCAGTCGAGAGGCATCCACGTGGTGTGGTGCGAACGGTAGGGTGGAAGACTGGTTTACTCGAGAGCGCCTGGCGGATTTGGAAGCGCGCCTCGGTCTCCCGCGCTCGGGTGTTTGTCCGGAACGCGTGGTCGTCTACGTATGTGGCCTCCGAGGTACGATCGGTACCGCGATCGAGCGCTTGCTTCCACGCGGTTTCGTGCCGAGTAACCGCCGCGTTCGCACGGCGCTCGGCATTCCCGACGCTGTGCCAGCGAGCCTGTTTTACGAACAGTACGACACGAGCGCTCCGATAGACGTCAAAGATGCAGCACTGATGTCCCGACTGCGGGCGGACATGGATGCCGCACTGGCGACTGCTGGGTAATGCGACATCGTGCGCACACATCAGAACGTGGGCGTACGCCGGGTCTCACGTGTGATGACGTCGCGGTAGCGATCGAGCTCGAGCTCGATATCTGTCTGTGAGCCTCCGCGAGCGTGCACCAGTCGCTCTGCGATGCGCCGCGCGACGGCGCCACCCAGCCGATCATCGGTGAGCGCGAGCGGGAGGCGACGACGAAGGATGTCGTCGAGATGGGTACAGCCCTCATAGTGGATGGCCTGGTCGACTTCCACCCAGCGATAGGGCAATCCGGCCACGAGTGGGTGCGCCAAATCGCTGCACTGTCGTGCGATGTTGGCGAGCTCGCGTGCAACGGGACCATGACGGGGAGCCAATGCGGCGATGAGCGGGTCCGCGAGCTCGTCCGGCGTGAGTGGTGTGCCAATGCACAGCGGCCGAATGGCGGTCACGCACGGTCCGATCGATGGGCGTGACGTTGGCCACGCGGGCCCGAGGTGCTCGCAAACGCGATCGACCAATTCTTGTGCCATGGATCGGTAGGTCGTGAGCTTGCCACCCACGACCGCGAAGACACCGAGATGGGGCTCGAGCACACGATGGGTGCGAGCCAACTCGACTGTCGATTCGTCACGCGCTCGTGCACTCCTGGCCGCGCGTACGAGCGGTCGTACGCCCGACCATGCGCTGACGATGCGTGCAGGCTCGAGCCTCGCGCCCGGCAGCACGCGATGAACCAACGCGAGCACTTCGAGCTCTTCGGATTCGATCACCCTCGAAGCTCCCGGATCGCCCTCGTAGCTCGAGTCGGTAGTGCCGAGGTACGTGCGGGTTCCCCACGGCACGACGAACAACACACGTCGTTGCTGTGGAACCTGCACCACGACTGGCTGACGCACAGGGATGTCGTCGTGACGCACCACCAGATGGACACCTTTGGACAGCGTGAGAAGCTCGTGGCCGGCGTTTCCGAGTAGCTGTGGGCCTGTCCATGGACCCGCGGCGACCACGATGGTCTTGGCTGTGATTCGTGTGCCGTCGCACAGCTCCACAGCCCGCGTGCCGTCGGCGACATGAATCGTGCGGACGGGCGCATAGGTCAATACACGCGCGCCGTGACGTCGGGCATCCTGCAACACGGTCAACGTGAGACGGGCATCGTCCGTGATCGCATCTTCGTAGTGCACCGCGCCACGAAGCCCGTCAGATGCGAGCAGCGGTTCCATCGACAAGGCCCGTTCGGGCCGGAGGTACCGATGTAGATGGCCACGAAACAGCCCCAGGGCGTCGTAGAGAGACAACCCGACGCGGAGTTGCCACGGTGCCAGCCGATCGTGGGCGTAGCTGGGGAATAAAAATCGAGTTGGATGGACGAGGTGAGGTGCCGTGGCATACAAACGATGCCGTTCGCGCAATGCCTCGAATACCAGCCCGAGCTCGCCCTGTTCGAGGTAGCGGACGCCTCCGTGGATCAAACGGGTGGAGCGAGAGCTGGTACCGAATGCAAGATCGCAGGCCTCGAGCACGAGCACGGAAAGTCCTCGCAATGCAGCATCCCGTGCGACCCCAGCACCGGTAATCCCGGCTCCGACGACGACGATGTCCCATGGTGTCGCGCCGGCACTCGCGCGTAGCTGTTCGCGCGTCGCGGCCGCCTCGGCGGGTGCCCAGGATGGCATGGTGGATTCACTGCCCCCTTGGGCCTCGCCGAGGTTGCGCTGGACGGCTCGCATTTGTGACACTCCCGCCAGCCTACCGCGAAGGAACCCCGATGGCCTCGTACACGCTCGTCATTCAATACGTCGATCGCCCCGCGGAAACGCGGCAGGTGGACGCAGTGCGCATCGTCGTGGGGCGGGACTCTGGAGATATCGCCTTGCGGGACCAAGAGGTGTCCGGTCGTCATGGAGAGCTCGTGTTCGAAGCTGGCAAAGTGATGTACCGCGATCTTGGCTCCACGAATGGATCGTTTCGCAGCGATGGACAACGCATCTTCACACCCGTGGAAATGCAGCCGGGCCAACCGATCCGACTCGGTCACTCATGGCTCAACGTGCAGGCGATCGACGCCCCAGAAGCGGAAAAAGGACGCACGGTGATGGCGAATCCGGCGATGATGGCTCCGCGTCCGCAAACACGGCCATCGGGATCGGGTCCGCCACCGGCACCTCGAGCCGTTGCCCCGGCCCCACGCGTGTCCGAGCCGAGCGCTGCTGCCGTGGCTGCTCCCATGCCTGCGACGCGTGGTGGATCGGTGTCGGCTGTTTTGCCGGCTCCGCCCGGCATGCGAAAACCAGCAGGAGCGGCTGCGGTTGCTTCACAATCCCAAGCCGGGGCCAAGCTTCCCGCACCGATGGGGATGCCTCCGGCACCAGATCCGTACGGCAATCCGGGTGCAGCACCTGGCTATCCGCCGCCCGGTTATCCACCACCCGGTTATCCGCCACCCGGTTATCCGCCGTCGGGCCATCCGCACGGTCACGTTGGCCCGGCGGCCGTTCATCCACCGGGGTACGCTCCACACGCAACCCCGTATCCTCCCAACGCGTATGGACACGTGCAACAAGTCGTGCAGGGCATCGAAACGGGTGCTGCTCGAGTAGGAACCGCCATCCAAACGGCGACGCAACAAACCATCACGGGTGAACAGATCCGCCGCATCTTCGAGCGCACGTTGCGTGTGTACGCGCCTCATGTCGGGCAGGCCGCCATGGTGCTCGGGATGATTTCGGTTCCCGCTGCGGTCGTCTCGTTCGTATTGGCGTTCGTGCCGATTGTCGGGTGGGCCTTGGCGATTCTCGTGAACTTGGCGGCGGCCGTCGCCTCCGTGGTCGGCATGGGTGCCGTCACACGTTTCGTGATCAACCTGCATCTTGGACGTCCGATGACGGCTGTCGAAGCTTGGAAAGCAACGCTGCCACGTGCCGTGCCGATTGGCCTCGATTTTTTCGTCGCGGGTCTCGTTGCGGGTGTGGGGGTATTTTTCCTGATCATTCCCGGCATTGCACTCGGATGTTTCATAGGACAGGTGCAGCACCTCGAAGACAAAAAGCTGGTCGAGATCAACATTCGCAACCTGGACCTGTTCAAGCACGATTGGCTGCGCATCACCGTCATGTTCCTGCTCGTCGGATTGGGGGTGGCGATTCCTTTGTTCGTGCTGAGCGCCGTGGTTGGTTGGATTCCGTTGGTCGGGCTGCTATTCACATCGGTGCTCCATGCGGCGATCGTCGCCGTCGTCACGCCGTTCATGCTCGAAATGTCGACGCTGCTCTACTTCGATCTTCGGCGCCAGCTGGAGGGAGGCGATCCCGAAGCGGCCGCCCGCGAAAAATTGGCGATTTCGCCCGGGAGCGAACCGTCCGCGTGAGCATCGAGCGGCGGGCCCGCATCGCTTTACCACCTACCGAGGATCGCCTAGCCTGACGCCTATCCGTGCGCGATACCGCGGAACTACCCCCGAGAGGAAGCCACTCAACCATGCCCGCAGACGCGTCCAGGGATGTGAGGAAGCTGCGCTACGACCTCGCTGCGCTCGACCGATATCCGACGTTGACACCCGAGCTATTGCGTCTCGCGTACCGTGAGATGTGCATGGCTCGATTTCATGTCGAGCGCATCGTGCAGGAATGCCAAAAAGGCACCGTGAAGTTTTCGATTTGGGGTGCCGGAGAAGAAGTCCACGGTGTCGCCGGCGCGATTGCCCTCCATGAAGTCGCCAATCCCGAAGCTTTCTGCATCGCTGGCCACTATCGTTCGGCTTCGGCACTTGCGATGTGGGCACGTCTGCGTGGCTATGACGATTTCCTGCTCGACCACATGCGACAGCAGCTCAGCCGTGCGACCGACCCCTGGAGCGGCGCCCGTCAGATGACGTCCCATTTCAACGACATGCGCTGGAACGCGCTGCCCTTGCAGAGTGCGGTGGGTATGCAGATCAACAAGTCTGTCGGCTACGCGCACGGTCTCGTGCTCAAAGGCCATCGTGACGGTCTGGTCGTGTGCGTCATCGGTGACGGTACGTGTGGCGAGAGCGACTTGCACGAGGGAATGACCGGGGCATCGGTCCTGCAAGTCCCGTTGTTGCTTCAAATCACCGACAACAACATCGCCATCAGCGTGAAGCCAAAGGACGGGCGGGGTATTCATGACTTTGCGGCCTACGCAAAAGCGTTCGGGTTCGAATTTTTTTCGTGTGACGGTAACGATTTCCTCGAGAGTTACGACGTGATGCGTCGAGCGGCTACCTACGTGCGCGACCATCAACGGCCAGCGTTGTCGTGGGTACGCAATTTGTCGCGCCTCAACGACCACAGTGCGGCCGCTGACTTCGCATTCAAGTTCGGCGAGTATGATCCATTGCTGGATTTCGGTGCGGCGTTGGTCGAGCGAGGCATCCTCGAGCAGCAGGACATCCTTCGTAGCGGGCCGCCTGTGGACGTGAAGGACTACTACCGGCGCCACGAGCTCGGACGTGTGGCGAAAGAGGCCGACGATCACATCGTACGGACCATGGAGATCGCGCTCAGCGAGCCGGATCCTACCCTCGAATCCGTATTCGAACACATTCGCGATCCATTTCCCGAGGTGGTCGAAGCAGCGTCCGAGGGACGGCCAACGTGTATTTCGATCAACGGTGCGATCCGGGCGGCGATGCACGGGATCTTAGCGAATAACCCCATGGCATGGATCTACGGTCAGGACGTGGCCGAAAAAGGTGGTGTCATGCAGGCCACCAAGGGCTTGTGGGAACGCTTCCCCCAGCAAGTTCGCGATGCACCCATCAACGAGCCGTTCATCATCGGTTCGGCGCTCGGGTTCGCCTTGCATCCCGGTGCCACTGCGTTGCCCGAGATCCAATTCAGCGACTACAGTCTGAACACCCTGCACTGGTTGGTGTATCTCGGCAATCTGCTGTGGACCTCGAACGGCACGGTACGGGCCAACGTCATCGTGCGCTTGCCGGTCGAGCCGCTGCACGGTGGATCCGTCTATCATTCAATGTGCATGGAAGGCTTTTATTGTTCGATCCCCGGTTTGACCATCGTCGCGCCAACGACCTCGCGCGATTTCTATGGCTTGTTGCGGACAGCGGCCGACTATTCGGGTCCCGTGCTCATGTTCGAATCGAAGGGCCTCTATCGCATGGCGCTCGGTGATGCGTTCCCGGGCGAGCCGACTGACGCAAAACAAGTCGCGGCACTGAAGCGAGCGATCTACACGCAGGGACACATCCCAGAGTTACCCGATGATTTTCGCGTGCCGCTTGGCAAGGCGGCACTGCGACGGAACGGGAAGGACATCACGATCGTCACGTGGGGACGTGCTACGTTGTTCTGTGCCGAGGCGGCCGAGCAGCTCGCCACCGCTGGCGTCGAGTGCGAGATCATCGATCTTCGCACGATCGTCCCACCAGATCTCGAAACCGTGCTGGCGAGTGTACGCAAGACCGGCAGACTTCTGGTTGCCCACGAAGATCGCGTGTTCGCGGGCATGGGAAGAGAGATCCAGGGCGCAGTCATCGAGATGCTGGCGGACGAGCACGTGGTGACTGCCGTGGTAGGGCAAGACGCCGTGCCCGGGATCCCCCAAAACCTTCAGCTCGAGCACCATGTGGTGCTCCGGCCCGACAAGGTCGAAGCCGCCGTGCGTCGCGTGTTGGCCCTCCGACGACCGGCCGATCTCGCTGGCAAGCCAGCACGAACGGTCTCGGTGGAGCCACATTCGACGATGACGCGTACACGGATCCTGTGGACGCCCAACCGCCACTACGTGTCGTGAGCGGGCTATTTCAAGGAGCGGCAACAAAGCCAGGCGCCGCCATGACAATGTTATCGGGGTCGCGGACTTGCACCACGGGCTGCTAGCTCCCATGTTCACGTTCGCGCTCATTTCCGGACGCGACCAGCCAGCCGAAACCTGCTGCGGTGACGAGCATGATCAGACTGTAGACTGCAGCCGGGATAGCCATGGTGCCATTGTTCAACAGGAGTGGGCTTGCTGCGATCGCAATGGCGAGCGTGCCGTTATGGATGCCAATCTCCATGGTAATGGCCGTGGCTTGCCAGCGTGGCAACCGTGCCAGCAGCGGAGCGACGAAGCCTACGCTCATGCTGGCGAGATTGAAGGCCAGCGCCGCCAAACCAACTTGCCCGAAGAACGCGACGAACTTGGCCCAGTCTTTGGCCACCACCGATACGATGACCATCGCCAAGAACACTGCCGAGGCGAGCTTTACCGGCCGCTCCAAACCCCTCGAAAGTGCGGGTTTCTTGGACTTGATGACCATTCCGATGGCCACGGGTATCAGCACGATCGCGAACACTTGCAAGACCTTCGCGAACTGCAGGGGGATCACCTTTCCCTCACCCATGAACGCTTCCAACGAAAGGTTGACGACGAACGGAAGCGTGAACAGGCTCAAGATGCTATTGGTGGCCGTAAGGGTGATGTTGAGCGCAACGTCGCCCCGCGCGAGATGGCTGTAGAGATTTGCGGTCGGGCCACCAGGGGAGGCTGCCAGGAGCATCAGACCGACGGCGAGCTCGCCAGGTAATTCGAATGCACGTGCGATCCCAAAACAAACGAGCGGGAGAATCACTGTCTGGCACAACAATCCGACCAGGACCGCTCTGGGATAGACCAAGACCCGTCGGAAATCGTCCAGCGTCAGGCTGAGGCCGAGGCCGAGCATGATAACCGCTAGCGCGACAGGCAAGAACACGGTCGTTGCGATGCTCTGTTCCATTGCCGACATGCTGGCATGACGCGCTCGAAGTTCGCAAGCAGCACGACGCCTGAGGATCGACGCAGACCATGAGGTAGACCATCGCACTGGGTGCTGGCATGTCCCTCGTTGGCCAACCCGCCGGCAATCCCGGGCATATCGATACGACACGTGGACCCCAATCGGCAGTCGTGACAGACTGTGTCGTCATGTCGGATCCGGCTCGACGCAAGGCAACCTACGAAGACGTGCTTCGAGCGCCACCGCATTTCGTGGCCGAGCTGATTGGTGGAGAGATCTTTTTGCACCCGCGCCCCGCGGCACCGCATGCGATGGCTGCGACCGCGCTTGGCGAGGAGCTCGGGCCGCCGTTCAAGCGCGGCAAGGGAGGACCTGGCGGATGGATCATCATCGACGAACCCGAGCTCCATCTCGGCCCAGACGTGTTGGTGCCAGACTTGGCTGGATGGCGTCGCGACACCATGGACCATGTTCCGAACGCGCCGTACTTCGAGGTGCGTCCGGACTGGATCTGTGAAGTGTTGTCACCCTCGACGGAACGGGTCGATCGGGCAGACAAACTTCCGATCTATGCGAGTGCCGGGGTGCAGTACGCATGGCTCGTCAATCCTCTCCAACATATCCTCGAGGTGCTACGGCGCGAAGGAGAGCGTTGGCTAACCGTATCCACCTACCGCGACGACGCCAGGGTCAGGGCAGAACCGTTCGAAGCGATTGAGCTCGAGCTGGCGATCCTGTGGGCCGACGTCCGGCTGTAGGCGCGGCGCGCCGAGATCGGTGCAAGTCCTCGCCAACCGGTTCGAACGATCCGTTGACGATCGGTTGCGTTCGTGCGATAGCGTGTCCAAGCCAATGCGTCTCACCGGCATTACCACGGCGCTCACCGGGTTCATGGTCACGATGATGACCATGATTCCTGGGGAGGGCCGTTGGGATCCCGGCTGACGTAGTCGCCAGAAACCCACGAAAAGGCCCTCCCGAGCACTGCCGGGGGGGCTTTTTGTTTTCCACACACCATGCCGGAAACGAAATCAGCCATGAGTCACATCGTCGATTCCATCTCCTTCGGTGCCATCGTCGCCGTACGTGATCGCTTGCTCGCTCAGCAAGCCCGCGGCAAAACCATCTATCGCCTCGAAAGTGGCGATCCTTCGTTCGATCTGGCCCCACACGTGCGCGAGGCCATCGAGCAGGCGCTTGCGCGGGGAGACACCCACTACACCGCGTCGGCAGGGATCCAGCCACTTTGCGATGCCATCGTCGAAAAGGTCCAACACCAAAACAGGCTGCCCATGACGAGATCGGATCAGGTCATCGTCACGAGCGGAGGCATGCACGCCATTTATGTAACGTTCCGTGCCCTGCTCGAGCCCGGAGACGAAGTGATCTTGCCAGACCCGATGTGGACCGAGATTGCCGAAAACATTCGCCTTGCTGGTGGCGTGCCGGTTCGCTGCCCGCTCGAGCCGCTGCGCTCGCGTCCATATGCTGCCTCGCAAATAGCCCAATATGTCACGCCCAAGACCAAGGCGATTTTCGTGAACACGCCTCACAATCCGACCGGAGTGGTGCTGGACGAACGGACTCTGCGCGAGATCGTCGAGCTGGCGGTTGCACGCAACTTGACCATCGTGAGCGACGAGGCCTACGAACATGTCGTATTCGATGGCGAGCGACACGTGAGCATCGGCTCGCTTGCGGGTGCAGAAGACCGCACGATTTCGCTGTTCTCGACCTCGAAGAGCTACGCGATGAGTGGGTTGCGAATCGGTTACATCGTGACCAGGGACGAACGCGTATTGGATCGCGGTCGCAAGTTGCTGCGCTGCACCACCAACGGCGTAAGCTCGATCGCACAGTGGGGGGCGCTTGCAGCCCTGACGGGTCCCCAGGATCAGACACGCACGATGGCGGCCGAATATCAGCACCGCCGCGATCTCTTGCTTTCGGGTCTACAGGGTGTCGAAGTGCTCCGCCCGGTCGTCCCTAAAGGATCGTTCTTTTTGTGGGCGAGCATCGACCCGAGCTGGGTCGACCAGCGTGGACACACCAGCGATCAGGCCATGGTCGAGCTCCTCGTCGACGAAGCGGGCATCGGTTGCTCACCAGGGAGCGCATTCGGCCCCTCCGGCGGAGGCTGGATCCGCTTTGCGTTTTCGTGCACGCGCGAGCAAGTGGAACAAGCGGCCAAACGTCTCCATGACTTGTTGGCCTGAAGCACAAACGTGGTGAACGTGCCGTGCTCGCGCGTGCTCGTGCAGTCAGTTCTCGTAGCCGATGGCGACTCCCCAGCGAACGAGCACACCCTCGTCTTGCGGTGCAAGGTCTTCGACCGTGATGATCCAGTCTCCCTTCGCCGACGTACCGAGGAAGGCTTCGAATCGGTTTGGAGCGTCGGTGGATCGGAACGCTCGCACGATGTCGTTCGCCGTTCCACCCTCCTGGTCGAGCAGCACAACGTTCTTGCCGTTCGGCGCCGTCACGCTGATTCGTAGATCGCCCACGAACGTGTGTCGCACTTCTAGGCTGACCTCGATGGTGAGGGGCTTGACGTCCAACGGGAACGTGATGCGATCTTCGGTCTTTTTCTCATCTGGGAGCGGACGCTGGATGCGATGCTCCATCGCCAGCGTTTTGGGAAGGGGCTTGGCCACTCCAGTACCGGAGGCAGCCAGAACGGTCTTGGCGGCGTTGATGCGACCGTGCCCGTAAAACTGCGAATGGCCGCTCGCGTTGTAGTCGCCGCCGGCGGTGTCGATTTTGTCTGCGTTGTCCATGATGAGCCGCTTGACTTGAGCCGACGTGAGATTCGGATCGACCGACAGCACGAGTGCGGCAAGCCCAGCAGTAAGAGGCGTAGAGCTGGACGTGCCGCCGAACGAGTCCGTGTAGCTGCTCGACCCGTAGCCGGCCGCGCCCTGGCGATCCGTTGTGACCACGCGCCGCCCAGGACTGCCGCTCGAGGGTGCACAGATGGCAATGTGCGGCCCGAAATTCGAATAGTCCGAACGCTTGTCGAGGCTGTTGGAAGCTGCCACCGCGATGACGTTTGGATGGAGCGCGAACCCTTGGTGGTAACGAACGCCATCCTTTGTGGCGTCGAGTGGTGCATTCTCGTTGCCTGCGGCGAACAGGATCACGCAACCCTTGCCATTGCGCCGACCCTGGGTCGCGACTTTGGTCAGAATTGCGGTCATTTTGGTCGATAGTGGAAAGTAAGGTGCTGCCGCCGACCAACTGCACGAGATAACATCGGCGCCACGATCCATTGCGTGCTGGAACATCGCAACGACGGTGTCGTCCGACAGCCACTCCGCCATGCGGACCGGCATGAAAGCGCAGCCGGGCGCGAGTCCAACGACACCGGTGCCGTTACGGTCGGCGATCGCCACGCCCGCGCACGACGTACCGTGGTTATCGGTCGATGCAACAGGATTCGGATCGGTATCATTCTGACCGAAGTCGCGTGGCGACACGATCTTGCCAGACGAGGCGAAGTCCGGATGAGCGACATCGAAGCCGTCGTCGATGACACACACGACGATATTGCGAGTGCCGAGTGTGATTTCCCATGCGCCCTCGGCCTTGCAATCGGCGCCAGCGACGAGGCCCAACTGATCGCCACGGTTTCGCAGGTGCCATTGCTGCGGATATTCGGTGTCGGTAGGCACCGACATCTTGAGTGCGCGCTGGAAACTGAAGTCTGGCTCTGCGGTCGCGATGGTTGCTTCCTTTTGGAGTTTCGCGGCAATTTTGAGCGGATTTTCCGTGGACGATGTCGTGAGACGCACGGTGTACCCATTCGCGAGAAAGTCGAGGTCACGTACGATCTCGAGCCCGTGTTTGGCGAGTATCGCCTCGCGCTGCTCATCGGGCACACCCGGCTTGAACTGCACGGTGATGGCACCCGTGGGCACGAGAACGTTGGGATCTCCCTCCATGGTGTACGTGTGGGTCACGACGGACGTGGCTGGTGCGTTGCGCAGATCCGTCATCGTGGAGTCGAGCTCGCCGGGCGGCACCGCGAAGACATCGATGTTCTCGGCACGGACTCGAGCGACATGTCGGACGTTGTCCACAGGCCTGCCGGTGGTGGATCTGAGCTCCGCATCGCTGGCTGCGTGCCCTTGCTGGAGTCGCACACCGAACTGCGACTTGTTCTCCTTGAACACGACTTCGCGACCACCACGTTTGAGCTTGAATTCCTTCATGCTGTCCGTCCTTTCGGGGCTGCTCGCGTTTGCGCGGTCCTGTACCGCCATGCGCAGCCCGGAAGCGCAAACTAACTCCGCCACGTTCGAAGCGTCAACACGATGAAACAGCGCGAGCGTGGCTTCTTCGTGTGACGAATTGGCGGGTTGCTTTTGGAGTTGCACTCGATCGCGATCGCCTGTACCAAAGTACAGGAAGCGCCGGACAGCGAAGTGGTCGCTGCTGTCACTATTGTGGTCGAGCACCGTTCGGGAGCAACGGAGCAGGTAAGCGTTCGGGCCGTACGCGAAGAATGCGAAAGGCAGGTCCGTCCGGCACGATGTCGAATAGCTCCACGACCTCGGCGACCGGCTCGTACAGGAACAACGTCTCGTTGGCGCGCATGCGGGCGAGCGTGTCCAAGGCGGTGGGCATCGTGATGACCTCCACGTCCGGTCGACAACCGATCACTTTCTGGAAATATTCACCGAATACCGAATGCATGCGCCATTCCGAAGGTGTCGTGAAATGCAGGAGTTTGGCGTTGGCCGGAAGATGGTCGCACATGGTCTGACCGTAGTCGCGTGCTTCGGTATACTCGGATCGATCCACCGACGAGGCGTTTCGCAGCACCAAGATGCCGGGCAGGCCGAACGCCAGCATCGAAAGCGCGCGGGCCAAGTGGGGGTGTTGGTGTCCACGCACGAGCTCGTAGAGGGCCTGGAGACCGACGCCGAGCAGGCAAGTCGCGATCGCGATAGCAGGTATGAAGAACACCTCGACGTCATGCACGCGGTAGTCGAAGAAAAACCATACGTTTCCGAGCGCACCGAGAGCGAGCGCACTCGCAAGCAGGGGGGCACGCGTGAACAATGATACGAGCCCAACGATGGTCAGCAATGCGCCGGCCGACGTGAGCGCGCGAGCGGGCAGGCTGAGTAGCAACAATGCGCGCTCCCCCGTGTCGGATGGCGTGGCGAACCACGTTTTGTAGTTGCCGCCCGTAACGACCCACCAGAAACGCTCCCACGAGGATGGATCTCCGAAGTTCATGGATGGATCCATCGCTGCGCGTACCGGTAACCATAGAAACACGCACGCCCCCAACGCAGCGCTTGCAAGACACGCGAGTGCAAGACGTGCTCGTGCGACGATCATTTGCGAGGACACGAGCTTGCGAAGCTCGCTTGGCGTGGTGATGGCAAGGCCATGACCGAGCACGAGCACGGCAAAACCTAACCCACACGTCGCTACGAACAGATGAAGGCCAAGAGAAAGTCCCGCCACACCGGCCGCCAGTACCACGCCACGGCGCGATCCAGAAAGCAGCAACAGCCATGTCGCCAACACGGCCGCGAGCCCAGGCGTGTACACCTCGGCAACGACGGCATTGTCCCACACCAGGCGCGTCGTACCGAGCACCAGTGCGCTGACGATCGCGCTCACGCGTTTTGCACCCAACCGTCGTGCCAGCAGGTAACAAAACCCGACCGCCAGAGCCCCGAATGCCGCGCTCATCAGGTTGACGGCAAAAGCGGGATCCCCGGGCAGGTACGAAAACACGTGCCCGATCAGCACGTAGAGGGGATATCCCGGTGGGTGAGGGATCCCCAGCAAGACCGCGGCGGCCGCAAATTCCGCGCTGTCGTACCAGTACACCGTGGGGCAAAGCGTCGCGAGGTAGACACAAAAGCACGAAAACCCCACCGTGGCGCTTGTTTTGGCGTCGGTAGAAGCGGTCCAGCACGGATGGGAAAGCGCCGACTGCACAGCTCCACCCGGAAGGCTAACACGATGGCTGGAACGCGCTGCCGAACCCACGTCGAGCAACGACCAGGTGCATACTTTTGGCCCCTTGTCCGTCCAAGGGCTCCGGAGGTCGCACGTTGAAACGCAGGATCATTCCGCTCAGCGCCGTGCTTGTCATGGCTCCAATCGGGGCGCTGGCCCAAGCCGGTAGCGCTGTTCGTCTGGTGGTCGTGCGTGAGCACGGCGTCGGTACGGCAGCACAAGCGCAGAACCATTTGGATAGGCTCGTGGCTGCGGCCGCGAGCGTCAACGGCTGGTCGAGCGCCGAGGGCAAATATCACACCACCCGAGATGCCGCCCTGCAAACCATCGCGAGCGACAAACCGCAATTCGGAATCATGTCGCTCGCTCCGTATTTGGCCCTCCGCAAGCAGCACGGCCTCGACGTGCTCGGCAAAGCGGAGGTGACTGGAGCAGGCGGGCGCCGTTACCACATCCTGTCGGCAAACGCACCGGACCTGGGCGCTTGCAAAGGCAAGCGCCTCGCGAGTGATCACGTGGACGACACCAAGTTCATCGATCGCGTGGTGGCTGGCGGCGAGTTCAAGTTGTCTGACTTTCAGCTAGTGGAAACTCGGCGACCACTTCAAACCGTGAAAAAACTGATCGACGGCGAGGCGGATTGTGCCCTGGTCGACGACGCACAAGTTGCCGACCTCAAAAATGTGCAAGGTAGCGCAACGCTCAAGACCGTGTGGAAATCCGAGCAGCTTCCCCCCATGGTCGTGGTCGGATTTCCGAACGCCAGCTCGGCCCAAAAGAAATCGTTTCGGCAAAACCTGTCGAAGGTATGCACGGGGCCCGGGAAGGATTCGTGCGCACAGGTCGGGATTCGAGCGCTGGAGCCAACGACGGAGGCCAGCTATGCCAAGGTCGTGAAAGCTTACGGCGACTGACCGGGTTGGTTCGACGAACGAGTCGCGTTCCCGGACGTGGTATTTCTCGGCCGTGACGAAACGGCACATCGCCGCCACCGTGTTGGCTTGCTCGTTGTCGTTCGGAGCATGTCGTCCCGCAGCCGAAACGGAGGCGCCCGCGCTGCGTCGTGCGGTGGCAGACAAACGTGCCATGGGTATTTACGATGCGCTCGAGCAACTGATCGACGAGCGCAGGGATCGACCCGAAGACCGTGCGTATGCGTACCAGCATGTACGATCGTTGCCAGACGACAAAAGTGCAGGCTACGCGTTCGCCCGTGCAGCGATCGCCGGTCGTTTGGCCGAGCTACGGGGGGTCCAGGCCGGAGGCCTGGTCGGTGAAGCGGAGCAGTTTGCTCGGCAAAGCCACCAGCGTGATCCCGAATTCATGCACGGCGCTGCGACCCGCATGTTGGGAACGCTTTACGTGCTGGCACCGGCGACGCTATTGCGCCATGGCGACTCCGAACGGGGGCTCGAGTTGTTGGAGTTGCTGGCAAAGCGACATCCCGAGGTGCCGGAAAACCACCTTCGCGTCGCGGAAGCTTACGTTGCACTCGGAGATCCCGATCCTGCACGTGCGCACATGTGTCTTGCAAAAGCGCAGCAAGCTCGGCTGCGTCCAGTGGATCGTGTCTTGCTCGTACGGCTCATCGAGGACATCGGAGGCGTGCTCGCATGCGTATAGTCTGGGCGGTCATGTGTATGCTCGTGTGTATGAGCTGTCACGTGAGCTATCCACGAATGGCGCGACAGGGACGCTACGACGAGCTCGTGCGGGCAGCTGCGCACACGCGCATTCCCCCGCGGCGTGAGGCCGCGCGTGCTTGGGCGACCGCGCTCGCACACTTGGGTAGGGTGGACGAGGCACGAGGCGTATTGCTGCGGGATTTCAGACGCGGCGGGCACACCAAGTCGTTGCTGGCGCTTGCCGAGCTCGAGATGCGTCACGGCCTCATGGGCGTCGCGCTGGTGCACTGGGAACGCTTGATCAGCCTGGAACGCGGATATGCTCACGCTCGCGGTGACGTGTGTGCGGGTTTTCGTGCGCGTGCGCGGGCGTTTCTGGAACTCGATCAAGCTGCTGCGGCGCTGCACGATCTCGCGTTGGCCGACGAGCTATGCCAACCCGGCCCAGCGATCGATGACCTCGCTCGGGTTCGCTCACACGCTGCAGCTCAGGCTCGTACCGAGGTCCAAGCGCGTAGTGATTTTTCCAACCGCTGTGGTCGCAAAGGGTGCAAACCCGTGGCTCGAGAGCGCCAGCTCG